>Ga0316226_1000358_pt1 | contig 63294 bp, 48 predicted proteins | sample TBH18017metaG_FD_206009 | JGI IMG/M metagenome (GOLD analysis project Ga0316226, IMG submission 206009) | Freshwater microbial communities from Trout Bog Lake, Wisconsin, USA - TBH18017 | ecosystem: Environmental > Aquatic > Freshwater > Lake > Hypolimnion/Profundal zone | place: USA: Wisconsin...
CCTTCCACTTTTACCCGTCGGCGTATTTCGGCCCATTGGTCCATATCTGTGAACATCCTCCATCTTTAGATTGAAGGTGCCGCACTTTTCGACCGCCGCGTCACTCAACGCCACCCGCCGCACTTTTGGACCGCCCTTTACAAGGCCATTTTTTCTCTTTCCCAAGCTACGCTTTGGATCGAGAAAAGTTCGCTCTGAAACCTATTTGCGAGACACTACATCAAAACGCCCGGAACGCTTGCACGCTGCGGACGAAGTCGTCGGGGATGCCGAAGTCATACCGCGTGGCGTCTAGCATTTCCAGGGCGAGGTAGCCTTCGCGCTGGCGTTGGATTTCCTGGGCGCGCGTGAGCTGGAATTCGCCGCCGTCGCGGACGTTGTTGGCGATCATCTCTTCCAGGATTTCGTAGATGGACGGTGCGAGCAGGTGCATGCCGAACCAGCCGAGGAAGACGTCGTCTTCGAGGCCGTCCACGCGGAGGCTTTCGCGGGCGGTGGCGACATCGGGTTTCTCGATGATGCGGGAGACGTCGATGAGGCGCGGGTTATCGGCGCGGCGTTTTCCGGCGATGGTGCCGAAGCCTTTCAGTTCGTCGAGGCCGATGCGGTTGACGGCGGAAACGCTCTTGCCATTGGCGACAGCGGCCATTTGGGCGAGTTCGCAGAAGGGGGAGATGGACACCCCGCGAAAGAGGTGGTCGCCTAGGCAGAGGAGGACGGGTTCGCCTGCGGCGAAGGCTTTGCTTTGATAGACGGCGTGGCCGTAGCCTTCCTGTTCGTGCTGCACGGTGAAGGTGACGCGGTCGGCGAGGTCGCACATTTGCCGGGCTTCGGCGAGCAGGGCCGGGTATTTCGCCAGGCGGCTCAAATAGGCTTCGCCGGGGCCTTCAAGGTAGTCCCGGATGGCGGTGTCCGTGCCCGGTTGGACGATGATGCAGATTTCCTCCATCCCGGCTTTCACAAGTTCCAGCAGGTGGTAGTGGATGAGCGCGCGGGCAATGCCATCGGGGCCGACCACAGGGAAGAGTTCTTTTTTGACGGCGTGCGAGGCCGGGAAATGGCGGGTGCCAAGGCCTGCGGCAGGAACGACGGCTTTGCGGACGCGGGAAGTCATGGGCGATTGCTAATTGCTAAAGTCCAATAGGAGGTTTTCCAACTCTGACGGAGAGGCTCCCAGAGTTTGACTTCTAGTGGGGTCTTCCCGTTCGCTGGTCTTTGAGTTATGCACCCTTGACCTTGCGGCGACGAGCCCAAGCTCCCATCGCAAAAAGCCCTCCGCCCATCAGAGCGAGGGAAGAGGGCTCGGGGACAGCGATAACTTGCAGGGCTGCATATCCAGCGTTTGGAGTATTTGTGCCTCCAAAATCAGAATTCGATGTCCACATATTAAGCCCATATCCAGGGGCCAAGGTGGTTCCAGCAGCTGGCGCAAACCAATTTATTCCTTGGCTTGATGTATCTACGGGCGAGGTGAAAAGCCCATAGTAGGTGCCAGCTGTTGGCTTTGTTCCAGTATTATACTGGGTAAGGGTAATTGTTGGGAACCAAACCACGGCAAGCGCATCCCCCGCCTGAAAATTCACTCCATTAATTGTTCCAAAATTAAAGTTTGAGGTCCATTGCAGTTCCCCTGTCCCTGCAATGTGGTTAAAAGCGAATGCATCAACGACAACGTTATCACTATTTTGCCCCACATAAAGCCCCTCGCTAATTGGAGAAAAAGTTCCGGATGTGATGGCTGAATGGCTGGCTATCAGAAGCACGAGTGATCCATCGGACAAAGTGGTCCCAGTTTTATTTGCAAGAACGCCTATATCTATGCCAAGACTTACGTCATATGCATGACTTACGGTGCGTGCAAAAAAGAGAACAAGCAGCAATATGATTTTCTTCATGGTTGGGGAGCAGGAATGTTCGATGGAGTGGGGCAAAATCAGTTGAAAGTGGGGGTATTCATCCAAAGCGTGGTGGAACCGCTTGTCGTGGTGGCTTTGCGGATTATAAAGCCGTTGCCGACTGGGATCAGGTCGCTCCCATGCGACCCGGTGGTGTCCGTTGTCAGCCGCCAATCGTTATTGTAATAAAAGTATACTTTGTCAGCAGCTCGATTGATGCCCGTCGTAGTTCCACTGTAAACAAGCAATTGATCCTTAATGGTCCTAAGAGCGGTGGTGGGAACGAACGCGCCGCTTTCGATTAATCCCATTTGATTCAGAGGGGTGTCCACTGGTCGTAGAACAGCGATGGGATTGTCTTGCTGGACATTGGTTTCCGTATAAAGAGGCAGGGTCACTTGCTTGTTCGTTACGTTGCCTTGCACGGTAAAGACGCTGCTGGCTGTTCCAGCCGGATTTCTTACGATGAAATAGCCTCCGGGAATCAAAACCGTATCGTCATATACTGTTGTCAGCTCATTGGGATCTTGGGTATAACGCCAGTTCCCACTATAAAAGAAATAAATACTGGCAGCAGCCTTGTTTATGCCCACGGAATTGTAATCAGGCAATAGGATCTGCGTTTTGATCGACCTTAACGCTGTCGTGGCCGTAAATGCCGTTCCCGAGCTGGTTGACGGAAAGAGCGTTCCAAGCGTCCAGAAGGGAATCACGCTCACTTGGGTTCCTGCCGATAGGGAAGTGATGCTATCGCCAACCAAGGGGAGTGTGACCGTCAAAGATGTGGGAGTGTTAGAAACGATCTGGTAGTAGCAGCCTTCCTTGGGATTGGTGCCCGCTGCGCTGACGCCGGCCGTTATGCCGGATGCTGTCGTGGATGCAGCCGCGAGGACGGTCAGCGAGGTATCGGAAGTCACTCCGGTTACTTTATAATAGGAAATGCCGTTGAGGATAAGTACATCCCCGACATGAACCGCCGTGGAAAACGCCGTTCCCGTTCCGGTAATTGTTTTACTGCCCTGCGTGGTGGATACCGTGCCAGCCAGGGCAACGGGATTCGGTCCGATCAATACGTAGTAATGGTTGGGCTGCGTTCCGCTCGTATAAACAAACTGATTGGTGGTCAACACCGCACTCCCCGAAACTGTAATGGTGGTGCCTGAAACGGAAGCGACGGTGCCAACAAACTCAGGCGCCCGTGTGAGGGGGGCGGCAATATACGTATCCGAGCCTGTGGGGCATGTGCCGCTTACAAAGCCGACAGGATCAGTTAAAATGGTCGATTGCCCCAGCGCAATCGATGCCGCTGCGAAGAGCGTCAAGAAAAGGATCGAAGCTAACTTATTGAGTTTCATAGCCATCAAAAATTGTAGAAGAATTTGCCGACCAAGATCAATCGAAATCGAGTTTTTTTAGAGAATCCGGATTTTTCCTGCGCTCAGACGATCGTCTCGGTCCAAAATATGCGGTTGAGGTAAGTTCTAATAGCCCACCTTCAAGCGCAGGAAGCGTTTGGGAGTTGAGTTGAATGGGGCGGAATCCTGCACCTGCACATTATTGGTATTCGCGGTGCTGATCGTTTCGGTGACAATGGACGCTGGGGTCCAAATGCCCCCGCTAAAGGTGCAGAGAGTGCTCCATCCGTTGGGGTCGGTGAGATCAGTGCTGGATTGCACCGTGAGCGTAATATCGGTTGCCGAGGTATTGCGGCTGAAATTAAAAGTCAGGTATTTCGTGCCGGATAGAATTGCCTGGTTTGCCGCCGGTAAATCCACAATTCTTGCGGTGTTGGGATCCAAGCCAAGCGCATAAGCTAGCAGATTCGGAAAACCTGCGCCCGAAGGAACCTTTGCCGTTAATCCGGAAATATTTGGGTCGTTGATCTGGGGTGCATTGAATTTCGATTGCTGCCAAAGCTGGAAAGGAGTCAGAGGAACGAAGTTTTCCTGCGCCGATCCTGCGACCGTCACGGTTTGTTGGGGAAAACTGATTGGACTATTGACTCCAACATTCCAAGTGCCGCTAATGACCGGGAGGCTATAGTTGCCGTTGCCGTCGGTTTGCGCATTCATATTGTAGTTCATGCCGCTGATAATTGCGCTCGCATAAACATTTGTGAAGATGACTGGATTGCTTGAGGCATCTTTTACACTGCCGCTGATCGTGCCGGTTGCATCGGCAATTGGGATGGAAATGCCAGAGAGGCTTTGATTGCCAGCTATGGTTTCAGAAAAATTAGGCCCAACGAGATTGTTGAGATTCAAATAGTAATTTTGCAGGCTAATGTTCCATGTTCCATTGCTTGTCACGCCGAGGTCAAAGGAGCCATCCACACCTGTTATGGCTGAAATCGAAGTGCCATTGTTAGGCCCTTGTAAAAAAGCGCTGAGGGCTGCTCCTGAAACAGCCGTCCCGCTTTTTGTGACCGTTCCTGTTAAATGCGCGATGACTGGTGGCATCGAAAAATCAACCTGTGTCGAACCGGTAACACTCACCGTCTGCTGGGTGAAGCCAGACTGAGATACGTTGATGTTCCATGTGCCGCTAATGACCGGGAAGCTGTAGTTGCCGCTACTGTCGGTGCTTGCGTTCGCATTGTAGTTCATGCCGTTAATGATTGCGCTCGCATAAACGTTTGTGAGGGTAATCGGATTGCTGTTGGAGTCTTTTACACTGCCGCTGATTGTCCAAGTTCCACTTTCCACATGGAAGGCAATCCCGGAAATGGTTTGGCCATCGGTAATTGTCTTCTGGATTACTGGTCCGACGAGGTTGTTTGCATTCGCGTAATCGCTGGATAATTGCAAACTCCACGTTCCTGCGGACACATCGAGATCGAAATAGCCGTTGCTATCTGTTGTTGTAGATATCCACGCGTTGCTGCTTCGTGAATTTACGCCAATATTCACCCCAGAAACCGGCGTGCCGTTGTTGGTGACTATCCCCTGCAAGTGCGATGTGGCTTGTATTGCCGTGAAGTTCAACTGGGTTGCCGAGTTGAGAATTGGGGTGACGTTTTGGCCATTGGGGGGAATGTAGCCCACCAAAGCCGGGCTTTGGTTGTCCGGGGCTATTTGCCACGATGTTCCAGTGACACCGAGAAAATAGTTCCCATTAGCATCTGTTTTGGCACTGGTTCCAATGGCATTGTCGGTAGTGCTGGCATAAATAAACACGCCAGAAATCGGGGCAGAATTGTTATTTTTAAGTGTTCCGTAAACTAAAGCTGTCACTTGGGGATACTTTAGATTCCACGTTGTCATGCTTCCACTTGTGGTAGTTACAGGAGAAAAGTTTTTCGGAGACAAGTAACCCAAAGAGGTCAGACTGGCGTCGGATGTACTGACATTCCACTGATCTGGAACAGTTCCCACTGCAAAATTGCCGTTGGCATCAGATGTGGTCAGCGAGATATTGCTATTTGTTGATTGAAAGAACAGTTGGACGCCTTTGAGACTTGAGGTACCGGATACATCCTGTAACTGCCCTGTGATGGCGCATGTGGCAGGAGTAAGTTCGAGATTTTGTGCCGTGAGAGCCTGCGCGGCATTCAAAGTGATGGATGGGGAAGATAGCATCGGCGCCACATATCCCACCTGAGACGCAAGCATCATATAGCTCCCCACAGGAGCATTGAGGGAGTAGTTACCTGAAGCGTCAGCCAGCGCCGATGCGAAGTAGTTTCCATTGCCGTTTTTTTTCAACAAAATCACCAAGGCATTCGGAACGGGCGCGCTGCCTGTGGTTAAAATCTGTCCGCTGACACTCTGCCCGTAGACTGGCTGCGTAACCGTCAGCGTTGTCTGGACTGGCCTGAACTTTCCGGAGGGACTGCTGACACGGATCAGATAATTACCAGCCGTTTGTCCAATTTCTGGAGAAGTGGTGAGCGATAGATGTGTCGTAATTTGGCCGTCTGCAACACCGTCCTCGTCGCCAGGGATGTTTGGATCGGTTACTTCGCCAAAGGAATTCACCTTGCCGTCCGTGATGAGAAAACTTTGAACAATCGGCTCGGCAATATCGGGTGAATTGTTGCCATTAAAATCCAGCACGCGATCAATCCGAACAGTATCGCCAATGTTCAATCCGGTAATGTTGATCGTAATATTCTCGGCACTGTTGGCTGCGATCGAACTCCCGCTTAAAGTAATTCCGGGTGTTATCTTTGGTGCTGAATACACTTTCAGCTTTGCAAAGGCGCTGCTTGCCGAGCCACCAGTGTCACCGGTATTACTGATAACGCAATCGTATTGGTTTCCGTTCATCGCAAGCGCTGATGTGCCGCTTGTTGGGAGGTTGACAGAAAGAGTTGCCAACGTTCCTCCGGTGATACTGGTGGTGCTGCCGCTACCCGCTGCCTGCACTTGCCACTGGTAAGTGGGCGCAGGAGTTCCCGTTGCCAGCACATTAAAAATGACATTGGAATCCCCAACAAACGCACTCTGGTTCTTCGGCTGGGCTATGATGAGCGGCGCTCCATCCACTCGAAGCGACCAAAACCCACAAAGACATGTAGAAATTAATACTGCTTTCCAGACCGGACGCCGAAACCAAGTAATCATAGTGATGAATAAATTTTTTTGAGAGATTTCCATAAAGTGCAAACTCAATTGTCGGATCTTTATCATAAACCCCAAAAATTGTAAATAATTCGCCTTACCGTTGTTTATTTCATAATAAGAATTACTAATCTATTGAAATACTCTTTGCCTCTTAACACCGTTGCTCCATTCAGGACTGCCATGTCGCGTAGCGGCTTATCAAACGCGAAACGCACTTTGCAGAGCCCCACAGGGAATAATACACTTGATCCCACAACTCCCTTGCAGCATTCTCCCTCCCATGGACACGACCAATCCACGAGCCTTATATGCGATTGAACCGAATTCCGAACGCTTCACTCGGTGGCTCGCGGAAACCACGCGCTGGGCAGTCCGGTTATATTGGGACCTCTTCGTGGCGCTCTCCGTCACGTTCCTCATGATGGGGATGGCGTTGATTTGTTTCAGCGTTGGCCTCCTGGACCTCATCAAGCATCCCGGTAACGCCAGCGCAGACCTGCTCCTGATGAGCGCTTCCGCTACATTTCTGATCTTTGAACGGGTGCGCGCCTTCTTCTGGGCCTTCCTAGCCTGTTCCACCGTGTGGTTCCTTCTCGTCGCAGCGATCCTGCTCCCCATCTTGGGGGCAGACTACCGTCCCGCGTCAATCACAGCAAAAATCGCAATCGTCTTACTGGATTTCCTACCGCCGATTATTACAGCGGTATTCATCGACTACGCAAGACACCGCGAACCCTGAGCTCCCCTGTATGATAAAAGTTCTGCTACTCACCCTATGGGTTTTGTTGCTGACTTTGTTCAGCAACGCCTCGGCAGTCGAAATCAGCACCGTCGAGATTGCAGGCAAGCGTGTCACTATCTGTCGCGTCAACCTTCGCAAGGATCATATTGAGTTGTTCCACCGTGATGAGACCGGCCAGCCATTTAAGCGTTTTGACCGCCTTGCAGCTTGGCTCCAAACTCGCGGACAGAAGCTCGTCTTTGCCATGAATGCAGGAATGTATCACGGCGACTTTTCTGCAGTCGGGCTTTTCGTTTCTGGCGGGAGGCAACTCGTCCCGCTCAACACCGCCAGTGGTGAGGGAAACTTCTTTCTCAAACCCAATGGAGTTTTCGCCGTAACCGAGTCGGGTGTAAGAGTCATTGAGTCATCCGAGTATGCAAAGCTCCGAGAACGTGTCATTCTCGCCACGCAATCAGGCCCACTTCTTGTTCATGGCGGCAAGATTCATCCTGTGTTCAAAGCCAACTCTGAGTCACGCCTCTTCCGCAACGGCGTCGGCATTCCTTCACCCGATGTTGCGGTCTTCGCTATCAGCGAGGCGCCTCTCAACTTCTACGAGTTTGCCACGCTGTTTCGCGACACTCTGCACTGTCCCGACGCTCTCTTTCTAGACGGTACCGTTTCGAGTCTTTATTCCACCGAACTCAAACGAAACGACTTCCGAATGGATTTGGGTCCAATGATCGCGGTAACCGAAGAAACAAATCACAAGCCCTAGTCTTACTCCAAATCCTCCGCCCCCTTCTTATTCACCAACCCCCGCAATTTCCCATGGATGAACGCGTCAATCCCCCCATCCATGACCCCTTGCACATTGCTGGTCTCCACCCCGGTGCGGTGATCCTTGACCATTTGGTAAGGCTGAAAAACATACGAGCGAATCTGGCTGCCCCAGGCGATGTCTCCCTTCTCACCATATTGCCGCTCAATCTCCGCGCTCTTTTTGTCCAGCTCCAACTGGTAAAGCTTGGCCTTTAACATCTTCATCGCCAACTCCCGGTTGCGCCCCTGACTCCGCTCCGCCTGGCAGGCGACCACGATCCCCGTCGGCTTGTGGGTGATGCGCACCGCCGTCTCCACCTTGTTGACGTTCTGCCCGCCTTTGCCGCCGGAGCGGAACGTGTCCGTCTCGATCTCATCCGGTTTCACCTCGATGGGCACCGAGTCAGCGATTTCCGGCGTAGCGTCCACGCTGGCAAACGTGGTGTGCCGCCGTTTGTTGGAGTCGAAAGGCGAGATGCGCACGAGCCGATGCACCCCGCGTTCGGTTGCCAGATAGCCGTAGGCGTATTCGCCGGTGATTTGCAGTGTGGCCGATTTGATGCCGACTTCTTCGCCCTCCTGAATATCGACGATCTCCGCCTTGAAGCCGTTGCGCTCGCACCACCGCTGATACATCCGCAGCAGCATATCTGCCCAGTCGCACGATTCCGTGCCGCCCGCGCCCGAGTGGATGATCAAGAAGCAGTTGGCGCGATCCTGCGGACCATTAAGGTAGCTCTTCAATTCAAAATCCTCGAGCTTCTGCAAAAACGCGTTGTATTCCGACTCCACCTCCCGCGCCGCCGCGACCTGCTGCTCATGGTCCGTCTCCTCCAGTGCTAGCAGCTTGAGCACCTCCAAATCCTCAACCCCTTGCTCCAGCGTCCGTAAAGGCTGGATCTTGTTGCGGATCGTCGAGACCTCTTCCACCAAGGATTGCGCCCGCTCCCGGTTATCCCAGAAGTCCTGCGCGCTCATAATGCCCTCCAGTTCCGCCAGCCGGTCTTGCAGCCGCGGCAGGTCAAAGATACCTCCGCATCTCGTCCACGCGGGACTTCAATGCAGAGGTGTTCAGGACTTGGATATCGATTGCCATAAGAACCCATTAACATGCCGTCGAGGGGAGGGGAGAGTCAAGGAAGGCCGGAAATATTCGCTCCTAACACATGGAAAAGCTTGGCTTCCCCCAAAAAGAAACGTGCTATTGTAAATTATGCCACTGGACCCCATCTGCGGGATGACGGTCGATGCGTCGAGCCCCATCCGGGCCGAGCGCGACGGGGAATCGTTTTATTTTTGCTGCGAAAGCTGCCGGAAGAAATTCCTGGCGCATGAACCCGCGACCAAAAAACCTTGCTGCCACGAGCACGGCAGCGCTCCCAAGGAAACGACGAAAGCAGGGCCAGCCACCGGAATGTATGTCTGCCCCATGTGCCCGGAAGTGCGTCAGGATCACCCCGGTGACTGCCCCATTTGCGGTATGCCGCTGGAGCCCGAACGCGCCTGCGCCGGGGAGCCACCCGACACCTCGGAACTCGACGACATGACCGTCCGCTTTTGGCTCGGTCTGGTCATGGCGCTGCCGGTGCTGCTGCTGGCGATGGGGCATCTCGCCGCATCCACCCTGAGCCATTCCACCTCCGGCTGGGCGCAATGCTTTCTCAGCACGCCGGTCGTCTTCTGGGCCGGTTGGCCGCTGCTCAAACGCGCAGGCCGTTCGCTGCTCACGGGAAACCTGAACATGTTCACGCTCATCGGCATGGGCGTGCTGGCAGCCTTTGACTACAGCGTGGCGCAACTCCTCGCGCCCGGCTGGTTCGCGCAGGCCGTCCGGGGGCAATTCTACTTTGAATCCGCAGCCGTCATCACCGTGCTGGTGCTCCTGGGCCAGATGCTCGAACTCCGCGCCCGCAGCCGCACCGGCCAGGCGATCCGCGAACTCCTTAACCTCGCTCCCGCCACCGCCCGGCGCATCGGCCATTCCGGCGAACACGACATCGCCGTGGCCGAGGTCCGCATGGGCGATCTCCTCCGCGTGCGCCCCGGTGAGCGCGTGCCCGTGGACGGCTCCGTAACCGAGGGTGCCAGTTTTGTGGACGAAGCCATGCTCACCGGCGAAGCCGAACCCGTGCGCAAATCCACAGGAGACGCCGTAACCGCAGGGACGGTCAACGGCTCCGGCTCCTTTGTCATGCGGGCCGAGCGCATCGGCAGCGAGACGGTGCTCGCCCGCATCGTCGAAATGGTCGCCAGCGCCCAGCGCAGCCGCGCGCCAATCCAGTGCATCGCCGACCGCGCCGCCGCTTTTTTTGTTCCCGCCGTGGTAAGCGTGGCCGTGCTGACCTTTGCCGTCTGGATGCTCGCAGGACCCGAGCCGCGCCTGGCCTTTGCACTGGGATGCGCGATCTCCGTGCTGGTGATTGCCTGCCCGTGCGCGCTCGGCCTGGCCACGCCGATGTCCGTCATGGTCGGCGTGGGGAGGGGAGCGCAATCCGGCGTGCTCATCAAAGACGCCAACGCGTTGGAAGCGCTGGAAACCATCGACACCCTCGTGGTGGACAAAACCGGAACTCTCACGCAAGGCAAGCCAGAGGTCACAGCGATCCTACCCGCCGAAGGCGTCACGGAAACCGAGTTGCTCTCCGCTGCAGCCTCAGTTGAGCAGGGGAGTGAACACCCGCTCGCCGCCGCCATCCTGCGCGCAGCTAAAGAACGGGGAGTTCCTCTTTCTGCCGTGACGGATTTTCACGCAACCTCCGGCGCAGGCATCAGCGGAACCGTGGCATCCTCTCCTTCTCTCAACTCTCAACTCCCCCCTCTCTCAACTTCCCTCATCCACGCCGGAACCGTCGCCTTTTTGCAGGAAAACGGCCTTGCCAAAAGCTCCCTCCAGCTTCTGCAAAACCAAGCCGCGACGCTGGACGGCCAGACCACCGTATTCGTGGCGAAGGCCGATAAACCACTAGGCGTGCTCGCCATTTCCGACCCCATCAAACCCACCACGTCGGAAGCCCTGCAAGCCTTGCACGCCCTGGGCCTGCGCGTGGTGATGCTCACCGGCGACAACCCGGCCACCGCGCGCCGGATTGCCGCACAGCTTGGCATCGACGACTTCGCTGCCGAGATGCGCCCCGAGCAAAAACATGCCCGCGTGGAGGAATTGCAGAGTCAGGACCGCAAAGTAGCCATGGCAGGCGACGGCATCAACGACGCCCCCGCGCTCGCCCAGGCCAATGTCGGCATCGCCATGAGCACCGGCACCGGCGTGGCCATTGAAAGCGCCGGGATCACACTCCTCCACGGCGACCTGCGCGGCATCGTCCGCGCCTTGGCATTGAGCCGCGCCACGATGCGCAACATCCGCCAAAACCTCTTCTTCGCCTTCATTTACAATCTGCTCGGCATCCCCATCGCCGCCGGAATCCTCTATCCCGCATTCGGCCTCGTATTGAGCCCCATGATCGCCGGAGCCGCCATGAGCCTGAGCTCCGTCTCCGTCATCACCAACGCCCTGCGCCTCCGCCGCTGGCGCGGATGAGATTTTCGTTCTTGTATTGGCGCGCCAAGGAATGATGGGATGCGCTCCACCATGGAAAAGCCCCTCCTCATCAAAACCCCTCGCGGCAATCTCGCAGCCGTTCTCCACCAAGCCGACCCCAAAAAAATAGTCATCCTGGCCCACGGCTTCACCGGAACCAAATGCGAATCCGGTCGCCTCTTCGTCCAGACCGCGCGCGCCCTCGCCGAAGCGGGCATCTCCGCCCTGCGCTTCGATTTCTGGGGCTCTGGCGACAGCGAAGGCAGCTTCGACCAAGCTTCCCCCAACACCGAAATCGCCGATCTCCATCAAGTCATCGCCTGGGCGCGCAAACGGCAGTATTCGGAAATCGGCGTGCTCGGCTTGAGCCTCGGCGGGGCAGTCTCCATCTGCGTGACCGCGGCAAATCCCCACGTCAAAACCTTGGTCACCTGGTCCGCCGTCCCCAAATTCGCCGGCTGGACCAAAGGCGTCGTTGGCCCCAAAGGCATTGTCAAAGCCGACCCCATTTCCGGAGGCCCGCTCTTTAACACCGACCGCCCAAAAATCGACGTCCCCGAAGCCTACGTGTCACTAAAAATTCCCAAACTCCAAATCCAGGGAGATCACGACATCCCCGGTTTCCTCGAAGGCTTCCAACAATATTTCCCCGCCGATTCCGCTCCCAAAAAACACATTGTCATTCCCGGCGGCGACCACGTTTTCACCTCTTGGCCAATCCGCCGAAAGGTCATCAAACGAACTGTCGATTGGTTTCTGAAATATTTGTAGAAAATCTTAGATAGTTCGCCCGGCGAAGCATGCGTCTCCATACCGTTCGCTATGCGAAGTATCTTTTGGGTGACAGCGTGCGTGGTTTGGCCTATGACCCTTTTTGTGATCCATGCTACTCAGATTTATTACCTCGTTTTTGGAGCCTTAACACTCGTTGGAGGGATCATGGGCTACCTGAAGGCAAAAAGTTTACCTTCGCTGATCAATGGGCTGGTTTTCGGCCTCATGCTGCTGGTGGCGGGGATATTAATGGCCTATGGAGGCACCAATACCAAGCCCCTCATCAGACCAGGGTTGATCTTGGGGCTGCTCTCAACAGCGATGCTCTCCGGGCTCTTCATTCCCAAGGTCATGCTGAACCGAGCCGCGCCTCATGTGATTCTCATGGCCGTGCTCAGCGGCATTGGCATGGCACTTACATTGTTTGCCCTGACCTCATTTGCTGGAAAGTAGCGATTGAATTAGGGGAGGGGACAGGCAAACATGGGGACAATGTCTGTCAAAATCGCCAAAATCGCGGTGAGGTTCGCCCTTTTGATCCTCGTGGCTTGGCTTGGTGCCCGTTTCGGGAGCAAGAACATCGGAAACTGGCCATGTCTTGTGACACCCACTCCTACGCCGACAGCCACACCCACTCCCAAGCCGACCCCGATTTATGTTCCGCAAAAGCGTTTGGAAGTCTCCAAGTTTTTCAACGGCATGGAAATCCACTCCAAGCTCGAAAGCGAGCCCGGTGGCTACGCCACCCAGGAACGAGAGACCCCGGACAGTTACGCCTTGGAGCTCAGCGTAAAAGTCAAAGTGCCCAAACCCAACCGAGATATGGAGACCCTCTCCAAGCTCAATGAAGCACTCCCCAGAGTTCTGCCCGGCTTGGCAGAAATGCTCCCGGAAGCGCAGGTTTCTGATAAATATGAAGCGCTCTACGGTCGCAAACTAGCCGAGTTGCAGCACAGTCTGCCTCGGCTGGACCTCTTCCTCTCTCGCCATAACTTCTTCGACTGCGAAACCATCCTGCAACTACGCCATCCCCAAACCGGTCGCACGGTTGTTCTACTCCAGGCGGATATGGACGTGGATACAGACGGTTCCGATCCCGACCGCCTGCCCGCCGTGGACCCCGCCGATCCGACCTTTCAGCCGATCACGAACTACCACTGGCCCAAGCAAACTCCACTAATAAATCCGTTTTTGTCGGTCTATCAGGCAAAACTGCGCTCGCTGATCGCCGAACTCACCCAAGCTCAAAAAACGAACGATACCCGGCTTCCCGGCTTGCGTGAGGATGTGAGTGATGCCCGGTATAAAGTCGAGAAGCTCAAAACCCAGAGTTTTCTTTTGGCCGCCACCGATCCCTATGTTGTGCTGCCCGGCCTCATGGGCGAAGGCATGGACCCAGCCTTTCAGCCCAGGGTGGGGGACTACTGCGCCGTGATCCACGGCAACACCATCTACCCAGCCATCATTGGCGACATCGGCCCGCGCGATCTCGTCGGCGAAGCCTCGCTGCGCCTCGGCAAAGAGATCAACTCGGAAACCACCGCGCTCCATCGGGCCGAAAGCAACCTCAAAGTCACCTACCTCTTCTTTCCCAACAGCGCCGACAAACCCTTCGGCCCGCCCGATCTCCCAAAATGGCAGGCCCGCGTAGAAGCCTTGCTCAACGAAATCGGCGGCTACGGCGGTACGCTTCACACTTGGGTTAACCTCTCCAAACCCGCACCCACGCCCACCCCAACGCCATCACCCACACTGGGACCCACGCCACCCCCCGAAGGATCGCCAAGCGCATCGCCCACACCGGGACCCCCAAATCCAGTGGCAAGTCCCGCTCCGTCCCCGGCGACCACCGGCACCGGAACCTCAACCCCGGCACCCACTCTGACATCCCCAACCACCCCCCCTACGGCAACCCCACTACCTTCGTCACCTTCCAAACCGGGAGCGCCAAAGAAAAAACAGGAAACCGTCCCGCCCTCGGAGACCTGATTTCATGCGGCTGGATCATTATTTCAAACTGGGGCTCTTTGGGATTGGAACTCTGTTGTTCCGGTGGAAAAAACCGATCCTAGGAACCATCATCCTCGGAGATCGTTGCAATCTCCATTGCTCCCATTGCGCGGTGAACAACATCCAGTCCTCCATGGCCTCCCATGCGCAGGTCCGCTCGGAAATGCAGGAACTTTACCGCATGGGGATTCGTCTTCTGTTTTTCTGCGGAGGTGAAACAACCCTCTGGCGCGATGCTGACAAAGATTTGCACGATCTCATCCGTGAAGCCAAAGCGCTGGGGTTTTACTCCGTCCAAATCGTCACCAACGGAACGTTGAGCACCAATTACCCCGAAGCGGACTTGGTATTTTTGAGCCTGGATGGAATGCGAGAGGCGCATGACCGGATTCGGGGAAGCGGCACTTGGGATAAAGTCACCGCAAATCTCCAGGAAAACACCCGCTCCAACGTGGTGGTTTATTCAGCGATCAATAACAGCAATCTGGGAGAAATTCGGGCGCTTGGTGATTATGTTCGGGATCATCCCGTCTTGCGATGCGTATCGTTTAACCTCCACACCCCATTTCTCGGAACGGAAGGACTTTCCCTCAGCCGGGAGGAAAAAATCCAAGCGGTGGAGGGGATTCGTAGCCTGATGCGGGATCGGTATCCCGTATTCAATCTCGCGACCGGTCTGGATCATTGGCTGCGCGGAGACTGGAAACGGCCTTGCCACCAGTGTGTCGTCATGGAAAACGGGCGCATCTTCACCTGCGGCCGGTGCGTGGAGATTCCCGGCCTCTGCCAGGAATGCGGCTTCTTGTTTGCAACCGAATTCTCGCTTCTCTTCGGCGGAAATTTGCGGACGATGGCGCAGATGTTCCGGACCTATTTGCGCTATGCTTGAGCAGAATTCATGGGCAGAAATGACCCGGCTGCGCCATTCCTCATCGGCTCAATTCGTCCGTCTGATTGCCTACCGTGCACTGGTGGGCGGAACGGCCTGGCCATTGAAATTCAAAGCTTGCCGCGATACCTCCCCACAGCAGGAACCAGCGCAGAACCTCTATTTTCACCTCCCGTTCTGCCGGGCGCTGTGTCCGCACTGCCCCTATTTGAAACGGCGGTATCAGCCAGATCAGGCTGCGGAATACTCCCGGGCAATCCAGCGGGAGGCGGGCGACTGGTTGGCTTCCAGCCCCCATTTACCCCTCCACACCATCTATTTTGGCGGCGGAACCCCGGCGCTGCTCCTCGATGGCATTTCAGAAATCCTCGACCGTCTTAGCCCTCGGATTGACCGGAATACCGGCATCGGCCTGGAACTGCATCCCGCCGATGTAACGCCGGAGTTGGTAAAAAAACTCCGCCAGTTGAGCGTGGACCGGGTCAGCCTCGGCGTCGAATCACTGCAAGCTCCGGTCTTGCGCCAATTGGGGAGGGGAGTTGAGCCGAAGGAGGCCCTTCACGCCACAGAACTTCTCGTAGGAGGAGGATTCGGCTGCGTAGATGCCAATCTGATCTATGGGCTGGCTGGTCAAAGCCACGATGGATTACTTCACGATGCGGAAACGCTCATCGATCTTGGCGTGGATCAGATTAGCGCCTATCCGCTTTTTTCGTTCCGCCACACCGGAATAGGCGTTCTCGCGAGCTGGCGACATTTCCGGGAGCGTGACCGGTTGGCGAGAGCGTTGAGGGAGCTATGCCTCTCACGCGGGCTCCATCCCTCGTCGGTTTGGAGTTTTAACCGTCCCGGTAAAACAGCCTACACCACTGTCACCTTGGAAACTTTCCGAGGTTTTGGAGCCGGTGCAGCCAGCCGAGGTCACCGTAACTTCCAGTTTCACACGTTTGACATCGATGAATACATGAAACCCGGCGGAACACGCATGGCAACCCAGCTTTCTGCCGACGAGCGCTTCCACAAGGCGCACTGGCTCTATTGGAAAATTTACCAACTCCGGGTTCCCGCTGCGAGGTATGCGGAACTCTTCGGAAGTGGGCTGAACTCGGACTTCCGGCTGCTGAGAAAAACCCTCAATAGCATAGGCTGGATGGAGGAAAAAGCGGGCGAATGGCAAATCAACCCAAGAGGGGCCGACTGGGTGCACCGGTTACAACAACTCTATAGCTTGTCATGGATCGACCTGTTCTGGGAAAGATGCCAAGGGGAAGCTTGGCCGGAAGAGATTGTTTTGCTGTAGCCGCCTTTTGATTCCGAGCCATAAACCCTCATACAATGCGGAACTCCGAGAAGGATAAACCAGCAACCTTCCCGGAGTCCGCAATTAAAACTCGCACCGTGTGAAACATTGTCAACCGGAAGGCGGCACGAAACAGGCAACCCAAACGGTTTGACCCAGCAGGGAACCGGCATAGAGGTTTGTCCATTAGGCTCCAGAGTGAAAAATGACTCTCAAAGCAACCCCCAAATCCACAACCAACCCCACCTCTTCTATTTCATATGACATATATTGTAGGATGTTGTAAATATCCTGCTCCAAGGGAACGCGTTGCGGTCGTGTGAATAACATGTGAGAAAAAATCCCCTTGAGGAGCCCAGGATCAAACCCGCACGAATTGTTCCCATGTCTGCTTTCGCCCTGTGAACAAGTTGAGGATAACCCTCAATAAAATCTCCAGGTTCTCCTAATTCTCTACCTCTCACTCAGAATTTTCCCATCGCATTGCCTCTTTCGCCTTGGATCAATGACCTCCTCATTTACGAATCTGCTGCTCCTTTTCTCGCCAGGCAGCAGAGAAAACATTCCCTTCCCCCTGGCGCTGCCCCTCTGGATGATCTTCTCTGTAAAATTCCATCCGCAATTCTATCCAGAATGGACTCACGCTGTTAAACATCCGACCGCAGTCGTAATGAATCGCCACATCCGACTTGTAAGAATGACACCACGCCCGCATTCCCTACTTGGTAGATCGGCCTACGCACAACCATCACCACTCCAGGAAACGTCACCCCTCACAGAGGGATGCGAATAACTCCTCTTGCCGTGGCTTTACATTGTTCGAGAGGCGAACTTTTTCCGGCTCCTGAAATGCGCATTTATCCGAACGCGTGCATACACCCAGCACTTATAATGGATACCTTTTGAGTGGTTAAGGTGTATGACACCAAGACAAAAGTTCTCCTTTGAAAATCCATGCACTGTCCGCTCAACGGGATAAATCCCGCGATAGTTCACGATGCGAACCTTTCAAAGGTAGATAGTTTGTTATGCGAACTATCGACACAAAATCATCCCTTGCTCGCCTTGTTAAGCGCCATCTAAGACTCCGCCGATTTCTGAGACTGTGGCCGGTAATGAATCACCTTCACCGGCTCCAGCGTGGCCAATCCGCCCTCCAGATATTGATCAAGCACAGGCAGAAACGCCTCAATCTTCTCCTGACTATCCACAATCTCGATTACCATCGGCAAATCCATTGAAAGGCGCAGAATCTTTGCCGTGTGGACCCGGCTCGATGCTCCAAAACCCAACGGCCCACGCAAAACCGTAGCCCCGGCCAAGTGCATTTCCCGCGCTTTCAAGACCAGCGCCTCGTAAAGCGGCCGAGAGCCCATCCGGTCGCTTTCTCCGATAAAAATACGCAGAAGCATTGAATCTTGAGGGAGTTCCATAAGTTCTAGGGGCGGTTGATAGTGAGTGCGAGGACATGTCCCAGCCAGACCGCAAACAGACACATCACGAGCGAAAGAACGGCATTCGCACCGGCGGCGAACCATTCCCCGTTGCGGGCCAGATTGAGCGTCTGAAGGCTGAAGGAAGAAAACGTCGTATATCCGCCGCAAATCCCGATCATTACGAACTGACGAAACGCCGGGTTCGTCAGGAATCGGCCCTCGGGGTCCGTCATCGTGGCAAAAAAGCCAATCACCAGCGAACCGCTCACATTCACCACCAGTGTGCCGAGCGGAAAAAACTCTCCGGCCCGTTGCGCGACAAAGCCGGAGACCCAGTAGCGCGCCACGCTACCCAAGGCACCTCCGATGGCAATAAGAAGGTATTCGAGCATGATGAAACCATCCCACACAGGGCGAAGGAAGCTGCTATTATCGCGCAAAGGCCGCTAGGAACGCAAAGAAAGAATGCAAATTATTGAACAGCTATGCAAATCCCCTCACCCTTTGCTCGCATTTTCCCCGCCGCCCGCTAATCTCATCTGTTGCTCCATGATCCCCGAACACCTCCTCGAACAAATCGCCCAAGCCAATGACATCGTCGATGTCATCTCGGGCTATTTCCCGTTGAAGCGGGCGGGATCGGCCTACAAAGCCCGCTGCCCATTTCACCAGGAAAAAACGGCATCCTTCAATGTCAATCCCGCCCGGCAAATCTTCAAATGCTTCGGATGCGGTGCGGGCGGCGGCGTGTTCAAATTTGTCGAACTCTACGAAAACGTCAATTTTCCCGAAGCCGTAAAGCGGCTTGCTGCGCGGGTAGGCATTCGCGTCGAAGAAGAGCCAATGAGCGCCGAAGAGGACGCCCAGCAAAAACTTCGGCGACGTCTGCTCGCCCTGCACGCAGCAACAGCCGAATGGTTCCACACGAATTTGCTCCGAACCAAGGCGGCACAATCCGCCCGCGATTACCTCAAAGGCCGGGGTCTTACCATCGAAGTGGCCAAAAGCTGGAAACTCGGCTACGCACCGGATTCTTGGGACGCCCTCACCACTTGGGCTCGCAGCGAAGGCTTTCGTGATGACGAACTGATCGCCAGCGGCCTCGTCACCGTCAAAGAGGATGAGGGTGACCCAGATTACCGCGACACCCGACATACCCCTCATTTCTACGACCGCTTCCGTGACCGCCTGATGTTCCCTATCTGCGACCATCGCACCGGCGAAGTCATCGCCTTTAGCGGCCGTGTGCTGAACCCAGAAGCCTTCGGCGGCAAATACGTCAACTCGCCCGAAACGCCGCTCTTTGTCAAAGGCGACGTCCTCTTCGGCCTTCACAAATCCATGCGGCCGATCATCGACAAAAAAGCCGCCATCGTCTGCGAAGGCCAGATCGACCTCATCACAGCCTTCGAGTCGGGCGTCCAAAACGTCACCGCCCCGCAAGGCACCGCCTTCACCGGAAGCCAAGCGCGCATTCTCAAACGCTACGCCGACGAAGTCATCCTCTGCTTCGACGCCGACGCTGCCGGACTCAAAGCCGCCGAACGTTCCCTGCCCGCGCTGCTTGAAGCCGGCCTCTCCATCCGCGTCGCCGAAATGCCCGTCGGGCACGATCCCGATTCCCTCATCCGCACCGAAGGCCCCGAAGCCTTCGTAAAACAGATCAGCCAGGCGCAGGACTTCTTCGACTTCCAAATCGAGCGAGCCGTCGCCACTCCCGACTTCACCACCCCCAAGGGCAAAGCCGCGTTCGCGCGCAAAATGGCGGAGAGTGTCGCTTTGGTGGGCGACCCCATGCTCCGCGAAGCCGTCATTCACAACGTCAGCGCCCGCTTGGAAATGGCCCCCGCCCAATTTACCACTCTGCTCAATGCCATCCCCAAGCCAAGCCGCTTGAGGAGCGCTCCGCCCAGCGACTTCGAGAACGAGTTGGAGCCCTCTGAGTCGCAGCCGCGCCTCGCGCCGATGAGCAACACCACGCGCATCCTCTGCCAGTTGGCCCTGCTCAGCCCCGAAGCCCGCCAATGGCTTCTCGCGCAACCCTGGGAAGCCCTCGTTGAAGCGTTACCCGAAGCGGAACTGCTCGTTACAATCCTTCGCGGATGCTTCGATCCGACAGCCCCCGCTGCCGTCAACGCCTTCCTCACCGCCTGCAGCGATGAAGAGCAGGCCGTGCTTGCCGGACTGCTCGAACTCAAACAACTCCCAGCCGATCCGCTCCGCGTATCCGCCGATTGCTGGCGCGACCTCGAACGCCGCGACCTTGAGCGCCAGCGCGACACCGTCGCCGCCCGATTACGGAAACCCGGCCTCGATTTAGAGACAACCCTCCAGCTCCAAAAAGCGGCCGTTGAATTACAGCAGCGAATCAACGCCATGCGGACATGAACCCTGTTTTTTCTTCCCAACAAAAATTTTCCATTCATCCCTGCTGATAAAAAAACCGATTTTTCAAAACAACTCCTTGACCTCTCCCAAACCCCTCCTCATATTACCCGGCCTTTGTAACCTCTCACGTAACCCCTTTAGAGGCCAAACACAAAGGTCTGACATCGCCTGGGTATGACCAACTCGACCAAGAAATCCTCTTCTCCCGCCTCCAAACACGCCCCAGCCGCGAAACCAACGAAAAAGACGGCTCACCCCGCCTCAAAAGTTTCCGCTAAAAAACCGTCCAAGCCTGTCAAAGCGGCCCACAAGCCGGCTCCGAAGGCAGCGACGTCCAAGGCAAAACCGGTAACAACCAAGGCTCCCGCGCCCAAAGCCAAGCCTGCGCCCGCCAAGAAAGCCCTGGTTAAGCCTGTGGTGGCAAAGGCAAAAGTTGCGCCCAAAAAGCCGCAACCCGTAGCCAAGCCTGCACCTAAAGCAGCGGTCAAGCCTGTAGCGAAGCCCACTCCGAAACCGGCCGTCATCAAACCTGCTGCCGCAAAAGCCCTCTCCCAAGCTGTCGTGGACGCCAAAAAAGCGATCTTGGAATCCCAGCCCACGACCAAGGCTGTCGAGGCTAAATCCAAGCGCCCCGCCAAAGCCGCTGGTACGAGTGGCGTGGAAACCGCGCCCGTTGCCTTTAATGTCGACACCCCGGAGATGGCCGAAAAAATGCGCGAGCTCATCAAGCTCGCCAAGGAACAAGGCTACATCACCTTCGACGACCTCAACGAAGCCCTTCCCGACAGCGTCAACGAACCCGACGAAATGGAAGCGGTCTTCAACCGCCTGCGCAGTCTCGAAATCGACATCATCGACGCCTCCCAGGTGGACAGCTTCAAGGACGGCAAAAAAGATTCCGAAGAAGACGAAGAAGAGGAAAAGAGCGACGCCAAACTCGACATCCTCGACGACCCCGTCCGCATGTATCTCAAGCAGATGGGGCAGGTTCCTCTTCTCACCCGCGAACAGGAAGTTGAGATTTCCAAACGCATCGAGGAAGCCGAACTCAACGTCCAACGCTACGTCAACCGCTTCGGCTTCATCGCCCGCGCCTACCTCGACCTCGCCGTCAAACTCAACGAAGGTCGCGAGCGCTTTGACCGCGTCATCCTCGACAAAAAAATCGAGAGCCGCGAGCGCTACATGAAAGCCCTTCCCAAACTTTGCGAGCAGGTGGAGAAAGCCACCAACGAGACAGCCAAGGCCTACAAGGCCGTGATGAGTCAGCATGCAAAGAGCGCCAACACCAAGGCGAACCAGGAATTCACCAAGGCCCATGCCGCGCTCCAGAAGCTCTACCCGAAATTCTATTTCAAACAGAAGGTCACCGAGGAATTCGTCAACATCGCCGACGAACAACACCGCACCGCTGCCTTCCTGCGCGACGAAATCGCCAAACGCAGCCACGCCAGCAAGCCTGAAGCGGCCGCTGCCTACATCACCAAGCAGAAGGAAATCCAGACGCGCACCTGGCTCTCCCCTGAGGAATTCGCCGCTGAATACCAGACCCTCAAGCAATGGCTGCGCAAGGCTCTTAAAGCCAAGACCGAAATGGTCGAAGCCAACCTGCGCCTCGTCATCTCCATCGCCAAGAAATACACCAACCGCGGCCTCTCCTTTCTTGATCTGATCCAGGAAGGCAACATGGGCCTCATGAAAGCGGTCGAGAAATTCGAATACCGCCGCGGCTACAAATTCTCCACCTACGCCACCTGGTGGATTCGCCAGGCCATCACCCGTTCCATCGCCGACCAGGCCCGCACCATCCGCATCCCGGTCCACATGATCGAGACCATCAACAAGCTCATGCGTGTGCAGAAGCAGTTGGTGCAGGAATACGGACGCGAGCCAAATCCCGAAGAGGTCGCCGAGGAAATCCAGCTTCCCGTCGAGCGCGTCCGGGCCGTTCTCAAAATGGCCCAGCAGCCCATCTCGTTGCAGTCCCCCGTCGGCGACAGCGACGACACCAGCTTTGGCGATTTCATCGAAGACAAAGGCGCGGAAAATCCGTCCGACATGACCGCGATCGTTCTCCTCAAAGAGAAGATCAAAGACGTATTGGATACGCTCACCGAACGCGAACGCCAGGTCCTAGAACAGCGCTTCGGCCTCGTGGACGGCTACAGCCGCACGCTCGAAGAAGTGGGCCGCCAGTTCAAAGTCACCCGTGAACGCATCCGCCAGATCGAAGCCAAGGCTCTGCGCAAGATGCGCCACCCCACGCGCATCCGCCAGTTGGAAGGCTTCCTCGAAGCCGACGCCTACTAGGCTTCCAAAGTATGCGCGCAACCTCGAAGAGTTTAATATTCGCCGGGGTTGCCGTCCTTACCAATTGGAGTTACGTCGTTAAGCATGAGCGTCAGAGCGGTCTCGTTTCCATAAATATCCAATTTGTGGGACTTCCGCTGTTCGTGTGCTTGATTGCGGCCCCCATTCTCCTGTGGCGGATTTATCGCATGGTTCGTGACTATCTTTCCGACGGCGTGAGGATTCCGAAAAAGGAACGCTTCGTGGATTGGAGCCCCTGTATTTTGCTTTTGGTATTGCTCTTTCACTGGTCGAACATCTCCACGGGAATCGCTGCAGACGGCGCTGTAATAACACGCACACTCTCCTACGGTTCAGAGGCCAGCGGAGCGACGTTGATCGCTTCCGTCATTTTGATCGGGCTATTCCAATTCTACACAGGCTTGAAAGAGGCCGGGAACTGGACGCCGAGACGAGGTTGAACTTCTCGTCACCAAGGCTCCACCCTCGTTCCAGCGCCCCCCAATTAGCAATTGCCCTCTAGCAATTGCCAATTTTCACACAACCTCCCCTCTTGCGCTAAGGGCTCCATTGCCTTAACTACAAGCCACCACAGTGAGTTCCTCCCGCTTCTTCCGCCCAGCCCTTCTTGACGCCCTCCTCAGCTACCGCCGGAGCCTCCTGCTTCCGGACGTCATTGCAGGCATCACCGTCGGCATCATCGCCCTCCCGCTTGCCATCGGCTTCGGCATCGCCTCCGGCGTCAGCCCCAGCCAGGGACTCTGGACCGCCATCATCGCCGGATTCCTCATCTCCGCCCTCGGCGGCAGCTTCGTCCAAGTCGGAGGTCCCACCGGTGCCTTCGTCCCGATCCTCTTCACCATCGCCGCCACCTATGGCTACGAAGGCCTCGCCCTCGCTACCATGATGGCTGGCGTCTTCCTCTTCGCCATCGGCGCATTCCGGCTCGGCGGCCTCATTAAATTCATCCCCTACCCCGTCGTTGCCGGATTCACCAGCGGCATCGCCGTCGTCATCGCCATCGGCCAGCTCAAGCAACTCCTCGGTCTCGACATCAAACTCCCCGCCGAAGCCTTGGCCCAGTTCTGGGGCATCGTGACCAATCTCTCCGGCACCAAATGGCAGAGCCTCGCCCTCGGACTCCTCGCCCTCGCCATCATCGTCGGCTGGCCCAAACGCTGGCGCCGCGTTCCCCCCTCCATCGTCGCCATCCTCGTCACGGCGGTGATCGTCTATATCTGGAATCCCGACCCTAAAGTCGTCGCCACCATCGGCTCCAAATTTGGCGCGCACGCCATGGAGGGACTCCCGCATTTCACCCTCCTGCACATCAGCTTCCAGCGCATCCAGCAACTGATGGCCCCCGCGCTCACCATCACCATGCTTGGCGCAATTGAATCCCTCCTCTCCGCCATGGTCGCCGACGGCATGATCGAAACCCGGCACGACTCCAACCAGGAACTCATGGGCCAGGGCATCGCCAACTTCGTCTGCCCCTTCTTCGGCGGCATCTCCGCCACCGGAGCCATCGCCCGCACCGCTACCAACGTCCGCAGCGGCGGTCGCACCCCCATCTCTGGAATCATCCACGCCCTCACCCTCCTCGGCGTCGTTCTCATCGCCGCGCCGCTGGCCAAATACCTCCCCCTGGCTGCCCTCTCCGCCGTCCTCCTCGTCGTCGCCTTCCGCATGGGCGAATGGTTTAACTTCAAAGAAATGGCGCGCGGTCCCGGCAGTGACTACATCGTCCTCATCGTCACCTTCGCCATGACGATCGCCTTCGACCTCAGCATCGCTGTTGGCTTCGGCCTCGCCCTCGCCTTCGTCCTCTTTGTCAAAAAGATGGAAGAAATCACCCACGTCCGCCTCATCACCGAAGAGAGCGACGTCGGCCTCGGCGGCGACTCCATCCGCGACAAAGCCGTCCCCGATGGCGTCCTCGTCTATCGCATCGAAGGCCCCTTCTTCTTCGGCGTCGCCGAGAAACTCGAAGACGCCCTCGACAGCGCCCAGATCACCCCGCGCCTCGTCATCTTCCGTATGCGCGCCGTCCCCGCCATCGACGGCTCCGGCCTCCACGCCTTGGAAATCATCAACCGCAAATTCAGCCGCCGCGGCACCAAGCTCATCCTGAGCGGCGTCCAACCCCAGCCCATGAAAGTCCTCTTCAACTCCGGCTTCGTGGACAAAATCGGCTTGGATAACATCTGCGCCGACATCGACGCCTCCCTGGAGCGTGCTTGGGAAATCATCGGCAAAAAGCCGAAAGTAGCCCCAGAAGCTCCAGTAAAATAATCTCGCGCAAAGCCGCAAAGGACGCAAAGGGCAGAGAAAACTTACTCCGCTCGCGACTGTTCCCCTCGTTACCAAGCAACTCGGTAACGCCCTAATCCCGGCAGTTGCACTGCCGCCACCCGCGAGCGCGGCGAGCCTCTCGTCTTCCGCTGCAATGGAAAATCTTCTTCTCCCCCGCGCATCCCGTTTCTCACTTGCCATCAATGAATGGGAGAATAACCTTCGCTTCATGGCAAACGTGATGCGTTCCCTTCTTCTTTGGCTAACCCTCCTTGCATCCCCCGCAATCGCACAAATGCCTCAGTTTTTGAAGCCAACACTCGTTCCACTCGAAAGTCTTCTGTCAGCATCAACATCCCTTCCAGTTAAAGCCTCGCTCATATTCCGTGAAGGTTCAAAAACCTACGGCTATCCTCATCACCTTGAGGTCTTTCTGCGCCTCGAAAACACCACCAATTCAGACGTCTATTGGTATGCAAACTCCGTAGAGGATATCGAAGCCGAATTGCTGGATTCTGCGGGTAAGCCTGTTCTCCACCCGCCCAGTGCTTGCAGCATTATGTCTAACGCGTATATTTACATGCTTCCACAGGGTTCGCGCTTTGATTGGCTGATCTCAAGCAGCGGCATCTCCATGTGGGGGAGCGATCTCAAAAAAAACTACGCTCTCATGGTGGGTATCCAAGGATGGCTTATCCCAATCGACTCGGTCCATTCCTATTCCCTACGCATTCGTCTTCGTGGAATTCCGCGGGTAACAAGCGAAAAGGAAGCCAAAGGTATGCCGAAGGAAACACTTCTGGAGATTTCTCCTACCCAACTGGAAACCACCTCAAAACCTCTCCCTTTACTGCAGAGTCAGAGGTAACCATCCCTCCCCTAATCCAACAACCCCCGAATATCCTCCATCGTCAGCCCCTCCATCATCGGTTCCTCGTTTTCAATGGTCGCGTCGATGATCTCCCGCTTCTTCCGCTGTAAATTAAGAATCTTCTCCTCCACCGTCCCGCGCGCGATCAGCTTATAAGCCGTCACCACCTGCGTCTGCCCGATGCGATGCGCGCGATCCGTCGCCTGCGCTTCCACCGCCGGATTCCACCACGGATCGAAGTGAATCACCGTATCCGCCGCTGTGAGGTTCAAGCCCACGCCGCCCGCCTTCAAGCTGATAAGGAACACGGGAATCTCGCCATTCTGGAACCGGTCCACCTCCGCCATGCGCTCGCGTGTCTGGCCGTCGAGATAACAGTAGGCGATCCTCTGCCCTTCCAATTCTCTCCGCAGCAGCGAAAGCATCGAGACGAACTGACTGAAAACCAGCACCCGGTGCCCGCCATCAATCGCCTCCTGCAACAGCTCGTTGAAAAGCTCCACCTTCCCTGAATCCGCTTTGGTGCTCTCTGCCGCGTCCTTGTCCAGCAGCCGTAAATCGCACGAAGCCTGCCGCAACCTCAGCAGCGCCGTCAGCATCAACATCCGGGCACGACCCTGATTCTGCCCACTCGCCTCCTCCACCTGCGCGCGCGCCCCTTGCAACAGCGCCGCATACACCTCCTTCTGCGCCTCGGTCAATTCACAGTAAGCCACGTTCTCCAACTTCTGCGGGAGATCTTTGGTCACCTCCTGTTTACGGCGACGAAGCAGGAACGGTCGCAGCCGCTTGGACAGGCGCGACAGCGCCTCCTTGTCGTTCTGCCGCGCAATCGGCAACTCATAGCGTTCCCGGAAATCCTCCCGGTCGCCCAAATAACCCGGCATCACAAAATGCATGAGCGACCAAATATCGCGCACCGAGTTTTCCACCGGCGTCCCCGTCAGGATGAACTTCCGCGCCGCCCGCAACATCCCCGCCGCCTGGGCATTCTGCGTGTCGGGATTCTTGATATGCTGCGCCTCGTCCAGAATCACGCTGGAGAACTCCATGGAGCGATACTTCTGCGCATCCCGACGCAAAAGCGGATAACTGGTAATGATGAGATCCGCCTTCGGAATTTCCGCAAACAACTTTGCGCGCCGTGAGCCCTCAATCACCAACACCTTCCGCTCCGGCGTGAACCGCTCTGCCTCGCGCAGCCAGTTGAAGACCAGCGACGACGGGCAGACCACCAGCGCGGGCCCCGGCAACGTCCGCAAAAACGCCAGCGCCTGCAACGTCTTCCCCAACCCCATATCGTCCGCCAGAATCCCGCCCAAACCATTCGACCCCAGGAAACTCAGCCACGAAACCCCGTATTTCTGGTAAGCCCGCAAAACCCCCTCCAAATCCCCCAACGCCACCGGCTCCAACTCCGCCTTCCCCTGCTGACTCCGTGCCCATTGCCGCCACGAAGCTCCGGCGTTCACTGAAAACCCCGCCTCCGCCGCAGCGGATTCCAGATACCCCGCATGCGCCTTGCCGATCCGGTAACTCCCCGGTTGCCGCTGCTGCGGATTGCAGTCGCGCAAAACTGTCTGAAAATCATCCATCAACGCCGTATTGAACACCGCAATCTTCCCGCTCTTGAGCCGGACATGATTCTGCCCCAGTTGCAGCAACCGCTGCACCTCGGCGGCGGAAAACCGCTCGCCGCTCCCCGTCGAAAGATCGAATTGCAAATCGAACCACTGCTCCCCGGAGCCGATGATCTCCACCTTTGGCGCGATCCGCTCGATCTCCGCCGTGACATGCGAAAAGCGCGGGCCCATCGACACCTCCCATTGCGCCGCAAGCGCCGGATAGCCCTCGCCGAAAAACGCCAGAATCGCCCGCTCTCCGCGTAAAACGTAATAACCCTTAGCATCCGGCCCGGTGAACCCAAACCGCGTCAATTCCCCCAGCGCTATCCGTTCCGCCTCGATATTGCGGCAAAGAATATGCGCCGGATTCGCCGGGTCCGACAACGCCCAGTTCTCCTCCGGGCTAGTCACCCCAATCGTCACCACGCGCTTTGAGTAAATCCGTTGCAGCCGCGCCGTGAGATGATTCAGCGATCCCTCCAGCATCAGCGAAAACCACCCCGCCTCGGGCACCATCTGCGGCGCTTCCCCGGCGGCAGCGCTGCCGGTTACTTCAAAAAACGGTCGCAAAGCCGGGAGTTCCGCCGCCAAAAACGCCGCGGCCTGCTCCGGCGTCAGCATCACATCCCGCCGCAACACCTCCAGGTAAGCGGGCGGCAATCCCGGACACACCGGAGCAAAAACCGCCCCCTTAAGCGCCCACGCCATCCCCTGCCCCACCTGCAAAAGCCGCATCTCCGCCGCCCAGTCCACATGCAGCGTCACCCGCCCCTGGGAATCCGACAGCACCTCCAGCCTCGGCAACACCGGCTGAGCCGAAATATGCGCCGCCGCCCCGCGTCCCAGCGTCACGCGCGGATGCCCCCGCAGCGCCTCCAAAACCCGAAGCGTTTGCTCCCGCGACAGCGAAAGCATTCCGCCCAAAACCCCACCTCCGAGCCCCCGGAGCGTTTCCGCAAGCCGTAAATCCGCCTCCGAACAGCGAAAATGCCCCTTCGCATCCAGCGCATTGAGCAAAACCCGCCGTCCCCCGCGCTCCGCCTCCACGCCCACCGTCAAATTTCCCCGCTCCCAAGCCGCCATGAACTGCGGTGGCAACACCACATTCAGCGCCACAAAATCCGCCGTCCCCGGTTCCCCCTTGGAAAACTGCGGCCCTTGGGCAATCGACATCTCCGGCGACTTTTCCACCTGACGCCCCCGGTTCGCCATATCCGATCCCGGCCCGGTCTTGTGCATCAAAAGGGCATACCCGACCGCCAGCGAGTGGGCGCAGATCGTCCCCCATTCCCGCGAAGCGCGGCACGTGCAGAGGTTTTCAATGTCACTCTTGGACGAAATTTTGAGCCCGGCCCTCAACTTCAAGTCCCCGTCCCTCACCACCCCCTTGAGCACAGGCGACTGATAAGCAGCACTCACCACCCGGCCCGCCTCCACCAGCGCGCGCCCCATCTTCGCCTCCTTCCAGCCCCCAGCCTCCATCAAAAGGCGTTCCGTGAGTTCAACAAATGACATGGAAAAAAAGAGGCTGCGCGTGCCATGGGAAACATAGCACGGCAGCCTGTAGAAATCGCTATCGGCCTACCCCTTCAGTGTGGCCACCGCCGTCTGAAGGCTCGGCACGTCAGAGATGGAAAGCACATTAGTCCCCTTGCGGATACGCCCAAAGAGCCCGGCCAGCACCCCACCGGGTCCAAACTCGATGAACAGGTCGATCTTCTCCACATCCAGCAAGTATTCCATCGACTCCGTCCAGCGGACACTGCTCGTCACCTGCTCGCGCAGCGCATCGCGGATCGCAGCGGCTTCGGAAACCGGCTTGGCGTCCACATTGCAGATCACCTGGTATTTGGGTTGCAGGAAATCGGTCGTCTCAAGCACCTTGCCCAACCGGACATAGGCCGAATTCATCAACCGTGAATGGTAAGCCCCGGCCACATTCAAGAGCGTGGCGCGGCGAATATTGTGTTCCTTGGCAAGGCCGACGGCCATTTCCACCTTGGCCCGCTCGCCGGAAATGACGATCTGGCCCGGCGCGTTCAGGTTGGCAATGTCCACGTCCGTCTCGGCAGCCAGATTCCGCACGTCGTTTTCCTCGGCCCCGATCATCGCCGCCATCGTCCCCTCGGTGCTCTCGCACGCCTCCTGCATGAACTGCGCGCGCTGGGCAACCAGCGAAAGCCCGGTTTCAAAGTCAAACGTTGCGGCAGCCGCATGAGCAGTAAATTCCCCTAGGGAAAGCCCCGCCGTGGCGATCACTTCCCCCGGCAAACTGGAGCCGATCTCCTGAAGAAACGCCGCCAGACAGGCCGAGCCATGCACGTAGAGCGCGGGTTGGCAGTTCACCGTCTGCGTCAACTCCTCCTGGGGCCCCTCGAACATCAAATGGCTCAACGGACGAGCCAGTTGCGCGTCGGCGCGGCGGATCAAGTCGGCCGCGACGGGATACTGTTCAGCGAGATCCTTGCCCATGCCCACGGTTTGGGCGCCCTGGCCGGAAAAGAGGAATGCGATGCGTTTACTCATAAGATATTAGGTTCTGTGTGGTTGAATCCCGCCCGGCGTTTCCGTCCCGGCGGGCTATGAGTGGTATCAGGAATGGTGCCGGATGCAAATTTGAATCTTCGGAAGATGTCCCCACGTCCCGCATGGTGGGACAGCCCGCCACAGAGGAATGGCTGCTCCTGCCCATCACCACCTTATACTCTTTACCCCAAATCGGTAAAATCCGAAGGGACGGCTGCCCCCTCAAAATGTCACTACATCCCTCCTCGTGCCCGATCTCCCGATTGGGCACGCCCTTGTCCCCGAAACTCCGTTTCGCAACCCTCAGGCAAGTTGACAACCTCGCCGCTTTAGCAAAAATACCCCCATTTGAAAATAATACGACTTATAGATAATAACAGATGTAAAATACTGAAAATAAGGAAATTGCACATTATGAAAAAAAGCAGCCATCACCCAACAAAACCGGCTCAATCCATCGTCTGTTTTTAAAGTAAAAACAATCTCTTGTATTTGAATATCAAAGACATATACCAATTATAAAGCAGGTTATTTCCACCTATTCACACTCTAGTTATTCACAATCAAAAACAAAAGCGGAGAAGCCGTTTCCGACTCCTCCGCTTGCGAATCACTTCGTTGGATTTTAGGGCTACTTTTTGACCACCTTGGCAAAGATCCCGTTCGCTTCTTCCAAGGTCTCCTTGCTGCCGATGTCGAACCAGATGCCGGGCACCTCGTAGGTATGCACTGGGGTCCGGGTATAGAGCCATTGGACAAACCGCCCCGGCTGGTCGGGATTATTCCCCTCTGCGATGTATTCCGGGAACCGGGCCACCGTCTCCTTGGAGTAATAGTAAAGTGCGATCCCCGTCTGGGTCGTCTTGGGCTGAGTGGGTTTCTCCTCAAAGTGCGTAATAACCCCCTCCCCGTCCACCTCGATACTGTTGTATTTCTTGATCGCCTCCAAATCCTTCACATCGTAGGTCGCCAGCACTGCGGCGCGCCCCTTGCAGAACTTGGCAAAAGCCTCCAGCGATTCGCTGAAAAGATTGTCCCCAGCCACCACGATCAAATCCGAGGTCGCCAGCTTCTCGCGGTCAACAACCAGATTGATGTCCCCGATAGCCCCCAGCTTGTCCTGGTCATTCATCGAACCGTCGTTGACGATCTTGAAATGGAGTTTCGGCTGGCGCTTGACGTAATCGTCAGCCCAAGCCTGGAAATCGGCGGCGAACTTATTGTTCGTCACCACATAGACATTTTCGATGTCCGGGACGGGAGCCAGATTATCGAGCACCCACTCGATCATCGGTTTGTCCGCCACATTGAGCAGCGGCTTGGCTTTAGTGAGAGTAAGCGGGTAAAGGCGTGTCGCGTAACCCGCAGCAAGGATGAGGATGTTCATGCGGGTCCGTTCTTGCCGGGATGCGGGACTCGGCGCAAGCCAAAAAATCAAGATTCCCGTTCCTGCCGTCCCCTCGAGGCCCCAACCTCCTCTGGCGCACGCTCCTCCATCCCTGCAACATCCTTGTCAATCAGCGTAATCAGGTAATTACTCAGCGAGCGGCGGTCGCGTTTGGCGCGGGCCTTGGCTTTCGCAAGCAAATCTTCGGGGCAACGGAAGGCGGTATATTTACTACTCATGACGGCGGGGCAAAAAGGGCTCAATAATCAAATTTTCTTCTGCACTTTACATCAAGCCCGTCCCCGCAAGTAAAGCGTTTTGTTCAACAACCGCCCCACAAACCGCGCCAGTGTGCGCTTTACGACGCATCCGCATTCCAAACCTGATAATTCGCCACAAACTCCCGCCGGAACCGATCAAACGTCCCCGCCTCGATCTCCGCCCGCGTCCGCGCCATCAGATTCAGATAAAAATGCAAATTGTGCAGCGTAATCAGCCGCAGCCCCAGAATTTCCTCCGACTTCACCAAATGGCGCAGATACCCGCGCGAAAACTCCCGGCAAGCCGGGCACGTGCACCCTTCCTCAATTGGCCCCTTGTCCAAAATAAACGGACTGTTCTTCAAATTGATCGTCCCCAGCGCCGTAAACGCCGTTCCATTGCGGGCGATCCGCGTTGGCAGCACGCAGTCAAACATATCCACCCCGCGCGCAATCATATTCAACATCTGCGGTGGCGTCCCCAGCCCCATCGCATACCGGGCCTTATTGGCAGGCAGAAACGGCTCACTATTCTCCACCGCCGCCATCATCTCCGGCTCCGGCTCCCCCACACTCACCCCGCCGATCGCATACCCGTCAAAATCCATCTCCACCAACGCCTCCGCACTCGTGCGGCGCAAATCCGCAAACGTCGCCCCCTGCACAATCCCGAACACCGCCCCGCGCGACTCCCCTGCGGCGTCCTTGGCCCGCGCCCAGTCACGGCAACGCTGCTCCCAGCGCAACGTCCGCTCCAAACTCTTCGCCGCATAATCATACTCGCACGGATACGGCGGACACTCATCGAACGCCATCGCAATATCACTCCCCAGCGTCGCCTGAATATCCATCGCCGTCTCCGGCCCGATAAAACAAGGCGCGCCATCCAAATGATTCTGGAAATGCACCCCCTCCTCCGTGATCTTCCGCAACTTCGCCAGCGAAAACACCTGGAACCCGCCGCTGTCCGTCAGGATCGGCCCCTGCCAATTCATAAAATTGTGAAGTCCCTCAAAATGGCGCATCACATGCAACCCCGGCCGCACAAAAAGATGATACGTATTGCCCAGAATAACCTGCGCCTTCAACTCCGTCAGTTCCCTGGGACTCACCGCCTTCACCGACCCCTGCGTTCCCACCGGCATAAAAATCGGCGTCTCAATCACCCCATGGCGGGTCGTCAAGCGGCCCCGGCGGGCCTTGGAAACAGGATCAGTGGCAAGAAGTTCAAACACAACCGAGAGCCTACGAGACCCAACCCCCGTTGGGAAACAAGAAAAATAGCCGCAAAAAAGCGCAAGAGGCGCAGAGGAAAGACGCGACGACGAGGGAATGGGGAGAGGTGGATAGCGATCTCCTATCGCGCTGAAACCGAAAAGAAACCCACCTCAGTACAGGCCCATCCACCATGCTTGTCAACCCGAACGCAGTGAGGGAACCCGCAAACAACCCAAAGCCCCGGCGCGACAAATCACCACGCCACCCGCTCAATGAACCACCACCAGCCGCAAAAAGCGCTTCGGTCCAGTCGTCGGCACCGTCGCCGTGTAACAGCTATTGGCATCCGGCCCCGAAAGGGTCACTGCATCCGTGCTCCAAGTTTGCAAGTCGGTGCTGGACTGGACGGTGTAGGTAACGTCTGGACTCCCAGCGTAGTAGGTGAGGCTCATTTGATTCCCGGTGACTACCGGTTGGGGAATCTTGCTGCTTTCGTTCCGGCAGGGGTCGAGGTTGAGGGCATACTTCATCAGGAGGGGGATTCCGTCGCCGTTCGGTGTGCTTTGGAGGTCAGCATTTGAGGATAACCCCTTAAAGATCAGCCAAGAGGAAACAGGCGGCGTCCCGTTATTAACAGTCGTGTAGCCATTCCAAGGCGAAGTGAACCCCGTTGCGCCATTGTAGTATTGCACGGCGAAACCGCTGGCGGTAGAATTAAAAACAGATGTTCCCATTGAGGGTGCACTACCCATAAAAACTGCGCTCTTCAGGTAGGTGCAGCCAGCGAATGCCTGCGACCCTATGTTGGTGACACTGTTGGGGATGGTTACACTGGTCAGGCCTTGGCAACGGTAGAACGCGTAATTTCCGATGCTGGTGACGCTATTGGGGATCGTCACGCTGGTAAGGCTGGGACAGTAATCGAACGTGCCATTTCCGATCCTGATGACGCTGTTGGGGATAATCACGTTGTTAAGGCTAGAACATTCACAGAAAGCATAATCCCCGATGCTGGTAATGCTGTTGGGGATGGTTACGCTAGTCGAGCCGCAACAGCCGTAGAACGCGTTATCCCCAATGCTGGTGATGCTGTTGGGGATCGTTATACTAGTCAGGCCGGTGCAGTTTTCGAACATGCCATTTCCAATGCTGGTAACGCTGGTAGGGATAATAGGCAAGGTGGTCAGGGCGTAGCAGTTAAAGAACGCACCCTCCCCGATGCTGGTGACGCTGCTTGGAATGCTCACGCTGATGAGGCCGGTGCAATTAGCGAATGCATTAGACCCGATGGTTGTGACGCCGTTGAGGATGGTCACGCTGGTAAGGCTCCAACAGTATTCGAACGCAGCACATCCGATGGCTGTAACCCTGTTGGGGATCGTTACGCTGGTCAAGCCGGAGCAGGAACCGAACGCCTCATCCCCGATACTAGTGACGCTGTTGGGGATCGTTACGCTGGTCAATCTGGGGCAGTAACCGAACGCACAAACCCCGATGGTAGTGACACTATTGGGAATTGTAACGATGGTCAGCGTCTGGCAGTATGCGAATGCATTATCTCCGATGCTGGTGACCGGCAGGCCATTGATCGTGCCGGAAATGTTTACCGCGCCACTGGTGCCGCTGTATCCCGTGATGGCGATCTGGCCATTCGTGGTTGTGTAGGTGAACGGCAGAATACTGAAGTTCATGTTCTGGCTTACCGTCGCTCCTGTGGAGTCCGTGACCTGAATCGTGAAGTTGTAAGTGCCTTCCGCGTTCGGCGTGCCGCTCCACACGCCGCTGCTGCTGAGGCTCATGCCGGGTGGCAGGCTACCTGACACCGACCATATATAAGGGCCGACGCCTCCTGTTACCTGTAGCGGCTGGTTGTAACTGCTGTTGAGTGATCCCGAAGGCAGGGAACTGCCAAGCGGGAATGAGAACACGGTCAATGTGGCCGCAGTCGTGGTGGTGCTTCCGGCGATGTTCGTGAAAACTGCCTGATAGGCGTAACCGTTCTGGTCTGAGGTGACGTTGTTCAGGGTCAACGTTCCGGTGGCGGCTGATGGATTGGCAACATTGTCGATGTTTGTGAACGGTCCGGCAGTTCCTGTGGTGCTCACCTGCCATTGGACGGTAGGCGCGGGAGTCCCGGTCGCTGCTGCCGTAAACGTGGCCGTTGTGCCGGATGTCACTGCTTGGTTCGTCGGATTGGATGTGATCGTTGGAGAAGTTGAAGCAAAAGCATGTGAAGGGTAGCCATTCCAAGTAGGCGAGGTGAAACCCGTTGCTCCATTGAAGTAATCCACTGTGAAACCGCTAGCAGTCCCAACAAAAACGCTTGATCCCATAGTCGGGGCATCGCCCGCGAAAACTGAGGTATTCAAACTAGAGCAGCCCCAGAACGCCCCGTACCAGATGCTTGTGACGCTGCTAGGGATCGTCACGCTGGTTAGGCCGCAGCCATTGAACGCATTACTTCCAATGGAGGAGACATTGTTGCCGATTGTGATACCAGTTAAGGGGCAACCCGAGAAAGCCCAATCGCCGATCGTTTTGATATTATCTGGAATTACAATGGTAGTGATGCCGCATCCCGAGAATGCTGAATCTCCAATACTGGTTAATCCATTGGGAATCGTCAGTTTGGTTAGGCTCCAGCAACGGCCGAACGCATTGGCTCCTATGCTGGTAATACTGTCGGGAATGGTTATGCTGGCCAGACTCCAACATCCCCAAAACGTTTCGGATTCGATTTTTGTTACGCTGTCGGGGATCGCCACGCTGGTCAGACCATAGCAGCCATTGAACGCATCGCTACCAATTGTTGTGACGCTATTCGGGATTGTTATGCTGGTCAGACCATTGCAGCCATTGAACGCATTGCTTCCAATTGTTGTGACGCTATTCGGGATTGTTATGCTGGTCAGGTTGCTGATCTGGTTGAGAGGCTGCTCGAAAGCACCGCTTCCAATTGTTGTGACGCTGTTAGGAATCGTTATGCTTGTCACGTTGGTGCAGGTGTAGAAAGCACAGGTTCCGATGCTGGTGACCGGCATGCTGTTGATCGTATCAGGAATGGTCACTGCACCGCCGGGGCCTGTGTATCCCGTGATGGTGATCTGGTTGTTGGAGGTTGTGCATGTGAAGGGGGCTATCGTCAATGTCGCCGCAGTCGTAGTGGTGCTTCCGACAATGTTCGTGAAAACTGCCTGATAGGCGTAGCCGTTCTGGTCTGAGGTGACGTTGGTCAGGGTCAACGTACCGGTGGTGGCTGATGGATTGGCGACATTGTCGATGTTGGTGAAAGACCCGCCGGTTCCCGTGGTGCTCACCTGCCATTGGACGGTGGGCGGGGGAGTCCCTGTCGCGGCTGCCGCAAACGTGACCGTTGTGCCGGATGCTACCGCCAGATTCACTGGATTGGTCGTGATCGTTGGTAAATTACAAGCTTGTGAAGGGTATCCATTCCAAGTGGGGGTGCTGAACCCCGATGCTCCACTCAGGTAATCCACCGTGAAACCGCTGGCGGCGGAATCAAACATATTCGATCCCATCAAGGGAGCGTTGCCCATAAAAATCGCACTGGTCAAGCTGGTGCAGTTGTCGAACGCATTGTTTTCGATGCTGGTGACACTATTCGGAATCGTCACGCTCATCATACGGGTGTCCTCGAACGCTACGTATCCAATGCTGGTGACGCTGTTAGGGATCGTCACACTGGTCAGGCTGGTACAGCCTGCGAACGCATAGTCCCCAATACTGGTGACGCTGCTGGGAATCGTGTAACTACTGCCGGTTATACCCCCCGGACATTGGATGAGCGTGCTCTGCGTTTTGTTGAAGAGGACTCCATTTGTATCACTACAATAGGAGAAATTGGAGGGATCCACTGTTATCGCGGTCAGACTACTGCAGCTTTGGAACGCATAATTTCCAATGCTGGTGACGCTGTTGGGGATAGTAACGCTGGTCAGGCTGCTGCAAGATTGGAACGCATAGGCCCCAATACTGGTGACGCTGCTGGGAATCGTCACACTGGTCAACCCGGAGCAATTGAACGCATTATCTCCAATGCTGGTGACACTGTTGGGGATCGTGTAGCTGCCAGTTATACCCCCCGGACATTGGATGAGCGTGCTCTGGTTCTTGTCATACAGGACTCCATCCACACTACTATAGGAGGGATTGGCTGGATCCACCGTAATCGCGGTCAGCCTAGTGCAGTAGTCAAAGGTTCCGATACTGGTGACACTGCTGGGAATTGTCACGCTGGTCAGCCGAGTGCAAAAATAGAACGCATCCCCCTCAATGCTGGTAACACTGGTGGGGATCGTGAAGCTACCGGTTATACCCCCCGGATAGTGGATAAGCGTGCTCTGGTTCTTGTTATACAGGACTCCGTCAACACTGCTGTAGACAGGATTCTGTGCGGATACCGTTATCGCGGTCAATTGGTTGCATACAAAAAACGACCCGCTACCAATGCTGGTGACGCTGCTGGGGATCGTCATGCTGGTCAGACTACTGCAGTTTAGAAACGCAGCGACTCCGATACTGGTGACTGGCAGGCTATTGATCGTGGCTGGGATATTTACCGCGCCGCCAGTGCCGCTGTATCCTGTGATGGTGACTTGACTGTTCGTAGTCGACCAAATGAGGCCACCGGTGGTTCCACTGGTTTGTGCGTGGGTTGCGGCGGAAAACGTCACAAACAGAATCGCCGCCAGCAGCAGTCTTGCCTGCTGCAAAAGCCACCCGGAAGGGCGAACTCTCTTTCCATGCTTCTGAATGTTTGTTGCGGCGTGCACCATGTTGGCCAGCCATGTAACAGGATCGCTTATTTCTCACAAGAAAAACGTGCGCAATCTGCCGGAAAATCGGCCTGCTTCGCTTGATGTGTTTTGGAAATCGCGCCCGGAGGTCGCGATCCACCGGGCGCGATGGACTTGAGCCCACCATCTTCTTCACAAAACCCCCTTCCCCCCTCCAATCAGCGAAACCCCTATCGGAAAATCCACTCCCTGCCCTTGACGCCCTCCTTCTCATCCTCTAGCGTCATCCCGATTATGCGGAAACTCTTCGTTTTCTCCTCGCTCGTGCTGACCCTGGCATTACTGCAACCCCCGGCGGCTCGCGCCGCGCTCATTTACCGTCCCGGAGAGGGATTTCACAGCGAGACGGAAGACTCCGGCGCGCTGGAAAAATCCGCCAGCGAACAGCTCCACAAAGCCCAAGCTCTCGAAGCCGACGGCGATCTCGGCAAAGCCATCGGCGCTTACCGCGCGCTCCTTAAAGGCTATCCGGCCTCCGGTGCCGCGCCCCAAGCCCAGTTCAAAATCGCCGAGCTTTATGAAAAAGATGGGCACCTTGAACGCGCATTCAAGGAGTTTGGCAAATACGTTTCCCGGTATCCGCGCGGCAAGGAATTCGATGCCGTGGTGGAGCATCGTTTCAACATCGCCAAAGCCTTCCTGAACGGCGAACGGCGGAGACTTTTCGGCTTCAAGACCTTCCCCTCCATGGAGCGAACCCAAAAAATGTTTGAGGAACTCATCACGGACGCCCCTTACAGTAAATACGCCCCCCTCTCGCAATTCAACATCGGCCTGGCGCTCGAAAGACAGGGGGAATCCGCCGAAGCCATCGCTGCCTACCAAGTCGCCGTGGACAAATACCCCAACGACGACATCGCTGCCGATGCCCAGTATCAGATCGGTTACATCCAGATGCACCTCGTCGAAAAAGGCTCCAACGACGAAGCCTCGCGCATCAAGGCTCACGACGCCTTTGAAGATTTCACCGTCCGCTACCCGCAGAGCGAAAAAATTCCGCAAGCGCGGGAAAACATCAACAAACTCTCCGGCGTGAACGTCAAAAAAACGCTCGATGTCGCGCGGTTCTATCAGAAAACCGGCAACTTCAAAGCCGCCGTCATTTACTATAACGAGGTCATCCATGACGGCCCTGACACTCCCGAAGCCAAGGAAGCAGCCCAAGCCCTCGAACATCTCAAGCAAACCGTGGGGGTTGACGCCCTCCGGGCCGGGCCGGAAAAAGCGGAGACTGGCAGCAACGTTCAGGAACACCGCAAAATGCAGGCCCAAGTGGATACCGCTTCGCGGCCCGATTACGCCGGACCGCCCGCCCCGACGGTTCCCGACGAAACCGTCCCGGAAAAACCGAAACTGCGCACAGGGGGAACGTCTCTGCTTCCTCCCTCACCTGAGCCCGCCCTGCCAAGCCAGTAGTTCCGCGTGTCCATGAAATCCCCGTATCTCGCCATTCTCGCCATCGGTCTCATGCTTTGCGCCGGTTGCGCCGGATACCACATCGGGGCGACCATTCCCAAAAAGATGGCAGGTGTCAAAACCATCGCCGTGCCGACTTTTCACAACGCCACCCTTGTGCCGCGTTTGGAATCGCTTGCGGCCAGCACCGTCGTTCAAGAATTTCAGCGGGACGGCACCTTGCAGGTTCGTTCCTCTCAGGATGCCGACGTGATCCTGCAAGGCACCATTGACAACATCCGCCGCCGTGGAGCCCGCTCCGTACGCAGCGATATCGTTAAACAGCAGGAATACAACCTTACCGTAACTTTCAACTACACCCTCATCGAGAGGGTGACTGGTAAACAAATCGATGCCGGGGTTGTCGTGGGCGACACTTCCTTCTTTGTCTCCGGCAATGATGTCAATCAGGATGAGCGGCAGGCGATTCCCCTCGCCCTCGAAAAAGCAGCCGATCATATCGTGAGTCATATCACCACTGGGTGGTAGGAGCGCGGGGGGTGCCTTCGCTTTATTTTCCGGCAAAAAACATTGCATTGAAGGCGGTCCCGCCCAATAAAAGGACAGCAACCAGCTATGAAAGGAGTTGAAATCAGCATGTTTAAAGCCATCACGATTATCGCCGTGGCAGTCTCTCTTTTGAACCTCAGCGCCTGCTGCAACAAGAAAGAAGCCTGTACAACGACCAAAGTGTCCACCACTCACGCAAAGTAAGCGGTAACACTCAATCTGAAAGGCCAGGCTGTGAGGTCTGGCCTTTTTGCTATACAAAAGCAGCGCCTAATTCTGCGACGGATCGTCAGGTGCCTGCGCCAGCAACCGGAACCACGGCCCGTAATTCTTCATGATCGTCTGCCACATCTGCTTGCACGCCTCCGGGTCGAGCACTTCGCGGTCAGGCTTCTGCACCACCCACGCCTTTTGATCCAGCTCCCCCTCGAGTTGACTGCGGCTCCAGCCTGCATAGCCGACAAACGCACGAACCACCACCTCGCCATCGAGCGCTAGCACCTTCGCCTCATCCAACTCAATATTGATGCGGCATTCCACCGACTGCGACTGCCGCTCCCAGCGAAACGCCGCGAAAGTCATCCGATCCGTGCTCACTGGACCGCCCCAAAACACCGGAACCTGCCCCAGCGGCCCGAGCTCTGGCTCAGCCAGAAGATCATCCACCGTCTGCTTGGTTGATCGGTTCAAAACAAGCCCCATCGCCCCCTCCTCCGCATCATGGGTCACCATGAAGAGCACCGTCCGGCGAAAATTCGGGTCCAGCAAATTGGGATGCGCTATCAAAAGCGACCCCTCCAACCCCATCGAAGACTGTTGAGACTCACGCACCCCTCTAAACTAAGAATCTTCCCGCCCGGCGCAAGGCATAAAGAGCAGGAACATCCTCGTTCTTGCCATTGACAGCGTCCCTTCACGCGGCAAAATAAAGAGAACTCATGCCGCTGCTCGAAGTACAAAACCTAAAGACCTGGTTCCCCGTCACCACCGGGTTGCTCCGACGCCATACCGACGACATTAAAGCCGTTGATGACGTCAGCTTCACCGTGGAAGAAGGCACCACCGTCGGCCTCGTCGGCGAAAGCGGCTCCGGCAAAACCACCATCGGCCGAACGATCCTCAAATTGGCCCCCGCCACCAGCGGCAAAATTCTCTTCCACGGGCGCGACATCCTCCCCATGAGCGAGCACCGCTTCCGCCCTCTGCGCCGCGAAATGCAGATGATCTTCCAAGACCCCTTCGGCTCCCTCAATCCCCGCCTCTCCATTGCCTCCATCATCACCGAGCCGCTTGAAATCCACTTCCCGGAAATGACCAAAGCCGACCGCCGCGAGCGCGTCGCTGAACTGCTGCGGCAAGTCGGCCTCAAGCCCGAAATGATGTCCCGCTATCCGCACGAATTCAGCGGTGGCCAGCGTCAACGCATTGGCATCGCCCGCGCTCTCGCCGTCAAACCGAAGTTCATCGTCTGCGACGAACCCGTCAGCGCCCTCGACGTCAGCGTCCAGGCCCAAATCGTCAACCTCCTCCAGGATCTCCAGGAAGAACTCGGCCTCACCTACCTCTTCATCGCCCATGACCTCGCCGTCGTTGAACACATCAGCGATCAAGTCCTGGTGATGTATCGCGGAAAAATTGTCGAAGCCGCCTCCGCCGCAGCCATCTACGCCGACCCGCAGCACGACTACACTAAAAAACTCCTCGCCGCCGTCCCTCAACTCGCATGACCCCGCTGCTCCGCAAACTCTTTGGCATGAACTGGGTGCTCCTCGTGGTCATGCTTGCCCTGGCTACCTTCGGTGTCATCGCCATCTACAGCTGCACCTACATGCGCGAAGCCGCCGCCTACCACGACATGTGGCGCAAACAGGCTGGTTGGATTGCCTTCAGCTTGGTAATCTTCCTGATCGCCAGTCTCACAGACTACCGATGGGTACGCTGGGGAGCCCTGCCGATGTACCTTACCTCCCTCGTCTTCCTGGTGCTCACGCTTGTGGTCGGGAAAAAACTCGATGGCGCGCGATGCTGGCTTCGCCTTGGCCCCATCCAGTTCCAACCCGCCCAGCTCGCAGTCATCTCCGGCATCTTGGTCATCGCCCTTTTCCTCACCCAATTTCGAGCGATCCACCCGATGCTGAAACTCCTGGCCTGCGGGGTGATCTCCGGCGCGCCCGCGCTCCTCATCCTCATCCAGCCCGACCTCGGCGAATGTCTCATCTGGATGCCCGTGGTCTTCTCCATGCTTTTTCTCGCCCGCATTCCCAAACGCTACCTCATCGTCGTCGGGCTCATCGTCTTCACCTGCCTCCCCCTCGCTTATTATTTTAAACTCAAACCTTACCAGCGATCCCGCATTGTTGCATTTCTCGATCCCCAGATCGACGCCAACGGCTCCGCCTGGGCCGTCAATCAAACCATGATCGCCATTGGCTCCGGCGGCTGGAGCGGCAAAGGATTTAAGGCCCCCAACTCCCAAATTGAACTCGGCTATGTCCCCCAAACCACAGTGCCCAACGACTACATCTTCGCCGCCATCGGCGAACAGTGGGGCTTCCTCGGCGGCGCAACCCTCTTACTGGGCTTCGGTATCCTCCTCGGCTCCTGCTTGGTCGTTGCCTTCGCCTCCGCCGATGATTTTGGTCTCTTCATTTGTATCGGCGTCATCGCGCTCATCTTCGCCCATACTTTTCAGAACATCGGCATGTGCATCTCTATGATGCCCGTCACCGGCGTCCCCCTCCCTCTCATCAGCTACAGCGGCTCGTTCGTCGCCGCCATCATGTTCAGTCTTGGGATGGTCAATAGCGTCTGGATCCACCGCAAAGAACTGCCCTAGGCGAAAATCGTCGAATTAAACGGGACCGTCTCGACATTGAACGGAGAAGAAAGCGGACGCGCTGCTATACGCAGAGCACCGTCAGTTTTTTTGGGCCGTGGGCGCCCAGGACCAGGATGCGCTCGATGTCGCCGGTGCGGCTGGGGCCGGTGATGAAGGAGATGAGGCTGGGGTAGTTGGGGGCGTATTTCGCTTGGATGAGGGCGAAGGCGGCGGGGAGGTCGGCGACGAGTTGTTCGCGGCGTGCCAGGACAACGTGGTGCGGGGGGAGGACGCTGAGGGCGCGGCCTCCAGCGCTTTGGCTGGTGATGAGGACGCTGCCAGTCTGGGCGATGAGGGCATCGCAGGCGCTGATTCCAGCGTCGCATTGCTCCATCTCGTTGACGTTGTAGCCACCGTCGGTTTGGAGGACGGGGAGTCCGAGTGCGGCGGTGGCGCTAGCGGTAAGGTCGGTGGCGTGGGTGGCGATTTTCTTCCAGCCTTCGGCTTGGGCGATTTGCGCGAGTTGGGCGCTGAGGTCGGCTTCGGTTTCGCAAAGACGGAAGTCGGCGGTGAGTTCTTTCGCGTTTTTGCAGAAGAGGGCGAGGCGTTCTTCAAAGGTGGGGCCGACATAGGGAAGGCAGTCGGTGATTGAGCGTGGGCTGGATGGCTGCTGCGATGCGGCATCGTGGGTGACGGGCTTTTGCGCGGGGATGCTGAGGGCTTCGCGGATGCGGCCGAGGATGGTTTCGCGGGCGTCGTTCATTTTCTGTGTTGCCACCATTCCCGGAAGGTTTCGGGGGCGACTTGAGGGAGTTCGCGCGAGCGAGTCCAGGCGCGGGCCGGGTCGAGCGGCGTGTTTTTGATGAGCGGGTGGAAGCGTTGGCCGATGCGCCCGAGTTTCATGCCGAGGGAGAAGAGGGGGGCGTGGTTGAAGAGGATGGCGGCGGCTTGGAAGGCGAGTTTTTCCCACCAGACGGGCTTTTGCGCGATGGCGTTGCGGCGGCTTTGGAGGAGGAGGTGGTGGAGGTCTATTTTAACGGGGCAGGCTTCGGTGCAGGCTCCGCAGAGGGAGGAGGAGAAGGCGAGGTGTTTCCAGTTTTGGAGGCCGCGCAGATGGGGGGTGATGACGGAGCCGATGGGTCCCTGGTAGGTGGTGCCGTAGGTGTGGCCGCCGATGTTTTTGTAGATGGGGCAGACGTTGAGGCAGGCGCCGCAGCGGATGCATTGGAGGGCGTCGCGCTGTTCGGGGTCGGCGAGGAGGGCGGTGCGGTGATTGTCGAGAAGGACGACGTGGAATTCTTCGGGACCGTCGGCTTCGCCAGGCTGCCGGGGGCCGCCATACATGCTGTTGTAGCCGGTCATGAGCTGCCCGGCTCCGGCGGTGCCGAGCATGGGAAGGAAGAGGGCGAGGTCGGCGAGTTTGGGGAGGATTTTTTCGATGCCCATCAAGGTGATGTGTGTCTTGGGGAGCGCGCAGGTGAGGCGGGCGTTGCCTTCGTTCTCGGTGATGGAGATCATGCCGGTTTCGGCGATGGCGAAGTTGGCGCCGCTGATGCCGATGTCGGCCTGGATGTATTTTTCGCGCAGGACGCGCCGAGCTATCATGGTCAACTCTTCCGGGTTGTCGGTTTTGGCGGTGCCGAGTTCTTTGGCGAAGAGGTCGCTGATTTCGCCACGCGTGAGGTGCATGGCGGGGAAGACGAAGTGGTAGGGTGCTTCGTGGCGAAGCTGGACGATGTATTCGCCGAGGTCGCTTTCGACGACGTCGTATCCGGCTTTTTCGAGGGCGGCGTTGAGGTGGATTTCCTCGCCGGTCATGACTTTCGATTTGACGATGGCGTGGGCTTTCTTTTCGCGGACGATGCCGAGGATGATTTCGCGCGCCTGCTCGGCGTCGGCGGCCCAGTGGACTTTGCCGCCGCGGGCTTTGAGGTTGCGGGCGAATTCAACGAGGTGGGCGTCGAGGTGGTTGATGGCCTGCCACTTGATCTCAGAGGCGGCGGCGCGGGCGGATTCCCAGCTTTGGAAGCGGGCTTTTTTGTCATCGCGGACGATCTCGTATTTTTTGAGGGCTCCGCGGATGAAGGCGCGGTGGCGCAGGTCCTTGGTAAGGACTGTGGCTTCCTTTTTAAATTCGGCGGCTGCAGGAGTGGTGCTCATAGGATGTTATCTCGTGTTCAACACTTCGGCGAGATGGATCGTTTTGATGGGGGTTTTCTGCCGATCAATGAGTCCCTGTTGGTGCATGAGGCAACTGGAGTCGTTGGAGACGATGTATTCGGCGCCGGTTTGGAGGGCGGAGGCGATCTTCCCCTCGCCCATGGCGGTGGAGATCATGGGAAATTTGGCGGAGAAGGTGCCGCCGAAGCCGCAGCAGGTTTCGGCTTCGTCCATTTCGACGAGGGTGAGGTCGCGCACGCCCGCCAGCAATTTGCGGGGCTGGTCTTTTATTCCGAGTTCGCGGTGGCCGTGGCAGCCGTCGTGGACGGTGACTTTGTGGGGGAAGCGCGCGCCGAGGTCGGTGACGCCAAGGCGGTCCACTAGGAATTCGGAGAATTCGTAGCACTTGGAGGAGAGGGCGCGGGCGGCGGCTTCGTGGGGGGTGCCCTTGAAGAGTTCGGGGTAGAAGTTTTTGATCATCGCACCGCAGGAACCGGAGACGATGACGAGGACTTCGGCGTCGCGGAGGCGGTCGAGGACTTTGACGGCGACTTCGCGAGTTTCGGGCCAGTAGCCGGAGTTGAAGGCGGGCTGGCCGCAGCAGGTGAGTTCCTGGGGATACTCAATGGTGTGGCCGAGCCGTTCGAGGATTTGCACGACGCTGATCCCGGCTTTGGGGAAGCAGGCGTCGATGAAACAGGGGATGAAGAGGGTGATGTTCATTCAGGCGAGAGGAGAGGTGTTCGCAGATTTTTTTTCTCACGCAAAGTCGCAAAGGCGCAAAGGGAGAGGAGCTGGCGGCAATGGAGTTGCCGGGACAAGTGCGTTCCCAAATGGAGTTTGGGAACGAGAAGGAAACGGGGCCTCGTTGCGCGTCCACGCGGACGAAACTGGAGCTCCGCAGACATGGGCATTATCCCCTTCGGGTCTCTGCAAAGTGCGCTACGCGTTAACGAAGCTGCTACGCAGCAAGGCAGTCCCAAGCTGGAGCTTGGGAACGAGGGGGTGGTGTGCGCGAGGTTCACGGGGGTTTAGGATTTGAGCGTCAGATTGCTGAAACGCTCGAAGGCTCGCTGCCAGTCGGGGCCGTGCTGGGGTTGGTATTCGAGGACAGGGAAGGAGTCGGCTACGGTTTGGCGCAGGGCGGCGATGGAGTCCAAATGCCCCAAGGTAAGGGCCTGGATGAGAATGTTGCCGCAGGCGGTGGCTTCGACGGGTCCGGCGAATACGGTGCGCCCGGTGCCGCTGGCGGCGTATTGGTTGAGGAGTGAACTCTTGGTGCCGCCGCCGACCATGTGGAGACGGGTGATGGTCTGGCCGGTGAGTTCTTCGAGTTTGGCGAGGGTCTGGCGGTAGAGGAGGGCGAGGCTTTCGAAGATGCAGCGCGTGACTTCGCCGGGGGTCTCGGGGACGGGTTGGCCGGTTTCGCGGCAGTAGGCGGCGATTTTCTGCGGCATTTGGTCGGGCTTGAGGAAGCGGAGCGCGTTGGGGTTGATGAGGGAGCGGAAGGGCTCGCTCTCTTCGGCCATGCGGTCGAGGTCGTTGAAGCTGAGGGTCATGCCCTGGCGAATCCATTCGCGGCGGGATTCCTGCAACAGCCAGAGGCCGGTGATGTTTTTGAGGAGGCGGGTGGTGCCACCGTAGCCGGCTTCGTTGGTGAAGTTGTAGGCGCGGACGTCTTCATTGATGAGAGGGCACGGGAGCTCGACGCCGATGAGGGACCAGGTTCCAGAGCTGAGGAAGGCCCAGCCTTCGCCTTGCGCGGGGACGGCGGCGACGGCGGCCCCTGTGTCGTGCGAACAGGTGGCGAGGACGGGGATTTGCGGGAATTCGGTTTCTTCGGCGACGGCGGGGAGTAGGGTGCCGATCTGGCGACCCGAGGGGACGATTTCCGGGAAGATGCGCTCCGGGAGTCCGCACGCGGCGATGAGTTCGCGGGACCATTGCCGGGTTTTAGGGTTATAGATTTGCGTGGTGCTGGCGAGGCTTTCCTCGGAGCGGGCGACGCCGCTGAAGAGGTAGTGCAGGTAGTCCGCGATGTTGAGAAAGCCATCGGCGATGTTGAGGACGTCGGGGTTTTGTTCGAGGTCGGCGACCAACTGGTAGAGGGTGTTGATCGACATGAACTGGATGCCGGTTTGCTCGAAGATTTTGGCGGCTCCGACGGTTTTGAGGGTGGTCTCGAAGGGGACGTCGGTGCGGGCATCGCGGTATTGGTAGGGAAGCGCGAGCATCGGCTGGCGCGCATTGAAGAGGACGTAGTCAACACCCCAGGAATCGACGCTGAGGCTTTCAACGGGGATCTGTTTGGCAGCGATTTTGCGCAAGCCCGCTTTCAGATGCTCGAAGATGCGCAGGATGTTCCAGCGGAAGGTGCCGTGGACTTTGGAGACGCCGTTGGAGAAGCGGTGGATTTCTTCCAGGATGACTTTGCCGTCCTTGAGGGTGCCGAGGATGACGCGACCGCTGTCGGCGCCGAGATCGCATGCAATATAGTGGTGCTCGCTCATTTTATGACTGAGGTTGAGCGTAAACTGAAAGCGGGGCGCACCGCAATGGTTTTTGGCAGGAAGTGGAGACTAGCTGCGGCGCTGGGTTTCGCGGTTTTCCAGGTCGCTGATGTGCAGGTTGAGGGCGCGCACGGAGATCCAGATTTCGATGAGAGAGAGGCCGAGGGAGATGAGCATCAAAAAGAGGCTGAAGGCGAAGATGGCTTTGGCGACGATGATCCAGCCGATGAAGAGGGCGAACATGCAGAGGACGCAGAGGAACATGCTCGTGATGCCAGCCGCCTGCATGTGTTTGATCAGTTCCACGCGGTAGCGCAGGTTCTTGATCTGGCCCATGAGGATGACATTGGGGTCGTGCTTGTATTTCTCGTGCAAGTTGCGGATGAGGTTGGCCAGAGTGACGAAGCGGTTCGTGTAGGCGAGCAGGAGGAGCGAGACGGCCGGGAAGAGGAGTGCCGGGGTGCTCAGGTTGATTTCGAGGGCGGTGGAGGCGAGCATCGGGTAGGAGATTATCTTGGCGGCGGGGAAATTGCAAACGCAGAGAGACGGAAGCGTTACGGGCCATTTTTTTGGCGTTTGCTTCCTTTTGGATGGAAATTTACCGTCTAAACGGATTAATGAAGGGCTCCCCGTTTTCCAGGGTTTGCCACGGGAACGGTTTCGCACCATGAAAAATTATCTCGTCACGATCGGCCTCGAAGTTCACGTCCAGCTCAAGACGCGCAGCAAGATGTTTTGCGGCTGTCCTGTGGAGTTCGGCGCGGAACCGAATACGCACACTTGCCCGGTTTGTCTTGGGATGCCCGGGGCGCTGCCGGTGATGAATCATCAGGCGCTCAAATTGACAGCGCTGACGGGATTGATGCTGGGGTGCGAGATTCCCTCGGTGTGCAAGTTTGACCGGAAGAATTATTTCTACCCGGATATGCCGAAAAATTACCAGATTTCGCAGTATGATTTGCCGCTCTGCCTGGGCGGCGGAGTGACGCTGCATGATCTGGCTTATCCGAAGGATTTCCAGAAGAGTATTCCCCACCATGACAAGGTGATCCATTTGACGCGCATTCATCTGGAGGAGGATGTGGCGAAGAGTTTTCATTTCGACGGGACGAGCGGGATTGATTTCAACCGCGCGGGGACGCCGCTGATGGAGATTGTGAGCGAGCCGGAGATTACTACGCCGGAGGAGGCGTTTGCTTACCTGACGGCGCTCAAGCAGATTCTCGTTTATGGCAATGTGAGCGATGCGGATATGGAGAAGGGGCAACTCCGCTGCGATTGCAATGTGTCGGTGCGGCCCGAGGGGCAGGTGGAGTTTGGGACGAAGATCGAGATCAAGAATATGAACACGATCTCGGGGGTGCGGCAGGCGCTGGCTTTTGAGATTGTGCGGCAGATCGAAGCGGTGAGCCGCGGCGAGACGCTCGTGCAGGAGACGCGCCGCTGGGACGATGCGACGGGGCAGACGTTTTTGATGCGCACGAAGGAGCATGCGCACGATTACCGCTATTTTCCCGATCCCGATTTGTTGCCTGTGTGGACGGAGGCGATTGTGGCGGAGGTTCGCCCGCTGGTGCCGGAGTTGCCGACGCAGAAGCGGACGCGGTTTGTTTCGCAGTTCGGGGTGAGCGAGTATGACGCGGGGGTGCTGGCGAATGATCTGCCGCTGGCGGCTTATTTCGAGACGGCTGCAGCGAAAGCCCGCAAGCCGAAGAATGTAGCGAACTGGATTTTGAATGATTTACTGAGCTCGCTAAGCGCGGCGGGGCTGGAGGTTGCGGAGTGCCCAATTGCGCCGGAGCGGCTGGATGAGTTGGTCAACGTGATCGACGAGGGGAAGATCAGCAGCAAGCAGGGCAAGGAGGTTTTCGCGGAGATGTTCGCGACGGGGAAGGCTGCGGCGGTGATTATCGAGGAGAAGGGGCTCAAGCAGGAGAGCGATTTGGGGGCCATCGAGGCGCTGTGCGATCAGGCGATTGCGGCGAGTCCCAAGGCAGTGGAGGAGTATAAGAGCGGGAAGCTGGCTTCGATCAACTACATCAAGGGCCAGGTGATGAAGCTTTCGCAGGGGAAGGCGAATCCAGTGGTGGTGAGTGAGGTGCTGGCGAAGAAGCTAGCCGGGTAACGGGGAACGAGAAAAATATCCCGCCGGAAAATTCTGACAATCAGGTGGCAGCACGTTGCGAGCCTCGCCTTTCCTTGAACGCCGCGTTGTTAAACCTTGCGCCCGAACTTCTTCTCCAGTTCCGTGTAGGAAATTTGGATCATGGTCGGCCGCCCGTGGGGACAGCAGTAAGGCAGATCGCACTTCAGCAAATCCTCGATCAGGCGAATCAGTTCCGGTTCGCGTAAAATGTCGTTGGCCTTGACCGCATGGCGGCAGACAGTTTTGGCGATCACATCCTCGCCCAGCCTCAGCTTGGAACTTTGCGAACTGACCTCACGCAGTTCGTCGATAATATCGTGTAGCAACTGCTGCGGCTCTTCGGAGTGGACGAATTGAGGGATGCTGTCGAGCTTCCACGTCCCCGCGCCGAATCCTTCCACACCAATCCCCATTTTCTGGAGCGTCGCCAGGTTCTGCTCCACCCAATCGCTGTCGCGCGGCCCGAGCTGAAGCGTCAGCGGTATCAGCAACCGCTGGCTGGGTACGCCGACTTCCTCCATGCGGCGCCGCAGCTCTTCAAAAAGAATGCGCTCGTGCGCGGCATGCTGATCCACCAACACCAAGCCACCCGCATTCTCCATCACGACGTAGAGTTTTCCCAGCACTCCCAAGATACGGAACCGCTGGCTCGGTGCGGGTTCCGAAGGCGGCACGACGGGCGCAGGCGCTTGCGGGGCAACCACCGCCGGAGAAAGCGATTCCGCCGGATTCCCCGGCGGCAACGTCACGGAAACATGAGGCTCCCGAAACTCTGTCAACGCGGCGGGAATCAGCGATTGTGGCGGTGCATGGAACGCATCCATTCCCGGCAGCGGGAGCGGCGATGCCTCTTCTGGCGGCGCGGCGGGCTTCAGCGATTCCAACGCTGTTTCCGGCGCAGCGAACACGCTGCTCCATTGCGCGCGGTCGCCCTCCAGCGTCCGCTGGACCGCCTCCACCAATGTCTCGCGTACAAAAGAGGGTTCGCGGAAGCGCACCTCGCGCTTGGCGGGATGCACATTCACATCCACCGCCGCTGGGTCCATCTCCAGGAATAGGAATGTAACCGGGTATTGTCCTTTCATCAGCGCTGTGTGATAGCCCTCGCGCAACCCGTGATTGAGCGTCGCGTTCTCCACGGCCCGCCCGTTTACGAACACCACCTGCTGCGCGCGGGAGGAACGGCTTACCCCTGGCTTGCCGATAAACCCGCGAACGGAAATCCCGTCGAACGCGATCTCCGGCACCTCCAGCAATTCCTCCGCCAGCGCGCGCCCATATAAATCCCGAACACGGTCGCGCAGATTCGCCGCAGGCGGAAGCTGGAACACCGTCCGCTCATCCGCCAGCAACACAAAGCCGACCTCGGGATGGCCTAGCGCCTGCATTTGCAGCGCACTCTCCACATGGCTGGCCTCCGTGTTTTCCGTGCGCAAAAATTTCCGGCGCGCAGGGAGGTTGAAAAAGAGCGAACGCACTTCGATCTGCGTTCCGGGGGCGTCGCCGCCATCGCGCACATAGTCGATCTTGCCCCCTGTAACGAGGACTTCCGTTCCAGCCACGGCATCCCGCTCACGCGTGGAAAGCCGGAATCGCGAAACGCTTGCGATGCTCGGAAGTGCCTCGCCACGGAACCCAAGCGTGCGGATCGCCGCCAAGTCTGCTCCCGTGCGGATTTTGCTGGTTGCATGGCGTTCCAAGCAAAGCAGGGCGTCGTCCCGGTCCATCCCGCAGCCGTCATCCACCACCCGGATCAGGGAAATCCCGCCCCGGCGCATCATCACTTCGATCCGGTGCGCCCCGGCATCCAGCGAGTTTTCCACCAATTCCTTCACCACGGAGGCTGGCCGCTCGACCACCTCGCCCGCCGCCACCTGGCTGGCCACTTCTTCGGATAAAAGTTGAATGCGACTCATGAATGGAAAGCGAACTATCTCATGGGAGGGAGAGTCCGCAGATTTCGCAGATTAACGCAGATTTCCGAAAAAGAAGAAAGAATGGATCACAGTGGGCCGTTTTTTTCAAAAAACTGCGTTTATCTGCGGACTGTTTATTCAGAGGTCGGTTTGACTTCCCCCCCGCAACTGGCTAGTTTTCCCGCAAAGTAAAAATGATCGCCACGCACTCCAGCACTATTCGTTTGTCATGAACGAGGATCTTTTTCGACGCGAATTTCGCACCGTTCCCGACGCGGCAAAGAAGGACAACCTCTTTATCTGGACTGTCCTCATCATCCTCTTGATTGGCGTCGCCCTTGCCTGCTGGTTGGGCAGCTACTATCTTTTTGGACATCCCGAAAAACCCGACAGCTACCACATCCTCAAGGACATTCTGCACAAACTGGAGCCTCCCAAACGCTTCGTCCTCACCGAAGCCCCTCCCGGCATCTTCCTCAATCCGCAGAAAGCCTTTGAAACCTACGGCGGCATGTCGCGCTATGACATGGACCGCAAAAACACCGAGTTGTTGCGCGACTACATCAACAATTACCAGAACACCAAGAACCTCGTCCCCTACATCATGGGCCGCTACAGCATCGTGAGTTCGTACGAACTCAAATCGAGCGACTTCTTCGGCGTCGGCCTCGTCGCCCTGGCTCAATCCGCCGATAACCCGCAGGTTCTCATCGAGCACGTCTATCCCGCCACCCCACAAACCCTCCCTGTCCTGGAGCAGATGCTCCGCACCGGGTTGGACGTTAAACTCGAAAAATCGCTCGATCTCTCCGCCGTTATCCATCTCGCCCGCACCTCGGACGGGCGCATCCAGTTCACCGTCGTGCCGCTCCTTTACGGTTCCTATGCGCTCAAGCAAGGCAGCGGTAGCTTCAGCCTGGAACCACCCAGCCAACTCAATCCGGCGGCAGGACTCCCCATTGTGCGTGGGCAACTCTATGATGACGCGTTAAAAAACTATGCCGCCTTCAACCGCAAACAAGGCGGTATGCCGGTTCCCGGAGGGACTCCGACGATCCCCGTGGCGCAGCCCGTTGCGCAGACCACCATCGTTCAAGTCGAAACTCCGACTCCGACTCCCACGCCCGCTCCGGCGATCCCAGTCGCCACTCCTGCCCCCGCAGTGGTCAAATCCACACCTGTACCGACTCCTGCACCCGTGCCCTCAGCCACTCCCATCCCTGCGCTTGCCATCGCTCCCACGCCCAAGCCGGTTCCGTCCGCAACCCCGGCTGCCACTCCCTCCCCCTCACCTGTTGCTGTCGCGACCCCCACGCCCAAAGTCGCCCTCCAACCGTTCCTCGTATCCGCCCCCTCCCCTACGCCTGGGATTTCCGGCGGTACCTGGCGCACCTATCCTGCAGGCAAAATGCCCAGAGGTCGCCTCGTCAGCCTCTCCGACGCCAACGAACTGGCCGACCGGGGAACCGGCGGCGAACGGCTCTACCTGCACGGTAATTTCGTCGTTTCCGTTAGCAGCGACAACAAGGCCGTGCTCCGTTCCAATAGTTCGCTTAGCACCGCCCTTTCCGCCGTGACCAACACGCCGCCCCCCCGCGTTATTGTTGAATTCCCCGTCGGAAGTCAGGCTCCAGCAAAACACGCCACCTTCACCCGCGACGATGCGCGCCCGTTTGAAATCACCAGCGTCCGGCGCGACGCCAATGGGCAGATCAACATCTTTGCGCGAGAAATTACGACGGAGTAATGGACGGGAAGGCGCTAAGCGAGGCGTGAGACTGTAATTCTTGCCACCGTCCGGCAAATCTGCTCCTATGCTGACAAATCGCATGATGCGCACGATCCTCTCTCTTCCTCGTCTTCTCACCACCACCCTTCTGCTTCTCTGCAACGGCATGGTTTTCGCCGAGCAAGGAGCACCCACAACAGAGTCACCGCAAGAGCAATGGATGACGTTCTATTATAAAAACCCGCAGCCCGAGCGTTTCCCTGAGGAAGTCCGCAAGATGAGCCAATCAGGCATGTTGCAAAACAAAAACGCACAGCCGCCCTGCAGCATCTTTTTGAGCCAAATCATGGCGCAAAATCCAGAAAAGATCGCCGCGTGGATGACCGCACTGAACGATTTGCCTGAGGCGGACAAAAAACAAGTGCTCTACCCTGCTATAGTGCATTCCCTCACCACCGAAGGAGCCGGATTTCTAAAGGAAAAAGGACTTAAGGAATATGAAGTGAAAGTCCCCAATGTTCTCGAAATGGAAGTGAACAATCCCGCAATACTCGACATGCTCTGGGGATACTTCATGGCTACGGGAAAAGCGGAACCGATTCGGCGCATTGTTATGGCATTCAACCTCAGCCCATATGCAGGGGCTCTGGACAAATACAAAACCTCCCAAAAAACCGAGGAGGACAAAAAAGCCGCTTACTTGGATGTTACCCTCAAAGCCGCGTGTTGGTCGTTGCAGAGCAACTGCAAAAAACACCCCCGCGTCCGGGAGATTTGCGAAGCTTTCCTCGCAGGAAACAATCTAAACCCAATGGAACGCCGCTGGCTTGACACGATGTTGAAACAGCAAGACGCGACACCAAAGAAGTTCGAAGATACGCCGACATGGAAGAGCAAGGACGGCTTCGGTGCGATGTTGTTACTGACCGAAGATGCGAAATATTTTGAGGATTGGGCAAAACCAGAAACCCCGCACCTTACCACGACAAATAAAGCACGCCGCAATGTTCTACTTCACACCGTGCTCGAATTTAACAATCCGGGCCTAAAGCCGGACGGAACCGTCGATATTACCGTTGATATGAAAGCTCTCAAACCAGACGGAAGCGTTTACGGAGAGGATAAAAATGTTGTTTGCTGGAAAGGGAAATATGACGCCCCAGCTCAAAACCTGCAACTCGCGCAAGCACATATGGCGCTTCGCATCGAGCCTCAAGACCCGGCGGGCGTCTACACCGTCGAAGCTCTCGTGCATGACAACGTAAAGAAAGTTGAACTGCCCCTGAAGACCACCTTTGAGGTTGCCAAATAGGCAAACCCCGCCGCTTCCTCCTCTTTGCGCTTTTGCGTCTTTGCGTGAGCCCTCTTACCCTCACCGCTGCCGTAGGAACTCGACAATCTGCTCTGCCAACCGGGGGCCGATGCCTGGGATCGCCGCAATTTCCTCCGCCGGAACCCGCCGCAGCCGCGCCACTGAGCCAAACCGGGTCAACAAGGCTTGCTTGCGGGTGGCACTGACGCCTGGGCAATCGTCCAGCAGACTTTCGGCAATGCGTCGTTTCATCAAAAGCTGGTGGTAGCCGTTGGCAAAGCGGTGCGCCTCGTCTCGAATCCGCTGCAAAAGCCGCAGCGCACCGGAATCCTCCGGCAACTGGAGCGGAAGCGGACGCCCCGGTCGGTAAATTTCCTCGAATTCCTTGGCCAAGCCGATGATAGCGAGATCGTGCAGTCCCAGCCGCTGCAATTCCTTGCAGGCCGAGGAAAGCTGCCCTTTGCCACCGTCCACAATCACGAGGTCCGGCAGCCGCACCAACACCGTCCCCTGCCAGTTGATCCGTTCCAGCGTTTCCGCAGGCGGTTCCTGGGAAAATTCGGCATCCTGTTGTGCGCCCTTCCCCTGGGCTTCCAACAGCACGCGTGAATAGCGCCGCCGGATCACCTCCGCCATGCTGGCAAAGTCGTTCTGCCCTTCCACCGTCTTGATCCGGTAGCGCCGATAGCTCGCGCTATCCGGCATCCCGTCGCGGAAACAGACCATGGAAGCCACGATGTGCGTGGTGGAAATGTTGGAAATATCGAAGCACTCCATCACGCGCGGCGGCGCGGCCAGTTGCAGCGCGTCCTTGAGCGCCAGCAGGTCCGCTTCGGGCTCGATGGCGCTTGGGAGCGTGTGGCGGGTGAACCGCGTAAAACGGCGGGCGGGGGCCATTGTCCGGCGTAAATCTTCCAGCATGTTGCGCAGTTCCGCCGCCCGCTCGAAATCGAGCTTCGCCGCCGCCTTTTGCATCTCCGCTTCCAATTCGGTGAGCAGTTCCTTGGACTGCCCCGCGATGAATTCGCACGCCTCCTCAACCCGCTGCCGGTATCCCTCCGGGTTGAGGCCGCTCAGCTTGATGAGCACTTGGAACGTCGAGGACTTGAGTTCCCGCTCGGTGGGCGCGCCGCGTCCGAACGTCAGAATTCCAAAGCGTTTCCGCATGAAATGGAGCGTCTGCCGTAGCGCCCCTGCGTCGGCGTAGGGGCCAAAATAGCGGGCGTTATCCTCGCGCTTGAATCGCGCCAGCCGGAACCGGGGCCATTCCTCCGCCATGTCCACCTTCACCATCAGGAAGCGCTTGTCGTCCCGGAAGGAGACATTGTATTTGGGCCGGAACTCTTTGATGAGCTTGCCTTCCAGCAGCAGCGCCTCGGGCTCGCTGCGAACCGTATGCCACTCCAGATTCCAGACGCTTTCCAGCAGCGCGCGCGTTTTCGCATCCGCCGTCCGCTTCTTGGATTCCATGAAATACTGGCTCACGCGCTTGCGCAAATCCCGGGCTTTTCCGACGTAAATGACCCGGTTCAGGCGGTCCCGCATCAGGTAAACCCCGGGTTTATGCGGGAGGTCGTGCAATTTCTTGCGCAGGTCAGGCTTGTCTTTGGGAAGAGGTAACGTCATAGCTATGCGGTTCGCGGTTGAAACCGTCCAGACGCGGTCTAATATACACAACCTATTCCCATGAAACGCTCTCTTTTCTTTGCCCTTTCCATTCTCCCTGCCCTGGCTCTTCCCTGCCAGCTCTTCGCACAGGACGACACGGCTGCCAAGATCGCCGCCGCCACGGCGGCTGCATCGGCGTCCAAAGGTGCCTCCGTGACGCTCTGGCGGCTCTTTGAGTCCGGCGGCCCGGCCATGATCGCGCTGGCTGCCATGTCGGTGCTCACGGTCATGCTCATCATTGCTTACACCATCACCGTGCGACGCGGGGCAGTCCTCTCCAACCAGTTCATGAACACGGCGGAAGTCCTCTTGAAGAAACGCGACTACCCCGGCTTGCTTTCCATTGCCAACCGCCATAGCGAAGCCGTCGCGCGCATCGTTCAGCGGATGCTCGATTTCTCCTCGAAAAATCCCAGCGCTCCTTTTGAAGTCATCCGCGAGATCGCCCAGACCGAAGGCGCGACGCAAGCCGCCTCGCTTCAAAACCGGATCACCTATCTGGCTGACATCGCCGTTCTCTCGCCCATGGTTGGGCTGCTCGGCACTGTGTTCGGCATCATCCAATCCTTCGGTGTCCTGGCCAACAGCGCCACCACCCAAGCGAGCCGCCCGGTGCTTCTCGCCCAGGGCGTCTCCGAAGCGCTCGTCGCCACGGGCACCGGTCTGATCATCGGCATCATTTCCATGGCTTTCTATGCCATCTTCCGCAACAAGGTCCAGAGCCTTCTCTCCGAACTCGAAAGAGCCTCGGCTCACCTGCTCGGGCTGTTATCGCTCCAATTCGACCAGCGCGACTCCCGTCGCGATGAATCACCACTCGAAGCCGAACCACCCCGGCGTGAATTCAAAATAGAACCCCGTCGGCGTCCTGATACTCACGAGGCTCCCCGGCGTCCCTCCGTCTCCGTCGAAGACGAATTTTAATTCCCGGCCATGAACTTCCGAAAACGCGCCCAGCCTCAATTGCTCGGCTTTCAGATTGCCCCGATGGTGGACATTCTCCTTGTCCTCCTCGTGTTCTTCATCGTGACGTGGAACTTCGCCATCACGGAAAACGAGTTGGATGTGAAAGTTCCCACCGCCACCGCCGCCAAAGAACAGCAGCCGGTAGCCAACCAGACGGTCCTCAACGTGCGAAAGAATGGGACCGTCGTGATGAACCGCAAAGAACTCACCTTGGACGAACTCCAGAAAAAGCTGACCCAGCTTTCCGAGCTTTACCCGGATTACGCCATCATCCTGCGTGGCGACGAACACCTTTCCTACAAAGACCTCATGGCCGTCATGGACGTCTGCCGCCAGGCAAACATCTGGAACGTTGCCTTCGCCACGGCCGTCACGCCTCAACAGAATTAGCCAGCTTCCCCTCCCGCACCTTATGCTTCGGCGCATTCTTTTTTTGACAATCAGCCTGATCCTGATTGCGGAGCCCGCCTATTCGCAAACGTGGCTGCAATGCTATTTGCGCGAACGCAAAGCCAAAGAGGACGCGCAAAAAACGACAGGAGACAGCTCCGAGGAAATCCGCAAAGCAGAGCCGGTCAACGCTGCTGCGACTCCTGAAAACGGCGCTCCGGTGGTCAATGAATCTGCCGCGCCTGCGGTTCCGAGCAAAACTCCCATTCCCATTCGGCGCGCTGAACTTGCCGATCCCCCAGCCGCCAGCGCCACTCCCCTTCCCATCCGCCGCGCCGAACCCGTCGATGTCTCCTTTGACACCGTGCCGATCCGCAAGGCCGAACCGGTCGAGCCCAAGCCAACGCCCATTCCCGCCCCGTCAAAGCCCATCGCCACGCCGGTCGTCATCGTCTCCACGCCGCCGCCTGCCGTCTCTGTTGCAACGCCTGTCGTTAAAATTGTCAAAACGCAATCCCAACCACCGGCTGTTCCTCCAGTTCAACCTGCCTCAACCCCCGTTCCTCCGCCTGTTGCTCCCGTTGTCGTCACTGGCACCGCCGCTTCGCCTGCCGACGAGATGGACCCGAACACCAATGTCATCCACATCGCGCCAACCAACAAACCGGTGCCGCCCGACATCAGCCAGTTTAACTACGCCAACAGCTTGTATGCCAAAAAGGAATACGCCATGGCGGCGACGGAATATGAGCGTTATCTGAATCTCTACCGCACTGGCGATGACCGCCAGGCTGCCTTCTTTCGGTTGGCTGAATCGCACCGGCAACTTCAAAACGTCAACGCCGCACGCAGAGCTTACGAATCTCTTCTTTTCGACTTCGTCGATGGCGACTTTGTCGGCCCTGCCGCCTATCGCCTCGCTGACATTTGTTTTCAGGAAAAAAACTATCCCGACGCCCTTGCCTACTACCGCAAAGCCGCTGTGCGCGTCAAAGACCCCGCCATCCTGCTCTCCGCCAAGTATTGCATCGCGCGTTGCCTGGAATCCCTGAAATCCCCCACCGAAGCCATCGACGCCTACCAAGAGGTTCTTCTTACTGCGGAAAATAATCCCTTCCGCGAGGCCAGCCGATTCGCCCTCGCCCGGTTATTGGTGGATAGCGGACGCAAGACCGAAGCAGTTTCCCAACTCGAAGCTCTCAGCAAAGAAACCGACAAGGCCGCTCTCAAAGCCGAGGCCACTGTGCGCCAAGGGCTCCTTTGGCTCGATATGGGCAAAAACGAAAAAGCCACCGCCGCCCTCACCAGCGCCCTCAAAATGCCCGAACTCGGAAGTTGGAAGGAAGTGGCCGAGGTTAGCGTATTGCGTGTCCTCTACAACAGCCAGAATTACCAGCAAGTCCTCGACACCTACCGCGATTCCGACAAGCAATTTTCGCCGGAGGCCCAGCCCGAAGTGTTGCTGATCGTCGCCAACTCCAACCGTCAACTCGGCCAGGACAAAGCGGCCCGCGCCCTTTACGAACAGATCGCCCGCGATTATCCAGCCACCTCCTATGCCAAGGACTCTCAGTATTACCGAATCGTTACCCTTTACAACGTCAGCGCGCCCGAGTTGATGGCGGAAGTGGACGCCTACCTGGCGCAAAATCCCGAAGCCAACGACAAGCGCGACCAGATCACCCTCCTCAAAGCCGAGGCTCTCTACAAAGCCAAAAAATACGCCGAAGCGGCTCCATTGTATGCCACGCTCGACGACTCCCGCCTCATCCCCTCGCTCAAAGCCGAAGCCCTCTTCAAGCTCGGCTGGTGCTATACCCAGACGCAACCGCGCGATAACCCCGCTGCCATCCAGGCTTTCTCCGCGTTCCTCAACCAATACCCTGCCAACAGATTGGCCGCCACCGCCCTTGCCCAGCGGGCGTTGAGCTACCAGCAGTGCAAGAACCTTAAAGCCGCGTTGGCTGACTTCAACAGCCTCCTCTCCCGTTATCCCAAGGCAGCCAAAGAGCAGGAACTGGCTCTCGAACAAAAAGCCCTCATCCTCGGCCAGCAGGACGACAAGCAGGGCATGGCCGAAACCTTCTCTCTCCTTCTGCAAAAATTTCCCGACAGTTCCGTGGCTGGCAAGGCCAACTACTGGATCGGCTGGGCCGCCTGCGAGGCCAGGAACTACAAAACGGCCATCGCTCCCCTGCAAGCCGCGCGCAATCTCGACAAGGAGCACTTCGGAGACAAAGCCACCCGGCTTCTACTCCAAACCCACCGCACCCAGGAAAATCGCGCCGCGCTGGCTGCGGAAATCGACAAGGCCGACGAAACTAAAACGAAAGTCCCCACCGAATTTCTCCGTTGGTTGGGAACGGAATACTTTCAGGCGGGCGATGCCGCCCACGCGGTGAAATACCTCGCCAAGCTCACCACCCAAGCCAATCCCGCTGAAATTCAACCCGAAGACTGGCTCATCCTTGGCAGCGCCCACACCAAGCAATCCCAATGGGATGAAGCCGCCAAAACGCTAAAGACTTACCTCAGCAAAGTCAGCGAACCCTCCCAGCAAGCCACCGGCTACCTTGCCTTGGGCGAAGCCCAACTCGGTGCCAAACAATTTGCCGACGCGCAAAAAGCTGCCGACGACGCCCTTTCCCTTCAACCCGAAGGCCGCCTCAATGCCCAAGGTCGGATGCTCTCCGGCGATATCGCCATGGCGCGGGGGGATTTTGTTCCTGCTGCGAAGCTCTATTACAGTGTCTCTGTCGTTTTCGGTGACGACCCAGAAATCACCCCAAAAGCTCTCGCCCAAGCCTGCATTGCCTATAAAAAAGCCGCCGACAGCGCGCAGGTGGCAAAGACGCTCAATGAACTGCAGAGCCGCTACCCGGAATACCCGGTGCCCTCGGTGAAGTGAGGTCGCTTCAAAGCGCCTGTGGCATGACTGCCAACATGCGCACTACAAACCGCCGATGTTCAAATCCAGCGCAGCAGCATCGGCGGCGCGCCGTCTCGCTTGGTATCGGCGGACGATCCGCAGGGAAACAATAAACGCCGCCACTGCAAAAGGAAGAGCCAGAATGGCCGAACCCAGTATCGTCGGCCATATCATCTTGACCATCTTGAGCAGCGCTTTCCAGTGCAACCACTGCTCCGGCTTGAGACTGGCCACTCTGATCTTTTCCGGCCAATGATGAGGACTGTTCAGAAGCCAGTAGCCGATCCCATATTCCACCCGCAGCAGCAACGCGAACAACGGCGGGATCACCCAACAAATATCATGCCAGTTCACCGTCACCGCCGCCGCAACCCGGCTGCACCGGAACACCCAGGCAATCAGAATCGCCGAAACCACCTTAAAACCCAGCGGCGGGAAAAAGCCGATATAAACCCCGATCGCCACCCCGCCAGCGATGGCATGGGGCGTATCGTGCAATTGAACAAGCTGGCGCGCGTGTCGGCGCAAAAAATCAAAAAATCGTTTCATGTGGGGCGGGGGATGCGGCGTTTCTATTGAGCCGCGCGAACTTTAATGTATCATAATAAGCACACCATGGAATCCATGTCTCCCACCAACGCACCCGAAGTTCGCGCAATACGCAAATGGTTTCTTGTAGCGCTCGTGATTTCCCTGGCGTTCCACGGTCTGCTTTACGAGTTTTTAAATATCAAAAAAATGGAGCGTTTTACCTTTAGCGCCCCCACAGAACGCCTGATTCAGCGTCCATTCACGGTGAAAAAGGTGACGATCAACGAAGACCTCCTCAAACCGGCCTCGACACCCGAGCAAAAAAAAACGGAGCCGCCTAAGACCATTCTCCAGAATGAAAAGCCCTCGGCGGAAAAACTTCCCTCCGATGTCCGCTTCACGCCAAGCGCCCCGCCTCCGGGAGATCTCGCCAAATCCATGCCTGCTGCGGAAAAACCACTTGTGGAGCCTGCAAAAATTGCCACGCCGGAAAGCAACGCCCAAATTGAAAAGGACATCAACTCCATCCGCGAGCAGATTGCCTCGAAGAACGCTCCAAAAATCGTGGCTGGAACTGGCAGCGCAATGCCCGACTCCACCGGTGACGCCCATGAAGGAAAAGGCTTCAGCAACATCGACACCCTCTTGGAGCAGTCCGGGGCTGCTCCCTTAAGCGGAGACGTCCTTCCCCTCAACATGCCCGGCGGCGCATTATTCGATTACGACAGCGCGAAGTTGAGCAAGGATGCCGTCGAAACCCTGAACAAACTCGGCAAGCTCATCGGGCTCAACCCGCGTTCTACCTTTAGTATTGAAGGCCACACAGATGCCTTTGGCACGCCGGATTACAATCTCAAACTGAGCCTTGCCCGCGCCGAAGCTGTCAAAGCCTGGCTGGTCTCCAGCATGAAGCTCGCCCCATCCAAAATCCAGACCAAGGGCTTCGGAAGTAGCCAACTTATTGCCCCCGCCACCGGCACCAGGGAGGAACAAGCTCCCAACCGTCGCGTGGAAATCGTTATCCGCACGCCAAAGAATTAGGGTGCAAACACCGCATTGAACTTGCGGCATTTTTTTTAAACAGCCTGCTTTCCGATCCAAACGGACAGCGTTTGCCCCTCGGCGAAGAGCGAGTTTGGATTGACCGGCAGAATTTGCGCGTTACCGTTCAAAGACATGAGTTTGCTGAATAAAAAATTCCCGCGCCTCCTGCCCTCCCCCATCCAGAAGAACGTTCGCGTGGCGGATTTGATCGATAACGCCTTCAAAGCCTACAACGGAGGCCGCCTGGCGGAAGCCTGCCGCTTGCTGACGGAAAAAATGCTGCCTCACAACGGCACCGTCGGCCTCACTCTCACCGGCGCGCTCACGCCTGCGGGGCTCGGTAAAGCCGCCCTCATCCCTCTCATGAAAGCCGGGTTCGTGGATTGGATCGTCTCCACGGGCGCAAACCTCTACCACGATCTCCACTATGGCCTGGGCATGGACCTCTATGCCGGGTCCCCTTTTCTCGACGACATCAAGCTGCGCGACCAGGGGATTATCCGCATCTACGATGTCCTCTTCGACTACGATGTCCTGCTGGACACCGACGCCTTCGTCCGCCAATGCATTCAGGGAGAGGAATTCCAGCGCACGATGGGTACCGACGAGTTCCATTACCTGCTGGGCAAATACGTCCATGAACGCGAGAAGGCTCTCGGCCTCAAGGAAACCAGTGTCTTGAGCGCAGCCTACCAGTATGGCGTCCCCATCTTCACCAGTTCGCCTGGGGATTCCTCCATCGGCATGAATGTCGCTGCCATGGCGCTACGCGGCTCCCAGTTGCAATTCGACTGCAATCGGGACGTCAACCAGACTGCTGCCATCGTCTATCACGCCAAATCGAGCGGCCTTACCAGCAGCGTCTTCATCCTCGGTGGCGGTTCACCCAAGAACTTCATGCTCCAGACGGAGCCGCAAATTCAGGAGGTCATGGGTATCGACGGCCGCGGCCACGACTACTTCCTCCAGTTCACCGATGCCCGGCCCGATACCGGCGGACTTTCCGGCGCGACGCCCTCGGAAGCGGTCAGTTGGGGTAAGGTCGATCCTGAAACATTGCCGGATTGCGTTGTCTGCTATACGGACTCCACCATCGCCCTGCCACTGATCACCGCTTACGCGCTTACCCGGGTCGCCCCACGCAAGCCCAAGCGGCTCTACCACCGGCGCAATGAACTGCTCGAAACCCTCCGCGTTCAATACCTCAAAAAAGGCAAGGTGGAGAAAATCGGAGCCCGTGCGGACCTGAAGAAGAAAAAGCGGGGAAAGAAAAAGTAAGAGCGGTGGCGCAGCCCCGCGCCTCCTCCCTCGTTCCCAATCTCCTGATTGGGAATGAAAGTGTCCGCGAAACTCCGTTTCGAAAACCTCGTCCGGAGCCATGGATTACCGATTGGGGAAACAGAGTTTCCAAGACAACAGCATTCCCAATCGGGAGCAACGGTGTTAAGAAGCAAGGGGAATTTGAGGATGTTTGAGTGCGAAGTTGAGGAGGACGAGAAGTTTGCGCATGACAGCGGTGAGAGCGACTTTGGCGGGTTTTCCGGCAGCGCGTAGGCGCTG
>Ga0316226_1000359_pt1 | contig 63223 bp, 69 predicted proteins | sample TBH18017metaG_FD_206009 | JGI IMG/M metagenome (GOLD analysis project Ga0316226, IMG submission 206009) | Freshwater microbial communities from Trout Bog Lake, Wisconsin, USA - TBH18017 | ecosystem: Environmental > Aquatic > Freshwater > Lake > Hypolimnion/Profundal zone | place: USA: Wisconsin...
GTCAATGTCGCGTGCCTCCTTTCCTCGTGGCTCCCGGCCGTCGTGCGGTGAGCTGGCTTAGTCATCACCGCTCCCGACCGCTTGCCCGTCCGAGCCTCTTGGGCCGTCTTGGCTGCGGGCCCTTGGCCCACATGCCTCACGGCCCCAGCGGCTCGCGCAGGCAGGCGTCGGTCGGCGTCCCGCCGGTCTGCCAATCCATCTCGCGGATGGCGACCATCTTCAACTCTGTCATTTCCCTAATCGCGTACTTCAATCCTTCCCGGCCGATGCCGGAACCTTTGATGCCGCCGTAGGGCATGTGGTCGACGCGGAAGGTCGGGACCTCGTTGATCATCACGCCGCCGACCTCGAGGCGTTTGGCGGCGTAGAGGGCCTTGTTGAGGTCGTTGGTGAACACGCCGGCCTGCAGGCCCATCGTGCTGTCATTACTGATGTCGATGGATTCGCAGAGGTCGCGGGACTTGATGATGCTGATGACGGGTCCGAAGACCTCGCTGGCGCAGACCTTCATCTCGCGCGTCACGTTGGTGAGCACCGTCGGCAGCAGGCGGCCGTCCTCGCGCACGCCTCCGGCCGCCAGCGTGGCGCCCTGGTCCACTGCCTCCTGGACCCACGCCTTGACGCGGTCCACCTCGGCGGCGCTGATGAGCGTCGCCACGTCGGTGGTCTCGTCGAGCGGGTCGCCGACCTTGAGCGCTTTCACCAGCGGCACCAGCCGGGCAAGGAACTCCTCGTACACGGCCTCATGCACGATCACGCGCTGGACGGAGATGCAGATCTGGCCGGAGTTGGCGAAGCCGCCGGCCAGCACGCGCTGGACGGCGAGCTCGAGGTTGGCGTCGTTCTCGACGATGGTGGCCGAGTTGTTGCCCAGCTCCAGCGTCACCATCTTCATGCCCGCGTCCTTGGCGATCTGGCGCCCCACCGGCGGGCTGCCGGTGAAGCTGACCATGTTGGTGCGCTCGTCGGTCACCAGCTTGTTGCCGATGGTGCTGCCCGAGCCCACGATGACCTGGAGGACGCCGTCGGGGAGGCCGGCCTCGCTGAGGATCTCGCCGAGCCGCATCGCGGTGAGGGGCGTGTTGGAGGCGGGCTTGAGCACGACGGCGTTGCCGCCGGCCAGCGCCGGCGCCACCTTGTGGGCGACGAGGTTGAGCGGGAAGTTGAACGGCGAGATCGCGGCGATCACGCCGCGCGGCTCGCGGATCGTCCAGCCAAAGTGGTGCTCGCCGCTCGGGTCGGCGTCCATCTCGACGAGCTCGCCGGCGGTGCGCTTGGCCTCCTCGCTCGCCCAGCGGAACGTAGAGGCGCCGCGCTTGGCCTCCAGGCGCGCGTCTTTGAGCGGCTTGCCGCCCTCGGCGGCGATGATGCGCGCGACCTGCTCGGCGTTCGCCTCGATGAGGTGCGAGGCGCGCTCGAGGATGGCGGCGCGCTTCCAGGCCGGGAACCAGCGGTAGCCCTGGGCGGCGGCGCGCGCCCGGTCGAGCACGACGTCCATGTCCTCGAGCGTCGCCGTCGGGATGCGCGCCAGCTCGGCGCCGTCCCACGGCGCCCGCAACACGAGGAGCTCGCCGTGGCCGAAGGGCGCGCGGATGACGAGCCCGTCCTCGATGAGTGGGCTGACCTGTACGCCGGAGACCCGCTCGGCGGTCGTGCTCATGCTCGGTACCTCCCCGATCGACTCCGGCGTCGCTCAGTGGCGCCGTGCTTCTCTTGGCGCTCCCTACCCGCCCGGCGCCCGTCCTTCACATGCCGGGCTTGCAGTTCTCGCAGAACTGCACCCAGGACTCGTCCGGCTTGTTCTCACCCTCGCGGAACGGCCGCCGGTCGCTCAGCGGCACCACCCGGCGTGACCCGGCGACGTTCTTCTCCTTGCCGCGCTGGTACACGCCCATGGGCGCGTCGGTGAGGTCGATGTTGATCTGCTTGACCTCCGTATACTCGTCGAGGCCGTAGGTGCCCAGCTCGCGGCCGATGCCGCTCTGCTTGTAGCCGCCCCACGGCGCCTCACTGTAGGTGGGGTGATACGTGTTGACCCAGGTGATGCCGGCGCGCAGCGCCTTCACCACGCGCATCGCCTTGGTGACGTCCTTGGTCCACACCGCGCCGGCCAGCCCGTAGATGGTGTCGTTGGCGATCTCGACGGCCTGCTTTTCGTCGTCGAACGGGATGACCACCAGCACCGGGCCGAAGATCTCCTCCTGGGCCACGCGCATCTTGTTGTCCACGTCCACGAAGATCGTGGGCTCGTAGTAGAAGCCGCGACCCTCGAGGCGATGCCCGCCGGTGGCGAGCTTGGCGCCTTCCTCGCGGCCGATCCGCACGTACTTCTCGACGGTGTCGAGCTGCTGCCGGCTCACCAGCGGGCCCATCTCGCTGTCCTCGTCGAGGGCCGGGCCGACCTTGATCGCCATGGCCCGGCTCACGAGCTCGCCGACGAAGCGGTCGTAGATCGAGCGCTCGACGATGAGGCGCGAGCCGGCGGAGCAGACCTCGCCGGTCCCGGCGAAGATGCCGATGAGGGCGCCGTCGATGGCGGCCTCGAAGTCGGCGTCCGCGAACACGATGTTGGGGCTCTTGCCGCCCAGTTCGAGGCCGACCTTCTTCACGTTGTCGGCGCCCTTGCGCATGATGTGCTTGCCGACCTCCACCGAGCCCGTGAACGCGACCATGTCGACGTCCGCGTGGCCGGCGAGGTAGTCGCCGATCTCGCCGCCGGGGCCGGTGATGACCTGGAGGACGCCCTCGGGGAGGCCGACCTCCTCGAAGATCTTCGCCAGCTCGAGGTTGGTGAGCGGGCTCACGGTGGCCGGCTTGAGGATCATCACGTTGCCGGCCGCCAACGACGGGGCCGCCTTCCAGGCCGCCATCAGCATGGGGTAGTTCCAAGGCGTGATGCCGACGGTGACGCCCACGGGCTCGCGCACGACCATGCTCATCGTCTCGCCCGGCACGTTGAGCGTCTCGCCGCCGCTGTCCTGAACGAGGCCGGCGTAGTAGTCGAAGGTGTGGGCCGTGTCGCCCATGTCCACGATCGCCTCGGAGTAGAGCTTGCCCATCTGCATGCTCTCGAGGCGGGCGAGCTCCTCGGCGCGCTCGCGGATCTTGTCGGCCGCCGCGCGCAGCAGGGCGCCGCGCTCGACCGCGTTGAGCCGCGGCCACGGCCCGTGGTCGAACGCTTCCCTCGCGGCGCGCACGGCGCGCTCCGCGTCGGCCACGGTCGCCCTGGGTACTCGCGCGATCACCGTCTCGGTCGACGGGTCGACGACTTCGCTCACAGCGCCGTTCTCGGCGTCGACCCACTCGCCGCCAATGTACATCTGGTAGTCCATGACCTTGGTGGGGTTCGGTACTGCCGCCATTCTTCTCACCTCTCGCAAGTCCGGCATCGGGCGCCGAAGACGGGGAAGACGCGGGCAGGAACGGGCTGGTCCCTTCGCGCGCCGTTGTTGACATTCAGGAGTCTCACTACCCCTTCGGACGCGCCTTAACACTGTTGCGAGAGTGGTTTTGGTCCCAGCCGCGCGTTTCGGCGCCGGGGCACGACAAAGCCGCCCGGCGCATCGCCGGGCAGCGCGGGGAGAAGATCGCCTCAGGCGGAGGTCAGAAGCAGCCGAGCTGGCACTGCATGACCTTGATGCCCAGCTCGTTGCAGGTGCTGCCTACGTCGGCAAGCGGGACGTCGAGGTCGCGGGCGATCTTGAAGGCGTCGGTGCAGGCCAGCATCTTTGCGTCGCCGGCCTGCGCCTTGAGGGTCTCGATGAGACGGGGGATGTTGCCAGCGGTCATGACGGCGAGTGTAAGCACTGGTGCACGCGGCGGCAAGCGCGATCCGGCCGCGGGCGCGCCGCGAGCAGCCCGGGCGCCGCACGATCAGTCCGGGCGCGCCGCGATCACTCGGGTCGTGTCGGGCCCCCGTGCCCGGGCTGCGGCCGCGTGAGCTTGGCGAAGATGGAGACGGCCACGTAGATGAAGAGGAAGAGCAGCGCGAACAACAGCGTGAAGCCGAGGAGCCGCGGCTGCGCCGTCGCGCTGGTGAGCCGGCCGTAGAGGTCGGCGGCGAGCGAGCCCGGCCGGCGCACGACGTCCCAGCTGTTGAGGCGCACGAACCTGCCGAGGTAGATGCCGACGCTGCCGAGGGCGGCCGCCAGGACGACGAAGACCCAACTGGCGGCCGTCCCCAGCCCGCGGGCGACGATGTCCTGCATCAGGTAGAGCGACACGATCCCCAGCATCAGCCCGGTCCATGCGAACCAGTAGAGCATCAGCACGTCGTACCAGCCGGGCACGATGTCGCCCATGCTGCCCAGATGCAGGAAGTCGGTGAGGATGTACGGGGCGTTCGGGAAGAACAGCAGCCACACCAGCGCGGCGAGAGCGATGAGCATCCACACGACGACGCGCCTCGAGGTCGAGAGCGAGTAGGCCAGCCCGGCGAAGACGAACGGCACCCAGGCGAGCGCCAGGTTCCAGATCAGGAACCAGTAGTGGATCGTGTGCGAGTACACCATGCGCGCGCCCACAAGGGCGACGCATACCCGCGAGGCGGCCGCCATGAGGCCGACGATCGCCTTGGCGAAGCGGTGGCGCGAGGCGCGCGGGAGGAGGTCCGCCGGCTCGCCGGCGGACGCCTGCGGCTCGTTCGCGCCGGGAGGACCGGCGGCGTCCGTCATCCCCCTCCGAGAGGGGGGAACAGGGAGACCTCATCGCCCGCGGCGAGAGCCTGGTCGGCGCGCGCGTGCAGACCGTTGACGAGGACGATGCCGGTGGCGCCGGGCTCAAGCCCGAGCCGCGCGGTGACGTCGCCCACGGTGGCCGCCTCGGAGGGCGCGAACGACCAGCTCGCGCGCCGCTCCGTAGTGCACGCCTCGAGCCCGGCGAAGAGCCTGACGCTGATGACGTCGGTGGCGGTCGTCATGCCGGGACTGTACCACTCATCACGCCTCCCGAAGCTGCCGATACTCAAGCCGACCGCGCGCGGCGCGCGGGAGAGAGGCGGGCATGTTCGACGACACGGACGAGCAGAGGACGGCCGGCACCCCGGTGGAAGTGGGCGACACAGGGGGGGACCGCGCAGGAGCGGATGATGCGGCGGAGGACGGCGCGCCGGAAGGCGGCGCGACCGGTGGTCGCGACGCGGCCCTGCGCGCTGTCCAGGTCGCTCTGCTCAAGGAGATCGACGACGCCGTCAGCAAGCTCGAGCGCGCGCGCATCGGCGAAGCCACGCGCGAGCATCTCGAGATCCTGCGCAGCCTGCTCAGCGCACAGGTGACGGCCTACCTCGAGCACTTCATCGCTCGGCGCGCCACGCTGTTCTCACAGACGTCGGTCATGTACGCCGGCGACGTCGGCGTCCCCGGCGTCATCTCCACGACCTTCCGTGGTCTGCTCGAGGGCGGCACGCTCTCCGGCGGCCAGGCGGCCAAGATCGCGGGCTACCTGGGCGAGCGGCGGACGCTCGTCATCTTCGGCGACCGCGCCACCGGCAAGTCGACGCTTCTCAACTCGCTCTTCGAGCTCATCTCGGTGGACGAGCGCTTCGTGGCGATCGAGCGCGGCCCCGACCTGCCGGCGCTCAAGGAGCGCTCGTTCTGCGTGCGCCTCGGCGTCGACGACCAGACCGACATCCCGGCGCTGTTCGCCAGGGCGCGGCGCATGAGTCCCGGGCGCCTCGTTGTCGGCGAGATCCACAAGCAGGAAGTGCGCGAGTTCTTCGCTCTCCTCGCCGAAGATCTCGGCGTCGGCGGCCTCGCCACTCTGCGCGCCGATTCCATCGGGAAGGCCATCGACGCGATCGGCACGGCGTTCGGCGGCGATCAGAAGTACGCTCGCGAGTCGATCGCCCGGGTGGCGCCGGCATTCGCCCATATGCACTCCGACGAGAAGGGCCGCCCGCGGCTCGCGGCGATCTGGAGCGTCGAGGGCATGGTCGACGGTGAGCTCTCGCTGCGCGAGGTGGACACCGGCGCGCCGGAGGCGAGCCGGCTGCTCGCCGAGGCCTGACACCCGCCCGAGGGCCGGCGCCGACCACCCGCCGGCGCCGACGTGAACCGCGTCCGCCGGTCGTCACCCTCGCATCCGTCCGCTCACCGGCGTAGCGTTTGCACGCATCAGGCGGAGACTGGTAGAGTGCCCGTTCACGTTGCCGCACGGCAGCGTGTCACCCCTGCTCCAGCATCCGAGGCTGGGGCCGCACAGACCACAGGAGGTGATCGCGATCAACAAGTACGAGCTCATGCTCATCGTGAATCCAAACGCTGATGAGGAGCGCCAAAAGGAGATCGTGGAGCGTCTTCGTGCCACCGTCGAGAAAGGCGAGGGCAACATCGCCGCCATCGACGAGTGGGGCAAGAAGAAGATGACCTACGAGATCAAGAAGGAAGAAGAAGGCGTCTACACCATCATCACGTTCACGGCCACTCCCCAGACCCTTGTCGAGGCCGAACGCGTCTTGGGCATCACCGACGAGGTGCTCCGCTACAAGACCATCCGGATGAAGTCCTAGCGGTCTTCTACCGGGAAGGGAGTCCACCGTGGCAGGTTCAGTCAACGTCGTCGTGCTCGTCGGCAATCTCACGCGCGATCCCGAGCTTCGCGCCACCGGCGGCGGCACCAGCGTGTGCAGCCTTCGCGTGGCAGTCAACGATCGCGTCAAGGACCCGACCACCGGAGACTGGGGCGACAAGCCCAACTACTTCGATGTCGACGTCTTCGGCGCCCAAGGTGAGCGCTGCGCGCAGTATCTCGCCAAAGGCCGCCAAGTCGCCGTCGAAGGCCGCCTGCGCTGGCGCGAGTGGGAGTCGCAGGACGGCCAGAAGCGCCAGGCCGTCTCAGTCGTAGCCAACAACGTCCAGTTTATCGGCCCCCGCGACAGCGGCGGCCAGGGCGGCGGCTGGAGCAGCCCGAGCGGCGGCCAGGCCAGCCAAGGCGCCGGCGCCGGTTTCACCGGCCCCAGCCCGGAGCCGTCCAAGGGCGATTTCAGCGAGCCTGACGACGACATACCGTTCTGAGCTGAAGTTGAAGGCGCCGTCGGGCGCACGAGGAGAGAACACGCATGCCGAGCACCAAAGAAAAGCCGCGGCGCGAGAAGAAGACGAAGGCCGGTGCGTTGGGCCAGTCTCGCCGCCGCTATTGCTACTTCTGCAAGGAGAAGATCGAAGAGGTCGACTTCAAGAACGTGACGACCCTTCGCCGCATGATGTCCGATAAAGGCAAGATCCGCTCGCGCCGCATCACCGGTACCTGCCGGCGCCACCAGAACCAGGTCGCGGTGGCCGTCAAGCGTGCGCGCGAGATGGCTCTACTGCCCTGCGTCAACAGCTGAGGAGGGCACCATGGAGGTCATTCTTCTCCAGGACGTTGAGAACCTCGGAGACAAGGGCACCCTGGCCAACGTCGCCAGGGGCTACGCGCGTAACTACCTGATCCCGCGCAAGCTGGCCGAGCCGGCGACGCCCGGCAAGATCGTCGAGTTCCGCCGGCGCGACGAAGAGCGCAAGTCGCGCGAGGCGCGCATGGCCGTCCAGGCCGAGGAGTACACGGAGACGCTCAACAAGACCGTGCTCACCGTCGGCGCCAAGGCCGGCGAGGGCGACCGCCTCTTCGGCTCCGTGACGGCGGCCGACATCGCCGACGCCATCAAGGCCGCGCGCGGCTTCACCATCGACAAGCGCAAGGTGCTGCTCGAAGAGCCCATCAAGGAGCTCGGCACCTTCCAGGTCGACATCGAGGTCGCCGAGGGCTTCGTGGCCTCGGTCAAGACCATCGTCGTGCCCGAGTAGGCTCCCGCCACAGACGTGCATCCCGCGGCGGGGGGGGGGGGGGGGGCCCCCCCCCCCCCGCCGCTTTTTCGCGGTCCGCCGTCTCCCGCCACCTGCCCGCCGGAGGGCCCTTCGGGTGCCGGCTGCGCGCCCTCCCGGTACCCGCCGGCGCGGCCTCTGCCGTCCCCGCCAAGGCCCATGATGGCGGAGTGGTCGGCGGTGAGGCGACGCAGTACACTGCGGGTCCCAGTCCATCCCGTTCAGCACCCGGAGCTCTCATGGCGGTCGAGCGCATCGATACTCCCGTGGCCCACCTGCCGCCGCACGACCTCGAGGCCGAGCAGTCGGTCCTCGGCGCCATGCTGGTCAACCCCAACGCCATCACCGCCGTCGCCGAGACGCTCGCCACCGACGACTTCTACCGCGATTCGCACCGCCTCATCTACCGCGCCGTGCTGGCGCTCTTCGAGAAGGGCGAGGAGGTCGACGTCGTCACCATCAGCGCCCAGCTGGAGCGCGAGGCCGTGCTCGAGAGGGTCGGCGGCCGTGAGTTCGTCCACACGCTGGCGGAGTTCGTGCCGGCGGCGGCCAACGCCGCCCACTACGCCGGTATCGTGCGCGAGCAGAGCGTGCTGCGCTCGCTGATCCGCGTCGGCAACGAGATCGCCGAGCTCGGCTACCGCCACCCCGGCGATACGCCGGACCTGCTGGACCGCTGCGAGCAGAAGGTCTTCGCCATCCAGCAGCAGCGCCGCGTGGCCGAGTTCCAGCACATCAAGGAAGTCCTCATCCGCAACTTCGAGTACATCGACTCGCGGGGGCGGGAGAGCGGCATGAGCGGCGCCGCCAGCGGGTTCGAGGGCATCGACAGGCTCACCGGCGGCTTCCAGAAGGCCAACCTCATCGTGCTCGCCGCGCGCCCCGGCGTCGGCAAGACGTCTCTGGCGCTCAACATCGCCCAGAACGTCGCTGTGGAGGGCAAGGCGCCGGTCGCCATCTTCAGCCTCGAGATGAGCGCCCAGGAGCTGGGCGAGCGCATGATGTGCTCGTCGGCGCGCGTGAGCTCACACAAGGTGCGCACGGGAGCGCTCTCCGGCGACGACTACGCCAAGCTCGTGCAGGCGGCCGGCGAGCTCGAGAAGGCGGACATCTTCATCGACGACACGGCCGGCCTCAACATGTTCGAGCTGCGCGCCAAGGCGCGGCGCCTGCAGGCCAAGCAGCCGCTCGCGCTGGTCATCGTCGACTACCTCCAGCTGATGGCGGGCGATTCGCGCGCCGAGAACCGCCAGCAGGAGGTCAGCAACATCTCGCGCTCGCTCAAGCAGCTGGCGCGGGAGCTGGAGGCGCCGGTCATCGCCGTGTCACAGCTCAACCGCGCCCCGGAGCAGCGCGCCGACCGCGAGCCGCAGCTCGCCGACCTGCGCGAGTCCGGCGCCATCGAGCAGGACGCGGACATGGTGATGTTCATCTACGAGGACCCCAGCGACCCCGCCTCCAAGGGCGTGGTCAAGCTCAAGATCGCGAAGCACCGCAACGGCCCCACGGGGCTCGTGCGCCTCGGCTTCGTGAGGGACTACACGAAGTTCCGCACCCTCAGCCAGGCCGAGGACTACGATTACGAGGAGTAGCCGGCTGCACGCCGCTCCCTTCCCGGCCCTCGCCCCGGCCTCCGCATGAACGTCCGCACGACCGTCTTCTCCGCGCCCGGCGTCGATCCCGTCGCGCTGCTGCGCGAGCTCGGCCTCGAGGGCGAGGCGCCGGTCGTCCTGCTGGATTCGGCCGGCGGGTCTGCGGATCTCGCCCGCCGGCACTACCTCGCCTGGGATCCGGTCTTTCGCCTGCGCGCGCGGCGCGGCGGCGTGGAGGTCACGCCGGGGACTGCGGGGGGCGGCGAGCAGGCGCGCGCGCTGGCGGAGCGGGCGCGCGCGCTGACCGGACTGCCGCCGTTCGAGGCCCTGCGCGCGGCAACACGCCTCGCGGCGGAGGCGGCGCCGGCGGCCGGGTGCGGCGCCGACGCAGGACCGGCGGCAGGAGCCGGGCCGGCGAGGGGCGGCGGGCCGGCGATAGACGACGGCTGCTTCCCCGAGGCCGGCGCGCTTTTCGGGCTCATCTCCTACGACGCGGTGCGCTATCTGGAGCGGCTGCCGGACTCCGTGCGCGACGACCTCGGCGTGCCGGACATCGACGTCTTCTTGCCGTGCAGGCTGCTGCGGCTCGACGTGGCGAGCGGCGAGGCGGTCTTCTTCGACCGGCTTGCGAGCGGAGAAGCCGGCCGGGGAGAAGCGGGCGCCAGCGAAGCGGGCGCGAGCCACGCGGGCGTAGGCGAGGCCGGCGAGTCCGACCCGGCGAAGCGGGAGAGCGCGGCGACGCGGACCCGCGCGCGCGTCGGCGAAGCCCTTCAGCGCGCGCGCTGCGGCGCCGCGGCCACGTTGCACAGCGACGACATGCCGGTGTTCCGCTCCAACTTCACGCGACAGGAGTACGAGGCGGTCGTCGCCCGCACCCGTGAGTACGTGTTCGCGGGCGACATCTTCCAGGCCAACCTCTCGCAGCGGTTCGACGGGATCTACGCGCTGCCGAGCCTGCACCTCTACGCCACGCTGCGCGCCGTGAACCCGTCGCCGTTCGCCGGGTACCTGCACTTCGGCGACTACGAACTGATCTCGTCGTCGCCCGAGCGTCTGGTGTCACTCGGTCTCGACGGCTGGGCCGAGACACGGCCGATCGCCGGGACGCGGCCGCGAGGCAAGCGCAACCCCGAGGACGACGCTCTTGCCCAGGAGCTCAACCTCGACCCCAAGGACCGGGCCGAGCACATCATGCTGGTCGACCTCGAGCGCAACGACCTCGGGCGCGTCTGCGAGTACGGCACGGTGCGCGTCTCGGAGCTGATGGTCAACGAGTACTACTCGCATGTGATCCACATCGTGAGCAACGTGCGCGGGCGCCTGCACCCTTCCCGCGACTCGGTCGACCTCGTCAGGGCGATGTTCCCCGGCGGCACCATCACCGGCTGTCCCAAGGTGCGCTGCATGGAGATCATCGACGAGCTGGAGACGGTGCGCCGCGGCCCCTATACCGGCTCGTTCGGCTGGATCGCGGAGCGCGCGCTCGACCTCAACATCGTCATCCGCACCCTGGTGCGCGTGGGCGACCGGCTGTTCCTGCAGGCCGGCGGCGGCATCGTCGCCGACTCCGTCCCGGAGCGCGAGTTCGACGAGACGCTGCATAAGGCGAAGGGCATGCTGCGCGCGGTGAGCGCCGGCATCGCCGAACGGCCGAGCTGACGGGCGCCGGGCCGCGCCTGCCGGCGAAGCCGCCCGGCGCCGGACTGAGACCGCAGGCCGCGTCGGTCGAAGATGGCGCCTGATACACTCGGCCCATGACCGTGCTCATGCTCAACGGCGTCCTGACGTCCGCCGACGAGGCGACCGTCCCCGCCACCGACCGCGCGCTCACCCACGGCCTCGGCCTCTACGAGACGCTCAAGCTCATGCGCGGCGTACCGGTGTTCTTCGAGGAGCACATCGCGCGGCTCGACCTCGGTCTCGAGGAACTCGGCCTCGGGCGACCCGCGACGCGCGAGGAGATGGCCGAGCAGATCTGCCGGCTGAGCGAAGCCGGCGACGTCCCCGACGGCGCCTGCCGGGTGCTGGTGACGGCCGGGCCGCCGGACGGCACACCCGGCCTCATCATCCAGACCGACAGGCGCTCCTTCCCGGCGCGGCCGCTGCGCGTGATCAGCTATCGCGGCGTCCGCGTCCGCGCGCAGCTCAAGGCGATGACGGTGATGCAGTCGTATCTCGCGCAGCGCGCCGCCGCGGCCGCCGGCGCCGACGACGCGATCCTTGTCGATGAGGAAGGCCGCATGTTCGAGGGCGCCACCTCCAACATGTTCCTGGTGCGCGGCGGCGGCCTCGTGACGCCGCCGGCCGAGGGCGCCATCCTCCCCGGCGTCCTGCGCGCCAAGGTCGAAGAGCTGGCGTCCGCCAACGGCATCCCGGTCGTGGAAGCTTTCGCCCGCGCCGCCGACCTGCGTGCGGACGACGGTATGCTGCTCACCAGCAGCGTGCGAGGGGTCGTGCCGGTCGACAGCGTGGACGGGCACCAGCTGCTCGTTCCGGACGAACTGCTGATGCGCCTGCGCGCGCTCGTCGGCGCGGCGGAGGCGGCCAGTGCCGCCGACTTCCGCGCCCGCTACCACTAGCGGCGCGCGTCCGCCTGACGGGCGCCGAGGTCCGCCCGACGAGCCGCCGCCCTTCCTTCAGCTCGACGCGGGCCGCCGACCCTCGAGGAACCAGCTTGCATGCCGGTGCTTGACGCCGCCGGCGTTGTGCTCGTCGTAGGAGCGCTCCTCGAGATCGAGCACCGCGAAGGCGCTGAAGTCGGACTCCAGCTCCTCAGCGGTGCAGAAGTGCAGGTAGACGTGCTCGATCCAGCTGCGCTCCTCGCCCGGGACCGGCTCGCCCGCCGCGTAGTGCTGAGGGTCGCGCGGTGAGAGCGTGCTGACGAAGAGGAGCCCGCCGGGCCGGGCCAGGGCGGCGAGAGCCGCCGCGAAGGCCCGGCGGGCGTCCGGCCCCATGAGGTGGTAGACGTTGCACGAGTAGACGACGTCCCACGAGCCGGCCTGCCCCGACTCGGCAGCGAGCGCGGTCGCGTCGCCGGCCATGAACTCGACGTCGAGGCCGGCGGAACGTGATTTCTGCGCCGCCGCCACGGCGCGCGGTGACGGGTCGATGCCGAGCGCACGGCAGTGCAGCTCGGCGGCGATGTAGCGCGTGTCGCGGCCGTAGCCGCAGCCGACGTCGAGCACCGCGAGGTCAGGCGACGCGTGAGGCCGCAGGCGGGCTACGGCGAGGCGCGCAAGCTCGCTGGGGCCGTCGCCCCACAGGCGGCCGTCGACCGCGTAGCGCTCGTCCCAGTACGCCGCCTCCGGCGGCAGTGCGCTCACGCGGGCATCCCAGGCGGATTCATGCGGGCTGCGGCGAGCTCATCCCCGCGTCAGCCGACGCCAGGCGTCGGTGTATTTCTCCGCCGTCCTGGCGACCACGTCCGGCGGCAGCTCCGGACCGGGAGCCGTCTTGTCCCAGTCGAGCGTCTCCAGGTAGTCGCGCACGTACTGCTTGTCGTAGCTGGGCTGCACGCGGCCGGGCTCGTAGCCGTCGGCCGGCCAGAAGCGCGACGAGTCCGGCGTGAGCGCTTCGTCGATGAGGATGACCTTGCCGTCCAGCATGCCGAACTCGAACTTGGTGTCGGCGATGATGATGCCGCGCTCGAGCGCGTAGGCCGCGCCGGCCTCGTAGAGCGCAAGCGCCACTTCGTGCACGTGCTCGGCGACCTCTGGGTCCACGACTTCGTTGAGCTGGTCGAGGCTGATGTTCTCGTCGTGGTCGCCCACGGCGGCCTTGGTCGAGGGCGTGAACAGCGGCTGCTCGAGCCGGCTGGATTCCACCAGGCCGGCCGGCAGCGGGATGCCGCTGACCATGCCGGTCCGCTGGTAGTCTTTGAGGCCCGACCCGGTGAGGTAGCCGCGCACGATCGCCTCGACCGGAAGCGGCTGTGCCTTGCGCACGACCACGGAGCGCCCCGCGAGGTGGGCGTGCTCGCCGTCGGCGCCAAAGGGCTCGGGGTCGACGAGGTGGTTGGGGATGATGTCGCTCAGTTTGCCGAACCAGAAGTTGCTGATCTGCGTGAGGACCACGCCCTTGTCCGGGATGCCGGTCGGCAGGATCACGTCGAAGGCCGAGAGCCGGTCGGTGGTCACGATAAGCAGCTCGCTGGGGCCGAAGTCGTAGATGTCGCGCACCTTGCCGCGGCTGAGCAGCGGCCAGGCCGTTTCGTTGGACTCCAAGAGGACCGACATTGCCGTGGTGCTCCTTTCTTGTCAGGCGGCCGGCGTCGCGCCGCCGGCGATGCGTTCGAGGAGGGCCTGGGCGGCCGCGCGGGGGCCGGCGCTCTCGGCGCCGGGCAGCCCGAGCTGCGTGCGCAGCTGCCCGACGTACACACCGGCCGCGTACGCGGCCGCAAACGTCTTGCGCGCCAGCGCCTCGTGCTGCGCCGGGCGCTGCGCGGGGCCGAACGGGTTGGCGAAGTAGCTGTGCGTGAGGCCGGTCGCGGTGGTGGTGCCCTTGCTCATGGCGGCGCCGTCCTCGAAGACGGCCAGCGCCGCCTCCTCATCCGGCAGCCGCTGCAGGACCGGGTGCTCCTCGTCAACACGCTCGTGGTTGTTGGCGTAGAGCAGGAAGTCGATCTGGTAGCCGTGGAGGACATCCTCGAGCGACGTCACCGGCAGCACGACGCGCGCGTTGACACGCTGGGGACTCATGATGATAGCGCGGTCGATCTGCCCGAAGGCGTATCCCTGCTGCAGGTCGTCAAGGCGGACGAAAGCGCCGATCTCGGTGCCGTACCCCAGCAGGCGGCCGTCGGCGCCGACCTCGATCGACCCCATGTCGTCGGCGATCACGCGTACCTCGCGGAGGCGCTCGTCGCCGATGATGCGCAGCGCTTCGAGAGTCTCCGACTTGCCGGTGGCGGTATCGCCGATGAGCAGGACGCCGGCGGCACTGCCGTCCGCGAGCACGAGGCGCGTGTAGGCGCCGTGGAACGGCATCACTCCGCGATCCATGGCGGCGACGTTGTGCAGCGTGAGGACCATCTTCTTGAGGTAGCCGAAGTACCCGAACCGGTCCTCGAGCGGGACGGCCGCGACGAAGAGGCGGCCGGCGGCGTCGTGGTGGAAGACGGCCGGCAGCTCGCCGAAGCGGGCGAGCGCCGCCGGGGGCACGCCGTAGAGGTACACGGCGTCCGGCCCGGCGGCGATCTCCTCGTCCGAGGCGAGCTCGAAGAGGTTGGCGAGCGAGAGGCCGAGGCCGGCGAAGCGCTGGTGGAAGTAGACGAACACGGTGAGGCGGCCCACCAGCGCCGGGTAGCAGAGCCACTGCTCCCGCTCCAGCGTCATGCCGTCGAGCGGGTTGTCCGCCACCTCGGTGAACTGGCCGGTCCGGGTGTTGGTCGGCGGATCGAGCAAGAGCGGCGGATACATGAGCAGGTTGCGCACGAACGGGATGCCGGCGAGCAGCTCGCGGTAGCGAGGCGGCGCCGGCCACTTCTGCGGCACCGCGTACACGCCGACCTCGGCGCCGGCCGCGACCTGGCGGTAGACGCGCGGCCGGCCTCCGGTCGCGTTCTCGGCGACGTCGCGGTACAGGTCCCGCACGAGGCGGCCGAGTGTCTCCACCGTCTGGCTGAAGGCGCGCAGCGGCCGCTTGTCGCCGGGCTCGGCGACGGCCTCGGCGCGCACGACGAGGAAGCGGTCCCAGCGCCGCCAGAAGTCGTAGAAACCCTCGACGAACTCGTGCAGGTGCTCGCGCCGCGCGAGCAGGTCTCCGGGGGCGCCGGTCGCGAGCGAGACGCGCTCGAGCGGGTTGTTGGCGAGCAGGCGCAGCAGGTCCAGCAGGCGCGCCCGGTCGGGCAGCCCCAGGTCTGCCAGCGTGCCCGGATTGTGCGCCTCGAGCCGGTCGACGTAGAGGCCGAGGACGCGCGCGAACGAGTCGCTCTCGACGAGCTCCTGCGTGGTCGCACACACGGCGCCGCCGCTGTGCATCACGGCCTGCCGGTCGTCGACGTCGAGGCGCAGCAGTGACATGGGCAGTAGACCCTCCGGGCTCAGAAGCGCGCTGGAGAGGAGAACATACCAGAAGCCCGGTTCAGGCCGGAGCCGCCTTGTGGTCCTGCGCCGAGCCGCAGAAGGCGCACTTGCGGGCGCCGTGCGGGATCTCGCTCAGGCACTCGGGGCACTCCTTGGTCTGGGGATCCAGGCCCCGCTGACGACGTTCCGCCAGTTTGTTCATGGGCAAGACCACCACGTAGTAGATGGCCGCCGCGATGAGCAGGAACGAGATCACGGCGTTGATGAACAGGCCGTACCTGAACTGGCTGTGGTTGACGGTGAACACGAGATTGGAGAAGTCCGGCTTGCCGAAGATGGCGGCGATGATCGGCGTGATGATGTTGTCGACGAAGGCTTTCACGACCGCCCCGAACGCGGCGCCGATGACCACGGCCACCGCCAGGTCGACCACGTTGCCACGCATGATGAACTCGCGGAATCCCTTGAACATCTCTCCCCTTTCGTCACCCCCCGCGGGCGGGACCAGCGGGGGTCTCGTTGCGAGCCTATCCGCGCGCGCACGGCGCAAAACGACCGCGCGCACGTTACTCTTGCGGGCAGAGTCGCGCATGCGGCAGCGACGAGACCGACCAGCGGGGCGTATCCCATCGTGACCGGAAAGCACCGAAGAGAACCCGGGACATCGCCAGGCGATCAGGGTGATCCCGGAGCACGGGGCTCTCTGCCGTCGCCGGCAGACGGCCTCTGCGGTACCGTGGTCGGCATCGCCGCCGGGACCTGCCGCGTACAGATGGGCGGTGAAGTCCGTGATGCCGTGCTGCCGAGGGAGATCGCGAGGCGGCAGCAGACCCTGCTCGCCGTCGGCGACGACGTGCTCCTCGAGGACTACGGCGAGCGCCTCCGCGTCACCGAGGTGCTGCCGCGCCGCAGTCTGCTCACGCGCGCCGACCCGCACGACCGGGCGCGCGTCCGCGCCATCGCCGCCAACATCGACGTGGTCGTGGTCGTGGTCGCCGTCAAGGCGCCGCCGCTGCACCCGCGCCTCATCGACCGCTACCTGGTCGCCGTGGAACGATCGGGAGCAGAGCCGGTCCTGGCGGTCAACAAGATCGACCTCTTGTCCTACAAGGAACTGAGCGAGGCGATGGTCCTGCTGCAGCCGTACGTGGAGATCGGCATGCCCGTGCTGCCCTGCAGCGCCACCGGCGCGGCCGGCGTCGAGGCGCTGCGCGACGCGCTGCGCGACAGCACCTGCGTGTTCGTCGGCCAGAGCGGGGTCGGCAAGTCGTCGCTCCTCAACGCCCTGGATTCGGAAGCTGCGGCCAGGACCGGCGAAGTCCGCGCCGGTGACGGCCGCGGCCGCCACACCACGACCGCCTCTGCACTGTACGACCTGCCCGGAGGTATCCGCGTCATCGACACGCCGGGCATCCGGCGCTTCACCGTGGACGACGCCGACGACGCGACCGTCGCCGACGGTTTCGAGGACATCGCGGCCGTCGCCTCCGGCTGCCGGTACGCGGACTGCACGCACACGCACGAGCCCGGCTGCGCGGTCAAGGCCGCCGTGCTCGACGGCGGCATCGCGCGCAGCCGCTATCTGAGCTACCGCAAGCTGCTCGGCGGCGACGGCGACGTCCCGCGCTGGATGGACGAGTAGGCTGGTCGAGGCGCGGGCCGGCCGAGGCGCAGAGGGGCCGGCGATGTGACGGCCCGTCCCCGAACGCGGCAGAGGCCGGCGAGCACTCCCGTGCCCGCCGGCCTCTCGCGCTTTTCCTATTTGGCGTTGGCCAGGTTCGCGGCCACGAAGTCCCAATTCACGAGCTTCTCGAAGAAGACCTGCACGTAGGCGGGCCGCAGGTTCTGGTAGTCGAGGTAGTAGGCGTGCTCCCACACGTCGACCACGAGCAGCGGCGTGACGCCGGGCGCCGCCGGCATCTCGGCGTTGGGCGTGCTCACGATCTTGAGCTCGCCGTTGTCGGCCACGAGCCAGACCCACCCGGAGCCGAACCGGCCGACCGCGGCGGCCTTGAAGTCCTCGACGAACTTGTGGCTGCTGAAGTCGGCCCGCTCCTTGTCCCACCCGCCGAAGGCGGCGGCGATCTTCTCGGCGAGCTCGCCGGTCGGATGGCCTCCGCCGCCGGGCTTCATGCCGTTCCAGAAGAACGTGTGGTTCCAGACCTGCGCCGCGTTGTTGAACACGGGCTGCTTGTCGGGCTTGCCGGCCACGGCCATGATCACGTCCTCGAGCGACTTGCCCTCGAGGTCGGTCCCGGCCACCAGCTTGTTGAGCGTCTCGACGTAGGTCTTGTGATGCTTGCCGTAGTGGAAGCTGATCGTGCGGGCCGAGTAGTCCGGCTCGAGCGCGTCTTCCGCGTACGGTAGCGGCGGCAGTTCAAATGCCATAGTTCCTCCTCGTGATCCGTCAGATCTCGACTTCGATGGTGCCGTCGGTGACGCGCACCTCGTACGTGTGCAGGTCGTGCACGCGGGTCTTCCATTGCAGGCGCTGCTCGAGCTTGAACCAGCGCTTGACCGGCTCGGGGATGGCGGCCGGGTCGCCCATGTCGTGGTCGATGGGCCAGGCGAGGTTGGCGCCCGTGCGGATATCGAACTGGCCGTCGTGCAGCGGGCAGGTGAGGATCCAGCCCTCGAGGGCGCCCTGGTCGAGCGGGGCGTTCTCGTGCCCGCAGCGGCGGCTGACCGCGTAGATGCCGCCGTCATACTCGCAGAGGCAGATCTCGCGGTCCTCGGCACGCACGTACTTCATGCCGCCGGGCGCGATGTCGTCGAGCTTAGCTACTTCGTGCCACATCTCGGCTCACTCCTCGTCCGGCGGGAACTGCGGCAGGCTGTCGGGGTCGGTGACGTCCTTGTGGACGAACAGCCCGCACCAGCAGCGCTTCATCTTGTCGAAGTGGGCGCGGTGGAAGGGGATGCACGGGCACACGATCCTCATGTCCTCCTCGCGGACCTTGGTGCGCATCTGGCACGGGCAATACGGCGCCCCCAGGTCCTGCTCGAGCTTGACCTCCTGCTCGAGCAGCTCGTCCACCATCGTTTCGTCGGGCGTGAACTTGTACCCAAGCGGGTCGACCACCTGCTCGTAGAGGTAGCGCAGCGATCCCTTACGTTCAGCGGTGCCCATCGTTCACCACCCCGCGCCTTGAAGGTGTTCCAGGAACTTCTCGGGGTTGAAGCCCACGATCACCTCGCCGTTGATGACCACGACGGGGAACCGGCGGCCGCCGCTGAGCCCGTAGGCCTTTTCTGCGGCCTCGTCCTGCTGGTCGTCGGGGAGCGTGTCCACGTCGACGGCCTCGAACTCGATCTTGCTGTCCGTGAACCACTGCTTCGTCTTGCGGCACCAGGGGCAGGTGCTGAGCGCGTAGACGGTGATCTCGTCCGCCATGTCACACCCCTTTCAGCTCGACGAGGACCTTGCCGTCTTCGACCTTGGTCGCGAACGTCGCGATCCTGAGCTCGGGCGCGTCCAGAAACTCGCCGGAGCGCACGTCGAAGCGCCAGTCGTGGCACGGGCAGGTGAGCGTGGCGCCCTCGAGCTTGCCGCCTTCCAGCGGACACGCCATGTGGGCACACTTGTTGGCGACGGCGTGCAGCTCGCCGTCTACCCGCACGAGCAGGACGCCGACGCCTTTCGGGTACACGGGCACGTAGGCGCCGTCGCGTACTTTGGCGTCGTCGATGGTGGGGACCCATTGAGGTCCGGACACTGGCCACCCCTTCCTCATGGCTTGCCGAACGGCTTTGGCGACCCGTGGGGCGGAGCCTGTCTCTGCGGCGCCAGGCAGCAGGGCGGCTCCCGCCGCGTCAAGGGTCGCTGCGGAAGTACCCGGGCTCGCGGGGAGGCAAACTGATGAGGCCTTGCGGCGCAGGGCAGCGCCGGTGCGGACCGGCGACCGGAGCTGCTACCAGCGATCGCGGTGAACGCGCGCTGCGTCGAAGCGATCCGCCGGCGGCTTGCTCTCGGCAGGGTGGCCGAGCGGGACAATCGCGAACGGGACGACGGAGTCGGGCATGCCGAGGAGCGCGCGGATGCCCTGGACGCGCTCCTCGAGCGGGTGGACGCCGAGCCAGACGGCCCCCAGGCCGAGCAGCTCGGCTTCGATCAGCAGGTTCTCGGTGGCGGCCGCACAGTCCTGTTCCCACATCTGCGGCCACTTGCAGCTCGTCGCGTCGCCGCACACGAGTATGGCGACCGGAGCTCCCGGCAACATCTTCGAGTAGGGGTGGACCTCCGTGATCGCGGTCAGCACGGCGCGGTCCCGGATCACGACGAACTGCCACGGCTGCTGGTTGCCGGCCGACGGCGCCGCCATCGCCGCGCGCAGCAGCCGCTCCACGACGTCGTCGGGCACCGGCTCGCCGGTGTACTTGCGGATGCTGCGCCGGCCGAGCACCGGGTCGTCCATGGTCACCTCGTGAGTCGCCGGCGCCCAGCGTACCTGCCGGCCGGCGGCGACGCCAACACGGCCTACGGCCGGGTCAGCACAATGACCAGCCCTCACAGCACGATCAGCGCCCGCGGGCGCAGCTACTTGGCGATGACCGTCAGCGAGAAATCGGCGGCGTTCTTGGTCGCCGCTTCGGAAGGCAGCGCGTAGATGCCGGTGACGGCCGTCGTCCCGGCCTTCTCGACCTTGATGAACCAGAGGTGCTGGCCGGGCACGCCCACCATCGCCGGGCTCGCCTGGCCCGGCGTGACGACCTGGTCGTGGAGCAGCGTGAGCCCCGGCCCCAGATGCATCGTCCACGTGTACGCGGTGGAGGGGTTCTCCACGAGGTCGACGACGAACGTGGTCCCGACGTCCGTGGCGAACGTGCCCGGGCTATCCTTCTGCGTGAATACCCTGGCAGGAGCCGGCTGCGACGCCGGGTTGGCGTAGATGCTCAGCCGGACGGTCTTCGCCGGCTGCTTCGACTCCCACGGGCGCGCGTAGGTCCCGATGACCACGTACGTGCCCGGCTGTGGGACCTTGAACGTGATCGTGCGCACGCCGCCCGCGCCCACGAGGGGCGACGCCGATGGGCTCGGCCCCGTGAACGCGTTGCTGACCTGGGTCACGCCGAGCGGCACGGCGAAGTTCCACTGGTACCCCGTGGTCGGGTTGTCCGGCTCGACGAGGACGACCTGGCCGCCAGCTTGGACGGCGACGCCCATGGCGGATGTCTTCCCGCTGGAATCGGTGTCGTTCACGCCGACGTTCATCCCGTAGTTCGGCGTGGGGGAAGCGGAGCTGCCCGAGCCGCCGCAGGCGACGAGGGTCAGCCCCGCCGCAAGCACGACCGCCGCTCCGCAGGCCACCGCCGCTATCCTTCGTCCGTCCACGGTCCCTCCCGTCTGCCTGGATCCCTGCACCCTCGCCTCCGGGCCGGACTTCGCCCGAGAGACCTCGCCCCTTCCCCGTCGGCACGCTCCGCCACGGCGGCGCGTCGGACGCCTCACCGTCTCTCTCGGAGACGCCGCACGTTTGTCAGGAGTTCGCCGCCCCGGTATCATCCCGTAAAGGGAACTACCTTCTGCCCTTTTCGCGACCTCCCCCCTCAGTCTTCTATGGATGCTGCACGTACACACTTCGATGTGCTCGTCGTCGGCGCCGGCCCCGCCGGCATCTTCGCCGCACTCGAGCTCGTGCGCCACAACGGCCTGAGCGTCTGCCTCGTGGAGCGCGGCCCGGACATCAGCCGCCGCGCCTGCCCGGCGCGCAAGACCGGCGTGTGCTCCGGCTGCGAGCCCTGCGACATCACCTGCGGCTGGGGCGGCGCCGGCGCCTTCAGCGACGGCAAGCTCACGCTCACCACCGAGGTCGGCGGCTGGCTCGACAACTTCGTGCCCAAGGAGCGCCTGCGCGAGCTCATCGAGTACGTCGACGGCATCTGGTGCGAGTACGGCGCCACCAGTGAGGTGCACGGCGGCGGCAAGAAGGCCGACAAGATCCGCCGCCAGGCGCTGCTGCATGGCATGACGCTGGTCGCGTCGCCGGTGCGCCACATGGGCACCGAGCGCTCCTACGACATCCTCACGCGCATGCGTGAGGAGCTGGAGGAGCGCGTCACCGTGCGCACCGGCGTGATGGTCGAGCGCATCATCGCCGAGAAGTCGGCCGGCGCGAGCGAGCTGCGCGCCACAGGCGTCCTGCTCGCCGACGGCACCCGCCTCGAGGCCGATGCCGTGATCGCCGCGCCCGGGCGCGAGGGCGCCTCCTGGCTCGTCGACGAGTGCAAGCGCCTGCACATCAAGCTGCGCACGAACCCGGTGGACATCGGCGTGCGCGTCGAGACCTCGGCGGCGATCATGGAGCCGCTGACCGACGCGCTCTACGAGAGCAAGCTCATCTACTACACGCCGAGCTTCGACGACCCGGTGCGCACCTTCTGCATGAACCCCTACGGCGAGGTCTCGCTGGAGAACTACGGCGACGTGGTGACCGTCAACGGCCATAGCTATGCCGCCGCCAAGACCGACAAGACCAACTTCGCTCTTCTGGTGAGCACCGACTTCACCGAGCCGTTCGACGACCCCATCGCCTACGGCAAGAGCATCGCCCGCCTGGCCAACCTGCTCGGCGAGGACATCATCGTGCAGCGCCTCGGCGACCTGCAGCAGGGCCATCGCAGCACGATGGACCGCATCCGCCGCGGCACCGTTCAGCCCACGCTCAAGGGCGCCACCGCCGGCGACCTGGCTTTCGTGCTGCCCTATCGCCACCTGCGCGACATCCTCGAGATGCTCGAGGTGATGGACAATCTCGCCCCGGGCGTCAACGGGCGCGACACGCTGCTGTACGGGGTCGAGGTCAAGTTCTACTCGGCTCGACCCGAGCTCGACGCCGGCCTGCAGACGCCGGTCAGGAACCTCTACGCCGTCGGCGACGGCGCCGGCATCACGCGAGGCCTGGTACAGGCCTCGGCGGCCGGCGTCATCGCCGCGCGGAGCATCCTGAACGGTGGAGGCACGGGGGGCGGAAGGTGACGCCGCGGACGCTCATGATGATCCAACTGGCCTTGGCCGCCGCCGGTATCGCCGTCATCGCGGTCACGTGGAAGTCGGCGGCGAGCGCGATCGGCATCGGACTGGTCATCGCCAGCCTCGCCATCGGCGGCGTGCGCCAGATCCAGCTTGGCAGGCGGGCCGGGGCAGCCGCGCTCTTCGTCACCTGCGCAGTGCTGGCCGTGCTGGCCGTCACACGGCTCGCCTGATGGACGGGCCGGCGCCGAGAATAGTGAGCTAACGGGAAGGGGTCCGGGCTATGCCAGGGACAGTCGTTGTCGGCGCCCAGTGGGGCGACGAAGGCAAAGGCAAGATCACCGACCTGCTCGCGGAGAAGGCGGACGTGGTCGCGCGCTTCCAGGGCGGCAACAACGCCGGTCACACCATCGTGCGCGACGGCGAGGAGTTCAAGCTCCACCTCATCCCGTCGGGCATCCTCTACGAGGCCAAGACCTGCGTCATCGGCAACGGCGTCGTGATCGACCCGCACATCATGTTCGGCGAGCTCGAGGCGCTGCGCGCGCGCGGCATCAGCGGCGAGAACCTGCGCGTGAGCGGCAACGCGCACCTGATCATGCCGTACCACCTGCTCCTGGACGGCGCCAACGAGCAGCAGCTCGGCAAGTACAAGATCGGGACCACGGGGCGCGGCATCGGCCCCTGCTACGTGGACAAGTACACGCGCATCGGCATCCGCGTACAGGACCTTCTGGACGCCAAGATCCTGCGCCGCAAGATCCGCACGGCGCTGCAGGAGAAGAACTTCCTGCTGCAGCGCTACGACATCGGCGTGCTCGACCCGGACCAGGTCACGGACGAGCTGCTCAGCTACCGCGAGCGCTTCGAGCCGTTCATCTGCGACGCCAGCCTGCTCGTGAACACCGCCCTCGACCAGGACAAGCACGTGCTCTTCGAGGGCGCCCAGGGCGCGCTGCTCGACATCGACTTCGGCACCTACCCCTTCGTCACGAGCAGCAACCCGATCTCCGGCGCCGCCTGCACCGGCATCGGCGTCGGCCCCACGCGCATCGATCACGTCATCGGCGTGGCCAAGGCCTACAGCACGCGTGTCGGCGAGGGCCCGTTCCCCACCGAGCTGTTCGACGAGACCGGCATCGCCATGTGCGAGGTCGGCCACGAGTTCGGCACCACCACCGGCCGCCAGCGCCGCTGCGGCTGGCTCGACCTTGTGGCCCTCAAGTACGCCGTGCGCCTGAGCGGCATCACACACCTCGCGATCACCAAGCTCGACGTCCTCAGCGGCATGCCGACGCTCAAGGTCTGCACGCGGTACAAGGCCGGCCGCCGCGTCCTCGACGAGTTCCCGCTGCTGCAGACGGACTTCCACCACGCCAAGCCGATCTTCGAGGAACTGCCCGGCTGGACCGAGAACATCCGCGAGTGCGACACCTGGCAGGACCTGCCGCAGACGGCGCGCGACTACGTCCAGTTCATCGCCGAGTTCACCAAGACGCGCGTGAAGTTCATCGCCGTCGGCCCCGGCCGCGAGGAGACGATCATCCTGCCACGCAGCATCGGGCGCGGCGGAGCCGTCTAGCCGCAGGCCGCACCAGCCTCCGGCGCTGCTTCTCAGGCTCCTCTCAGGCTAGCCGGGTACGCTAGGGCGGTAGCGGCGCAGCCGCGCCACAGCGACCCCCGAGGAGGACCGATGACGCGCAGAGCATGGACCGTGGTCATCGTCGTCGTAGCCGTCATCGTCGCGGCCGCGGCCGGCACCGCGCTGGTGATGGCGGCTCAGCACGGCCGCGAAGCCGTGTGGCCCCAGGCCCGGCTCAGCGTCCAGAACGGCCAGTCCGGCGCCCAGGACGGGCAGTCCGGGCAACGCTGGCAAGGCGGAGGGTACGGCCAGAACGGCTCCGGCCCCGGTCAGAACGGCGGCTACCAGTGGGGCGGCGACGGATCAGGTCCGCAGATGGGCGGCGGCGCCATGCGCCCCGGCGCCATGGGCCCCGGCGACCCGATGATGGGCCATGGCGGCTGGCAGCCGCTGCGCGAACTTCCCTGGCTCGTCCTCGGCCTGCTCGTCGGGGCCGGCGCGACGGTCCTCGTCTGGCAGCCGTGGAAGCGGCAGGCACTCGCCGCCGGAGCCGCGGGTGCGGCCGCTGCGCAGGGTTCGGCCGGCCAATGGGCCCAGTGGCACCGCGACCTTCACGCGGCCGACGAGGCGACGACGCAACCGATGGCGACGGGGGTGGCCGGAGATCCCGAGTCGCCTGAGGTCACGGCGGAGATGGCGGCCGACACGGAGACGCCGGCCGAGCCGGACTCCAAAGCCTGACCGGCCACTCGTTGCGCCGGCGGTGGCCGAGTCGTGATGCCGGCGCGGCGACAGCCGACGGCGGTGCTGCGCGTCGGGCCGCCCTTCCCCGACCGGCCCGCCCCGGGTAGACTTGCGGGCGTCGGGCCGGGCCGGCGGCAGCGCCGCTCGGCGACAGCGCGAACCACCCTCGGAGGCCACATGCGCGTGCTCGTGGTGGGAGGCGGCGGCAGAGAGCACGCCCTCGTCCATTCCTTCGCCCAGTCCCCTCACGCCGAGCGCATCTTCTGCGCGCCCGGCAACGCCGGCACCGCCGGGATCGCGGACAACATCGGGGTCGGCTCCGAGGACCTTCCGGCGCTGCTCGAGTTCGCCAGCCGCGAGGAGGTCGACCTCACCGTCGTAGGCCCGGAGGCGCCGCTCGTGCTCGGCATCGCCGACCTGTTCGAAGAGCACGGGCTGCGCGTGTTCGGGCCGTCGCAGGCGGCGGCGCAGCTCGAGGGCAGCAAGGTCTTCGCCAAAGAGGTGATGGGCGCCGGCGACGTCGCCACCGGCGCCTATTCGCGCCACGAGACCGCTGCCTCGGCGGCCGCGCATCTCGCCGGGGCGCGCTACCCGCTGGTGATCAAGGCCGACGGGCTGGCCGCCGGCAAGGGCGTGCTCATCTGCGCCGACGCCGCCGAGGCCGAAGCGGCCGTCGAGGCGTGCTACGTCGCACGCGAGTTCGGCGACGCCGGCGACGTCGTCATCATCGAGGAGTACCTCACCGGCTCCGAGGTCTCGCTGCTGGTGCTCTGCGACGGCAAGAGTGCGGTGCCGTTGGCGCCGGCGCAGGACTACAAACGCATCTTCGCCGGCGACAAGGGCCCCAACACCGGCGGCATGGGCAGCTATTGCCCGGTCCCGGGCTTCGAGCGCGAGGCCATCGACGCCGCCATGGAACACGTGGTGGAGCCGGTCGTGGCGGCGCTGCGCAAGCGCGACATCGTGTATCGCGGCGTGCTCTACGCCGGGTTGATCGTCACCGAGGGCGGCGTCAAGGTGCTTGAATTCAACTGCCGGTTCGGCGACCCCGAGACCCAGGCGGTCCTCCCGCGGCTCGACAGCGACCTCCTGGAACTGTGCGCCGCGGCTTCCGCCGGCGAGCTGGCCGGCGTCAAGGCGGCATGGAAGCCCCGGGAGTGCGTCACCGTCGTGATGGCCTCCGCCGGATACCCGGCGAGCAGCCACAAGGGCGACGTGATCGAGGGCCTCGAGGCCGCCGGCGCGCTGGACGATGTCACCGTCTTCCACGCCGGCACGGCGCTCAGAGGCGGCGACGTCGTCACCGCCGGCGGCCGCGTGCTGGCCGTGAGCGCGCTCGGCCGCGGCTTCGCCGAGGCCCGCGAGCGTGCCTACGAGGGCGTCGGCCGAATCAGCTTTGACGGCGCCCAGATCCGCACCGACATCGCCGAGCGCGCGGTGCGCGCCGCGGCCGGCGAGCTCAGCCTGTTCCCGCAGGGCCTCGAGGACCCACGGTGACGGTGCGGCGCTGCGCGGTGCGCGCCGCGCTCACCGCCCCCTGCGCGATCGCACTCGCTGCGCTCGCCCTGTCGGCTGCGGCCTGCAGCTCATCGAGCGTCATCTCGGGCACTGCCGACGTCGGCAATCCCGTCCCGTCAAAGGATTTCGTCGGCAGCTGGTCGTCAGCGGAGATGATGATCGATGGGGCCTGGAACGGCACGACCAGCACGTTCGAGGTGACGCCCGGACTGCTCGGCGGCGGCATCGTGGTCGCCCAGGGCGCGTCCGGGCTCACGGCGCAGGTGGTCGGCAACAGCGGCTCCAGCAGCCCCGCCTTCCCCGCCAAGGTCGTCGTCGACACACTCAGCTTCAGCGTCCCCGACGTGTCCGGCGCGCGGGTCTGGCATCTGCAGATCCCCGATCCGGCGGCGAACAGGGCGCTGTTGACGGTGGGCGCGGACACCAGCAAGACGTGGGACATGGCTCAAGTGCCGACGGTGCCGACAGGCCAGTAGCTCACCGGACGCAGGCGACGATCATCGGGCGACAGCCCGCGACACAGGAGCAGGCAGTGGAGAAGACGAGCACTGAAGTCGAGATGGTACTCCAGGGCATCGAACTGGAGCCCGTGCTGGTGGGCATCGTGATGGGCAGCGAGAGCGACCGCGAGGTCATGGAGGCGGCGTGCCGCGAGCTCGACGAGCGCAGGATCAAGTACGAGCTCAATGTCCTCTCGGCCCACCGCGACCCGGACAAGGTCGCGCACTACGCGCGCACGGCACAGTCGCGCGGGATCAAGGTGCTGATCGGCGGCGCCGGCAAGGCGGCGGCGCTGCCCGGCGTACTCGCCGCCTACACCAACCTGCCGGTGATCGGCGTGCCCATCAAGACCAGCGACCTCGGCGGCATGGACTCGCTGCTCAGCATCGTGCAGATGCCGCCCGGCGTGCCGGTCGCCTGCGTGGCCATCAACGGGGCGCGCAACGCCGCCATCCTGGCGGCCAAGATCCTGGACGTCTGAGCGGCGCGACTCCGTGGGCGCGGCTCGCTGAGCTGCGAGGACTTCGTCGCGCCGCGCCCCGCGTACACCGCCGCCGGTGTACGATGGTTGCCCGACGGCGCTCGTCAGCAGATCGAGGCCGTCGCCGTCCGCTGTTGACCGGCGCCGCCGCCGGCGAGCGGGCGCCGGAGGAGCAGGCCAACGAGGGGCGAGACATGCCGCACGAGTACAAGCCACCCAGCCCGCGGGGCATCTCCACCTTCAACTACGTCGTCGTGCTCATCCTCCTCGTGGTCATCGCGTACGTCGCGATCCGCGCGCTCTTCGCCTGACAGACCCTTCGGGAAAGGACGCATCGATGAAGAAAGTGGCGCACGTGTCGCCGGACGGCGCCCCCGCCGTCGGCCCCTACTCGCCGGCCGTCGGCGCCGGCGACCTCGTGTTCGTCTCCGGGCAGATCCCGCTCGACACGGCCGGCAAGATCGTCGGCTTCACCCCCAAGGAGCAGGCGCGCAAAGCCCTTGAGAACATGCGCGCCACCCTCACCGCCGCCGGCCTGAAGATGGACGACGTCGTCAAGACCACGATCTTCCTGCACGACATGGACGACTTCGGCGCCGTCAACGAGATCTACGCCGAGTTCTTCACCGAGCCCTACCCGGCGCGTTCCACGGTGCAGGTGGCGCGGCTCCCCAAGGACGTCCGCGTCGAGATCGAAGCCATCGCCGTGCGATGACGCCGGGCCCGCGGGCGTCGCGGCGGGTGATCCGCCAGCGACGGTTCATCGCCTTGGCGTGCGTGGTGGTGCTCGTGTTCGCAGTCGTGCTCGGCGTACGCGCCGTCGCCTGCGGCTCCGCGCCCGCGGGCTTCGCCGGCACCTGGGAAGGCTCCGACGCCACGCTCGGCTCCACGAAGATCGTCATCGCCAAGGGCGCGGACAGCTCCACCTACGCAGTGACCGGCCTCACGCCCTCGGGCGCGGCGGTGAGCACGATGCACGTCGGCGACGACGGCAAGCTGAGCGCTTCCGGCACCACGACGCGCGGCGCCTGGCACCTGAGCCTGGCGCTCACCACCGACAGCCGGCAGCTACTGGCGCAGTACAGTGCGCCGGGGGGCCCGGCGCCGGTACTGCTGCGGTTCACGCGCGCGACGCCGTAGGTCGCGCCGGCCGGCGACCGCGCCGCGTCCGCGCCGGCCGGGCTTGGCGGCGCACGCGATGTGAGACAATCGCCGTCGTCACCACCACGGAGGGCCGGCCATGATCGAGCGCTACACACTGCCCGAGATGGGCGCCATCTGGACCGAAGACGCCAAGATGCGCGCCTGGCTCGACGTCGAGATCGCCGCCGTCAAGGCATGGAACAAGCTCGGCAAGGTGCCGGACGAGGCGCTGGCCGAGATCGAGGCCAAGGCTGACTTCGACGTTGCCCGCGTCGCCGAGATCGAGGCCACCACCAATCACGACGTCATCGCCTTCCTCACCAACGTGGCCGAGTACGTCGGCGACGCCAGCAAGTACGTGCACTACGGCATGACCAGCAGCGACATGCTGGACACCGGGCTGGCGCTGCAGATCAAGCGCGCCGGAGAGCTCCTCGAGCGCGACCTGGTCGCGCTGGGCGAGGTGCTCCAGCGGCGCGCCTTCGAGTTCCGCGACACCGTGCAGGTCGGGCGGACGCACGGCATCCACGCCGAGCCGATCACCTTCGGGATGAAGCTCGGCATGTGGGCCTTCGAGGTCAGCCGCCACCTCAAGCGCATGCGCATGGTCACGGTCAACGCCTCCGTCGGCAAGATCAGCGGCGCGGTCGGCGCCTACAACAACATCGACCCGCGCGTCGAGGACATCGTCTGCGAGGAGCTGGGCATCGGCCGCGAGCCGATCAGCAACCAGGTGGTTCAGCGCGACCGCCACGCCGCGTTCCTCGGCTGCACCGCCATCGTCGGCTCCAGCATCGAGAAGTTCGCGACGGAGATCCGCCACCTGCAGCGCACCGAGGTGCGCGAGGCCGAGGAGGCGTTCGGCAAGGGTCAGAAGGGCTCCTCGGCGATGCCGCACAAGCGCAACCCCATCCTCAGCGAACGCATGGCCGGCTGCGCGCGCGTGCTGCGCGGCAACGCCATGGTCGGCCTCGAGAACGTGGCGCTGTGGCACGAGCGCGACATCAGCCACAGCTCGGCGGAGCGCATCGTGTTCCCCGACAGCTGCATCCTCCTCGATTACATGCTGCAGAAGTTCACGAAGCTGATGGACGGGCTCGTCGTGGACGAGGAGCGGATGCTGGCCAACCTGGGCCAGAGCTACCGCCTCGTGTTCTCCGGGGCGGTCCTGCTGGCCCTCGTAGACAAAGGGATGCTGCGCGACGACGCCTACCGAGTCGTGCAGGACGCCGCGATGAGCGCCTGGCGGGACGGCGTCGACTTCGGCGAGCTCATCAAGAGGAGCGACGAGGCGATGGCCGTGATGAGCCCGCAGGACGTGGACGCGGCCATGGACCCGGCGCAGTACACGGCCGGCCGCGACGTCATCTTCAGCCGGCTGGAGAAGCTGGAGTTCTAGCGGCGAGGGCGCACGCCGGCGCCGGGAGCGCGGGCGCGGCGGCGGCGCGGCGCCCCTGTCGGCGCGAAGCGCGCCGTCAGCCCGGCGGTTCCTCGGCGAGGACGCCGCGCATGATCGAGCAGTTCTCGGCGGCGGCGCACCACGCGGCGCACCCGTTGTCAAAGCGCGGGTTGAGCACCGTGGCCCCGCAGCCCGGGCATCTGCGACGCTGGTCGTCCTTGAAGTACTCGATCGCCCCGCCGCACTTGGGGCACTCGATGTCGAAGATGTCGTCCGCGGTCCAGTTGATGCGATCCTGGCCCGGGCATCTGCCGATGTTCATCGCGCCTCCCGGCGTCGCCGGCCTGATCCTTGCGTCTGGGACGGCCATTCCCCGAGAGCCGCGGGCCCAGTCCTCGCGATGGCCCGGACTCGCGCCCCGCGACTCGCGCAGAGCGGTCCCTAAAGGGAGGCGAGGCACTCGCCGAGAATCTTCTAGGACGACGACCGATGCCGGCCGACCCGGCGCGCCCGAGGAGGGCCGATGGCCACCTGCCCAAGCTGCGGCAAAGACATCAAGGAAGGTGACTGGGTCTGCGGGCGCTGCGGCGCCCCCGTCGCCGGAGCGACCGACGGCGGTCCGACCCCACAAGGCGCGCCGGATCCCTACGGCTACGCGCCCGGCTTCGAGCCACAGCCGGCCGCGGCGGGCACGGCGCCGGCCGGAGGGCAGGGCATGTCGCACACGCTTCTCACCGTCCTCGTGCTCGCCGGTGTGGCGGTCGTCGCCGTGGTCGCCGTGTGGTTCTTCTTCCTGCGCGGCGGCAGCAGCCCGTTCGACGGCACCTGGAACGCGAACGGCTCCACGACGGGGGCGATCACGATCAGTGGGTCCGGCGATGACTTCAAGCTCAAGTTCACTGGCAATGACGCCTCCGGCAACACGAAGTCGACGGTCGTGCCCGCCCACATGGACGGCGCCGACCTGGTGGTGACCGTGGACGACTTCATCAAGGCGAGCGGCGACAAGACGCGGGCGGCTCAGCTCAAGGCGGCCTTCGAATTGCTCATCAAGGACTTCCGGCTCGTTTTCACGCTGCAGGACGCGACGCACCTCAAGTTCACGGTCGAGGGGACCCTCGCCAACGGGCAGAGCCCCAACCCGAGCACGAGCTCGATCGTGCTCACCAAAGCCGACTAGCTGTCCTGCAGCATGAGGTCGTCGATGCCGTGAGCCCGGCTCCGAGCCGCGTGAGGCCCCCCGCGCGGGCCGACCTGGAGGCCATCGTCGGCCTCCTCAACGCCTGCGACGTCGCCGAGACGGAGCGGCCGGACACGACGGCGGACGATGTCGCCGGCGACTGGGACCTCGCGGGCTTCGAACTGTCGAAGGACGCCTGGATCGCGGAGACCGGCGACGGCCGCGTCGTAGGCTATGCCTACGCCGGCGACCAGGTGCGGACCGGCGAGCTCGAGGCGGACGTGTGGGTGCACCCGGAGCACGCCGAGCCCGAGCTGGCGCGGCGCCTGCTCGGGCTTGCGGAGCGCCGCGCCCTTCAGCTCGCTGCCCGGCGCGGCTACGCCGCGCCCTTGCTCGACGTCTTCTGCGTCAGCACGAACGCCGTCAAACGCGGACTGCTTCGCGAGCGCGGATTCGCGCTCCGCCGCACTGTCGTCCGTATGGCGATCGACCTCGAGGCGGACGTGCGCGAGCCGCATCCGCCGGTCGGCGTCGAGCTGCGCGAGTTCCGGCCGGGCGACGACGATCGTGCGATGTACGAGACGATGACGGAGGCGTTGGCCGATCACTTTCGTCAGAGCGACGAACCGTTCGAAGCGTGGCACGAGCGCCTGCTCGGCCACGATACCCTCGATCCGCACCTCTGGGCACTCGCCTGGGCTGATGGCGAGCCGGTGGGCGGTCTGATGGCCGACGACCAAGGCGACCTTGGCTGGGTCCAGGGGCTCGGCGTGCGCCTCGCCTGGCGCGGCCGCGGCGTCGGTGGCGCCCTGCTCGCGCACGCGTTCGCCACACTCGCGCGCCGCGGGCAACTGCGCGTCGAGCTCGCCGTCGACTCCGAGGGAGAGACGAGGCAGCTGGGCGTCTACGAACGCGCCGGCATGCGCATCATGCAGGCCTACGAGCTGTACGAGAAGCCGCTGGGCGGTTGAGCCGTGCGGGGAGCGCCTCACCGGCGAGGAGCAGCCCGTGGCAGAGTGCGCCGCCTGCGCGGGACTCGCGCCGCGGGCGCTGCGATATCATCCGGCGAGTGAGCCACGTGGACAGGCACAGCGACGAACCTTCAGCCGGACGCCGATCAGCACCGGGCGCGCCCACGGCGCGCCCGGTCTTACCCGCGCGGCACGACCTCGACGTCGTGGTCCGCGTGCCGGGCTCCAAGAGCGTGACCAACCGGGCTCTCCTGCTGGCCGCCCTCGCGGACGGAGACAGCGTCCTCGGGGGCGCCCTCGCCGCCGACGACACGCTGGCATTCGCCGCCGGCCTCACCGAGCTCGGTTTCGACGTCCGCACCGGCGATGACGGCGAAGCGGAAGGAGCCGGCGGCGGGCGAAGTGGAGCATTCGCCGGCGCTCGGAAGAGAGCATCGGGCGTCCGCGCGGCAGAAGCCTCCCCGACTTGGCGCGTGCGCGGCGCCGGCGGCCGCATCCCCGCCGCCGAGGCCGAGGTGTACTGCGCGGAAGCGGGGACGGCGGCGCGGTTCCTGCTCGCCGCCTGCGCCGCCGGCGACGGCGTCTACGGCTTTGACGCGGCGCCGCAGTTGCGGCGTCGCCCGCTGGCTCCACTGCTCGACGCCCTCCGCCGGCAGGGCGCCGAGACCGTGCCGGCCGGCGCCGCTCGCCTGCCGCTGACGCTCCGGGCGGGCGGCCTCAGCGGCGGTCGCCTCGAAATGCCGGGGGAGACGTCGAGTCAGTTCGTCTCCGCGCTCCTGATGGCGGCCCCGCTCGCCCGCCGCCCCCTGGAGCTCACCGTCGACGGACTCGTCAGCCGGCCCTACGTGGACATGACGCTGGCGATGATGGCCCAGTTCGGCGTCGAGGCCAAGGCGACTCGCCCCGTCGGCGGCCGCGCCGCCGCCGCCGTTTTCCGCGTCGCGCCCGGCGCCTATCGGGGCCGGGCCTACGACATCGAGCCCGACGCCTCGACGGCATCGTACTTCTTCGCCGCGGCGGCCCTCACCGGCGGCCGCGTGCGCGTCCCCGGCTTGCGTCGCGCCGGCGGGCTGCAGGGCGACGTGCGCTTCCTCGACATTCTCGAGGCGATGGGATGTTCCGTCGCCGACGAGCCGCAGGGCGTGACGGTGCAAGGTCCGCTCGCTCTCGCCGGGATCGAGGTGGACATGAGCGACATCTCCGACACGTTCATGACGCTGGCGACCCTCGCCCCGTACGCCGCGTCGCCGGTCACGATCACCGGCATCGCCAACGTACGCGTCAAGGAATCGGACCGCATCGCCGCCGTGGAGGGCAACCTGCGAGCCCTCGGCGTGCGCACGGAGTCCGGACCGGACCGGCTCCGCGTCTTCCCGGGCACCCCGGCCGGCGCCACGATCGACCCGCACGGCGACCACCGCATCGCGATGTCGTTCGCCGTGCTCGGCTTGCGCACCCCCGGCGTCGTCATCGACGACCCGGGCTGCGTGAGCAAGACCTGCCCCTCCTTCTTCGAGCTGTGGGCGGCTCTCGAACAGGGAACTGCCTGAAGTGGGCAAATAGAGGTAGCAGCCGCACCACCCCAGCGAAGTCGCGCAGCCGGAGGGCAGGATGGACGAAGAGACCACACGCCAGACCCCAGAGGAAGAGCCGACCAGCGCCCTGCCCCCCGCTGACGAAGGCGCGACCGGGGTGATGGGCGCAGCCGAGCAGCCCACCACCGTCATGGGCGGAGCCGAGGCGGGCGCCACCCGGGTCATGCCGGCGGCCGGCGGAGCTACGCCGCCGCCCGAGCCGCCGCGACCCACGCCGACGCTGATGATGTCGCGCCCGCCCCAGCGCGAAAGCTCCGGCAAGACCTGGTGGATAGTGCTCGTCGTCGTGATCCTCGCGGCCGCCGCGGCAGCCGGAGTCTGGTACTTCGTGTTGCGCAACAAGAACACGACGCCGGCGCCGACGCCCACGCCGACCGCCTCCGCCGTCAAGTGGGGCGGCGCCTGGGGCCGCACCGACGGCGTCGCCGGCGGCATCGTCGTCGAGCAGACCGGCGCCTCGTACCAGGTGACCGTGTACGACAGCGGCCTCCAGCCCACCGGCAGCGCCGGCGGCACGGTCTCCGCGGACGGCAAGCAGCTCAGCTTCACCCTGCCGGCCACCTCGAGCTTCAACACGATGCCTGGGCCACTCACCGGCGTCATGACGATCCAGCCGGGCGACCAGACGGCCCTGCTTGCGATGACGGCCGCCAACCAGACGAGCGTCACGATGCCCCTCAAGCGCGTGCTGGCGCTGGTTCCGGGGACTCCTACTGCCTCGCCGACTTCGTCGGCGTCGCCGACCACGAGCGGCAGCCCAAGCCCCAGCACGTCGCCGATCAGCGACGTCGACCAGAAGATCATCGCCGGGGTCACCAAGATCCAGACCGGCGTGACCACGTGGGCCGCGAACAACGGCGGCCAGTACCCGTTGCCGGCTGAGGTCAGCCAGACCGGCGGCATCGCCCAGTATGTCGTGCCGTGGCCGGTGAGCCCGGTGACCAACCAGCCGATGACGCAAGGCGAGGCTGTGGGCTACTACACGTATCAGCAGATCAACGGCGGCCAGAGCTACACGCTGGTCGGCCACCTCAGCAACGGGGTCAGCTACACGCTGCCGTGACGCCGCCCGGCGCGTAGACGATCTGGAGGACGAGCATGCGCGCGATCCGCGTCACTGAGTTCGGCGACCCCGAAGTGCTGGTGCTGCGGGACGTCCCCGACCCCGAACCGGTCGGCGACGAGGTCCTCGTCAGGGTGCAGGCCGCGGGAGTGAACCCCGTGGACACCTACGTCCGCTCGGGGAACTACGCAGGCCTCCCGCCGCTCCCGTACACGCCCGGGTCGGACGCTGCGGGCGTGCTCGCCGACGGCGGCGCCCGCGTCTACGTGGCCGGCGCCCTCGGCGGCACCTACGCGGACTACGCGCTGTGCCGGCCCGACCATGTCCACCCCCTGCCGGACGACATCTCCTACGCCCAGGGCGCAGCCTTGGGCGTGCCCTACGCGACCGCCTACCGCGCCCTGTTCCAGCGCGGGCGCGCTGTGGCGGGCGAGACGCTCCTCGTGCACGGCGCGAGCGGCGGTGTCGGCCTCGCGGCAGTGCAGTTCGCGCTCCACGCCGGCCTCAAGGTCGTGGCGACCGCCGGCAGCGAGGCCGGCGGCGAGCTCGTCGCGAACCAGGGCAAGGTCAGGGTCCTCGACCACCGCGACCCCGCGCACGTGGCGGCCGCCTTCGCGCTCACCGGGGACCGCGGGTTCGACCTGGTCCTCGAGGTGAGTGCGCATCTGAACCTCGGCGAGGACCTCACGCTGCTGGCGCAAGGCGGCCGCGTCGTCGTGGTCGGCAGCCGGGCGCCGGTCGAGATCGATCCTCGCGACCTCATGAGCCGCGACGGCGCCGTCCTCGGCATGCTGCTCTTCAACGCCTCGCCGGCGGAGCTGGCCGAGGCGCACACGGCGATCGGCTCCGGGCTGCGCAGCGGCGCGCTCCGGCCCGTCGTCGGCCGCGAGTTCCCACTCGCGGACGCGGCCCGGGCCCACCGGCACGTCATGGAACGCCCCGCCCTCGGCAAGGTCGTCCTCGTGCCCTGACGCGGGCGCGCCGTCCGTCGACACGCGTCCGCGGCGCGACCGCCCGCATTCGCCGGACGTCGCCTGATGCCGTTTGATACGATCGCGCCGTCCTCCAAGGAGCCTGAGATGACCGACTACCGATCCCGCAGCATGTGGCTCGACGGCGTGCCCGGCGAGCTCACTCCGCGAGCCCCCCTCCCCGGTCCCATCGACGCCGACGTCGCCATCGCCGGCGCCGGGTTCACCGGGCTCTGGACGGCCTACTACCTCAAGAAGGCCGACCCGTCGCTGCGCATCGTCGTGCTCGAGAGCGAGATCGCCGGATTCGGCGCCTCCGGGCGCAATGGGGGCTGGTGCCACACGACCTTCCCGGGGTCGCGCGAGCGCGCCGCCCGCACGCACGGCCGGCGGGCGGTCATCGACCAACAGCGCGCCCTCTACGGCGTGGTGCCGGAGGTCGCGCGCGTCGTCGCCGAGGAGGGCATCGACGCGCGCTTCGTCGTCGGCGGCCAGCTCGACCTGGCCACGACGCCGCTGCAACTGCTGCGCCTCCGCGAAGGCGTCGAGTACGAGCGCTCCTGGGGGTTCGGCGAGGAGGACTACGCGCTCCTGAGCGCTGCCGACATGCGCGCCCGCATCCGCGTGGCCGGGTGCCTCGGCGCCGGCTACACGCCGCACGGCGCCTGCGTCGACCCGGCGCGGCTCGCACGCGGCCTGGCCGACGCCGTCGAGCGCGCGGGCGTACCCATCTACGAGCGCACGCCCGTCACCGCCATCAAGCCGCATCTGCTCGAGACCAGCCTCGGCGCCGTGAGGGCCGAGGTCGTGGTCCGCGCCACCGAGGCCTTCACGCCGACCATCCCGGGGTTCGAGCGCCACGTCGTGCCGATCTACTCGCTCATGATCGGCACCGAGCCGCTCCCTCAGTCGTTCTGGGACGAGATCGGCTGGCAGGCGCACGAGACCTTCGGCGACGGCCGCTTTCTGATCTTCTACGCGATGCACACCGCCGACGGCCGCATCGCCATCGGCGGTCGCGGCGCTCCGTACCACTACAACTCGCGTGTCAGCGAGGAGTACGAGCGCGTGCCGGCCGTGCAGGATCACCTGCGACGGCTCATCACGGAGTTATTCCCGCAGATCGGCGAATTCGAGGTCACGCATCGCTGGGGCGGGGCGATCGCCGCGTCGCGCGACTGGTACAGCTCGGTCGGGCTCGACCGGGCGAGCGGCATGGCGTGGGCCGGCGCCTACGTCGGCGACGGCGTCGCCACGACCAACCTCGCCGGCCGCACGCTGAGCGACCTGATCCGCGGCGAGGACACCGAGCTCACGCGGCTGCCTTGGGTGAACCACAAGTCCAAGCTGTGGGAGCCCGAGCCGCTCCGCTGGCTGGGCGTCAATGCGTCGCTGAGGGCGATGGCCAGCGCCGACGAGGCCGAGGCGCGCAGCGGACGTCCGTCCAGGCGCGCCTCGCTGGTGAAGAGGATCATCGGCGCCTAGCCCGGAGCGATGCCGGCGGCCCTTGCCGCCGGCCCCTCGTCAAGTCGTCCGCCGCGACTCACGGAGCCGTGTAGACCGTCCCGCCCGAAAGGTGAACGCCGAGGGTGAAGCTGGTGCCGGCGCCGGGCGTGTACACGATGTCGCCCTTCTGGTCGCCCGGCGCCATGGGCGCGTTCGTCCACGGGTTCGCGGGCCATGGGCTGGCGAACGACCCGAGGGCGGCCTGGGTGGCCGCGGGCGGAAGTGAGCCGTTGGTGGCGACGTAGCTCGAGATCGCCGTCTTGACCAGCATGATCTCGGCCTTGGCGGATGCGTCTCGGGCGATGTCGATGTCCTGGATCGGCGGCGTGAGGTCTTTGGCGCCGCACGCCGCCAGCGCCAGGATCGCGCCCAGCGCCAGCGCCGCCAGCATTACGATGCACACTACACGCTTCATGGGGCTTCCCTCCGTCGCTCGCTCCTGCCGCGCGCAGCGGCACTGGGGGCCGGTTCGTCGCGCGTCGTTCAGCCCCTTTATCGGCCGAAGTGGGTCCGCCCTGCAGCGAGTCGGGCGGGCGAGCGTTTCAGTGTCGGACGTTCTGGCCGATACTTGCCCCATGAAGCGTCTCCACAAGGTCCGCCTCCTGCACCGTGATTGGGTCGGCTACTCCGTCATCGTCCTCCTTTGCGGAGGCGCCCTCCTCGCCGCCGTGTTCCTCCCCTGGGCCAACACCGACACCGGTCACAGCGTCAACTTCTCGCTGGGCAAGCCGGACACGATCTTCGGCGTGCTGCACACCCGGTGGGGCGTGCCGGCCCTCCTGATCGCGCTCGCTGTGACGCTCCTCGGCGTCGTCATGCTGGCGCTGCGCCCGAGGCGCTACAGCCTGGTGCTCGGGTTCCTGCTGGCGGCGGCGGGCGCCGGCAGCTTCGCGCTGGCCGACAACGCCTCGGCCCAGATCGGCAGCCCCTTGCGCGCCGGCATCGGCTTGTACGTCACGCTGTTCGTCGGCGTCATCCTCGTACCGATCGGGCTGGCGACGGCGATCGTCGCGTTCATGCTCGCGCGCGGCTACGGCGCCGGCCCGCCGGATCGCGCGGGGGGTGACGCCCGCCTCGTACCGGTGCCGCTCGTGCCGGCGCCGGCGCCGGCGTCGGCCGTGCCCCCGGACACGGCGGCCGCGGCGCCGCCGGCCGATGCGCCCGGCGTCACGGCACCGGAACCTACAGGCCGCTCAGCTCCCTGAACCGCTCGACCGAGTTGATCGGGATGCCGAGGAGCTCCGCGATGCGGAACTTGGCCATCATCGCGTTGGGCTCGCCGGGGTGCAGGTTGGAGTGGTCGAGGATCCGCCCGAGGCCCTTCTCACCGCGGATCTGCTCCATCGCGTAGCTGTCGCTGAGGTCGCCGACCGAGCAGCCGAGCCGGCCGGCCACGTATTCCTTCGCTTCCTTGAGGCGCATGCCCCGCGACATCTGCATGCGCGCGACCAGGTCTCCGGCCGTGCGCATCCCGCCCATGCCCGCGGCGAGCGCATGGGTGACATCCATGCCTCTGGAGTCACCCGAGCCCACCTACAAGCCGTCGCAGCGCAGGATGTCGACGCAGGCGCGCGCCGCCCGCGACGCGGCGTCCTCGGGCGGGTAGCCGTTGACGGGCACGCCGCAGACGCCCTCCCCGACGTTCGGGTGCACGGGGATGCGCGCGACCTCCATGCACGGCTTGATGACGGTGAGCGCGTAGGCCGCGTTCCAGCAGCACGACTTGCCGGTGCGGATGTTGACCGCCGGCCCGAACAAGGTGACGCCGGCGTCCTGGCAGACCTCGAGCTGCTCGCGCGGCCAGAGGCCGGCGAGGCGCCGGCCCTCCCACTCGAGCTCGCCGTGCACGCCGATCACGAACTCGCCGGCCATGCCCACCTCGATGCCGGCGTCGGGGTGTTTCTCGCGCACGTGCTTGACGGCGCGCAGGGTGCTGTAGAAGTCGGCGTCGCCGGCGCCGCCGGTGGTATCGAAATCGACACCGTCGGCGCCGGCGTCGATCATCCCGTCGGCGACGTAGACGAAGTCCTGCGTCGCGTAGTCCATGGCCTCTTCGATGGCCGCGCGGGCACCGGCGATGTCGCCGCGCGGCAGCAGCTCGAACCAGTTGTCCACCGGCCCGTCGGGCCGGCTGTAGAAGGCCAGGTTCGGCTGCGCGCCGTACTGGACCGGCGCCGTCAGCATCAGCTGGACGTTCTGCATCACCTGCTGCTGGAACGGCAGGATCGTCTTGATCGCCTTGTAGCTGTACTCGATATGCCAGAGCTCGAGGATGTCCTGGCCCAGGCGCTGCTCGCTCTCCAGCAGGTCCTGGAGGTCGGTGCCCGTCATCTTGCTGCCGCCGCCGTCGCAGCTGAGCACCACCTGATCGCCGATGTCCACGGCGGTGAACGCGGCCGTCGAAGCGTAGATGTCGAGCAGATGCTCCTGCTCGCCGGCGGTGAGCGGCGGCGCCTTGGCTTTGCGCGCCGCTTCGGCCGTCGCGTCCTCGATGTCGGCGCGCAGCTCGCTGCGCGTCATGGCGACCATGAACCCGTCGCCCATACGAGTGTGGATCCTCGGCTCCACTGGCGCCTCCCTCGTCGCTGCCGAGATGCTATCAGGGGGGAACGCGTGAGACCCGTCCGCCTGCGGTTGACCCGCTCGAGCCTCGCGGAGACACTAGTGCGGCAGAACAAAGCCACGTGAGAGGCCCTCATGACCCACCGACCCACCCGCATCGTCCTGTTGGTGCTGCTGTCCGCCCTCGGCCTCGCCGCGCTCCCCGCCGGCGCCGGCGCGGCGCCGAGTTTCGTCGACACGCAAGTCAAGGCCAACATCCTGCTGCTGCAGGGCTACATCAACGCCGCCGCGATCAAGAGTGAGTTCGTCTACCCGGCGGTCGCGACGGTCAAGCAGGGCGGCGGCCTCGCGGCGCCCATCTGGCCGGCCAACCCGTGGACCGGCAAGACGATGGTGCCCGCCACGAGCCGCGGCAACTTCACCTACACGCTCACCGCGGCCGGCTACCGCCTCGTCGGCCACCTGTCCAAGGGCACCTACGTGGTCACCGGAGGAGTGCCGGGCTGGCTGCGCGACGACTCGGCCAGGACGGGGGTGTCCCTCATCGCGCAGTACGTCGACGCGTGGGCGCGCGCGAACGGCGGCGCGTCTCCTGCCGCCGGCCAGGTCACCCACGCCGGGGCGGTCGGCACGCAGCCCGGCATGTACCTGTGGCCTCAGGATCCCTGGCGGCACGCCGACATGACGCAGGGCACGGGTGCAGGGCAGTTCACCTACGTGTCTCACGGAACGAGCTACGCGCTGAGCGTGCATCTGGCCGGCGGCGGCTCGTGGTCGCCCGGCCATTGATCGCGGCGCGGACCTTCTTCGTCTTGCGCAAGCTCGGCTTCACCGTCCTCTTCCTGCAGCCGTTCTTCGCCTGAGGCAGCGGCGAGGGCACGTCGTGGACCGAGCCGCCGCCCACAGCCGAGTCGCCGCCTGCAGACGGGTCGGCCGCGAAGGCCCGGTCGCCCCTGCGGGACGCATCGGCTGCGGAACGCCGGCGTGATCGGCCCGCCGGAGCGACCGAGCCAGAGGATCCGCGCGGCCCGCACCAACCGGCGGCCGCCGCGCTACGCCACGACGCTGATGGCGCTCGGCATCATCTTCGCGCTGGCCTACGTCTTCCTGATCCACCAGCCGCCGGCGCCGCCGGTACCGGCCATCAGGTACCTGCAGGGGACCTACGTGTGGCAGGCCCGCGGCCCAGCCACCGGAGCTACCCCGGCTCCGGAGACGGGCAGTTTCGCCGCGGCCGCCTCCGGCGACGCGGCCGGCCAAGCCAAGCCGTCGCCGGACCGGCCCCAGCCCTCATTCGGATTCGCCCTGCCGAGCACCATCAGCTCCTCCTACAGCGCCTCCCGGCGCGAGGAGTCGAGCGCCGTCACACGCACGCAGGGAGGCGGCGGCACGGCCTACGTGCGCGATGTCGGCGCCTGGCCTCCGGCCTGGCGCCTCTCGTCGCGCAGCCCGCTCGACTATCAGGGTCTCGCCGCGGACGTGCTCTCGGCCGTCCAGGACGGCGATCGCAGCATCGGCACCAAGCAGATCAAGGCCGGCGGCCGCAAAGTCTGGCGGGCCGCCCTCAAGTTCGGCCAGACTGAGGTGGAGGTGGTCGTCGACCAGCTCACCGGCATCGTGACCTGGTGCTCAAGCGTCGGCCCGGACACGCAGGGCACGTTCACGGCCGCAGTCGACTGGGGCGCGACACCGGCGGCCGGAAGGATGCACCCGGTGCTGATCCCGGCCGGCGCGCGCGTCGCGGTCACTCACGACCACACCTACACGTACCGCGCGTCACTCGCTGCCGCGGGAGCAGCGGCCAGGATCACGCCGCTCAACTCCACGCTGCAGCCGGACGGCTTCACCTTGCGCAGCGTGGCGACGCGGCGGCGCGACGACCTCGAAGCCGCCGCGCTCGGCGACGCCGCGCAAGCCGCGCGGCCCCGCACGAGACCCGCGCCTGCCAATGAGATCGACCAGCTCTACGCGCGCGACCTCACGTGGTTCGCGATCGCGCAGACGCGCATCGCCGGCGACGCGGCCCTCGCCTCCCAGGCCGCGGCCCTCATCGGCCAGGGCCTGAGCGGCCAGCTCTCTCTGCAGAGCGAGGTCCTCCAGTACGGCGCCTTCACCGGCAGCCGCGCCTACACGTGGTACAGCCCCACAGGCCCGGCTCTGTTCGTCGCGAACAAGGCGTTCGCGGTCACCGTGCGCGGGGGCATCACGCGCGACGACCTCGTCTCGCTGGCGGAGGGGCTCAAGCCGCTCAAGTAGCTCGCGAGCGCCCGGACCACGGGCCCGAGCGGGGCGCCTGCGCGCGCCGCGCCACGCGCGTGACAGCGCGCCGCGTCGCGCCGGACTTCAGTCCTCGACCGGCTCGAACTCTTCCTTCTCGACGCCGCAGTCGGGGCAGACCCAGTCGTCCGGAAGGTCCTCCCACGCGGTCCCCGGCTCGACTCCGTTGTCGGGATCGCCGATCTCCGGGTCGTAGAGATAGTCGCAGATCGTGCAGCGGTACTTCATGCCCATCCTCCTCGGTCGTGCATGCGGACTGTGCGCAGCAATAGTACCCGCGCCGGCTTGCATGGGCCATCAGCGGCGCGAGACACTCAAGCAAGCCGTCGGACGAGCGGCCTCAGCCACAAGGAGCCCCAGGTGAGCATCCCCGAGCCCGGCCCGAGCATCCCACAGGACCATCCGCGTACGTGGTGGCAGCGCCCCGGGCTCGAGGCACGCGACGGACGTCTGCTGGTCGCGGGGCGCGACGCCGAGAAGCTCGCCCGGGACCACGGGACGCCGCTCTTCGTCTACGACCTCATGCACATCGAGGAGAACGTGGGCGCCCTGCAGGCGGCGATGGCGCGTGCCGGCGCGCCCTGGAAGGTGCGCTGGGCACTCAAGGCGCAGCGCGAGCCCCAGGTCCTCGAGCGCGTGCGCCGCATCGGCACGCCTGGCACCCCAGGTTTCGTGGGTCTCGACGTCTGCTCCCCGGGCGAGATCGAGCACGGCCTCGCGCACGACTTCCCGGCCGCGGAGATGAGCTACACCGGCACGAACGTGAGCGACCGCGACCTGGACGCCATCCTGGAGCGCGGCGTGCACCTCAACGTCGACCTCATCAGTCAGCTCCACCGCTACGGGCGGCGGAACCGCGGGGGCCCGATCGGCATCCGCATCAACCCGCGCGTCGGCGCCGCCCGCCCTGAGAGCGGCATCAGCTACTACAGCGGCGACAAGCCGACCAAGTTCGGCATCTACCCCGAGCGGCTCGACGAGGCGCTCGCCGTCGCGCACTCCTACGACCTCAAGATCGACACGGTGCACTTCCACGTCAGCCACCACCTGCTGACCGACGACCTGCCCGCTTTCGACCGCGCGGTGGCCGCGGCGGCGGCGATGGCGCGCCGCGTGATCGACGCCGGCTGCCCGGTGGTGGAGGTCAACGCCGGCGGCGGGCTGGCGGCGGTCATGCAGCAGGGGCAGGAGCCGCTCGACCTGGACGCCTACGCCGGCGTCCTCGCCGAGCACCTCGGCCCGCTCGGCGTCACCATCGCCTGCGAGCCCGGCGAGATGTTCGCCAAGAACGCCGGCGTCCTGCTCGCCGAGGTGGTCACGGTCGAGGACAGGAGCCAGGCCGGCGACGGCAGCGCCGTCTTCGCCGGCCTCACCTGCGGCTGGAACGTGATGCACCTCGCCTTCGTCTACCACGAGTTCGTGGAAACGGTGCTGTGCCGTGCTGCCGATGCTCCGCGCACGGCCGTCTACACCCTCGCCAGCCACATCAACGAAGGCCCGGACCTGTTCGCCGAGGACTACCCGCTGCCGCCCCTCGAAGAGGGCGACATCGCAGCCATCCTCGGCGTCGGCGCCTACTGCCAGGCCAACTGGCACCCGCACTGCCTGCGCCCCTTCCCGGGTGTAGTGTGGTGCGAGGATCGTCTCGAGGCCTGAGGAGGCACCCGTGGGCACACCGCCACCGCCGGAGGAGGAATCCCACCCGAATCGCGGCACGCTGGGGGTCCAGCGGACCGACCGCATGTGGCTGTCGGCCGAGCAGCTGGCCGACGACGAGAGCAGGCCGAGCTGGAAGGCACCCAAGGAGAAGAGCGCGTCGCGCTTCCCGCCGGCGCGCATCGCCACGATCCTCATCCTGCTCGTGATCCTGGCACTGGTGATCTTCCTCAAGGCCACCGGCTCGATCTGACCCCGGGCTTCGGCTGATCCGCGCGCCGGTCGTCAGCCCCTCACGGGCGCGTTCGCCGGGTACCCGCGCTGCTCCCAGTACCCCTCGACCGGCTTCGCCGTGACCTCGATGCGCGTCACCCACTTCACGCTCTTGTAGCCGAGCTGCTTGGGCACGGCCAACCGGACCGGCCCGCCGTGGTCGGCCGGAAGGGCTTTGCCGTCGAGCGAATCTGCGAGCACCGTCTGCGAGTCCCTCGCAAGCTCGATCGGCAGCGAATCCGCGTACTCGCCGGTGTACGCGTGGAACACGACGAACTTGCCCTCCGGCTTCACGCCGGCCTTGTCCAGCACGGTGGCCGGCGTCACGCCACCCCACCTCACGTTGCCCACGCTCCAGCCCTCGACGCAGTGGAAGTCCACCGTCTCCTCGTAGCGCGGCAGCGCCTTCCACGCCGTCCCGTCGATGGTCAGCGGCGTGTCCACGAGGCCGTCGACCCTGATGCTCCACTGGTCCCACGTCTTGTGGGGCACGTCCTCGACGTTGTTGAGCGGGAAGTCGGCGAACAGGTTGGTGAGCGACTTCGTCGCGCCGCCGCCAGACCTGCCGAGCCTGGTGAACAGCCCATACACGCCGGCGATGCCGGCGACGAAGGCCGCCGCGAGCACGAGGAACCATTTGCGCGTGTAGCGGGTGCCGCTCCGCGGCGCCGGCTCAGCGGCCGCAGGCTCCCACACCTCGGCCGCCCCCGCTCCGGCGTCCTCCGTGGCGGGCGTCCCGGGGGCCCCGCCTGCGCCTTGCAGATCATCGGCGGCAGGCTCCTGGCCGGCCGGCCCATCCGTGTCGAGCTCGTCATTCATCGCGACCTCGTGATGCTCTCGTTGCGGCGGTTAACCTTCCCTGCCGCAAACAGGGGCGACATCCTCGCAGCCGGCGAAGACGACCGGCTGGTGAGCGATGGAGGTGCCGGCGATCGCCCACGCGGCGAGGCGGGCGATCTCGATGCACGCGTCGCCGCCGAGGTCGAAGCAGACCGCGAAGATGATGCCGGCAGCGCGAATGCAGAGGGGCCGGGGCGGGTACGTCACGTAGAAGATCTTGCCGTAGGTCTCCGTGCTCCAGTACACCAGCAGGCCTTTCTTCTGCGGGATGTAGACCACGTCACCGGGCAGGAACTTCTTCGACTCGCCGTTCTCGCTGAGGGTTATCTCGCCCTCAAGCATGTAGCAGGCGGCGGCGTCGTCGTCGTAGTCGAAGTCGACCGGCGCGCCGGGGAAGACCTCCAGGATGCCGGCGCAGAACGGCGCCCCCTGGGTGCGGTCGATCACGTCGACGAGGTTCACTTTGCTGTCCGGACCCACGTCCAGCGGCTCGATCGCGATATCGGCGGCCGGTACGAGATGAAACTCCATTAATCTGCCTCCTGTGTTGGACGACGCCGCTCAGGCCTCAGGCCCGCGCTGTGGCGTGTCCTCCACCACGTAGGGGTTCTCCGGGTCCACGCCGCCGGGCACGCCCATGACGCCGCCCGCGCGTTCGACGACGAGCTCACCGTCGACGAGCTGCACCGGCTGGATGTCGTGGATGCCGCCGCTGAGATCCCTGCCGCCGGCCTTGAAGGCGTAGAACACGATGAGGCCGACGACGAGGATGAGGACCAGCGAGAACGAGACCAGGTAGTTGTCGTACCACGGAGCACCCGGGGTACGCGGCCACGAGAGGTTGATGATCATGAAGACGCCGTAGGCGAGCGCGATGATCGAGATCGGCCAGCCGAGCTTGCCGAGGTTGAAGTGCGCCTTGTTCTTGGGCCAGCCCTTGGCCCTGGCGTAGATGTACGCGACCACGACCATCTGGTAGACGATGTAGACACCGACCGTGGCCCAGGCGATGACGCGCGCCACCTGATCCTGGTAGAGCAGCACGGCCACGCAGAAGATCGCCACGAACACGGCGGCGCGCACCGGCGTCTTGGTGCTCTTGTTGACCTTGCCGAAGAACTTTTTGTCGGGCAGCATGCCGTCGCGGCTCTGAGCGAAGAGGAGACGTGCGGTCGCCGCCTGGATCGACAGGCTGCAGACGAAGATCGCGATGAGCACGATCACGAGGAACAGGTCGGCAAGCCAGCCGGCGAAGTGGTAGCGCAGGAGCCACGGCAGCACGTTGTAGCCCTGAGCGATGGCATCCTTGACGTTCGGGATGGCGAGCAGCGTGCCGACGAGCCATACCGTGCTCACGATGGCCGTGACGACCACGCCGGCGATGATGGCGCGCGGCACTTCCTTGGACGGGTTGACCGTCTCTTCCGCGAGGCTCCCGGCGGTGTCGAAACCATAGAGGACCCAGGCGGCGGTGAGCATGGCGGCGAGGAACGGGCCGGCATAGCCGTTGGTGCCCGTACCGGCCGTGTTGAAGAGCACGGCGAGGGTCTGGTGGGCGTGGTTCGAGAAGATCACGACGCCGAGCAGGATGAGGCCGAGACCGGTCATGCCGATCAGCTCGGTGATGGTGCCGATGTTGTTGACGAACGCCATGATCTTGACGCCCCAGATGTTGAGTGCCATGGGGACGATCGTGAAGAACATGGCGATGGCGAAGAGCGTCCAGCGGGTGGTCTCCCAGCCGAACAATCCGCAGGCGATCGGCGCCGCGCCGAACGCCACGCCGGCGACGGTGACCAGAAGCGCGAACAGGAACATCCAGGATGTGAACCAGCCCCAGGTGCCGTTCATCAGGTGTTTGGCCCACTGGTAGACGCCGCCGGCCAGCGGGAAGTGCGAAGCGGCCTCGGCGAACACCAGGGCGACCATGAGCTGGCCGAACACGACGATGGGCCAGCTCCAGAACACACCGGCCGGCCCGCCGGTATCGAGCCCGTAGTAGAAGAGGGCGAAGAACCCGTTCGTCGCCGACACGAAACCGAAGGCGATGGCGAACGTGGAGAGGAAACCGAGCGAGCGGTCGAGTTCCTGCTTGTAACCGAACTTCGCGAGGAACTCCTGGTCCTTCTTGTGCTGCTCGTCCTTCTCGCTGTGGAACATGCCGTGATGCTGCGACTCAGCCAATCGATCCCCCCTGGTGACTGTGACGCTTGCGCGCCACAAACCGCTTGCTGACGGCGCTGCTGCCTCTCGACCACCTCCCCGGTACGCCTGACGGCGTTGACGTGCTCGCAATCTACCGCGATACTGCCGCTCGACAAGACCAATTCTCTGCCAGGGAACTGAGAGGTAATGCCTAGTATTCGGATACCGTACACGTTCCGCCGAGGCGCCAAATCGGAGACGGTGGAGATCACTCTGCCGTCACCGGGCTATGCGGGGACCGCCACTCAGCCGCCGCTGTCGGAGAGTGACCCGCGGCTCCTCGCCTTCTTGCGCGTCAACTACGACGTCTTCTACGACTGGAACGTGCAGACGGGCGCCATCTACTTCAGCGATCGCCTGGACGAGATGCTGGGGTTCGAGCCGGGCGGCTTCCCTCGCAGCCTGGAGGGCTGGCTCGCGCGCATCCATCCGGACGACCACGACACGGCCACGGCCGCGCTCTGGGAGAGCGTCACCCACGGCCGCGCCTACAACACGGAGTACCGGCTGCGCCACCATGACGGCTCCTGGATCTCGGTGAGCGACCAGGGCATCGTCGTCCAGGACGCCGCCGGCGTGGCGGCCAACATGATCGGCGCGATGCGCGACGTGACGGCCGAGCGCGACGCGCAGCGCGCCGTGCGCGAGGCCGGAGAGTTGCGCAGCGTCCTCTTCCGCATCCCGAGCCCGTCGATGCAGGTCGACGCGCGCGGCGACTATGTAGACGCCGACCCGCACGCGCTCGAGTTCTTCGAACGTTCCGCGGACGAGATGCTGGCGCGCAACGTCGGCGACGACTTCCCGGCGGAAGTCGTCGCCCTGGTATCGGAGGAGCTTCGGTCCACGGGCGCATCCACGGAGCTCGAGGTCGACTGCCATGTCGCCGGAAGGACCAAGACGCTGATCCTCACCGTGATCCCCTGCAGCCTCGGAGACGAGCGCGGGTACTTCCTGCTGGGCACCGACATCACCGAGCGCAAGGCGATGCAGGAGGAGCTCACCAGATCGGAGCGAGCGCTGCGGCGGCAGGCCACGATCCTCGACGAGCGCAACGCTGCGTTGCGCGTGCTGCTCGAACAGCGCGAGCAGGACCGGGCCGAGCTCGAGGAACGCATCGTGAGCAACGTCGAGCAGCTCATCGAGCCGACGCTCGACCGCCTCAGCCATATGCTGACCCATCGCCCGGAGCGCCTCGAGGTGGAGTCGCTGCGCGTGAACCTGCGCGAGATCGTGGGGCCGTTCGCGCAGCGGCTGCGCGGCGCCGACGGCGGCGCGCCGCTCACGCGCCGGGAGGCCGAGGTGGCGAACTTCGTGCGCCTCGGCAAGACGACCGACGAGATCGCGGAGACGCTGCACGTCTCGCGCTCCGCGGTCTCGTTCCACCGTGCCAACGTGCGCCGCAAGATGAACCTGCCCAAGGGCGGCCCGCAACTCGGCACGCACCTCGCGGCTCTGGGCCGCGACTGACGCGCACCGCCGTCCGCCCGCGCGCGGCGCCGTCCGCCGGCCGGCGCGCGGCCTACTGGTTCTCGAGCAGCTCGTCCTCGTAGACGTCGCGGACGACGCGCGCCGGCACGCCCATCAGGACCTTGCGGGCCGGCGCGTCCTTGGTCACGACCGCGCCGGCGGCGATGAAGGCTTCCTCGCCGATCTCGATGCCCGGGCACAGCACCACGCCGCCGCCGACGCGGGCGCCGCGGCGGATGGTCGCGCCCTTGATCAGCTTGTGACGCTTCTCGGTGCGCCCCATGAAGTTGTCGTTGGTGGTCTGCACGCAGGGCGCGATGAAGCAGCGGTCCTCGATCGTCATGTAGGCGGTGATGTAGACGTTCGTCTGGATCTTGGTGCCATCGCCGATGGTGGTGTCGTTCTCGACCACGCTGCCGCGGCCGACGACGACCTTCTCGCCCAGCGTGCAGCGCTCGCGCACGCCGGCGTAGTCGCCGAGGATGCAGCCGGCGCCCAGGCTCGTGCCGCGGTAGGCCACGGCCCCGGTGCTGATCACGCAGCCCGGGCCGAGCACCAGCGGCACGAGCTCGCCGCGCTTGGCGGTGCTGGTCGGCGAGAGGCTCGGCACCTTGCCGAGCACGGCGCCGTCCTGGATGAAGCATCCGTCGCCGATCACGGTGTCGTCGTAGACCACCACGTTGGCGCCGAAGACGACGTCCTTGCCGATGGTCACGTCGTCGCCGATCAGGAGGTTGTAGCCGGGGGCGCCGGGCTTGAGCGTCATTGCGCCCCCTGGCCCAGCTCCGCGGTCGGCACGGGACGGCCGCCCTCGCGCAGGCTGATCTCCATGGCGTCGAGCACCTTGACGACGTTGAGCGCGTCGCGGCCGTCGCTGCGCGGCTGCTCGTCGTTGATGATGCAGTCGACGAAGTGCTGCGTCTCGAGGCGCAGCGGTTCGTCGTTGCCGATCTTGGGGATGTGGATGTCGCCGAAGTGCAGGGTGACGAATTCACCGTAGGTCTCGAACTTGGTGCGCGTCGTGGTGGCGCCCTTGTCGTACACGGTGATCTTGCGCTCCGACTCCATGTCGTCGAAGACGACCATCTTCTTCTCGCCGACCACGGTGATCTTGCGGCTCTTGTGCGGGTCGAGCCAGCTCACGTGCAGATGACCGACGATGCCGCTCTTGTACTTGATGTAGCCGAAGACGACGTCCTCGACCTCGTCCTGCAGGTAGCACTCGCCGCGCGCGCTGACCTCCACGGGTTCGTCGCCGGTGAGGTAGTTGAGGACCGAGATGTCGTGGGGGCCGAAGCTCCAGAGCGCGTTCTCGTCGGTGCGCACCTTGCCGAGGTTGAGGCGGTTGGCGTAGGCGTAGTAGACCTTGCCGAGCTCGCCGGAGTCGATGAGTTCCTTCATCTTGGCCACCGCCGGGTGATACTCGAGCAAGTGGCCGACCATGAGCTTGAGGCCCTTGGCGTCCGCCGTCGTCAGCAGGTCGGCGGCATCGGCCGCCGTGAGGGCGATCGGCTTCTCGATGAAGGTGTGCTTGCCGGCCTCGAGCGCCTTCTTGCCGAGGGCATAGTGGGTGGGCACCGACGTGGCGACGACGACGGCGTCCAGCGACTCGTCGCCGAGCAGGCGCGCGTAGTCGTCGGTCACGACCGCGTCCGGGTAGAGGGAGCGCGCCTTGGCCAGGTTGGCCTCGTCGAGGTCGCAGCAGTAGGCGAGCTCGGCGCCGGGCAGACGGTCGAAGTTGCGCGCGAGGTTGGGGCCCCAGTAGCCGAGCCCGACCACGCCGACGCGGACCTTGTCAGCAGTCACGGGTGTGTCTCCCTCTCAGAGTTTCCAGACGTTGCCGGCGCTGGGGATGCCGGCCGTGGCGTTGCGGAAGTCGACCACGAGGTCGGCTTCGTTGACCACGGCCCGGTAGTCCAGCGCCGAGTGCGCGGTGACGATGGCCACGACGTCGTAGTCAGCGAGCGCGCGGTAGTCGTCGAGCGGCACGGACGACAGCCCGAACTGCGGCAGCTCCGCGCAGTACGGGTCGTGATAGGCCACGTCGGCGCCGTGCTCGCGCAGGAGGCGGATGACCTTGAGCGCCGGCGACTCGCGCAGGTCATCGATGTCGGCCTTGTAGGCCACGCCGAGCACCAGCACGCGGGCGCCGTTGAGGCTCTTGCCGCGCGTGTTCAGGGCTTTGTGGAGCTTCTCGACGCAGAAGTACGGCATGTTCTCGTTGACCTTGCCGGCGAGCTCGATGAACTCCGTCCAGAAGTCGAACTCGCGCGCCTTCCAGCTCAGGTAGAACGGGTCGATCGGGATGCAGTGCCCGCCCAGGCCGGGGCCGGGCTGGAACTTCATGAAGCCGAACGGCTTGGTCGCGGCCGCGTCGATCACTTCCCAGATGTCGACCTTCATGCGGTCGCAGAGCATCGCCAGCTCGTTCATCAGGGCGATGTTGACGCTGCGGAAGATGTTCTCGAGGAGCTTGGTCATCTCCGCCGCCTCGGGCGTGCTCACGGGCACGACGTGGTCGAGGGCGAGGGAATAGATCTGGACCGCCCGCGCCGTGCAGGCCGGAGTGAGGCCGCCGACGACCTTGGGCGTGCTCTTGGTAGTGAAGTCGGTACGCCCGGGGTCTACGCGCTCCGGCGAGAAGGCGACGTGGAAGTCGACGCCGGCCGTCATGCCCGAGCCCTTCTCGAGGATGGGGGCGAGCACCTCGCGCGTCGTGCCCGGGTACGTGGTGCTCTCGAGCGTGACGAGCTGGCCGCGCCGCAGGTGGCCGGCCAGCTTCGCGGTGGCATCCGTCACCAGCGTGAGGTCGGGCTCGCGGTTGGCGTTGAGCGGCGTCGGCAGGCAGATGATGTCGGCGTCGCAGTCCTCGGTGGCAGCGTAGTCGGTGGTGGCGTGGACCAGCCCTGCGTCGACCATCTTCTTGAGCGCCTCGCCGGTGACGTCCTGGATGTAGCTGCGGCCGGCGTTGACCTCGTCGCAGCGCGAGGCCACGGCCTCGACGCCGACGACTTCGACGCCGGCTTCGGCGAACACCATGGCCAGCGGCAGGCCTACGTAGCCGAGGCCGATGACTGCGATCTTCACGGGAGCTCCTGTGGGTAGCTGGGTCGAGCGGTTGGACGCTCCGCCGAATACGGCATTCTAACCCATCCAGCCCGTGCGCCCGCCGAGCTCCGCCCGGGCGCAGGCCCTCTGCGACTCCGCCGCCCGCACGGCTCGCCGCTGCCGGCCTCCACTCCCTCGGCCTCGCTGCCGATACACGGAGGCGACGGGTACAATCGGAGGATGGAAATGGCGCGGCGCCCAGACGTGGAGAGCATCCCGGCGGACCTGGACCGCTTCCTCGCGGCGTTCTTCGCGCGCCGCGGCTGGCACAGCGAGATCAAGTACGATCCGAGCGACGACCGGCTGTACCTCGAGGTCCGGCTCGAGAGCCGCAGGCTCTCCGCCGACGACCGCTTCCTCTCGCTCGTCGAGTACTTCGCGCGCGCCCAGGACGCCGTCCTGCGCCAGCGCGCCGGGCTCCCGCTCCAGTGCCGGCTGTACGCGGAGGACGGGAGCGAGCTCACCACGCTCCTGCACTCGCGCGGCTCGAGCTACCTCGACGACAACGCACGCGGCTCGGGCATGAAGCGCCGCCTGGCGTGGCTCGGGTTCAGGCGGCGCTTCTTCCTGCGCATCCTGCCGGGGGCCGCGTTGTGGGCGGCGGCGTTCGTGTTCATCGTGGACGTCGTCGGCCTCTCCCCGACGCTCGCTGTGTTCGTCGCCATGGCGGCGCTCGGCCTGCAGGCCGTGGTCGTGTGGCAGCTCGCCTCGCGACGCGGCTGACCGCACAGGACAGGCGCGGCCGCACGCCGAACTCTGTTCCATGCCCCCCGACGACCCAGTGATCACCTCGCTCGCCCTGCTCGGCGACCTCGGTGAGCTCCTCGAGGCGACCACCGTCGAGGACGTGCTGCGCGCTGCCGTAGCCGGCGCGTGCCGCCTTACCGGCTCGCGCCGAGGCACGGCGGGCCTCTTTGACGGCGAGGCGGCGACCACCGACACCTGGTTCGATGCACGAGCCGGCTGGACGCGCGAGCGCCGACGTTGGAGCGCAGGGTCCGGCGCGCCCGGTCGCGCCTGCGCCTCCGCGGCGACCGTCGTCCGCAACGAGCTCCGCGAGGAAGGCTCGTGGTCGGAGGAGGCGAGCGGCCTCGGGCCCGTGCGCCTCGTCTGCCTGCCGCTTCCGTTCGAGGAAGGGCGCGCCCTCGGCTTCCTGCTGGTCGGCGACCGCGACGAGGACTTCTCGGCCGGCGACGTGCGCCTGCTCACCGCTTACTGCCGCGTGGTGGCGGCGCGCCTGCGGGAGGTCGCCGGCGCAGGCCGGCGGGCGGTCGTGGGCTCCGCCGCCCAGGCGGACGTGGCCGAACGCCTGCAGAGCCGGCTCCTGCCGGGGGAGCCTCCGCTCCTCGCCGGCGCGGACATCGCCTTCGCCTACCGCTCGGCGAGCGCCGGCGTGCTCAGCGGCGGCGACTTCGTCGACTACTACACGCGCCCGCCGTCGTCGACCCTCGCCTTCGCCATCGGCGACGTGGCGGGCAAGGGCGTCGAGGCCATGGCGGTCACCTTCGTCACCAAGTACATCCTGCGGGCGGCCGTCTTCGGCGGGCAGCTCTCCTGGCCCATCGACCCCGGGGAGGCGCTGCAGGAACTGCGGAACGCGCTGCTCGAGCAACCCGACTTCGGCGAAGAGACTGAGCGCTTCGTCACCGTCCTCTTCGGACTGCTCAGCGTGCGCCACGGCACCCTGGAGCTCGCCAGCGCCGGCCACCCGACGCCGTTCCTCGTGCGCGCCGGCGCGGTCGAGCGGCCGCTGCTGCTGACCGAGCCCGCCATCGGGGTCGAGCTCGGCGCCGCGCTCGCGCCCTATCCCACGGAGACGCTGCAGGTCCGCCCCGGCGACCTCGTGGTGCTGTTCACCGACGGCATCACCGAGATGCGAGACGAGAAGGGCCGGTTCTTCGAGGAGCAGATGGCCGGCCTCCTCGGCCCTTGCCACGACCGCCCGGCAGCGGAAGTCGTGGACCTCTTGATGGAGACCGCGGAAGCGTTTTCCGCGCGGCCCGCCGGCGACGACCGCGCCGTGCTCTGCATCAGGCTCACCGGCGGCGTGGAGTAGACTAGATGCGCCTCACGCCGATACACGCAAACGACCGTCGGCAAGGCAAGGAGGCCCGGCCGTGAACAGCGCTCGCCTGCGTCGCCAGGACGGTCTGATCCGCGAAGCGATCTGGCTGTTCGTCATCATCGCCGTCATCGCCGTGGTGGTGCTCGACGGCCTCACGCTCTTCCACGCCAACCAGTCGGTGCGAGACGCGGCGACGGCGGCGGCCAACGAGGCACGTGCGGCCTACTCCCAATCGCCCACCCTCGCCTCGGCGAAGCTCGCCGCCCAGCAATACCTCGCGAGGAACGGCGACACGTTCGTGGGGATGACGACCAGCAAGGCGGCGGACGGCACGATCACTTTCAGCGTCACGGCCAGGACTCACGCCGACACGTACGCGTTCAAGTACCTGCGCTACGTGGGGCTCAAGAAGTGGGTGCAGCAGACTAGTAATCCGAGCGTCACGCGGAGCTCGGACAACAGCTCACTGTAGGCCCGCGTCGCCGGAGACGCGACGCTACTGGTCGGTGCGCAGCCCGCTGCGGGCGGCGTGACGCTGCAGGCCGAGTCGCACGATCTCCTCGACGAGCGCCTCATTGCTCACGCCGGACGCCGCCCAGAGGCGCGGGAACCCGCTCATCGCCGTCATGCCCGGGATCGTGTTGATCTCGTTGAGCAGGACGTTCCCCGTGTCGGGCTCGTAGAAGAAGTCGCAGCGCGCGTACCCGGCACAGTCCAGCGACTCGAACGCCTTCGCCGCCAGGCGGCCGACCTCGGCCTGGACGTCGTCGCCGACCGGAGCAGGGATCTCGAAGGACATCATGCCCTCGGTGTACTTGGACTCGTAGTCGTAGAACTCGTTGACCGGCGTCACTTCGCCGGCGACGGAGGCGCGAGGCAGACCGTTGCCGAGGAGGCTGCACTCCAGCTCGCGGCCCGCCGACGAAGCCTCGATGATCACCTTGCGGTCGTAGGACGCGGCGAGCGCGAGCGCCGGGCCCAGCTCGGCGCGGTCGTGCGCCTTGGTCATGCCCACGCTCGAGCCGAGATTGACCGGCTTCACGAAGACCGGATACTCGAGACGCTCTTCCACGGCCGCCACAGCCGCAGGGCCGGTCGCGGCCGCGTCGCGCAGCACCAGGTAGCCGACCTGCGGCAACCCGCGCGCCGCGAAGACGTCCTTCATCAGCTCCTTGTCCATGCCGACGGAACTGCCCACCACGCCGGAGCCGGCGTAGGCGACGCCGGCCATCTCCAGCAGACCCTGGATCGTGCCGTCCTCGGCGAAGGTGCCGTGCATGATCGGGAAGGCGAAGTCGACCGGCGTGAAGGAGCCGGAGCCGTCGGAGAAGCCGGGGTGCGAAGGGTCGATCACGAGGTGCACCGGCGCGCACGCGGTGGCCTCCAGGCCGCCGCTCAAGGCCGCGCCGAGGTCGGCCGGGCGGACCCAGCGGCCGTCGCGGGTGATGCCGACCGGAAGGATCTCGTACTTCTCCGGATCGAGCATGCGGGCCACGAAAGCAGCTGAGGCGAGGGAGACGTCGTGCTCGGCCGAGCGGCCGCCGAAGATCAGGGCGAGCTGGAGCATGCTGGGTACCCTACCCGCGGGTCTGAGGCCGCGCAAGCGCGCCGCGTCGGCCGCTCACGCGGCCGCCGTCGCGGCGGTCACGCGGCCGCGATGGTGGCGCACACGAGGCGGTCGAGGAAGGCGTTGGCCGCCTTGAGCTGGTCGAGCGAGTCGGCGAACGCCGGCATCTCGTCGAGCACCAGCGCGTCGATCAGCACGCCCACCATGACGCGCCGCAGCACGTGCAGCGCGACGACCATGTCGTACACCGTGAAGCCGAGCGCGATGCGGTGCTCGGCCTCGGCGGTCACGCGCTCCTCGAGGCGCTTCATGAGACCCGGCACCTCGTACTCTTCCGCCTCCGAGCAGGCGATCTGATCCTCGATGATCGTGCGCAGGATACGCTCCCCCAGCGGACTCGAGAGCAGATCCTGGTAGTCGGTGTCGACCTCGCCGACGAGCGCTTCGGCCCAGTGCCGCCAGAGCTGCTCGCGGTGGTCACGCAAGATGAAGGGGATGCTCTTCACGCGCTCGCCCGGCGGGCGATGAGCGCCGCCGTGACCCCGGCGCCGATGCCGTTGTCGATGTTCACCACCACCAGACCGGGGCTGCAGCTCTGCAGCATGCCGAGCAGCGCCGCCTCGCCCTTGCCGCCGAGCCCGTAGCCTGTCGACGTCGGGAGCCCGATCACCGGCACGTCGGCGAGACCGGCGACGACCGACGGCAGCGCGCCTTCCATGCCGGCGGCGACGATGATCGCCGCGACCTCCGCGGCGCGCATCTCCTCAAGCGGCGCCGCCAGCCGGTGCAGTCCGGCCACGCCGACGTCGAACCCGGAGACGACGCCGACGTCCATCGCGCGGCACATCGCCACGGCCTCGCCGGCGGCGCCCAGATCGCTGGTACCGGCGGCGAGCACGCCCACGACCCCGCGAGCCGGGGTGGGGACGGCCCCGGCGCGGCGCGCCGTGACGACCCGGCTGCGCTCGTCGTGATCGATCTCGGCGTCGACGCCCGCGGCCAGCGCCGCGGCCTGTTCCGGGCTGACGCGGCTGCACAGCACGACGGGGCCGTGCTGCAGGAAGCGAGCGACGATGGCCACGAGCTGCTCGCTCGTCTTGCCGGCGGCGTACACGACCTCCGGCACGCCCTTGCGCGCGGCCCGCGACAGGTCGAGCCGCGCGTAGTCGCCGACGGCCGCGTAGCCGAACCGGCGCAGTCTGTCGGCCGCGTCGGGCGCCGGCACGAGGCCCGCGGCGACGTCCGCGAGGAGTTGTTCGAGAGAGTCGTCCATGCCGCGACATTATGCCCCAAAGGAGCGGTCTCCTGCCGCGCACCCTCCGGGGACGACGGATGTCCCAGTGCATCGCTGCAGGACAACGAGGAGAATGCCGATAGTCACGCTATAATCGGAGCGGAACAGTCCCGGAAGAGGTGTTGTGCCGGAGAAGTCCTACAACGTCTACAGTCGCGAACGCACCAAGGATCGCCGCCGCTGGCCATATGTCCTCGTAGCGGCGGTCTTCGTCGTCGTGGCCGTGCTCGGCTGGCAGGTGCTGGGCGTGCCGCGGGTCTCCGCCGTCACGCCGGGGCCGAACGCCTACGTCAAGGACCGGGCTCTCACGGTGATCCTCGACGTGCACGGTCTGCAGAAGCTCTCGGGCGTGCGCGTGACGTTCGACGGCCAGGACATGACGGCCCGCGCGACGCGCGCCGGCGATCGGCTGACCTTCACGACCGGCAGACTCGCGGACGGGCCGCACGCCGTGACCTTCGTCGCGACGAGCTCCAACCTGTTCCGGCACCAGGTGCGCAAAGACTGGCGCTTCACGGTGGACACGAGCATCCCGACGCTCAAGCTGGACGCCTCCGCCGACGAGGGCCGCATCAACACGTCGCCGGCCACGTTCAGCGGCTCGACGGAGCCGTTCGCCACGGTCACCGTCTCCAGCGGTGCGGTCAAGGCCAGTGGCCAGGCGGACGCCGCGGGCGCGTACACGGTCAGCGCCAAGCTGCCGGACGGGCCCTCCACGGTGCAGATCGCCACTACCGACCGCGCCGGCAACACCACGTCCAAGCAGATCGGCGTGTACGTCGACGCCGTCCCCCCCACCCTCACGACGACGCAACTCGGCAGGGTCGTGCGCTCCGCCAGGCTCAAGTTCCACGTGCAGGCGCGCGACCAGCTCGGCACGCCCAGGGTCAGCGTGGTCCTCGACGGGACGAAGCAGCACCACAAGGGGCCGGCGGCGGACGCGGTCGTCTCCCTCAAGAACCTCGCCCAGGGCACGCACAAGATCGTCGTCACCGTGACCGACAAGGGCGGCAACGTGGTGACCAGCCAGCAGACCTGGCTCGTCGACAGCACCGAGCACTTCGGCGCGGCGACGATGTGGGCGGGCGCCAGGGGCAAGGACGTCAAACAGCTGCAGAAGCGGCTCGCCGATGCCGGCGTGTACAGCGGCCTCAAGAGCGGCGTCTACGACAGCCAGACCACCGCCGCCGTGCGCAGGTTCCAGGCCAAGTACGGCCTCCCGGTGGACGGCGTCGTGGGTACCAACATGCTCACCGCCCTCAGCGGCCAGATCGTCGTCGACATCGGCAGCCTGCGCCTGTACCTCTACAGCGACGGACACCTCATCAAGAGCTACCCCGTCGCGACCGGCCAGCCCGCCTGGCCGACTCCCACCGGCAGCTTCTCGATCGTGAACATGCAGAAGGACCCGACCTGGCTGCCGCCCAACTCGGACTGGGCCAAGAACGCGACGCCGATCCCGCCGGGCACCGAGAACCCGCTGGGCACCCGCTGGATGGGCACCAGCGCCCCCGGCGTCGGCATCCACGGCGTGCCCCCCAGCGAGGACTCGTCCATCGGCACCTACGCGTCGCACGGCTGCGTCCGCATGCACAACTGGGACGCCGTCGACCTGTTCGCCCGAGTCACCGTGGGGATGCCGGTCCTCATCCGCCCGTAGGCGACGGCCCTAGTCGGTGCTCGCCTCCACGGCGCCGTCCTCGAGGCCTTCGGCCTCCAGCGCGCGGCGCCCGCCGTAGATCTTGCGAAAGATGAAGTACGCCGGCGTCCCCGTGAGCGCAGCGATCGCGCCGATCTTGAAAGAGTCCCAGCCGTTGCCCCACGGCGAGACCGCGAGCAGTGCGACGGCTATGGGCACGGCGCACATGGCGGCGAATCCCCAGGTCGGCAGCTTGACCTTGAACGGGCGTGGCAGGTCGGGCTCCTTCACGCGCAGACGCACTGCTGAGATGTAGATCGTGATGTGCGCGAGCATGAGCAGGAAGACGTCGATGACGATGAGCTTCGAGAAGCCCCACTGCACCAGGATCGCGTCCACACCGGCCATCAGCAGGATGGCGAGGAACGGCGTGCCGTACTTCTTGTGCGTCTTGCCAAGGAACTTGGGCAGCAGCTTGTCGCGCGACATCACGAACGACGGTCGCGCGCCGGCCGCGAGGAAGGCGAGGAAGAGGGCGAAGTTGCCGCAGAGCATGGCGGCGAAGAACAGGTAGCGCAGGATCTGGCCGCCGGCCACGCGGCCGACGCCCATGAAGTCCAGCGGGCCGCTCGTCGACCACTGGTTGAAGCGTCCGACCATCGCGAGGCCGCCCATCGTCGAGCCGACGTAGAACGCGATCACGATGGGCAGCGTGATCATCAGCGCCCTGGGGATGACCCTGCCAGGCTCCTTCATCTCGCCCGCCATCGTGGACAGCGACTCGAAGCCCGAGTACATCCAGATGCCGACCGAGAGCGCGAGCCCGACACCGCCGACGAGCGAGTTGCCCGAGAGGAGGATCGGGTGGAACGGGTTGTGGTGCCAGTTGGCGATGCCGATGACGGCCAGCGCCGTGAACGGGATGAGCACGACGATCTGGAAGGCGACGAGCAGCCAGGCCGCAAGCTGCAGCCCGCGGATGTTGATGTAGGCGAAGATCGCGATCAGCACGACGGCGAGGATCCAGCGCTCGAGACCGGTGAGGTGGAACCAGGTCTTGGAGTAGTCGACGGTGAGCGCGATGTACCCCGCGCTGTCGACGAAGATCGACAGCACCCACCACCAGCCGGTCTGGAAGCCCATGAACTCGCCGTTGGCCCGCCGCGACCAGCGGTAGAGACCGCCGTCCTCCGGCAGCGCGGCCCCGAGCTCGGAGCAGACCAAGGCCTGTGGCAGGCCCCACACGAACGGCAGGATCAGCAGGAGGAGGAGCGCGAACCCGGGACCGGAGCCCGAGACCATGTCCTCGATGCCGAACCCACCCGAACAGACGAACGAGAAGACCACGAACACCGCGGTCCACACCCTCATGTCGACCTTCTTGAGTTCGCCGACCAGCTCACTCATGGCTCATCCCTCCCCGGTGACCGCCGGATCCCGCGGTGCGCTCCATCAGAGAGTGTAAGTATTCGCATCCATCCGCAGAAACGCAACCCTATTCGTAGCATTGCATTGATATGGGTGCGAATACCGCACCTCGTGCAGATGGCGCCGACCCTGAGTAGAGGCGGCGGCGCCCGGGCCGCTCAGGACCCTCCGGCGAACGGCGCCGTGAGCTCAGCCGGCCGCGAGCGCCCGCTTGTGGATCACGGCGAGAGCCGCGAGCGTGTCGTCGGGCAGCGGCAGCGGGCGGTGCGTCGCAAGGATGTGCTCCACGCGCTCGCGGGCGTAGTCGAGCGAGCTCGGCGAACCGGCGTTCTTCCAGGCGTCCCAGCTCCCGAACACGCCGAAGTCGCTCAGCCACCACTCGCCGGCGCGCACGTTGGCGCGCGTGGAGCGCTCGCCCAGGAACGAGCCGCAGGGGCCGGCGCCGGCCAAAGCGTCGTCAAGCCACAGGTCGTCGCGCACCGGCACGCCGGCACGCGCCTGACGGGCGATGCGGCTGACTTCCACGTCGAGGACGATCTGCTCGAGGCTGAGGATCGTCGCCCCGCCGAGCAGGCCGGGACCGACGAGGATGTCCGGGTTGGAGAGCGTGACGAGCAGACCGCCATTGGCCTTCTCCCAGGCGGTCTGCAGATCGGGCTCGTAGTGCTGCGTGCAGAAGCCCGACGACTCCGCCGGCAGACCGTAGTACCGTGCCATCTCCGTGCCGGCGGCGCACAGGACGGCATGTTCGACGGCGCCGGCGGCATAGAGCCCGGTACGCGGGTCCATCGTCGCGATCACCGGAGCGTAGAGCACCGGCGTGCCGGGAGCCGCCGCCTGGACGAGGCAGAGCGTGCCGATCGTCTCGCAGTTGGCGGTGAGGATCGTGGCCAGTCTGCTGCCCGGCGCCGTGGCGCCCTGCAGGGGCATCGGCATGATGGCGACCGGCACTCCATAGTCGCGCAACGCCAGCCACGACCCTGTGAAGTCTTTCTCGATGGTGAGCGGCGAGGCCGGCGTGATGAGGAACGAGAACGGGCGCAGCTCGCGCACCGCCTCGGGGCCGCCGAAGACGACGTCGAGGATCTCCTTGAGCCAGGGCACGAGCTCCGGCGTGCCGAACGAGTCCTGGACGTGCTTGCTGAACGTGCTGAACACCTCGATGAAGTAGCGCACGAAGCCGGCCGGCTGTTCGTAGTCGGCCGCGTAGTCGGTGGGGCACCAGTAGAGGCCGACGTCGTCGAGCGCGTCGTGGATCGTCGTCGCCTTGACCCAGTCGTCGTGGCAGGTGGGGCGGCGCTCGCCGGTCTTCGCGTCGAAGACCGCGGTGGCGCCGCCGTCCGCAAGAAGCGTGAAGTTCCCCTCGTTGAGCGCGTAGCTCCAGCCCGGGCGGCGGCCGCCGAGCGTGTACGTCCTGGTGGCGGCCGCCAGGGAGCGCTCGACGAGCTCCGCCGGGAAACGCACGACGTGCGTGCTCTCGTCGACCTGGGCGCCGGCCTCGGCGAGGATCCGGCGCCCCTCCGCCGTGTCGCAGCGCATGCCGGTCTTGCCCAGCACGGCGAGCGTGCGCTCGTGGATCTGCTCCCGCTCGGCCGCGGAGAGGACCTGGACGCTGGTCTCCATCAGACGCTCGCAGCCTCGGCGGCCGCGTCCTCGGCCGCCTCGGCCTCGGCCAGCGCGAGCGACTCGCTGCCGGCCTCGCTCGAGGGTCCCGCCGGACCGCCGAACACGCTGCGGAAGATCGGGTAAAGGACCGGCCCGGAGACGAGCGCGATGAACCCGGCGATGCCGTACCAGCCGATGTCGACGCCGAGGAAGCGGAAGCCGGTGACGCCGAAGATCGTCGTGCTGCGATCGATCGCGTTCACGTAGATGGTGAAGAGGACGATGGCGATCGGCGGGATGATCATGGCCACCATGCCGGCGGTGCCGAACGGGACGCGGAAGGGTCTCTTGAGCCCGGGCTCCCTGGTACGCAGGCGGGCCGCCGAGATGAAGATCAGCACGTAGGACGACGTGAAGAGGATCACGTCGATGACCACGAGGTTCTGGAACGGCCCGATGACGAGGATCGCGTTGAGGATCGCCATCAGGAGGATGGCGGCGATCGGCGTCCCGAAGCGCTTGCTCACCCTGGAGATCGACTTGGGGAACAGCCCGTCCGCGGAGAGGGCGAACAGGGGACGGGCACCGGAGGCCAGGTAGTCGAGGTAGAGGGCAAGGTTGCCGAGAAGTGCCGACGCCAACAGAGCAACGCCGAGGACCGAGCCGCCCAGCTTGCGGCCGATCTCGACGAACGACACGTAGCCGCCTCCGGCCACCGTCGCCCAGGTGTCCCAATGTCCGTAGGCGGCAAGGCCTGCCACCGTCGGCAGCACATACATGATGATGATGAAGGGCACCGCCAGCATGAGGGCGCGCGGGATGATCCGCTGCGGATTGCGGATCTCGCCGGAGAGTGTGGACATCGACTCGTACCCGGAGTACATCCAGACGCCGATCGCCAGACCGACCCCGAACACGCCGTTGCTCCCGAACTTGGGGACCCCCGTCGCGAAGAACGGCGTCAGGGGGTTGAACTGCCACTTCGCGAGGCCCACGACGATGAGCACGAAGAACGGCGCGAGGATGAGGACCGAGAACAGGGTCGAGCTGAGCGCGACAAGCTCTACACCGAGGATGTTGATGACGGTGAACGCGATGATGAGCGCCCACGAGATGATCAGCGTCCACGGTATGGACACGATGCCCAGATCGATGTTGCCGAGGTGGAGCCAGTTCTGCAGGTACCCGACGCCGAGCACGATGTACACGGACGAGTCGACGAAGATCGAGAGTGACCACCACCACGCCGTCTGGAAGCCCCAGAAGTCGCCGAGCCCGCGCCGTGCCCACACGTAGAAGCCGCCCTCGCCCGGCAGAGCCGAGCCGAGCTCGCTGGCGATGAGCGCCATCGGCAGGCTCCAGAAGACGGGCAGGAGGATCAGGAGCAGGATGGTGAGCCCCGGCCCGGAGGACGACACCATGTCCTCGATACCGAACGACCCGCCCGACACCAGGATGTAGATCATGAAGAAGACGGTGATCAGGCGGACCTGCGACCGCTTGAGGCTCCTCGTCGCTGTCCCGTCCGAGACTGCTGTGCTCATGATCCTCCCCCGAACTCGCTGATCGTCACTGCGGCGCGGCGGACCGGCGTGCGCCACCTGCGGCCTCTCCGAGCCGTCCGACAAGTATGCGCATGCGGACGGGCCGAGACCACGGTCGATCCTTCTGCAAAGTTAGCGCGATCCGCGTGCAGACCTCGGCGCCAGCGCGAAAGGGCCGGCATCGACGGAAGGACGGCCGAGGAGTCGGGCGCGCAGCGCCCGCCGATCGGCCGCGCCGAGCTTGCGAAGCACCGCGCGGGCGTGGGCCCGCGCGGTGTCCGGGGAGACGCACAGACGCGTCCCCACCTCCGCATCGGTGTGGCCGGCCAGCAGCAGCACGAGGACGTCCGCCTCGCGTGCGCTGAGACTCGCGCCCGCGAGCGCGCCGGGCGATGGGTACGCGAAGCACGGCCGGCCGCCGGACGCGCGCAGCAGGAGCACCACGTCGCAGCACGCGTGCAGCCGGTGGGCGGCCGCGAGCGCCGGCGCGCCGGCGACGTAGCCGACCACGCCCGCCGGGCCGGCGCCGCGGCGGCTCAGGCGCGGGCACGACTCGGCGTCGTCGAGGCCGACGAAGACGACGCCTGGGCCGCCGGGCACTGTGATCGGACCCAGATCGGCAGCGGCCGCGGCGGCATGCAGTCGCAGGAGCTCG
>Ga0316226_1000360_pt1 | contig 63214 bp, 52 predicted proteins | sample TBH18017metaG_FD_206009 | JGI IMG/M metagenome (GOLD analysis project Ga0316226, IMG submission 206009) | Freshwater microbial communities from Trout Bog Lake, Wisconsin, USA - TBH18017 | ecosystem: Environmental > Aquatic > Freshwater > Lake > Hypolimnion/Profundal zone | place: USA: Wisconsin...
CATGGATTGTCCGTCGAATCATACAGTTTGCTCACCATATTGAGTATTTTCACTCAACGCGACGCGAAAAGCAAGTTGATTTTGTAAAACGCTTGGAAATGCCGGATTTAGAATCTATCTCAGAACCCAATGGCCCCGCGACGATGCATCTTTCGCCTGCAATCAAGGAGCGACGACGAGGCATATCAATGGAGAGATACGGCGAGGAGGAACGACGACGAGTGCGGGCGACTTCTTCGAGGTCGGCATTTAGCTCTGTATGACGGTCGGATTTGAGCACGCCCTGCCGAGCTGCCAGTTCAAGCAAGGGCACGCATTCATGAAGACTGCCGCGGGCAATACCGAAGAAATTCCTGCGCTCGCCTTTGGTAAAGCGGCCGTTGCCTTCGGCAATGTTGGCAGCGATGGAGAGGGACGCCCGATTGAGCTGGTCGGCCAGAAAGAAGTAGCCGCGCGGAAGTTCCCGCGTGATCGTGCAGACCGCATCGGCGAAGGTGACGGCCTTCTGATAGACGTGCAGATTCTCGAAAGCGAAAGGCATGTTTCCATCATACCCCAAGAAGGTAGAAAGTGGAGAGTAGACCGCGGGAGTGGCTGGCGGCCGGAGAGGCCTCTTGCTCTACTCTCGACTTTCTACTTTCTCCGCTCTGATTTTTCGGCCCTCCCGGGCCGAAAAATCGGGGTGATAAGATTTGAACTTACGACCTCTTGGTCCCGAACCAAGCGCTCTAAACCAAGCTGAGCTACACCCCGGGAACAAGAATGATGCTAACAGACTGGCCGCAAACGTCAAGCCGCGTCAGGCGGTTGCCCAGGGCGAAGTCATATGGCCTGAGCGGTAGATAAGAGGACCTTGAGGAGGCAGTGGCGGTTGCGACCGGCTTTGAGCCGCTTGTTCTTGACGCCGACCTTAACACTCTTGTCGCGGCGGAAGAGTGCCAGGGCGATGCGACGCAGCACGGGCAGATCCTGTCCGCCATGATCCTTTCTCACCCGGCTCTGGTCTTCGTTGAAGCCATACTTCTGACGGAATACTCAACATAATCACCGGGCGAATTCGATGGCTGAGGCGAAAAATGCTGCCGGGTCTGCAAGCCAAGCCCCTCAGCGGCCCAGTAACTCTGCACCCACAGCATCGCTGTCGTCACGCACAGCAGCAGCGACAGTGCTGCCAGCCCATTGAACATCCAGCGCAGGAACCGCCTCATGCCGGTCATTCTACCGCCAGAGGCAAACAAAACTATGACACACGGCCGCAGCTATATGAATAACAATTAGTGATATTGCCGCCCGCCAACACGCCTTGCTGCTGGTCGCTCGACACCACCCGATGATTGTGCCATAGATCGAGAATTGTAATGGCCCAACAATGCTTATGAGCAAAATCAATTGCTTGAGCCGGTCATGCCGTCATTTTACCGCCGTGGCAAGGGGAAGCCACGACAGCAATATGGCCGTTCATCCCAATCTTCTCCCGCAGTGAAGGTGTTGTGGAACTGAATACCGGCATCTGTGCTCATCGGTGTTCATCTGTGGCTACTTCTTTTCTCCCCACCCCCTCGCGGATGCCTCTCCTTATCTCTGACGCCAATTCCCGTTGCCTTCGGCGGCTTGGACGCTACAGTAGTATGTAACTTCGAGCAACGCCGTGCATGGAGATGTTGGCACGATGAAATTGTCGCCCGTCAAGCTTCTGCTGCTTCTGAGCTTTACCTTCTGGGCAACCGGACTGGCCAAGTACGCGCACGATAAACTCCTGCACGATGGCACCACCGCGGTAGTCGTCGCCGAAGATGCCAACGGGTTCAGGTCGGTCGCAGCCGCGCCGGGCCCGGCGGCAGGGCCGTCCCACATGGCTTGGGCGTCTTTGTGGCGACAGCATTCCTGGTGCATGGTCTGCGGTTGGGGCCACGCTGCCCAGGCCGCCAAGGATCAGCGTGCCGCCGGGCGCCATTCCGGACCGACCAACCATTCGGGTTGCATGGTCTGCCAGATGCTGGCGGCCATGAGTGCCCAGAACTCCTCGCCTCCCATCCTTACGGTGGTTATGTTGCCCGCCGTCGAGTCTGTTCCTGTCTGGGATCAGCAAATGGCGGCCTGTCCCGTGCCATCGTCCCTTGGCGCACGCGGGCCCCCCGTTTCCATTTAATATCTTAACCGGCTTCACCGGCGTTGGCGGATTCTGCGGCCGTGCCGCCGCGGTTGAGCGTTCCTTTCGCCGGCGTATCAGTCGCAGGGCTCGCACCAGAGCCGTCGGGAATACCCGGGAAACTTGCCCGGCTCTTTTGCCGACCATCCCCAGCTCAATCCGTCTGCTTCAGGAGAAAATAATGGCCATAATCATTGAAGAATTGAAGAAGGTATTCACCGGCCCCGATGGCAGCGTCGTGCCGGTTATCGACATTCCCTGTTTCCGCCTGGAGGCCGGCGCGCACGTGGCCTTGATAGGCACGAGCGGTTCGGGCAAAACCACGCTCCTGCATCTCATCGCCGGCATCCTCGCCCCCGACAGCGGGCGCATCCTTTTCGACGCCGCCCCTCTTGCTTGGGCCAGCGATTCCCCGCCCCAGGCCCTCGATCCCCGGCTTGCCCTCGATATCGCCGCCCTCTCCGAAGCCGATCGCGACGTCTTCCGCGGCCAGAACATCGGCTACATCTTCCAGACCCACCATCTGCTGGGCGGCTTCACCGCCCTGGAGAACGTGCTGCTGGGCATGAGCTTTACGGGACGTCCGCCGGATCGGCCCTGGGCCAGGCACCTACTGGCCCAAGTCGGCCTGGAGGCGCGTCTGGATTTCCGGCCCCAGAAGTTGTCCCTGGGGCAGCAACAGCGTGTGGCCGTGGCCCGGGCACTGGCCAACCGGCCCAAGCTGGTTCTGGCCGACGAGCCGACCGGGGCTCTCGATGAGGCCAATGCCCAGCAGGTGCTGCAATTGATTCTGCGGCTGTGTACGGAAGTCAAGGCCAGCCTGGTGCTGGTGACCCACGACATGGCGATCGCCGGGCAGTTGCCCCGCGTGGTTTCCCTGGCCGACTTGAACCATGCCGGCCGCTTGAGCCAGAAAGCGATGGTCTGATCATGAACCTCTTCCAAATAATCATCAAACAGATGCGCCAGCGTGCTTTGTCCACCTGGCTGACGACTATTTCTGTGTTGCTGGGCGTGGCCCTGGCAGTGGGCGTGATGATCCTCCGCCGCGAGAGCCAGGCCCTGTTCGGGATGAAAGACTTCGGCTATGAGCTGATCATCGGCCCGCCCAAGGGTTCACCGCTCCAACTCACGCTCAACACCGTCTACCACCTGGACGTCAGTCCCGGCAACATCCCCTATTCCCTGTACGAGGACCTGGCGGCCAAGACGCCTGATCCCAGCCGTTTCGATTACCGGCCGCTGGTGAAGATCGCGGTGCCGTTCATGGTCGGCGACAGCTACAACGGAAGGCGGATCGTGGGGACGTCGCCGGAGATGTTTGGCATCGACAGCGCTACGGGCAATCCGATCGATGGGGATCATTTCGAGTACCAACTGGACAAACGCTATGAGCTTGCCCAGGGGCACGTGTTCCACCGGGCCAAGTTCGAGGCGGTGCTGGGCAGCGATGCTTTCGCCAAGGAACATTTCGCTCTCTATGACGACAAGCTCAGCGAAGGGGAGAACGAGAAACGGCACGCCGTGTTCCAGGCCACGCATGGCTTCCCCGGTCCCAACGATAAGCCGGATATCCACAAGCCCAAGTGGCACGTGGTGGGGGCATTGAAGCCGACGCATACCGCTAATGACCGTGTGCTGTTCGTGCCGGTAATCAGCCTCTATGCCATCGCCGAGCATGAGCCGGGGATGATCGATCAGGCGCTCATCCGGGCTGGCTTCGATCCGGCGAGCATTCCGCCGGAAGGACTGGACGAGGCTTTGCGCAAAGCCGGCTTCGATCCGGGGACATTCCCGCAGTTGGAGCGGCGCCGCCTGCTGCATCTGAAGAAGCCGTCGGCGGCCTCCAAGCCGGCCGAGGACCTGCTGCACGATGCCGCCGTCCCGCCGGTTCCCGCCGCCGGCGTCGATAAGAAGGAAGGCGATGACGATGACGAGCCGGCGTACACGCTGGATGGGGAGGGGGCTATCGTGCCCGACCTGCCCCGGGACGCCTGGGAGATTTCGGCGGTGCTGGTCAAGGCCCGGGGCCAGGGATACCAGGCCGAGGCGCTCAAGTACCGCTTCCGCGTGGCCAACGTCGAGGCCACGGCGGTAAGCCCCGCGGAACAGATGCGCGATTTCTTCGCCACCTTCTTCAAGCCCACCACCCACGTGATGCTGATCATTTCCCTGCTGGTGAGCATCGTGGCGGGCGTGGCGATCCTGGTCAGCATCTATAACTCGGTTTCCGCCCGCCTGCGTGAGATCGCCATCCTGCGCGCTTTGGGCGCCACGCGCCGACGCATTGTGCTGATTATCTGCCTGGAAGCCGCGGCCATCGGCCTGGTGGGCGGTCTCATCGGCATGGCCCTGGGCCACGCCACCGGCGCCGTGGAGTCGTATTACTTCAACCTGCGGATGGGCCAGGGCATTGACTGGTGGTCCAGCGACGCCTACGAGTGGCTGTATCTGCTGATCGTGGTGGGCATCGCCACGCTGGCCGGGCTGGTCCCGGCACTGAAGGCCTATCGGGTGCCGGTGGCCACGAACCTGGCTGCAGACTGACTATGGGTTGTCCACGAGGATGAAAATGCTGAAGCAGCGGACGATGTTCTTCCTCAAGGCGGGGGAGGTGGGGGCCTTCGGTTGCCTGGGCCTGCTGGCAGTGCCGGGACCGGCGCTGGTGGTGGCGCAAACTACCAGATTTGTCGTTCCTGCAACCGCCAGCGCCAGGGGCACGGCGTCCGTCGCCTTGGAACTGCGGGTCGCCGAGGCGTTTAACCGTGGCGATTACGGGCTGGCTCTTCCCTTGCTCCAGAAGCTTGCCAATTCCCTCGGCGGCCAGACGGATCGGTTGGGGCTGGTGGAGGAGCAGATGCGCATCTGCCGGAAGAACATGGGCCAAGCCTCCAGGCCGAATCCGGCCAGTGCCACTCAACCGGATGTGGCGACCGGCGACAGCCGTAAGCCGCTCGCGGCACCCAAGGATGGACAGGTTGTCGTGCTGGACATCACGGAACTCGGCAACTTCGACTACGACGCCCGCACAGGCGGCAAGATCCCATCTGACGTCAGGCGCCTGAGCGGTGTCAAGGTTCGCACCCACGGCTACATGGTTCCCATGGACCAGGCTGAGAACATCACCCAATTCGCCCTGGTGCCAGGACTCTGCGCATGCATGTTTTGCCAGTCGCCGCAGATCCAGCATACGATCGTCGTCCGCTGCCACAAGGGCAAGGCGGTGAGCTACTTTCAGGAAGAGATAACCGTGGAAGGCACCCTGAACGTGGATGAAAAGAAGGATGATGGGTATATTGTAAGCGTGTTCGAAATGGAAGCGGTTAGCGTGCGCCCGGTGGGAAGGTGAAGCGTGCTTATGTTAAATGGTTCGTAGAAGAGCTGCCGGGAACCTTACGAATAACCGGGAGCATGGCCGGTTCTTGTGCGGACCATGCCAAGAAGATGAACCAGGGGTGGAGAAGAAGCATAATGAAGCTAATGAAAGCCATCAGATTCGCCGTTTGCTGTGCTATCGCCGGGTTGGTCGTGGTCGGGCCGTCGTTGTTGCGCTCGCAGACGACCAAGCCGGCGGTTTCGGCGGCCGCTGCACTGGAGCTACGGGCCACACAGAGTTTCAACCGCGGGGAATACGCGCTGGCCCTGCCCATGCTGCAGAAGGTGGCCGAGTCGCTTAAGGATCAGCCGGATCGGTTGAGCATAGTGGAGGAGCAGATTCGGCTGTGCCAGAAGAACATCGCCAATCCGCCCAAGCCGGCCTTGGCCGCGGTCACCGCCGCCGATCCGCTGGGCGTTTCGCCTCCGGCGGCGGCAACGCAGGTGGCCACCGGCGACGATCGCAAGGCGCATCCGGCCCCCAAGGATGGCCAAATCGTGGCCCTGGAGATCAAGGAGTTGGGCAATTTCGATTACGATGCCGCCAAAGGCGGCAACATTCCCGTGGACGTCAAGCGCTTGAGCGGGGCCAAGATCCGCACGCACGGGTATATGATCCCGCTGGACCAGGCGGAGAACATCAGCGAATTCGCCTTGGTTCCCAGCCTCTTCGCCTGTTGCTTCGGGCAGCCGCCGCAGATTCAGCACACGATCGTGGTACACTGTCCCAAGGGCAAGGCCGTCAGTTATTACCAGGACGAGATCACGGTGGAGGGCAAGCTGACGGTGGATGAAAAGAAGGATGACGGATATATTGTCAGCGTCTTCGAGTTGGAAGCCTCCAGCGTGCGTCCGGCCGCCAAGTGAGGGCTGGGCTGATGAAACATGGATACATCTTTGCCCACCTCCTTCGTGCCTCCCGCCGCCCGGGGCATTAATCTGCGCGTGGCCGTCTTTAGCGTCCTGGCTCTGGCTCTGGTGGGGACTCCGGTGTTCATTGTTCTGCGGGCGACGCTCAATCACGGCATCCAGAGCAACGGCCAGGTGGATGTCGTGGATCTCAAGGCCCTGGGGTACTTTGGTATCGACGCGAGCTACGGAACCATCGAGGATGTCCCTTCCTACTACCGGGCCCTGGACGGACATACGGTGGTGCTCGAGGGGTTCATGTTCACCTATGAATCGGCAGCGAAGACCAGTAATTTCCAGTTGGTGTACAACATCGCAAAATGTTGTTTCGGCGGCCCTCCGCTGGCTCAGGAGCGGGTTTTCTGCCATGTGCCCGGCGGCGCAGTTGAACTTACCGGGGCCATGGTGCGGGTGACCGGCGTCATGCATGTCGAAATCAAGAAGGAGGCCGGCAAACTTTCCAGCGTATATACGCTGGATGTGGAGAAGGTCGAGGAACGCTAGATTTAGTTATTCGATTCAAGCCGAGATGGTAGTGCTATGCGGGACTGGACGTCGGGCGGGTCGCCGGGGCGGTGGCGGCATGGGTTGAGGGGCGGGCGGGACGGGATGCGGGGGCGGGATTGGCCAGGTCGGAGCGTTTGGCCAGCTTTACCGACAAGTCCAGGTAGTCGTGGTCACGGCGGACTTTGAGGATCACGGTTTCGCCAACCATGTGCTCGCTGAGGAGGGGGACGAAGGAGAGCATGTCGCGGACATCAGTGTCGCCGAGGCCAACGATGACGTCGCCGGCGAGTATTCCCGCCTTGGCGGCGGGGCCGCCGGGGACGACGCGTTTGACGCCGATGCCGTCGTTGGCCTGATCGAATTCGACGCCCAGGAACGGTCCATTGGGCCCGTTGCTGGCCGGAGGCGGCGTGCGTTTGAGCATCCAGGACTTCCAATCCTTCTCAAACTCATCCAGGGGCTTGCCGGCGACGGTCTCGATGGCCAGCTTGCCGGTTTTGTCCTTGTCGTAGCCGGCCTTGAAGGCGTCGTAGAACTTGCGGAGCAGTTTGCGGTCGTAGAGGTAATGTATGACGCTGCCGGATTCGGCGTAATCGAGCATGGGATCGCCGCCCATGAAATGATTGGAATCCATGCTCAACAGCCGGTGCAGGGGAACCAGGCCGTTGAGCCGGGCGATGGCTTGCAGCCTGGAAAGGCGGAAGTTGTCGCGGGGCACCAGGATGTTGCCTTCGTACTCGGAACGTTCAAAAAGCACCGCCAGTCCCTCGGTCAGCCAGATGGGATGTTCCTGCCCCAGGGGTTCGAGGTCGGCAAAGTGCAGGGCATGAGTGAATTCGTGGGTGGTCACGAATCCCAGGCCATCGGCAATGAGCATGTGGGCGGCGTGGTTGTAGAAACCCTCGACGCCGCGCATGGTAACAATCTGCCGGAAATCCGCCCGGGAGGGCACCACTACGATGATGAACTGGTCGGGCTTGTGCTCGAAGAGTTGTTGCCACTGACTGCGGGCCTGCCGGAGTAGTTCGTTCTTGAAGGCCTCCAGAGTCGTCTTGTCGGTGGTGGTGGCGAAGACCAGCTTATCGGCGTAGTCGATCTCGTAGAGGTAGCCGTCGCCGAATTCGGTGCGTAAAACATCCAGGGCCCGCTGGGCGTCCTGCCGCTGGAATTCCTCCTTGCGGGCCATCAAAGCCTTGAATCGCTCGAGGTCGCGCAGGCTTTTCAGGTCGGCGTCCTGCTCGATTTGCAGGAAATCCGTGAACCCTGCTCCCACGGCGCGTTCCAGGTAATCCAGGGCATCCTCGGGGTGATAGGTCAAAGCCTTGAGACAGGCCATGTTGTAAAGATTGGTCGGTTCGACGGGATCGAGCTGCAGGGCCTCGTCCAGCACCTTTTGGGCCTTGTCGAAGTTTTTGTCCTTGAAACAGACGAACGACTGGCGCATCAATTCGGCCAGAGCTTTGCGCCGGGCGACTTCCTGGGTGGTGGGGTGCGTGGCCGCTCCCAGCGTGCGCATCCTGCGGGTGGTGGAGATGTTGGTGGCCGGGGCGGTCGCGGCGGGCCGCGTGGAGGGGGTGGCGGTGGTCTGGCACCAGGATATGCACCCCAAGGCAGCCATGGCCGCCAGAATGGCCAGGAGCGCCCAAAAACGCATGGTGGAGTTGGGGTGAGGTTTCACGCTACTGTAATACGCGCGACCAAGGGAAAGGTTTCTGGCCAAAATCGTTCTCCCCGATATCGGGGGAGCGCTATAAGGTTATTTCCAGCCACTGGCAATCGGTCAAGGTCTTGATCATCGGATCTTTCATCTTCGCCGGCAGGAGCACGGTATCGCCGCCGGACAACTGGACGCTTTCGCTCAGGTCGGCGACTTTGAGTCGGGCCTGTCCTTCAAGCATCATCCAGATGACCGGCTGGTCATAGGGAACGGCCTGTTCGACGCCTTCGGAAAAGCGGACCTTTTCCAGCTTGAAATATGGACAGGTGACCAGGCGGCTGACGGTGGTGAACATGCCGCCGAGGTGAGTGCGCGGCTGGGGCGTTTCGGGGCGGCCGGAGAAATCGATGCATTCCAGGGCCTGCTCGACGTGTAAGGTGCGCGGCCGGCCGGTGGCATCGTCCAGGCGGTTGTAATCGAAGAGGCGGAAGGTGGTGTCGCTGGGGGTCTGCACCTCGGCCACGAGAATACCGGCCCCCAGGGCGTGGACGGTGCCGCTGGGCAGATAATGGCACTGGCCGACCTTAACGGGAATGGCGTTGAGCAGGTTCATGACCGTGCCTTGGCCGATGGCGCGGCTCAGGGCCTGGCGATCAGCGCCGGCGTTGAGACCCTTGAAAAGCATGGCGCCCGGCTCGTGCTGGACGACATACCAGGCCTCGTTCTTGAGATGGGCCCCGGGATGAGCCTGGGCATAGCCTTGGTCGGGGTGGACCTGTACGGACAGAGACTGGCAGGCATCCAGGTATTTGAGCAGGAGGGGAAACTGGCCGTGCGGGGGCAGGAGAGGTACCTTGCCCATGAGGTCGGCGCCGAACTGCTCGATGGCCCAGTGCAAGGTCCTTCCGGTCAGGGGGCCGTTGGCAATGGGCACGCTGCTCCACTGGCCACTGTTGTCGACGATGCCGGGCGGAAAATCGAACAGCTCCCAGGATTCGCCCATGGGCTTGGGGCTGTCCATGGTCTTGCCCAAGACCGTCTGAAACTTGCGCCCGCCCCAGATCTTTTCCAGAAACCGGGGCCGAAACTTAAATGGATAGAGAGGCATGTCGTACCTGCTTTTGGGGTCATGGCGTGGCAAGCGCGTGCGCCTGCCACGCCGGGGATTAAACCGAGGCCAAGGGTACACGCCTCCGGCAAACGTCGCAACGCGAAGAAGGTGGCCAAAGGGTCGCCCAGGGGCAGCATGGCTTGCCAGGAACCTCGCCAACCGAAATTCGCACAACCTGCTGTGGCCCGGATGGCTAAGGCCGGTTATTATGCCGACCACTTTAGTCCAGCGTCTTTGGCACGGAAGAACCGGCAAATTGGGCAACATAACCAATGAGCGAAAACCCTAATCTAAAATATTTCGTGTTGGATACGAATGTCCTGCTGCACAACCCCAGCGCCATATTTTTGTTGGGAGACAATGAGGTCGTGATTCCCTTCGATGTGATCGAGGAACTGGACAAGTTCAAGACCGGCAACGACGACCTGGGCCGCAATGCCCGCACCGTGATACGGCACCTGGACCGCCTGCGTCAGAAAGGCAATCTGGCCGAAGGCGTAACGGTCGAGGAAACCGGCGGACGGGTGCGCGTGATTCTGGAAGAGGACCAGAAGCTTTGTCCCGGCCTGACGGCCAACACTCCCGACAACCGCATCATCTGCTGTGCCTTCATGTTGCATAAGGAAGGCAAACGGGTGGTCTTCATTTCCAAGGACATCAACGCCCGCATCAAAAGCGATACCCTGGGGATCAAGACCGAGGACTTCGAGGCCCAGAAGGTGGACTTCGAGCGCCTGTATACCGGATGGCGCGAAGCTGTCGTCCCGGCCAGCGCCATCGATACGCTCTTTGGCAGCAAACAGCTGCCGGTGGCCCTGGAGGATTTGAAGGCCAATGAATTCGTGCTGTTGCGCGACGAGCAGAACCCGGATCACACCGCCCTGAGTCGATATCGATCGGAGGTGAATGCCCTGGTGCCGGTGCGTCCCCGGCGGGGCCCGATCTTCGGCATTTTGCCGCGCAACCTGCAGCAGTCCATGGCCCTGGATTTGCTGCTGGACGATTCGGTGAAGCTGGTTTCCTTGATAGGGGCCGCGGGGACCGGCAAGACCCTCCTGGCTCTGGCTGCGGGGATGAGCAAGGTACTCAACGAACAGGCCTACCAGAAAATGCTGGTGGCCCGTCCCATCATGCCCCTGGGCCGCGATATCGGCTACCTGCCCGGCGACAAAGACCAGAAGCTCAACGCCTGGATGCAGCCCATCTTCGACAACATGAGCTACCTGCTGTCCAACCGCCTGGCCAGTGAAACGCATAACACCCACGCTTCCATGTCGTCCGTGGAGCAGCGCATGACCCAACTCATGGAGACCGGGCAGGTGGTGCTCGAGCCCCTGACCTACATCCGCGGGCGCAGCATCCCCCATCAATTCATGATCGTGGATGAATCGCAGAACCTCACCCCCCACGAAGTTAAAACCATCGCCAGCCGGGTGGGCGAAGGAACCAAACTGGTGCTCACCGGCGATGCCAGCCAGATCGACAATCCCTATCTGGACAGCTCCAGCAACGGATTGTCGTACTTGGTGGAGCGGCTCAAGGGCAAGGCCATCATCGGTCATGTGACCCTGGCCAAGAGCGAGCGTTCCGAACTGGCCAGCCTGGTTACCGCGGAGTTGTGAAACAAGAAGGCCCCGGTAGTGCCGTTCATCACCAAAAGGAAGAGCGGAAGTAGCCACAGATAGACACAGACAAACACAGATAGAAACCAGCATGCGGATGAAATGCCGTTGCCTGGCAGGCAAACTGTGAAAGATTTGATGGTCCCGATATGTTTTGTCAAAACTGTGAACCGCATCGGTGTGAATTTGTGTTCATCTGGTGCTAAAAAGAAATTATTTTGCTGAAAGGAACATCATGGAGATAGTACCAACCCCGCCCCAAGGACAGCCCCCGGTGACAACGCCGGCCCCGGCGCCAACGCCCGCTGTCGCGCCGGTCGGCCCGGCGACCATTGCTTACGAAGACTTCACCAAGATCGAGCTGCGCATCGCCACGGTCCTGGAATGCAAAGTGCATCCCAATGCTGATAAGCTGCTGGTGGTCCAGATCGACCTGGGCTCCGAAAAGCGGCAAGTTTGCGCCGGCATACGCCAGCACTATGCGCCCGAGCAGTTGGTGGGCAAACAAGTCGTGGTGGTTGCCAATCTGGCCGCGCGCACCATACGCGGCCAGATCAGTCAGGGCATGATTCTGGCCACCACCGACGCCGCCGGCGGCAAGGTCGTCGTGCTGGGCCCGATCGACGCCGTCGCACCCGGAAGCGCGATCAAGTAGGAAATGCCGAACTGCCAACCCTGAACGGGGAACGGCAAACGCAGAGCGTGCGCCCCCGCGTATGAGTCAGCGTTTCCTTTCTTATGCTTCGTGAACTTCACATCTCGAACCTGGCGGTCATCGCCGATGCCCGCATCGAACTGGAAGCCGGCTTGAACTGCTTCACCGGGTCCACCGGGGCGGGCAAGAGCCTGGTGATCGGGGCGGTGCAGGTGTTGCTGGGGCTTAAAAGTCCGGCGGAAATGCTCCGCCCCGGCGCCCAGGAAGGCCGCGTCAGCGGCATCTTTGACCTGAATAATCCGCGCACCCTGGCCCAGATCGAGAAACTAACCGATGTGCCGGTCGGCGCCGACGGCGGCGAACTGCTCCTTACCAGGCGCCTCTATGCCAGCGGTCGTTCCACCATCAGCCTCAACGGCAGTCCGATCACCCTGGGCATGCTCAAGAATCTTTCCGAAACCCTGGTGGACGTCCACGGCCAGCACGACCATCAATACCTCCTCCGCCCCTCCAACCAACTCGACGTGCTCGACCGCTTCGGCGACCTGGGGCCGCTCCGCCAGACATACGAGGAGGTTTACCAACGCCTGCAGGCGGCCCGGCGGCAACTGGACGAACTGGACGCCTCGCGCAAACTGCGGCAGGAGCAGCTTGAACTTTACCGCTTCCAGGCCGGCGAGATCGACGCCGCCGACTTGCATGCCGCCGAGTATGCGGAGTTAGAAGGCCGAGCTTTGGTCCTGCGCAACCTGGAAAAACTCAAGAAAGAGGCCGGTGCGGTGCATGATGCATTGTACGAAACCGAAGGATCGGCTCTGGAACGGCTCAAGATGATGACCGGCGTGTTGGCGGAGCTTTGCGGCCTCGATACCAACCTTAAGGATGTGGCCACGACGGTCCGCGATGCCACCATCGCCCTGGAAGAAGCGGCTTTCGATCTGTCGCGATACCTGGACAAACTCGATGTCGATCCGGCGGAGATTGCCGAGGTGGACCAGCGCCTCAACACCATCAACCGCATCCTCAGCAAGTATGGCCGGACCGTGCAGGAGGTTCTGGACCAGCGCCACGAACTGGCAGGAAAGATCGCCGGCCTGGAAAAGGCCACTGATGATCTATCGTCGCTGCGGAGTCAGGTCGAACCGCTGGATAAACAGGTCCGGTCGCTGGCCGCGCAACTCAGCGACAAGCGCAAGACGGCGGCCAAACGGCTGGCCGGCAAAGTGGAAAAGCAGTTGGCCGAACTGGGGATGGAAAAGGCGGTTTTCCGCATCGACTTCGCTGCCGCGCCAGCCGAGGGGGGTGTTCTGGGGGCCAGCGGCATCGACAGTATCGAGTTCATCGTGCAGACCAATCCTGGCCAGTCAGCCCATCCCCTGCGCAAGATAGCCTCCGGCGGCGAATTGAGCCGCATAATGTTGGGCCTCAAGGGCATTTTGGCCGACAGCGATCGCATCAGCGTGCTGGTCTTTGACGAGATCGACGCCAACGTGGGAGGGCGTCTTGGCTCAGTGATCGGTCGCAAGCTGCGCGGCCTTGCCGCCCATCACCAGGTGCTGTGCATCACCCATCTGCCGCAAATCGCCAGCTACGCGGACCGTCATTTGACGGTGCGCAAGGTCATGGCCAGGAACGACACGCAAACCAGCGTGCGCATGGTCCTGGGCGAGGAACGCATCGGCGAACTGGCGGAAATGATCGGCGGTCCCCGCGTCACCGACACCACCCGCGCCCAGGCCCGCGAACTTCTGGAAGAGGCGCAAGCGGAGGCGGCCGCAGAAAAGCCAAAACGCGAGCGTGTCAAGCTCTGAGACGCTGGCTTTCAACGACGGGGGACATGGCTCACGACTTGTGCCCATCGCTGATGGACTTAATCAGTCGCACTTGGTACTGCACCCAGGCAGCCATACGGTTGTGTATCGCATCTATCAGGGCCGGCTGGCCACCGGCTATATCGTGCAATTGCAAGGGATCGGCGACGACATCATAAATCTCGTCTACGCCGGTAGTTCCGTTGAAGATAAAAGTTTTGGAGCCATCCCGACAGCCGAACAGATAGTCATTGGTCAGGCATTGGAAATAGACGCGTCCGCAGCGTTGGGGGTCGAAGAGGCTTCGGCCCTGCCAGGAACCGGGGATGGATGAATCCTGGTTCAGCAGGTGCAGCAGCGTGGGAGCCAGGTCAACCAGCCCGGCTACGGCCAGGTTGGATTGGCCGTGGAATAATCCCGGATTAATGAGCAGGAGCGGGACGTGTACGTTCTCCTCATAGATGGCCCCGGCGTGGCCGTAGTGGCTGTGGCGGCCGAAGGCTTCGCCATGGTCGCCGACGACCACGACCAGCGTGGATTGAGCCAGGTTATGTTTATCGAGAAAACGCATCACGTCGCCCAACGCCTCATCACTGCGGCCAAGGGCGTTGAGGTAGGAGTTGAGCATCTGCCCGCGGGTATCGGAGCTATCGACAATCTCCTTGGGCTGGCCGCAGACCTGGTAGGGATAGTGTGTATTGATGGTCCAGGCAACCGCGAAGAATGGCGGGGATTGGCTGGTCGCCGTCCCGATCCAGCGATTTAGGGCTTGCACCATATGTACATCGTCAAAACCGCAGACCGGACTGCCCCATTGGGTGTCATCGGTAAGAAGTTGATCGACCGGCTGGCCGTTGCAGTCTTCGATCAGGTCGAAGTCGTGGCGGACCAGGAATTGGCCGCAGCGCAGGTACTTCAGATCGCCGGCATTGAAAAAGGCGGTGCGGTATCCCCGAGCCTTGAGAATATCGCTGACGGACCGGACCGAAGCCGCGTTGTAATCGCCGGGGATGGTGCAGCGGCTGGCCGGCGGATAGATCGAACAGAGGATGGAGGCCAGCGAGCAGGCCGTGGCCGGCACGTGGGCGTAGGCGTTAGTGAAGAGTATGCCGCGACTGGCGGCAGCTAGAAAGTTGGGGGTTACGCCATAGGCGGCGCCGTAGGGATCGGTGTACTCGGCGGCGACGGATTCCATGACGAAGACAATGATGTTTCGCACCTGGCCGGGATTGGCGATGCGCGGCAACGGCGTCAGGACCGACGGCGTTGGGTTGCGTTCGGCGGCAACCTGGACATCGTCTGGCCCTGCCGATGGGCGCATGGTAAACAAGGCCGGCAGGCGCGGCGTGCGCAGCAATGACACGGCGAATGCCACCACCGGGTTGGCGGTCTTACCGGCATCAAGCTTGTATTGCCGCCCGTAGAAGTGCGCCATCATGCAATACGCGCCGCCAAGGACAATGCCGGCGATCACCGCAATAACCAGTCGGATCGGCGTGCGGCAGAGCTTGCGGAGCCCCCAGCTCAGCAGCAGGGCCAGCAACAGCATGGCCATGACCTGCCCTCCCACGGCCAGCAGTGCGGATGCGCTGCAGGCGGCGGACAGGGCAGCCCGTCCGTCCTGGCTGCGGAAAAAATCCGCGTACAGGAGCCACGAATACGTAAATGGGCAGGCATTCATCCGCACCGCCTCGATATTTACCAGGGCAGCCAGCAGGGAGAAGACGGCGGCGGCGCCGAAGAAAATCAGTAGCAGCAGGCCAAGAATCCGATGGCAGCGCAACGCCAACGCCAGCCCCGTGGCTGCCGCCGTGAGGCTGGCGACATAGGCCAGATCCGATGATGTGCCGGCCAGGTGATGCTCTATCCACGTTAAGGAGCACAGATCATTGCATGCCGCCCCCAATACGACGGCGCGCACCACGACCAGGAACCAGCCCATGCTGATGCCCAGGGCGATAATATTGCAGGCGGAAGACGGCAACAATGGACGTGTGCGCTGCATGGGTGGTTGCGGATGATCTTAACCGATGATTGGCGAAAACTTAATAGACGGCAGATCCTCGATAGTTGAGCTGGGCAGACGCCACTGTCGCGACCTCGGCTCGTCTTGGCGCGCCTCGGCATGGCGGCTATGGTTGCTTGTGCGGTGTTGCTGCGATACTGCGGAAGACGCTAAATTATTCCCGTGAATGACGAAAGCGAACGGGATGGATGATAGGTTGACAAATAAGGCGTTCGGCGCCGGTGCAGCACTTCCGCTATTGGGAGGTCTATCTAGCCATGGCCGGTGAACTGGAAAAACTTCGCGGACGTTTCCCGCGGCACATCGCGGTCATCATGGATGGCAACGGGAGATGGGCGGTCAGTCGTCAGCTTGAACGCGTGCGCGGTCACCAGGAAGGGGCCAGAACGGTTCGCAGGATCGTCACCGAATGCGCTGCCTTGCGCAAGCAATATGGCGGACCGGATTATCTGACGCTGTATTCCTTCAGCATGGAAAACTGGAAGCGACCGGTTGAGGAGGTCTCGTTCCTGATGCAGATGTACATCGAGTACCTGCGCCAGGAGCGACCGACCATGATGGAAAACAACATCCGCTTCCAGCAGATCGGACGCCATGAGAACTTGCCCGAACCGGTGTTGGCAGAGATGCGCCGAACCCTGGATGAAACAAAAAATAACAATGGACTGACGCTGGTGCTGGCCCTCAACTATGGAAGCCGGGCGGAAATCGTGGATGCGGTGCGGGCGATCGCCTGCCAGGTCCGCGACGGCGCCCTGTACGAGTGCGACATTAATGAGCAGACCATCTCCGACCACCTATACACCGCCGGTATGCCCGATCCGGACCTGCTCATCCGCACCGCCGGTGAGATGCGCATAAGCAACTACCTTTTGTGGCAGATCAGCTACGCCGAATTGTTCGTCAGCCCGGTGTTATGGCCTGATTTCAGCATTGAGGATTTGCACGGGGCTATAAAAGCGTTCGGTGCGCGCCAGAGACGATTTGGGGGGCTGGGCAAGAGGGCACAGGACGAAGGATGAATTGGAACACGGAGGTTGGTGGAAGCGGGACGTTGGCGCCCAGGCACATACAAGAACAGCGCCGACAAAGCTCCGGTGTCCTTGCGGCGCTGAACGTGTGCTTGTGGATGGCTATGGCGCTACTTGGCTGACTTCTGGTATTTCCAGGAGAAGCTGGTGGCTATCCATTCCTTCAAGGGAATTTCCTGTTCGCGGGTGGCGGTTTTGAAGAAGGCCACCACATCGCCGGTCTTGGCCTCGGCGCGGAAGCCGTAAGTGTCGCCGGCGTCAAGCTTCACGCTGGTGACAGGAGTCACCGCATCGGCGGCCCACACCGAATAGGTTCCGGCCTTATCGGCCTGGACCGGGGCGGGAATATCAGAGACGCCGCGCCCGTAAGTCACCAGTGTTTTTCCGGTCTGGGAGGCGCAACCGACCAGAAACAAGGCGAAGACCGCCAACGCGGCAGTGGAGGATAACTTCAACATATAGGTGAGGCTCCTTTCCATGGTGGGACAAATATTACAAGGATGTGACGCGTAGTCTAGCGGTTGCGGTCATTTTTTGTGAAGATGCCGGCGCAGGTTGGAAAGAGACGAAGGAATAGATATGGAAAAAGCTTTGCGCAATCGTCTGGCCTATGGCAGTTTAATGCTGGCGGGGCTTTTCCTGCTATTGTGGCTGGACCAGCGGATCGAACTGTGGACCGGCAATTTGCGCTACCGGGTGATGGCCATTGGCTGCCACGGGTATTTCCACGGCATAGCGGGTGTAGGGCTGTTGATCCTGCTGTTGCTGATTCTGCCGCCGGCGACGATGGAAATGGCCTCCTTGCTGGCGGCGGAGCGCGTCAAGCCTTACCGCTTCATCAGCGCCGCCGGATCGGGGGCCATGGTCCTGCACGCGTTTCTGACCCAGGATGAGCGCTTCGAGAGCCGGATGGGGGCCTCGAGTCTGGCGTTCATTATTGTTTTCGTGATGCTTGCCGCCGCCCTGCGACGCGCCTGGGTCCGCCAGACGGAAGACGCGATTCATTTGATGGCCGGCACGGTGCTGGCCACTCTGTACCTGGGTGGCCTGGGCTGGTTCCTCATGGCCTTGAGGGTAAAGCATAGCCCCCATTTCGACGGGTCAACGATGGTCATTTTGATGATCCTGCTGGTGGTTAAATTCACCGACATCGGCGCTTATTTCGGCGGGCGCTCGCTGGGCAAGCACCGGCTTATCCCCTGGCTCAGCCCCGGCAAGACCTGGGAGGGCCTCATCTGCGGGATGGCCACCGCCGGCATCGTGGGCATCGTATGCGTGCAATATCTGGGAGATGGGTTTTCCTGGTGGAAGGGTCTGATTTTCGGCGTGGTCATCGGCGGCATCGGCCAGCTTGGCGACCTGCTGGAAAGCCTTATGAAGCGCGACGCCCAGGTGAAAGACAGCGGCAGCCTAATTCCTGGCTTCGGAGGGATTCTGGATGTGATCGACAGCCCGCTGCTGGCAGCGCCGTTCGCATATTTATTGTTCAGCTTGTTCTAAGAATCCATCTCCGGCAGAATAACCTGAGCCTACCGCCCGAGGAGGTCCACTCCGAGCTTCCCGGCCGCTTGACGCAGAGCTTCATCAAGCGTGGCCAGGGGCAGGTGACGGCGGAGGGCCAGTTCTAGACACAGGGCATCGTAACTTGTCAGCCGGTGGAAACGACAGAGCGGCAGGACCTGGGCAAATGCCCTGCCGGGACCTTGGTCATCGTATTCGATATCCAGAGTCTCTAAGGCTGCGATAAAGGCTTCGGATTGCGCCGGCGTCAGTCGGCCTTTGGCTTCGGCCATGGCCAGGACATTGGCCACTTCGACCCGCCACCACGATGGTGCCAAGACCGTCTCGGTGCGCAAACGGTTCAACAGATCCGACGTTTGGGCAGTCGCTTCATCGCGGAACAGCCAGGTCATCGCCACGGAACAGTCGAGAACGAACGCCGCATTCATTTCCGGCCCTCCGCGATCAAATCCTTGATCTTCAAGCCGCCCAGACTCAGACTCTGCCCGAGCTTCTGTATCCGCCCGACAGCGGCGGCACGCTGGTCGGCGGTAATGCTTTTCTTGACCGGCACAAGCCTCGCAACAGGTGTTCCGTGCCTGGTGATAGTGATTTCCTCGCCACTTTCGACCCTCTCCAATAGTTCAGAGAGGCTAGTCTTGGCTTCGTAAGCACCAACGCTATTGGTATGTTGCAGCATAAAAGCACCTGACCTTTCATTTAGACTAGACTAAGACTAGTCTAAACTATGACAGGGCTGGTGTCTAGTCGCCACGGTGTCTTTGATCCGGTGCGCTCCTGGCAAGTCACTCGACATTTAGCCCTGTCCATGGGAGAATGTTGTCTCTCTTAGCGTACATAGCCTTGCTGTCCTGGCCAGAGCGTTCCTGACCTTTGGTTGGGGCGTTGCGTAGTACTAAACGACGTGAACCTTAACATCACTCTCGAACAACCCGATAAGAAGCTGGCCCTGTTTGGCTCGGCGGATCGTTACCTGCGCATGATCCGCGATGTTCTAAACGTGGGTATCGTCAGTCGGGATGATGAATTGCGTCTTTCGGGTGATCGCCAGCAGGTTAGCAAAGCCGCCGGTGTGCTCGACCAGCTTCAACGTAAGTTGCGGCGACAGGAGTGGTTAACGACGGATGACGTGACTGCGGCAATCGGGCGGGCAGTGGATCAACCAAGCGAGCGTTCGCCCGATGAGATAGACGTATATGCGCGTGGTCATGCTATCAAGCCCAAGACCGGAGGCCAAAGAACTTATATCGAAGCCATCCTCAAGCACGACCTGACCATCTGCACCGGTCCGGCGGGAACAGGCAAGACGTACCTTGCGGTCGCCGCCGCCGCCAGCATGCTCAAGCACGCCCAGGTCAAGAGGATTGTGCTGGCCAGGCCGGCGGTAGAAGCCGGTGAACGCCTGGGCTTTCTTCCGGGCGACCTCCAGGCCAAGGTCAACCCCTACCTGCGACCCCTGTTCGATGCCCTGCACGACATGATGGATTTCGAGCAGGTGAAACGGTTTATGGTCAACGACGTCATCGAGGTGATCCCCCTGGCGTTCATGCGCGGGCGGACGCTCAATGACAGCGTGGTAATACTTGATGAAGCCCAGAATACCACCACGGCGCAGATGTTGATGTTTTTGACAAGATTGGGACATGACTCGAAGATGATCGTGACCGGCGACGCCAGCCAGGTGGATTTACCCGAGGGCACGCGCAGCGGGCTGGTGGATGCCATCGAGAGGCTCTGCGACATCAAAGGCATCGCCATTGTGGAACTGGATCGCAGCGATATTGTTCGCCACCGGCTGGTGACCAACATCGTCAACGCGTACGAACGCGCCCGGGAATAACCTTCTCCGGCCCGGGAGAGAAAAAGAAAATGTTCGGCAGACGCTCCAACAAATCGACGGCCCGGCGCGCGGAAATCCGCAAGAACCGTCCCGACAGCTTCCCGGCCATACTGGCCAGGATGCGGGCGGACGGGGTCTTCGTGTCGCTGGCGATTGCCGCCGGTTTCTGCGTGTGCGTCGCGTATATTCTGCTGACGATGCGCCAATATGCGGTTCCCTACCGGCCCGGGCAATATCTACTGCAGGACTTCCCCAGCCGGGTGGATTTCGCCTTCAAGGACCCGAAGCTGCTGAACACGGCTCGACAGGAAGCCCGTGACAGCGAACCGCGGCACTACCGGACCAACGGCGATGTCTGGGAGGACCTAAGGGAACGGTTGTTGAAGCTGCCGGCGTTGGTGAAGGGTAAACAACTGGCCGAGGTATCCAGGGATCTGGCCGATAAGATGAACCTGGACCCGGGGTCGCTGAGCGCTATCCAGGACGAAGACGCGACGCCCGCCCTTCGCAAGATCTACGAAGACGCGGTGCATAGCTGCGTCGACTCGCTGAAGAACGTGGTAATCCTGACCAACGACGCCTATCGGGATGAGATGGCCAGCCTGACCCGGCGGGTGATCAAATTGCCCGGCAACGTATCGCTGGCCAAGGCCGAGGCCTACCCCCTGCTGGCAGATGACGATCAGTCCCGGGAACGGCATCAGGACCTGTTGGCGCGCCTGCGCAATGCGACCAGGCAGTTCGGCTCCCCGGCGGTGGCGGCCAAGATGCTGGTGTACGTAACCAACACGCTGGCGGTCACGCACGCTCTGGATGAGGAAGCAACCGCCAAGGCGCAGAACAATGCGGCCGCGGAAGTGCCGGCATTCAAGGGGGAGAAACATTTTGCAGCCAGGCAGGTGCTGGTACCCAAGGGGCAGATAACCGAAGACGACTGGAACCTGTTGCGTGAAGAGAAGCAGTCGTTCCTGCGCAGTCTGGGCTGGCGCGAGCGGGAGAGTCGGCTGGGCCTGGCGGGCATGGCTATGGTCATCACCGGCATGTTGGGCGCGTACATCTGGATGTACCATCGGCGCATAGTCAGTAACCACGCCCGCGGCCTGGGCGTGGCGGCCTTGCTGCTGATGATGTTGCTGCTGGCCCAGCTGGCGGCGGTGGGCAGCGGGCCGCTGTACGTCTTCGGAGTGGCTCCGACGCTGCTGGTGGCGATGATCATGTGCATCGCCTACGATCGGCGTGTGGCCATGGGGGTGGCGAGCATGCACGGGCTTCTCACCGCCGCCGCCGTCGCCCCGGAGCAGGGAATAGGCTTCTTCCTTATCATCTGGGTGGGCGTGGTGACGACGTGCTTCATGATGAATGACGTGCGGACGCGCAGCAAACTGATCGAGGTGGGGGTGGCGGCGGGAGTGGCAATGATGTTCGCCAGCATGGCTGCCGGGGCCGTAGCCTGCGACCCGCTGAGCCTGATAGCCTGGAACTGCCTCTACACGGGACTGGCGGGAGTGGGGGTCGGGTTCCTGGTGCTGGGCATACTGCCGTTCATCGAGAAGCTGTTCAAAATCACCACCAGCATGACTCTGCTGGAGGTGGCCGATGCCAGCCATCCGCTCTTGAAGCGGCTGGCCCTGGACTCGGCGGGCACTTACAACCACAGCCTCCAGGTGGCCACGCTGGCCGAGGCCGCCGCCGATGCCATCGGCGCCAACTCGTTGCTGTGCCGGGTGGCCTCCTACTATCACGACATTGGCAAAATCAACAAGTCCGACTACTTTGTGGAAAACCAGCACGAGGGGGCCAACCGGCACCTGAACCTGTCGCCCAGCGTGTCGCTGCTGATCATAATCGGGCACGTCAAGGATGGGTGCGCCCTGGCCAGGGAATACAACCTGCCCTCGGTGCTGATCCCCTTTATCCAGCAGCACCACGGCACGACCCTGGTGGAATATTTCTACAACCAGGCACGCAACCGCAAGGACTTGGAGCAGCCGGACATGCCGGCGATCAGCGAAACCCAGTTCCGCTATCCCGGTCCCAAACCCAGGAGCCGCGAAGTGGCCGTGGTGATGCTCGCCGACGTGGTGGAGAGCGCCGCCCGCTGCATGCCCGAGCCGACGCCGGGCCAGATCGAGGGCATGGTGCATGACCAGACCATGAAACGGCTGATTGACGGCCAGTTCGAGGAATGCGATCTGACCACGCGCGACATGGAGCGCATCGAGCGGACCCTGGTCAAGACCCTGGCCGGCATCCATCATAGCCGCATCGCTTACCCGGCGCAGAACACGGGAGTGGAGAAATACGCAACGCCCACGCCAGTTTCCGTGGCCGCTCCGTCAGTGAAGAGCGTGGGATGAGGAGAAGGCGGAGCCGGGGGACCGAGGATGGACCGCCCACTGAAATATTATATTGCCTCTTCCTCATGGACGGGGAATTATAAGCCGGTAGTTGATTCTGCCCTGGCGTCGGGGAAAGATGAACCTTTATGGTCATGCTCAAGAGATTGCAATCTGCCCTTCATTGCTGCGGCGGGGTGCTGCATGGGCTGGACCGCGCCCAGGGGCAATGGGAAGTAGCCAACGCGCGTTTTGTGCTCCGCCGTCGTTGGGGGCTCCTGGCGCTGCTGGCGCTGCCGTTGCTGCTGGCGCTGCCGCTCCATGCCTATGCGGCCGGGGGGTACGCCGCAGGCAAGATTACCGTTCTGGGCGGCTCCAAGGCTCTCATGCCGGCGCTGCTGGAACCGCGCATGTTCTATGGCGCGATTTTGGTCGGAGTGGTGGCCGGACTGATCACCGGCGTTATCGGGGCCGGCGGAGGCTATATCCTGACTCCGGCGCTGATGTCCTTCGGCGTGCATGGCATCATGGCTGTTGGCACGGACCAGTTCTATCTGTTTGCCAAAGCAATAGTGGGAACATCAATACACAGGCGGATGGGGAATGTGAATTTCTTTCTGGCGGCGTGGTTTGTCGCCGGTTCGCTGGCGGGGGTGACGGCGGGCGGGACGCTGAACCGGGCGGTTTTTCAGTATTCGCCGGCCCTGTCCGATGCCTTGATTTCCGCAGTTTACGTGCTGGTGTTGGGAGCGCTGGGCCTGTACGCGATAATGGATTTCCTCCGCCTGCGCCGGCGCGGCGTGGCCGGTGGCGATGCCACAACGTCCCTGGCCCACTGGCTGCAGGCACTGCCGTTGCGACCGCGCATCGGCTTCGACAAGGATGTAGTGGCCGGCGGCCGTTCCATCTCGGTGTACCCGGTGATTATCTCCGGCGCCGTGGTCGGGTTCGTGGCCTCGATAATGGGCGTCGGCGGCGGATTTCTCACCTTCCCCATCTTCGTCTATGGCCTGGGTGTATCCACCTTCACCACGGTCGGGACCGACATACTCCAGATCATCTTCACCACCTCCTACTCCTCGATCTTCCAGTATGCCATTTATGGATTTGTCTTCTATTCGCTGTGCGTAGCCATGCTGCTGTCGCTGTTCGCGGTGCAGATCGGGGCGATGGTGACCAAAGTCGTCAAAGGCTCGCAGATACGCGCTTTCTACGCTCTGACCATACTGGCGGGATTCACCAACAGGTTCTGCGCCCTGCCACGGAAGCTCAGCGAACTGGGCTACATTTCGGCCGGCCGGCACATCACCCGGCCCATCGAGATATTCGGTACGATCGCGTTCTTTGCCATCGTGATCTATTTTGCCATCTGGGTTCTGCTGGTTTTTGTGCGCAATTTTCGCAGTTTCCGTCTGTTTCCAGCGGCCGCGGCCGGCCTGAAGTCCGAATTTCTGCTGCCTGCAGCCGAGCATTTTATTCGCCGGCCGCGCCTGTTTGCGGTCGGCGTCACGGGGTTACTGGTTTTTCTGGCGGCCATCGTAGCCAGTGTGTTTCCTTTGGTCGGCGGCACAACCCTGCTCCATCGCTGCGATGAGATATTCAACCAGTTGGCCAGGCATTCGGCCGTGGCCCAGGGCGGCACGAGGCGCATCGCGGCGTTCGACGGCTACGTTGTGGACCAAGGCCTTATTGTCCGCGGTACGTTCGAGCCGCAGCGCCTGGTGGAAATCCTTTCGTTGCGCGGTTTGGATATAGGTGTCAACGACGACGGGCGTATCCGTCTGCGCGGCGATCTTGGCGCCATATCGCGACTGGCCCTGGAAGATGTGAATCTGGCCATACAGAATCGCGTGGGCCCCGATCTGGCCGGGCGCGGAATAGCCGCCGACGAAATTACCTATTATTGGTGGGTGGTCTACGAGGCTCTCTCGCGGCGGTTGGTGCAGGAGGACCAGATGCGCCCGGCCGACTTTTGCCAGTACATGGCCACGCGGCAGCTTGAGCCGGTTTTTAACTTCCGCGGCGTTCCCCTTCGTCCCGCGGGCTTAAGCGCCGTCTGGGTCGCCGGACTATTGATCGTCTATGTGCTGGCCACGCTCTGGTATGGAATGGCCCTGTATTGTCTCAGCGAAGGTATGGGCATTACTCTGAACAAACCCCAGCAAAAGCGGGAGGCATAAACCTGGGTCAGATGGAGTATTCGTTGTTCTGGCGGCGGTCCATTTCGATATCCTTACGCGCCAGATCGGCAAAGTTGGCGCGGTCGTAGACGGTTTCCAGAGCAATTTTGGCCTCTTCCCAAAGCGACAGCAGACAACAGCGGTCTTGCGTTGGAAGTTCCTGCTGCTGGGTATCCTTGACGCCGCGAACGGGATCGAGAGAGCCGTCGATCAGCCGGATGACCCGGCCGACCGTGAGTTTTTGAGGGTCGCAAGCCAACAGAAAACCACCTTGGACACCACGCCGGGCCTCAACCAATCCGGCGGTCTTCAACTCATTGAGAATATTCTCCAGGAAGCGTGGAGGAATGCCCTGCCTGGAGGCAATCTCGCCACTGCGTACGGGAGACCGATTGGTTCGTTTGGCGAGTTCCAACAAGGCACGAACGGCGTATTGGCATTTCTGACTTACGCTCATAATCTATCCTTTGAAGTTTACTTAAGCATCAGAGATTATGGCATAGCAGCGTAGGAATTTCAATTAATCATCTTCGATGTTGGTTAATGATATAGACACATAATATATTATATACTAATACGTTACGATCAATTTGCGGAAAACAATAAAATTCTCAATTGTTCCGATTGACAATTGCAAACATGATAATACAGTCATCCGACATAATTACTGATATTAAAAACGGTAGTTTTAGGTGATACATAGATAGGAACTATTTAATGAAGTTTGCCACCAAAGCGATTCGTGCCGGCCAGCAGCCGGATTCGGTCACCGGGTCGATCATTGTGCCCGTGTATCAGACGGTAAATTTTGTCTTCGATGATGTTGGCCGTCCGCACGCCTATGAATATTCCCGCAGCGCCAATCCCACGCGTACCGCCCTGGAGCAGTGCCTGGCGGCGTTGGAAGAGGCCGCATTTGGAATGTCATTCGCCTCCGGCATGGCCGCAGTGGATGGAGTTTTGTCGCTGCTACGCCCCGGCGACCATGTGCTGTCTTCCCACCACATCTACGGCGGGACATCACGCTTGTTTGAAAAGGTATACACACCCCGTGGCGTGAGCTTCTCCCACGTTGACGGTACGGATACCGCGGCCTTCGAGGCGGCGATCAGGCCCAATACCAAGCTCTTATGGATCGAAACTCCGGCCAACCCCCTGCTGCAACTGGTGGATGTGCCGGCGGTGGCGCGGATAGCCCATAAGCATGGGGCCAAGCTGGTTGCGGACAACACGTTTTCTTCGCCCTATTTCCAGAGGCCGCTGACACAGGGCGCCGACATCGTGCTGCACAGCACGACCAAGTACATAAGCGGCCATAGTGACGTGATCGGCGGGGCGGTCGTGACCAATGATCCGGCGTTGCACGAGGCGATCAAGTTTTATCAGAACGCCGCCGGAGCCGTGCCCGGACCATGGGATTGTTGGTTGAGTCTGCGCGGGCTGAAGACGTTGGCTATCCGCATGCGGCAGCACGAGATCAACGCCAAAGCCGTCGCCGCATATCTCAGCACCAATCCGATCGTGCGCCAGACCATTTATCCTGGCCTTGCCAGCCACCCGCAACACGAACTGGCCAAGGTTCAGATGGACGGCTTTGGCGCCATCGTGACCTTCCGTCTGGCCGGGGGTAATGCGCAGGTGAGCCGATTCGTTAAGGCACTGAAGCTGTGGCTGTTCGCCGAGAGCCTGGGCGGCGTTGAGTCATTGGTTTGTCATCCGGCCACGATGAGCCATGCCACGCTGACGCCAGAGGAACGTCTGAAGCAGGGGATTACCGATGGCACGCTCAGGCTGTCCGCAGGTATTGAAGATGCGGACGATCTGATTACCGACCTGGAGCAGGCCTTGGTTGCGTCGGAACTCAAATGACCTGGATGACGCCAGAGCGCAACGTTGTTCCGGTATTTTGGCGATGGCGCGAAATTTTTTGTCGTGACGGTTGACAATTCACTTTACTATAATACACTATTCCGAGTGACAATTGTAATATTGAATGGAACATTGCTAACTGGGAGTTATTATGGCGAAAATATTTGAGGATATCACGGGAACGATCGGACGAACGCCGTTGGTGCGCGTGCGTAAAATCGCGGGCAACAATGCCGTTGTCCTGGCCAAATTGGAAAGCCACAACCCCTTGGCGTCGGTCAAGGACCGCATCGGCGTGGCCATGATAGAGGCCGCCGAGCGGGACGGTAAAATTATTCAAGGGACGCTGATTGTAGAGCCTACCAGCGGAAACACGGGCATTGCCTTGGCGCTGGTGGCTGCGGCGCGCGGTTATCGCCTCATGCTGACCATGCCTGACTCTATGAGTATTGAACGCCGCAAGGTGCTTAAGGCTCTGGGAGCGGAATTGGTGCTGACCCCGGCGGCGGAGGGCATGAAGGGCGCGATCAAGAAGGCTCTGGAGATAGCCCAGGCCGAGAAGAACGTCTTCGTGCCTCAACAGTTCGAGAATCCAGCCAATCCCGAGATTCATCGGCGTACCACCGCCGAGGAAATCTGGTCCGATACCGATGGCCAGATCGACATCCTGGTTAGCGGCGTGGGCACGGGCGGTACGATTACCGGTATTTCTGAAGTCATCAAATCCCGCAAGCCCTCGTTCCGGGCGGTGGCGGTGGAACCGGCGCAGAGCCCGGTGTTGACACAGACTCTGGCCGGCCAGGACCTCAAGCCCGGGCCGCACAAGATACAGGGCATCGGCGCCGGCTTCGTTCCCAAGGTGCTGAACATGAAGGTTGTGGACGAGGTTGTGCAGGTAGATCAGGACGAGGCCATTGAATATGCCCGCCGGGCCGCCAGGGAAGAGGGCCTGTTTGTGGGCATCTCCAGCGGAGCAGCCTTGCGGGCCGCCACCGTGCTGGCCAAGCGGCCGGAGAATAAAGGCAAAGTCATCGTTGCCATTGTCCCCAGCTTTGGTGAGCGTTATTTGTCCTCGGCGTTGTTTGCGCACATAACGGCCTGACGTACACTCTAGCCCTTGCTTGCTTGCCCCTTCCTGCCATATGCTCATGCTGGAAGGTGGTCAAGTATAGATGGAAAGCAACAATCCCGCTCCGGCCATAAGTGAAACTGTGCCGCAAGGTTCTCCGAAGGCCCAGACTGTGGGCATGCTTCAGAGAAACTACCTGGCCGAGGTCCAGGCGGCGGCTCTGTATCGCGACCTTTCCAAGATGGAGAAGAACCCCAAGCGCAAGGCAGTTCTGCTGCGCATGGCCGAGGCCGAGGAACGCCACGCCGGCAAATGGGAGCAAAAGCTTTTGGAGATGGGTGTCAAGCCGCAGCGGCCCGCCTCCGGGTGGCGCACGCGCGTGCGCCGTTGGTGGACCAGGTCCGCCGGCGTTGATCTGGCTATCAGCCGCCAGGAGGCCGCGGAGGATGAGCATGCCGCGCTCTATGATGCGCAGCAGCGCCAGCTTGCCCAGAGCGATCCGGAAGTGGGCAAAATATTTCACGAGATAGGGGTGGAGGAACGCGCCCATGCCCGGGTTTTAAGCCAGATGGTTCCTGTGCCCGGCCCGCGCACAATCCTGGACGGCATGCTTCGCCGCGAACGCTGGCACGGGCGTGGCGGAGGCTGGGTTTCCGATGCCATCTACGGCGTCAACGACGGTTTGGGGTCCGTCTTCGGCATCGTATCCGGCGTGGCCGGAGCGACCATCGAGACCAATCCTCAGTCGGCGCGACATTACATACTTCTGGCGGGTCTGGCGGGCATGATGGCTTCGGCTCTTTCCATGGGGGCTGGGGCCTACTTGGCCGTCAAGAGCGAACGTGAGGTCCACGAGGCGGAGATTTCCCGGGAAAAGGAGGAGATCGAGGAGAATCCCGAGGAAGAAAAAGAGGAGTTGTCCCTGTTCTACCAGTTGCAAGGTTTCCCCGCCGAGGATGCCGACCGCATGGCCCAGCGCGTCTCGCAGGATCCCGAACAGATGGTTCGGGTCATGGCCCAGAACGAACTGGGGCTGACCGAGGAGCATTTTCGCAATCCTTGGGTTTCCGCCGCGTCCGCCGCCCTTTCCACCGGGGTAGGGGCCTTTATTCCCATCATTCCCTTCTTTTTCATCGGCGGCCTGACCGGAGTTATTATAGCTTTCGGCGTGAGCCTGGCGGCCCACTTCGCCGTCGGCGCAGCCAAATCGGTCATCACCAACCGCACTTGGTGGGCCTCGGGTTCGGAAATGACACTTGTAGGCGTAATTGAAGCCGCGGTCACCTATGGGCTGGGATTCCTGTTCGGGGCGATTGGTTGACTGACCGGCGGTATCACTTTGTAGATGTGCCCGTCAGGACTGGAGAATATTTCGGCCAGAAACACGCCGCAGTCGTGCAGAGTCTGGGTATTGGCGACGAAACTGCGTTCGTCGGATAGCCTGTCGAAACAGACCACCACGCCATTAGTGCGCACAAGATCCTGGGCCATGGTCTGGATGCCCTTCTTAATGCGCCGCTGGGCCCAGGCGGTTTCGCGTTTACGGCTGTATATCTGCGGCAGGGGACAGCTCATGCGGTCAGCCAGCAGGTACAGCACGTCCTGGCCATTGGTGCAGATAAAGGTGTCCTTGGACATGGCCTTGACGGCGGCGAGCGTGGGGGAATTGCGCCATTCCGGTTGCTGGTAGCCGATTCCCTGGTGATGGGCGCGCCAGGCCAGGCCCGCCGTGCGAACCGCATGCACCAGCACCAGGGCCAGCAGCGCCGTGACCACCGCCGGGCGCAGGAACGGCCGGCGCGACTGTTCCAGCATAAGCCTGCCGACCACCACCATGGCCACCACCACAGGCACGATCATTGGACAGAGGATGCGGTAGTTCATGGTGGTCAGCGGATCTACAAACGCGATCGAAAACAGCAGGAAGGGCGGATACATGACCGCGAAGACCAGCAGCACCAGTACGGCATAGCCGCCGGGGCGCTGGATGAGGCGGGCGAAGAACCACTGGCGGCGCCGGCGGCTGGACAGATAGACAATGGCACCGGCGACAACGCCGCCAACAACCAGTATTCCCAGGAGCGACTGGAAGGGGACCTTGATGGGGACCAAGACCTGGCCTACGACTGCCAGGGCTTGTTTCAAGACATCCAGGGCGATGGGGTGGAACATCGGGTGCCGGCCGACCGCTGAAGCCGCCATGGTGCTGTTCCGATATACCCAGAGGGCGGTTGGGCCCAGGGTGATTAGGCCGAAAAGGAGCATGTCCAGCAATCTTCCGGCCCGTTTCCGGCGGCCGATGACCGGTTGGGCCGGCCCCAGCCAGGCCAGGCAGACCAGGGCCGCGAACACCAGCGACAGGCCGGCGTAGCGGGTCAGCATGGCCGCGGCCACCACTCCGCCGGAGCCTATAAGCCAGAGGCGATGGTTGCGACGCAGATAGATGGCCAGTAGCCACAATCCGCCCAGCGCTAAAAAAGTGAAGGCGCTTTCCGACAGGGCCATGGTCTCCATGCTCAGAAGCGAACACATGAGAAGCAGGGTCGTGGCTGCGGCGGCCAGGAAAGACTCGAAGGCGATCTGGGCAATCACCGCCGCCATGGCCAGAGTGCCGGCGTAGAAGAGGGCGGCAACATAAGGGGCGGCGCTGACGGGGTCGCCGGTAAGGCGTCCGCCGACACTCAGGAGCAGCGGATACAGGGGGGGAAATACGGTCAGCGGAGCCCAGTCGGCATGGGCTCCCAAAGTCATGAACCCCCGTCCGGCCAGTACGCTGCGGGCGGTGGCCACATAATCGACGGCGTCGTCCTTCAGCCCGATTCCGCGGTTGGTGGCAATGAGCAGCAGGGCGGCGCCGATCACCGCCGCCAGTATTGGCAGCAGAGCGATGGAGATGGATCGGGCCGCGGTCCGAGCAGGTGTCGGGGGATGGAGAGGTTCGGTAGACATAAGCGAAAGGCAAGACCTAAGAGGTAAAAGGAGGCAGGGGCACGGTGGCTCTGAGGAGACGGTCGCGCAGGGCGGACCAGGCGGGCTGATCGGGAGGCATCTCCACAAACAGCGTCCGGGTTGCCGCTTCGTCGATGGCGTGGAAGGCTTGGTACAACCGCGCGGCATAACCCTGTGGCTCGGCCGGCAGGGCGATGTGCCGGGCGGAGTGGGGATCGTGGGGGGTGCTCTGGAGAATGAGCATGACCCAGGGTTCAGCCGTGTGAGCTGCGCACCAGGCTTCCACGCGATCAAGCTCCTGACGATCGAAACGATAGGCTTTGGCCCGCGGCGCGTAATGGACCTTGTGCTGTCCAGGACTGGAGGCCGGGGCGGCATCGTCAGTGTGGCCGGCGGCGACTTGGACCGGGCCGATAACTTGCTCAATCTGGGCGCGGCTGATCATGCCGGGGCGCAGGATGCGCGGGACGTCGGTCGTCAGATCCAGCACCGTGGATTCGATGCCGATGCGGCAAGGGCCGCCGTCGAGGATCAAATCAACCCGGCTTGCCAGTTGACGGCGGACGTGCGCGGCGGTGGTGGGGCTCACGCGCGTCGAAGGATTGGCGCTGGGGCCGGCCAACGGACCATCGAACTCATCCAGCAGCCGCAGCGTCAGCGGATGATCGGGGGCGCGCAGGCCCACGGTTTCCAGGCCCGCGGTAACCTGGGCGACGATAGTTTTGCCCTTGGGAACGACCAGCGTCAGCGGACCAGGCCAGAACTCCCGGGACAGGGTTTGGGCGGTATCCGGCCACACGGCGGCGTAGCGAGTGGCCCGCCGGGCATCGGCCACGTGAACGATGAGCGGATTGGTTCCCGGCCGGCCTTTGGCGGCGAAGACTCGGGCGATGGCTTGAGCGTTGGCGGCGTCGGCGCCCAGTCCGTAGACGGTCTCGGTGGGGAAGGCCACCAACCCGCCACGCCGCAGTATGGCCACCGCTTCAGTAATCAGCGAACGGGCATTGGTTTCGATGCGTCGGGCCATGGGATGCATTATACCGGCTGGCGCGTTCTTTGTGGCACAGCCACCCTCGGCCCGCGGAAAATGGCAAGCGGCACCCTGCATGGGCGGGAAACCTGGGTTACAAGAGCCGTGAATTGCAGGGTATGGGCGGTACAATGCGGGAAGATGAAGCGCCGCCTTTACCAGATTGCCGCAATCGTCTGCCTGCTGTTTTGTGGAGCCACGCTGGCGTTGTGGGCAAGGAGTGAGGTAACCCATGATTCGCTGGTGAGTCAGAGTTGGGGGAACTGGTCCTGCGATCTGGATATCGACAGGGGAACTGCCTGCCTTTCCATAGTCCGCTGGGCTACCGGCACGCCGCCAAACCAGCGGTGGATCGAACCGCCCATTATCTTAGGCCCATGGAGTCCCAACGACTTACATTATAGTTTCCTCGGTTTCGGGTATGAGCACCTTGAGCCACGCGTTGACTATCAGCAGTACCGGTTCTGTGTCCCGTTCTGGTTTGGGATTTTGCTGTGGCTTCGGCTTGCGTACCTCTTCTACCGACGATTCCAGCCAACACCGAATGCTGGCCACGGTTTCCCCGTCCTCCCTGCCAAACCAAAGTGATTATAAAACGTCGCTTCTTACAGATTGCCGCCGTTGTCTGCCTGTTGTGTTGCGGGGGGACGCTGGCGATGTGGGTTACGGGGCAGGGGGCCTAAGCAGCGGGCAAACAGTGGGGATACCTTGCCCCTCCCTGAAAGCCTGACAGCTAAGGAACGGGCAGGTAGGCGGGATATCTTTCCCCTGCGTGAAAGCCTGACAGCCTCTATTTTCATTAGGAGAAGCCACAGGTTTGCGAGTTGCTGGCAATGTGCTTTTGGGGGTACATAATACGCAGATAAGGAACACTTCCTGCACGGTTCCGGTGGCCCTATAGAGGCACTTGAGTCCGGCCGGAGTCGGATACTGGACAGTCAATGTCGCCGAGGAATGGCCGCGGCGAACGGTGATGCGGCCGGGCACGATCCGCGCTACGTGCGGACATTCTTTGATGATGGTGTTGAGAATGGCATCAAGTCCTTCGACGCGTCCGTGCTTGCGCTTGATCCGGCCGAATTTCATTCCTGCTATTATATAGTAACTAGCGCCGGGAGTTGCGCTTGCCGCCGGTCCATGGTACGATCTTCCGCCGCAACGGTACGAAGGAGATAAGTCATGCCCGTTTATCGACGATCCGCCGGCCTGGGCGGCCATGGCCAGGCGATCGAGCTTTATACCTTGGTCAACTCCCATGACGTGCGTGCCAAAGTCGCCAATTATGGCGCCACCTTTAGCGAACTCCATGTCCACTACCGGGCAGGCCATTTCGCTTTTTCCCAAAAGCATCCGGCGTCCCGGCGAAACATACAGCCATGAGGACAGTTATCATTTTTCGATTCCCCGTTGACTAAAAGTGACGCGTACAGCCTTGCCAACCCGCGACCAGATAGAAGCACTCTTCGCCCTCATGCCCTATGTCATGCTCCGTGACCAGACGGCGCTTACCCAGCGACTGCATGACCTGGAACGCCAGGCGCGTCTGGGACGTCTGGAAGGCAGTGCCCTGGAAGCGCTGGCCGCCGATATCCAGCGTTCCAAGGGCATCCGCACCGCCCGTTTGGCGGCCCTGCCGCGGCCGAGGTTTCCCCAGGAATTGCCGGTGGTGGTTCGTCGCAAGGAGATCGCCGAAGCTATCGCCGCCAACCAGGTGATCGTTCTCTGCGGCGAAACCGGCTCCGGCAAGACCACGCAGCTTCCCAAGATATGCCTGGAATTGGGCCGGGGGGTCGGCGGGCTGATCGGCCATACCCAGCCACGCCGCATCGCCGCCCGCAGCGTCGCCCAGCGTCTTGCCGATGAACTGGACTGTCCGCTGGGCCACGCCGCCGGCTACAAGGTCCGTTTCAGCGACAAACTATCGTCCAATACTTACATCAAGGTGATGACTGATGGCATCCTGCTGGCGGAAACCCAGGGCGACCGCTACCTGGAACAGTACGACACCATCATCCTCGACGAAGCCCACGAACGCAGTCTGAACATAGATTTTCTGCTGGGATATATCCATCAGTTACTGCCCCTGCGTCCGGAACTGAAGTTGATCATCACCTCGGCCACCATCAATCCGCGCCTGTTCAGCCGGCATTTCGGCGATGCCCCGATCATCGAGGTTTCCGGAAGAACTTACCCGGTCCAGACGCGCTACCGTCCGCCGGCCCAGCAGGCCGAGGATGAGGAAGAGACGCCGATGAGCCAGGCGATCCTCGATGCTGTCGACGAGGTCTGCCGCGAAGGTCCCGGCGACGTCCTGGTATTTCTCAGCGGTGAGCGGGAGATACGCCAGGCCGCCGAGTCGCTGCGCAAACACCATCCGGCCGGCACGGAAATCCTCCCCCTGTATGCCCGGCTATCCACGGAAGAGCAGAACCGGATATTCGCGGCCCACAAACGCCGGCGGATCGTCCTGGCGACCAACGTCGCCGAGACTTCGCTCACGGTGCCGGGGGTTCGCTACGTGGTCGATCCCGGGCTGGCGCGGATCAGCCGCTATTCGGCGCGCACGCGCGTGCAGCGTCTGCCCATCGAAGCGGTGTCGCGGGCCAGTGCCAACCAGCGCCAGGGCCGCTGCGGGCGCATGGGGCCGGGGATATGCATCCGCCTGTATTGCGAAGAAGATTTCCAGCAGAGGCCCGAATTTACCGAACCGGAGATACTACGCACCAATCTGGCCAGCGTCATCCTGCAGATGAAATCGCTGCGTCTGGGGGAGATAACCGATTTCCCCTTCCTGGAGCCGCCAGATTACCGCCAGGTGCGCGATGGTTTCCAGACGCTGCTGGAACTGGGGGCCATCGACGCAGGCAACGAACTGACGGATATCGGCAGGAATCTGGCCCGCCTGCCCATCGACCCGCGTCTGGGGCGCATGATTCTGGCGGCGCGGGAGGAGGGGGTGCTGGAGGAAGTGTTGATCATCGCCTCCGCCCTGGCTGTGCAGGACCCCAGGAACCGGCCGATGGACCAGCAGGAAAAGGCCGATGCCGCCCATGCCAGGTTCCATGATGAGGATTCGGACTTTACGGCGTATCTGAAGCTGTGGAACTTCTACCACGAACAGGCCAGGCATCTGTCCACCAGCAAGCTGCGCAGGCTTTGCCAGGAGAGCTTTCTATCGTATGTGCGCATGCGCGAATGGCACGATACCTGCGTGCAGCTCAAGGCGCTGGTTCGCGAAATGGGGCTTCACAGAAAGGGGAAAGAGCAAGCCGCGCCAACGCCAAAGAAAAAGAGGTAGCCACAGATGCACAATGCCATCGAGCTCGCTCTGCGCGCTATTCTTTTTCCGCAGGGTTCTCCATTTTAGTTGCGGCTTGGCTGCGTCTAGTCATCCGCGGCTTCTATTCTTGTGGCTCTGGATAGGCCGTGGCGAGTTATAGTGCAAAATAACTTCTCATGGTTTGGCCGGCGGGGTAGCGGGCCGAGTCATGCCGCCGTTGGGTATGGTAAAGGTTCCGCCACGCATCATGGCGTCAACTGATGGCTCGCAGATTGGCAGAGCCAGCGTTGACTGCAGGGCTGTCAGTTTGGCCGCCACGGTTTCGGGCAGCGTCTTGCGCTGCTCTGGCGTTGTGACCGAGCCGTCAAAAAGAACTTTGCCGTCCTTATCCTTGGCCAGCAGATGGACTCCCTTGCCGTTTTCGCGGGTGAGTGTGAGAGCAAGTCCATCATCGAAAGCCAACTCCTGCTTATCCAAGCTCTCGGGCATGGTGATGGTATCGTCACCGGCGCCGGCAACTGTGGAGAAGGAGATGGCAAACTTACCGCCGGGCATTACCGGCATGAAAGGCAACGAAGGCGCGGCTCCCGACTGGCCCTGCAATTGGACCTGTACCTTCGGGGGTTCCATCACCTGTGGGCCTGCCCATTGCGTCCATCCAGCATTTGCCTCGCCGTCGGCGATCTCGCATACTTCCTTCTCGACGAGCCTGGCGGTGATAGTCTGTGGCTGGGCCTGCCGGATAAGCGTAAGCCTGATTTCGTCGCCGGGCTTGAAACTGCGCACCAGCACGGCCAGTTGTTGGGGATTGATCAGGATCTGGTCGTTGAGCCTGGTCAGGACATCATTGTTCTTCAAGCCGGCCTTAAGGGCGGGGCTGTCCGCTTCTATGTAATTGACCACCAGGCCGGTGTTCTTATCCAGTTTCAGTTGGTCGCTCAGGGCCGTCGTGGCCGGCGCAACCGAAACGCCCAGGTACGCGGCCTTTATTTTCCGGGCCGTGTTGGCACTTATCTGGTCTAGGAAGGCGCGCATCTGTTCTCCGGCTTGCGCGGCATCGCAGCCGTGGATCGTAACCTTCCCATTATCGTCGTTCTCGATCTCGACACTGGCACCGCCTCTACCTTCGCCATGCAGTACCAATGGCCGCAACAGCAGTTGATCCGCGGGTACGGGGTTGGCGCCGGGCGCTCTGAATACGACGGTGCCGTTCTTGAGCATGAAGTATTGTCCCTCCTGTGTAGCTGAGGGAACAGCCTGTGGCCTGGTGGTGGGGGTCTGGGCCATCGATGCCGTAGCCATTGCGGCCACGATCAACGTGGAGAAAATCAATAGTTTGTCAAACATAGCGGACTCCTCAAAAAAAAGCCACCGAAGTTATTCAAGTTAGAATGCCTTAAGCGCCACCAGTACCACTTCTTGGCGGGGAACATAGACGTGGACATTGGCATTGCGCCGCACGTCAAACCATTCGGCCTCCTGCACAACCTGCCGGCGCAGCTTCTGGACTGGAACATCCTTGGCGAGCATTACTATGCCGTCATTGATGGTTCGGCAGGCCACCGATTGCGCGATCTGTGCGCCAGGCGGCGGGGTGATGATCTGCACCGGCGGCTGGTCGGTTGCGCTGGTGGATTGCATTACCGAACCCGTTGCAGGGGTTGGCGCAACTACTGCGGAGTTCGCGTGGCGTACGGAGGGCACATCACGCCAATGCAGTGCCGGCACACTGGCGAATACCACCGCGGCCGCTGCCGCTATTGTTCCTGCCAGGGGCAGCCAACAGGTTGCCAGATGCCGCAGTCGCTGGTTCTGCGAAACAACGCCTGCACCCCTGGCGGTCTGCTGTTGCGAGCGAAACGTCGACAGGCTCTTTCCCAGTTGTCCATCCAGTTCGCGGTGGAAGTAGCCGCTGAGCATTTGGTCAAATGGTTCATTATCGCTGTTCATCGGGTTACCTCATCGTAAGGCCAATGCCTTGCGCGTTTTCCATGCCCATTTTGCCAAGTCTTTGGCGAAGTTGAGTGCGGGCTCGCGACAGTCGCATGTCTACGGCCGCCGGGGAAAGGTCCAAAAGCCCGGCGATTTCCCGGCTGCCCATGTCCTGGTAATAGCGGAATACGACTACCGCCCGGGAAATCTCATCCAGTTCTGCCAATGCCGCCGTCACCTGTTGCCGTTCATCGTCATCCAAGGCCACCGAAGGTTCGGCGGCTGTGGCTATAGGCAGCTCCGTTATTGCGTTACTGTCTGGTTTACGCCGACGGCGCTGGTCAATCGCCAGATTCCTTGCAATTCCGCAGATCCAGGCATCGAAGGCCTCGGGGCGCTGGAGCTCTCCCAGGCGTTGCCAGGCCTTAAGAAATGTTTCCTGTGCCACATCGCCAGCCGCATGGGCATCGCCAAGCGTCGCGAACGCCACCGCCAGCACCATACGCTCGCACCGTTCGACCAGCTTCTCAAACGCTCTGGCCTTGCCCAGTTGCGCCCTGCGTACCACATCAGGTAGTTGTTCGTTTGTGGACTGGTCTAATGGCATCAACAAGCCTCACACGTAAGACGTGTGCCGCCCTAGTTTTCTAACCGAAATGCCGCGTGGGCCGTTTTTCTCCTCCACCGGTACACCTGGGGAGGCTAAATGGGGGCCCTGCAAGCTACATACTCGGTTGCAGGGATTCATGCGGTAGGGACGCCGGACGGACGTCATTATGTCTCTTGATATTATTCCATAGACAACAAGCCACATACCATTTCCCGCTGGCCACTAACCATTGATCACTCCCACCTCTTTCATCCACTTTACAAATCTGCCCAGCCCTTCCTCAATCCCCACTTTCGGCTCATAACCCAACATCTTTCTTGCTTTGGAAATATCGGCGAACGTGATCGGCGGCTCTGAGGCCGGCGACGGAACATCGACCATCGTGGCCTTCTTGTCCAGTAATTTTTCCAGCACGTGTACGAAGTCCAGATTCTGTACGGGGTTGCCACAGCCCAGGTTGATGATTTCAAAGGCCAGTTGGGCATCCAGGGCCGCGACAAAGCCGGCCACAATATCGTCCACATAGGTCCAGTCGCGCTTAAGCCGTCCGCCGTCATAGAGCGTAAGGGTCTGTCCCGCCAGAATTTGCAGCGTCCACTGCCAGGGCATCATATCCGGCCGTCCTTGTGGGCCATAAACATTGAAGAAACGCAGGATGGTGATGGGCAGTTTCCACAGGTGGTGGTAGCTGTGGGCCATAAGTTCCATGGCGCGCTTGCTGGCCGGGTAGGGGGCCAGCGGCCGGTCGGCGGCGGCATCCTCGCGGAAGGGCACGGGCGTGCTGCTCCCGTACGCCGACCCCGTTGAAGCCATTACCATCCGCGGTCCAGTCTTGCCAGGCGTGGTCCACAGTCTTCGCGCCGCATCCATCAGATTCATTGACCCCTGCACGTTTACTTCCCCGTACACCAGCGGGAATTGCGCGCTATACCGCACGGCGGCCATTGCCGCCAGATGAGCCACTGCATCTGGTTTATGCTGCGCGAATAACTCCGCCAGCAGTGGCGCATCGCGCAGATCCCCCTTTATGAACGTGAACCCGCGCATTGGTTCCAGGTCTGCCAAATGTCGCTGTTTATGTACCAATGGGTAGTAGTCATTGAGGTTGTCGAATCCGACGACCTCATCGCCACGTTCCAGCAGCCGCTTGGCCAGTCTACTGCCGACGAATCCTGCCGCTCCGGTGACAAAGATTTTCACGATTTCTCCAGGTCAATTTAAGCCGGACACCGAGGCATGACGGTATCCGATTCGGGGCAAAGAGCAAGGGATTGCCACAGGTGACCGGCACGCTCGACAAAAGCCACATCTGTTTACAGCGCTGTCCCAACAAACGACAATCGCTCATCGGTGGAATTGCCTCAGGCGTTGCACGGATCAAGGAGCGTAATCATGACCGCATGTGATCGTCACATTGTTGCGATGGGCGGAGGCGGATTTCTTATGGAACCCAGAAACAATCGCTTGGATGATTTCATCCTGGGTCTTGCCCGCAAGCGCCGGCCGGCGGTCTGCTATTTGCCAACCGCCAGTGGGGATGCGGTCCGCGGCATCAAAAAATTCTACAGACACATGCCGGCGTTGCGCTGTCGGCCGTCGCACCTCTGTCTCTTTTCGCAGAATACAAAGGATCCACGGAAACACCTCCTCGCTCAAGACGTCATCTACGTCGGCGGTGGCAACACGGCTAATATGCTGGCTATCTGGCGGCTTCACGGTATAGATAGGGCGTTGAGGGAGGCGTGGTATCAAGGCGTCGTTCTGGCCGGCGTCAGTGCCGGCGCAAACTGCTGGTTTGAAGGCAGCAATACTGATTCATTTGGAGAGCTTGCGCCGCTCCGGGATGGATTGGGTTTTCTCTCTGGATCGGTCTGTCCTCATTACAAAATCGAAAAGCAGCGCCGGCCCACCTTTCATCGGATGATAGCCTCAGGCCAACTTCCTTGCGGATATGCCGTCGATGATTATGCCGCTCTTCATTTTGTGGGTCGGCGCCTGGCGGCGGTTGTCAGTTCCCGTCCCGATGCCCAGGCCTACCGCGTGGAATACCGCCGGGGACGGGTGATCGAGGAGCCCCTTTAACTTCGCCAACCGGTCGCCGTGACGTGACGATACGGTATACTTGGTTTCATGGATTCGCTTTGCGTGATCTTCGATCTGGATGGCACGCTGGTTGACAGTGAAGGATTGTGCAATCAGGCCTTTCTCGATCTGCTGCCCGAGTTGTCCGACCCGGTTGAGGCGCTTACCGAGCGTTACCGGGGGATGAAACTCGACCTGATCCTGGACGATCTGGCCGCCCGTCTTGGCCGACCTTTGTCCGCCGGCTTCGAAACACTTTATCGAGCGCGGGTTTCGGCGCTTTGCCAGGAGTCTCTGAGACCTTTCGCCGGTGTGGAGCAGATGCTTTCAGCGCTGCGATACGCCAAGTGCGTGGCCTCCAGCGGGCCGCCCGCCAAAATTAAGGAGTCTTTGGCCCTGTGTCGGATCGCGGAATATTTCGGCGACAGGGTGTTCAGTTCTTATGTGGTGAAATCATGGAAGCCTGATCCGGGATTATTCATGCACGCGGCGCGGGCCATGGGTTTTGCTCCGCAACGATGTGTGGTCGTCGAAGATAGTGTCGTAGGAATCGAGGCGGCGCTGGCGGCCGAAATGGCGGCGCTGCATTTTGTCCCTCGTGGTGAATCTAATAGTCACAAGGGAGCAACCGGCTTCAGGGCCATGGTCCAGTTGCCCGATCTGCTTGAACGTCAGGCGCGCAACTTGCGCCTTAGGGCGAGTTGAAGCAAGCGCCTGGTTGCGGCCAAGGTTATCTTCAAGCCACCGGCCCTGGCGAGGGCCGCTGCAACTGCCAGGCCCGGTATCCGCCCGTGAGATTGCGTACGTCACAGTAGCCAGATTGGCGCAGAATACGCTCGGCCAGATAACCACGATATCCCACGGCGCAATGCACTATAATGGACCTGCTCTGCGGCAAGACGCCCGCCGGCAGCGCCCGCAGGTTGTCCACCGGCAGGTTCAGCGCATGATCGATTCTTCCCGCGGCGTGTTCCTTCGGCGTCCGCACATCAACCACCAGCGGCGGGTTCTCCGATGCCAGTTCCGCAGCCAGTTCCCGGGGTGTGATCGTTCGCGTGCGGCCGTGCAAAACATTCGCTGCCACCATGGCCGCGATGACCAGAGGATCTTTGGCCGATCCGAACGGCGGGGCGTAGGTCAAATCCAGATCAGCCAGTTGATCCACGGTGAACCGGCCTTGAATGGCTGTCGCCAGGACATCCAGGCGCTTATCCACGCCTGCCCGCCCGAATACCTGCCCGCCGAGGACGCGGCCGTCGGCAAGCGAGAATAGCAGCTTGATGAACAGTGGCTGGGCCTGGGGGAAATACCCGGCGTGATGGCCGTTCTGCGTGTAGACGACCTTGTAAGGAATTTTTTGTGCGTTGGCAATTTTTTCGGAAAGCCCGGTCATGCCGATCGCCAGGTCGAACACGCGTACGATGCTCGTCCCGGCGGCTCCGGAGGTCTTCAGCCGTGGCTCAAGCTTGGCGGCATTGGCCCCCGCGACCCGCGCCTGCTTATTGGCCGGACCCGCCAGGGCCACTTTGGTGCGCGCCTGCGTCGGCCAGTAGAGAAGTTCCGTGACATCGCCCGCCGCGAATATGTCGGCATCGCTGGTTTGCTGGTAGTCATCCACCACCAAGCCGCCTGTCGCTCCCACGGCGAGGCCTGCCGCCTTGGCCAGCGATGTCTCGGGCGTTACCCCGATGGATAGCACAGCGAAGTCGAAGCTGACGCGCTCTCCGTTGGATAGCACGGCAGTCGATTGGCCCTCGGCATGTTCCAATCGTTCGGCCTTGACGCCCAACTGGAGTTTGACGCCGCGACGCATCAGCTCTTCCTGGCCCGCGGTCGCGATTTCCGGGTCCAACGGCGGAAGAATCTGCGTTGCCAAGTCCAGCAGCGTGACCCGCATGCCGCGCAGGGTAAGGGCCTCGGCCACCTCGATGCCGATGAAACCGCCGCCGATTACCAGCACCCGCCCGCTCGGATGTCTCTTCATCAGGTCGGTAAGCCGGTCGACATCCTCAACCGTCCGGCATTCGGCCACCCGGGGATGGTCCAGCCCGGGCGTCGGCGGTCTGATGGAGCGTGCCCCAGTGGCAATAATCAGCCGATCGTAAGGGTGGTCGATCGCAACTCCGCTGGCCAGATTCTTAACCAGCAGCGATTTGGCGTTGCGATCAATCGCCATCACCTGGTGGCCGACATGGACCTGAACATTAAACCGCCGCAGCATCATTTGCGGCGAAGTGATGAGCAGTTTGGCGCGGTCTTCTATTTCGCCAGAGAGGTAATAGGGCAATCCGCAGTTGGCAAACGATATGTAAGCACCCGCCTCAAAAAGATCGATCTGAGCCGCTTCATTGGCCCGCCGTGCCGCTGCCGCCGCCCCGGCGCCTCCTGCTACTCCACCGATAATCGCAATGCGTAAAGTCATGGTCCTCTCTTTTCATCGCGTGGCCGAACACGTCGTACCAGAGCGATTCCATGGCATCTTGGCCAGTAGTAGCGCCATTCCACAGGTGTTCGTCAGCGAGGCAAACGCCAGCCCGGCGCCGACAAACGCCGACAGCCACGGCCAGGGAGGAATGAATAGCCCCACCAGCACCAGCAATCCGGCAACGAGCCTTACCTGCCGTTCCAGGGCCCAGGGCGCGCGTTTTTCCCGTTCCACCTTAAGCCCGGCGGCAATCCAGGCATCGGTTCCTCCTTCTACTACCGTTATATCCCGGCATCCGGCCTGTTCCAGTATATCCGCCGCTTTGGCGGCGCGTTTGCCCGACTTGCACAGCACAATAATTGGCTTTGTCCCGTCCAATTCATGCAGCCGCGCCTTCACCTGCCCCAGTGGCATGAGCCGGGCGCAAGATGCGTGCCCGCCGGCGAATTCAGGGTATTCCCGCACGTCGATCCACTGGGCGTCCTGGCGGTTGCCGAATGATTCCTCTGTCTGTTTAGCCGAGCAAGTCGTCACCATATTGAAACTCCTGAATAAAGCCTTGACCTTTCACTATAAAGCACTATATAACTATACAGTAATTAAGTCAAGGAGCATGTGATATGCCAGTAAATGACCCCCTGCCCCCGGAATTGCTCGCCCACGTCGCCCGTCTTTTCCACGTTCTCGGCGACGAATCCCGGCTAGCCATTCTTCATATATTGATGTCCGGCCCCATGACGGTCACCCAGGTCGTCCAAGCCAGCGGCAAGGGTCAGGCCAATGTCTCCAAGCACCTGGGTATTATGGCCGATGCCGGCATTCTCGCTCGCACCAGAAAGGGCACGCAGGCCATCTATGCGGTCAAGGATCAATTGGTCTTCAAACTCTGCGACCTGGTTTGCGGCTCGATTCGCCGGCGTTTGGATGAGCAAGTCAAGCGACTAAGCGGGACAACTACAAATAATAAAAGGCAAACCCCGGGAGCCATGCGGCTCCAGGGGTTTGCGCCAGGCACAGCGGGTAATTCCTAAGCCATGGCTTTGGCCAAATCCGTCTTGGCATCCTTGCCGGGCAGCCGCAGGTCGAATTTTTCCTGCAATAAGGCAAACACGTTGGGGGTTATGAATGCCGGGGGGTTGGGGCCGATGGTGATGCCCTTGACGCCCAGCGACAGCAGGGTGAGCAGCACGGCGACGGCTTTCTGCTCAAACCAGCTTATCACCAGCGTCAGCGGCAGATCGTTCACGCCGCACTTGAAGGCTTCGGCCAACGCCACCGCAACGGCGATGGCGCCGTAGGCGTCATTGCACTGGCCCATATCCAACAGCCGGGGCAGGCCCAGAAGCTGTCCGTAGTCGTGTTCGCGGATGCGATACTTGCCGCAGCCCAGGGTCATGATGAACGAATCGGCCGGCGTAGCTTTGGCATAATCGCTGAAGTAATTGCGGCCAACTTCGGCGCCGTCGCAGCCGCCGATCACGAAGAACCGGCTGATCTTGCCGTCCTTCACGGCCTGTATGATGGTGGGAGCGGCGTCGAGAATCGTCGTGCGATGAAAGCCCACGACCGATTGCCGCAGCGCCGTCGCCGTCAATGGCCGGCATGTTCTGGCCTTGGCGATCACCGGGGCGAAGTCGTTGCCCTGGAGCCGTGTTCCGCCAGGCACGGCGGTGTACCGTGTGGTGAAGATACGATCGGCATAATCGCCATTGGGAATGAGTATGCAGTTGGTGGTGGCGACCACCGGTCCGGAGAAGTCGGCGAATTCGGAGCGTTGTTTCTGCCAGGCGCCGCCGTAATGCCCGGCCAGATTGGGATGCTCGCGGAGGCGCGGATACATGTGTGCCGGCAACATTTCCCCATGGGTGTAGACGCGGATGTTGGTCCCGCGCACCTGCTCCAGGAGGTCCCAGAGGTCCACCATATCGTGCCCGGTGATGAGAATTCCCGGGCCGTCCTTGAGCCCTTCCTGCACCGTGGCCGGTGAGGGCTTGCCGAATTTTTCGATATGCCCTTCATCGAGCATTTTCATGACCTGGAGGTTCTGTTTACCCAGTTCCATTGCGATCTCCACCAGGGAGCCCAGGTCGAAATTGACGTTGGTCATGGTGCTGAAAAGGGCGTCTTCGATAAAGGCGCTGACCTTGGCATCGGTCTTGCCCAGCCGGCGGGCATGATTGGCATAGGCGGCCATGCCCTTCAATCCATAGAGGATAAGTTCCTGCACGGCCTGCACATCGGCATCTTTGCCGCAGACCCCGACCTGACTGTTGCATCCCGTTCCCCGGAAAGCCTGTTCACATTGATTGCAAAACATCGAAATCCTTTCATTAATGGCCTACGATGCGTTTAACCGCCGGAGTTCCGCACACGCGGATTTTCCACGGTTGCACCATCGACCGCCGATGACATAATGCCATGAAGTCGGAGCCTGATCCTTGATGTGGATCAAGTCAGCGATTATTTCGAAGAATGCCGAAACAATGGCCCCGCACGTCAGATGATTGCCACTACCGTCGAAATCCTCGATTCCTGCCGTTTCTTTTCCGCCGTGCGCGACCAACCGCGGCAGCTTCTGGGATCCATGGCCCAGATCCGCCAGTATCAGCGCGGCCGGTTCATCTTTCGCCAGGGCGATGCGTGCCCGGGCGTGTTTGTGGTCGGTAGCGGCCTGGTGCGCATCTACAAGATCGCCCCTTCCGGCAAGGAACACGTCCTGCACCTGGTCGGCCCCGGGGGCACTTTCGCCGAAGTGGCGGCGATCGGCGGCTTTGACTGTCCAGCCTTCGCCCAGGCCCTGGAGACGACGCGCTGTGCCCTCCTGCCCCTTGGGCCCTTTACGCGCGCCCTTGAGCACGACCACGCCCTATGTCTCCAACTCATGGTGAGCATGGCCGGCTGGGTCAAGCACCTGGTAGGCCTGGTTGAAGACATTGTTCTTCGCGATGCCGCCGGTCGCCTCGCCCGCTACCTGCTCCAGTCACCGCGCACCAAAGACGGCTCCGTCCGCCTTCCCAGCCTCAAGAAGCATCTGGCCAGCCATCTGAACCTTACCAGCGAAACTCTTTCCCGCACGCTGCGTCGGTTGGAAGATCTGGGCATGATCACCAGTAGTGCCAAGCGCGGCATCGTGGTTGTTGATCGTGCCGCCCTGGAAGATGCCGCCGCGGGAATTGTCGAGCAGCCGTAGCACAGGCGAGACGCCTTTGCCGTTTGCGGCTACACTCTTGGCCATGTCTGCCGCCGACGAAGATTCCGACAAGCTCGCCTGTCCCCTCGATGCTGGCAAGTACGATGCCGTGCATCGGGCGGTGCTCACGGGTTTGCTCAGTCACATCGGTCTCAAAGGCGAAGCCGGCCAATACACCGGCGTGCGCGACACCAAGTTCGCCATCTTCCCCGGCTCGGGCCTGTTCCGCCGTCGCCCGCAGTGGGTGATGGCGGCGGAACTGGTCGAGACGGCCAAATTCTATGCCCGCACCGTGGCCCGCATCCGTCCGGAATGGATCGAGCGTCTGGCCTGGAACCTGGTAACCAAAAGCTACAGCGAGCCGCGCTGGCAGGCCTCCAGCGCCCATGTGGTTGCCGATGAGAAGGTCAGTCTGTATGGCCTGACCCTGGTGGCGGCGCGGCCCGTGCATTACGGACCCATCGAGCCGGCCATCTCCCGCCAACTCTTTATCCACCACGCCCTGGTCGAAGGCGAGTTCCACACCAGTGGCGCCTTCTTCAAGCACAACGCCGCCCTCCGCGCCGAGGTGGAGGTCCTGGAGTCGAAGATCCGCCGCCGCGATCTATTGGTCGATGCCCAGGCGCGTTATGCCTTCTACGATCAGCGCCTGCCCGAGGGCATCCATAACGGCCCGCTGTTTGAAAAATGGCGTCGCGAAGCGGAGGCGAAGAACCCCCGGATTCTCTTCATGATCCTCGACGACCTTATGCGGCACGGGGCCGACGAGGTCAATTCCATCCGCTATCCTGATGTGCTCAGAATAACCGGCATGGAAGCTTTGAAGCTGCCCCTGGAATACCATTTTGACGCCGCTTCGTCCCTGGATGGAGTGACGGCCACCGTGCCTCTGGCGGCGCTGAATCAACTGCCCGATGCCGCCTTCGATTGGCTGGTTCCCGGCCTGCTTCCGGAAAAGATCGCCGCCCTGATCAGATCGCTTCCCAAGCACCTGCGGGTTCATTTCGTGCCCGTCGCTGATACGGCCGATGCCGCTCTGGCCGCGTTGCGTGCGGGTCCCGCGCCTCTGGCCGATGCCCTGGCGCAGTTCCTGGGCCAGCGTGCCGGCCTGGCTGTTGCCGCCGCCGATTTTGACGTCCAGGCCGTGCCGGAATATCTGCGCATGAACTTTCGCATTCTCGATGCCGCGGGCAAACCGCTGGCCACCGGCCGCGACTTGGCCGATTTACGCCGGCGTCTGGGCGTGCAGGTCAAGGCCGCTTTCGCCGCCGCTCCGGCCACGCCTATAGCCCGCCAGGGCATAACCAACTGGGATTTCGGCGATCTTCCCGAGCGCGTGCCCCTTAAGCGTGGTGGCCTGAGCGTCTACGGCTACCCCGCCCTGGTTGATCGCCAGGCCGCGGTCTCCATAGATGTCCTGGAATCCCCTGAGGCCGCCGCCATTGCCAATCGCGCTGGCGTACGGCGGCTGTTTATGCTCCAAGTCCGCCACGAACTGCGCGATCTGGAGCGCAATCTCCCGGATATCGCCAAGATGTCGCTCCACTATGCCCCGCTGGGCGACACCCGTCAGCTCAAAGCCGACCTTCTTACGGCGGCCGCCGATCATGCCCTCTACGGCGATGATGATGTCTCTATTCCCATCCGTACCCGCACCCAATACCTGGCCAGCGCCGAATCCGGCTGGCGGGTGCTCAACACATCGATGGAGCAACTTGTCGCCGGCATCGCACCCGCCTTGGGCGCCTGGCACGAGGTCTCCCGTAAGCTCTGTGGGAAGTATCCGCCGCTTATGGCGCCTTCGCTAGTTGATATTCAGGAGCAGCTCAATTTTCTTCTGCCGGCGCATTTTCTGGTGCACACCCCGTTCCGCTGGCTGCGCCATTTCGGCCGTTTCGTAAAGGGGATGCAGATCCGCCTGGACAAGTTGACCAATGCCGGCCTGTCCCGCGATCAGCAGGCGCTTCAGCAGATTGCTCCGCTATGGTCCCGTTACAAGCAGTGTCAAGCCGCCAATGCTTCTGTTGGCAAGCGCCAGCTTGAACTGGAAACCTATCGCTGGATGCTCGAAGAACTGCGGATATCCCTCTTCGCCCAGGAACTCAAGACATCGATCCCCATCTCGGTGGCCCGGCTTGAAAAGCAATGGACCATGGTGATGGGTAAGACTTGGTAGAGTTGGGCGTGTTTTTGTGGGGACGAGTGAAGGGGTTCATTGGGGCAGGCAGCGGCGTGGTGTTTCCGCACGGGTTGGACGATGTGGGACGGAATTGCGCACAGATCAACCTGGGGGTCAGTCACGAAACCAGCCAGTTCGCCTGTGACAGCATCGAACGCGGGTGGCGGCAAGCGCCGGTACGCGGAAGGCATCGTGTAGAGGTCCGCGACAAGAAAGGGCGGTCGTTGTACGCCACGTTAGAAGTTAAGTTTCAACGGATGACCGTGCGTCCGCCCATTGGGAAGCAGAAACGCTATCCCGCTCTGTCGCTGACGGTGATTCATGCGCGCGAGATCGGTGCGCCCATGGCCTTGCCCTCCACGTACCGGCAAAGCGTCAACAAATGCCTGTCATCCTGAACCGGGAAGCTCTTGAATCGCCCATGATACAGATGCCCGTAGCCTAACGTGTGGTGGGTCATCGTCCGAAAAATTGGGCGTGCGGCGCGTGCCCTGGGAATGCAACAAGGTAGAATGGGGCACGCCATAGATGAACAAGACCCTCGTCATTAACGCCGTCGGCCTCACCCCCGCGCTGCTCGGGCCGGCGACGCCGCGCTTGGGCCGCTTCGCTCAAGCCGGCAAACTCGCCACCATTGCCGGGGCCTTTCCCACGCTCACCTGCACGGCCCAGGCCACCTACCTCACCGCCGCTTCGCCACGCGAGCATGGCATCGTCGCCAATGGCTGGTATTTCCGCGACGAGTGCGAAATTAAATTCTGGCGGCAATCCAGTTTCCTGGTGCAGCGCCCACGCATCTGGGACATCGCCAAACGGCGGGACCCGGCTTTCACCTGTGCCAACCTTTTCTGGTGGTATGCGATGTATTCCAACGCGGATGTGACGGTGACTCCGCGGCCCATGTACCCCAGCGACGGGCGCAAGCTGCCCGATGTCTGGACCAATCCTCCGGATCTGCGTGGGCATCTCCAGGACCAACTGGGAACTTTTCCTCTTTTCCAGTTCTGGGGCCCGACGACCAGCATCGCGGCCACCCGCTGGATCGCCGATGCCGCCATCATGGTCGATCGACAATACTCCCCCACGCTCACCCTGGTCTACCTCCCGCATCTGGATTACATCCTGCAAAAAGCGGGGCCGGATGCTCCGGCGGTGGCGGTCGACCTGGGCCAGTTGGACGCGGTATGCGGCGATCTTCTCGACCATTTCCAGGCGGCCGGGGCCAGTATCATCATTCTTTCCGAATACGGCATGCTGCCTGTCAGCCGCCCCGTACACCTCAACCGCGTCTTGCGCGGCCACGGGCTTCTGAGCGTCCGCGAGGAACTCGGCCGCGAACTGCTGGACGCCGGCGCCAGCACAGCTTTCGCCGTCGCAGATCATCAGGTTGCCCATGTTTACGTGAATGATAGCGCCCAGATAGTCAGGGTGAAGGCTTTGCTGGAAGCGACCGAGGGCGTGGCCAGGGTGCTCGATGGGGAGGGCAAGAAGGCCATGGGCCTGGACCATCCTCGCAGCGGCGAATTGGTGGTCTTGGCCCAGGTAGATTCCTGGTTTACGTATTATTACTGGCTGGATGATCGCCGTATGCCGGACTTCGCACGAACCGTGGACATTCACCGCAAGAGCGGATACGACCCTGTCGAACTGTTCCTCGACCCCCGACTGGCCGCGCCCAAGCTGAAGATCGCTGCCACCTTGCTCAAGCGCAAACTGGGCTTGCGTTCGCTTATGAAGGTCATCGGCACCGATGCTTCCCTGGTCCGCGGCTCCCACGGTCTTCCCTGCGCCGATCCGCTGGTGAGTCCGCTTCTAATAACCAACCGTCCCGAACTGCTTGATACGCCGCGTATGGAGGCCAACGAAGTATGCGGCCTCATACTCAAGCACATTACTGGAACCGCCGAACAGTGAACGGCCCCAACCACTTTGCTGAACACGAGTTGTGGCAAATTATCTCGTGCCGCCGCCTCTAGCCGGCCACGTCCATAACCGTTGTCATTTCCTCTATTTACAATCCGCTCGTCCACCCAACCTTGCGCGTTGACGGGTGTCTTTCTTGGTGAGTGTGTCCGGCTTTGGTGGAAAAACGTCGCTTGGCGCTGGCAAAACCGTGATCGGTATCCACACGTCCAGGCTGGTCGCAAAAGCAGGGAACACTCGGCGGATTGTTTTGCTGTGAACGCTCAGTGGCAATGTTATAATTCAATAAGCGCCTTGAGCTGTTTGCCATGGGAAGTGTGGCTGGTCGTGCGGTGATGTAATTGTACGGCTGGCGGCTTGGAGGAATATCATGAACCTGAAGTGTCGTCTTCTGGCGGTTCTACCGGCGATCATCGGGTGCGGGCTAGCGGGCTTGCTGGCCAGTGGCGCATCGGCCCAGCAGAGCAAATCACTCATGGAGTCCGATTCATCGGTTCGCAATGTTTCGAGCGAAGCCTCCCGTGGTTACAGCGGCTACGGCGGCTGGGAGCAAGGCGGTTTTCCCGCCTCCGATTGGCGCATGGCCGTCGATGCCAATGCCCGCACCGTCTGGGCCCGCCAGCAGTACCATCGCAGCCAGGAGGAATTGGGCACCGCCATCCGCAATCTCCAACTTCAGTTCGAGGCCTCGGCGGAATGCACGGACATGGTCAATGCCGAGAAACAGGCCTACGACGATCTGCTGGCCGCCCGCAAGGCCGCCCTCCAACCCGTTTTCAATGATCCGGCTTACAAGGCCAATGTGCAGATGCGTCAGGAGATGGCTGCCCAGATCGCCGAGTTGCGCTACCGCAAGGACATCAAGGCCGAAGACCTAGTGCCCTACGCCCTGGCCAAGCTTGGTTATGCCGCCGCGGCCACCGCCATGGAAGCCAACGCTCTTCTGAGCGATACCAGGGTTCGTGATGCCCAGGACAGGCTGGTCGTCGCCGGGCGGAAGTTGGCCGACCTGAGGGCCAGGTTCGATCTGTCCATCCGCACCAATCCCGAACTGGTTTCCATACGCAAGCAGGTGGAGGATTTACGCATCAGCTTCCTTACCGCCTCCGCTTTCCGCGACGGCGCCGTCTTCACCGCCGAAGCCGCCACGGCGTACTCTTATCACCGCGACTACCTTCAATCCATCACGCCAGGATATGGCGGATATCTGGTGCCTCTGGGCTACAGATACTGATGAGAAAAAGTGGACCACCGGAGGTGGCTTGAGGCTTGTTTGGCAACCAGGGATGCGGTTCGGCGGCCCCTTCCTACCAGCGCCAATAGACATACGGATCGATGTCGCCCAGTTTGGGCAGGCGGTTCCACGGATGGGGGTAAAGTTTATCCACGTCATCAAAACCGTCGATCGTCGGCCCTTCCAGCGACCGCTGCCCGTTGACAAATCGTAGGGCGGCTTCGATGCGGGCGATCTTAGCCCGCTGCCAGTCCGTCTTGGCCTGGTCAGCGGATAGGCTGGTAAGCCAGAAAGTTCGTCTGTCTTTCTCGACCTGGGTGAATAGAGGGGTGGCCGACCTGGCAGCGAACGCCGGCAGGCGCAGCGACTGTCGCCAGAAGGTGTCGCCGGGGTGCAGTCCGGCCACCGGCGGGGTCTGGGTGACATAGGCCTCGATCCATTCCTGCGGCTGATGTTGCCTGATGAGGTCGGGCAATTCGGCGGCGGGGGCCGGGTGTGCGGCGGCGTCGGCCAGGTAGCGTACCAGGTTGCGTACCAGGCGCGTGCTCACCGGGTCATCGCCCAACCGGCTGGACACGTCCACCTGGCACAGGAGCAAGAGACCTTCGCCGCGGGCGACCTCCAGCAGGGCGGCCTCGTTCAGGTCGAATCCGCAGTCCAATATCGCCCTGGCGACGCCGGTCTGGGGCTTCTCAACGGCAAAGGTGGCCACGATGTTGTCGTTGCCCCAGTGCCAGAAATGAACGGGGTACTCCGCCGGCATGGGCCCGGGGTCGGGGTATGCCTCAATCAGGTCGCTGTCGCCGCGGAGGAACTGGAAATCGCCTTCCTCCAGTCCGGCCAGCGCCGGATGGCCGCTGGCGCGAACGAATGTCCGCCGCGTCGCCAAGCGTTTCATCCGCAGGCCCATCAGGGGCCCATCCCACTGGGGAGTTGACTGCTCCAGGATCAGCACACGCATGCCTTCCGTGACGGCCTTGTCGAAGCCGGCTTGGCTCAGTGCCTGGCGGTCAGAGGATTTTTCCAGGGCCCGCGAAGCGATAATCATCCGGTGCTGGCCGGTCAGGCGGTCTGGGAGCGCCGCCGTGGCGATCCCCATCCGGGCCAGTGCCTTGCCGGTGCGGCCGGCAGGATCGAAAATAATGAGTTCCCCCTGGGGGTCCTCGGCCTGATCAGGCGGGAAGACGGTCAACGACAACCCCGGAACGCATAGGGGCTGTCCCTTGTCCGACATGGCTGCGACCGACAGCGCATAATCGGTTCGCTGCGTTACCGCCGGGGCGGTCAACGCGATGACACCCTTGGTTGTCTCCTGACGTCCGGGGCCGACATCGACCGCGACCTGCCCCTTGGCGACCACCTTCCCCTGTCTGTCCTGGAGGCTCCATTGGGCCACCAGTCTTACCGGATCGTCGGTGTCGTTGACGGCGATCAGGCACTTGCGGATCGGCTGCCCGGACCAGTAGCAATGATCCTTGAGCGTGAATCGTCCGTCGGGGCCGCCGATAAAGGCCATCAGCGGGGCGGTGGCATCGCGGATGCGAACGCCATAGGGCGACAGGTCGTCGGCGGCCTGCAGCGATCCGTCCAGATGCTCCGGCGTGGCCGACCAGCGTCGCCCGTCCAGGCTAGCCGTGGCGGGAAATCCGGGCTGTCGGCCCGCAAAGAAAAAGGTCGTTTCGGCGTGATAGACGAAGGAGATGCCATAGGCCCGCCATGGCCGCAGGGTTTCGGCGAACAGATCTTTGATTTTCCAGAACGCCTTGGCCAGGTTCGGCTGGCCGGGCGACTGCCCCAGCGTCCGCAGGTACTCCGGGGCTTCTTCCAGATAGACGTTGGGCCCAAGCAGCATGGCCCCATACTCGGTAGCCAGCGCCTGGGTGTTGGCCGGGTGATACTGGGCCCGCGCCGAGCGTTCCCGCGTCCGGGCATACCAATCGGGGTGGCATGGCAGACCAAATTCGCAGGGCATAAGGGGCTTGATCCGTTGCTGGCTCCAGCGCAGAGGCCAGTTTTCCCGGGCCTGCAAGTCCACATCAAGGCCGAGATAAGCCATCGAGGTCCATACGCTGGCGGCGTTGCCGTTGCTCAGTCCGAATACCGGCCGGGTCGGGTCGATCGCCGCGGCATGCTGCCAGCTTTCCCGCAGCGGGGCCAGACGGGGAATATCGGGCATGAAGCGGCCATCCATTTCCGCGGGGCAGAAGTCGAAGTTGTGGGCTCCCGACCCGATCATCCAGCACAACGCCGAGGGGTGCTGCCGGTAGCGCTCGATGAACGTGCGATAGAGTTCATCCCATTCGCCGCGCGTTTTGTCGTTGGCCGGGCTGTCCTCGCCGGTCGGCAGGTTGGTGTTGGGTATAATGGCCATGCCCAACTCGTCGGCGATGTCCAGCAATGGATGCAGCGTGGGGTTGCGCTCCGGACCCTGCCAGGGTGTGAGGCAGTTCATTCCCGCCTTCTGCCACTGCCCCAGCGAATAGCGGATATAGGAGTCATCGCCCAACTCGGCGGCGCTGGTCAAATGGGCATTGGAATGTCCGAAGAAATGCACCGGTTTGCCGTTTAGATAAAAGTCTCCGCCCTCGATCCAGATCTCGCGAAATCCGAACCGAGCATGGAAAGTCTCGTCGTAGGCGTTGCCGGCGGCGTCGGCGAGTCGGACGCGGAATTCGTAAAGATGGGGCCGGCTGAGCGACCAGCCGGCGGCATCGGGCCAATCGGCGGCCAGATCGATGGTATTCTGGCCGGCGTCAAGTTGCCGGCGTGCGGTCATGGTCTTGACCGGTTCCTGGCCCCCGAGGGGAAAAATATCCACGGTTATCCCGCCCGTGGCCGCAGTGGCGGATTTAATCCGCAGATGAGCCGTCACCGTCTTTTTTCGCCAGGAAGTTTCCAGCCACGCGTCCTCGATCCTGGCGTGGACGGGAACGCCGGCCAAGGCGATGTTGCCATCTATGCCGTCGCTGAAGATCGTCAGGCTGTTGGGCCCGTCAAACCGCAGTTGCCCGGTGATATCGAAGCGGCCCCCGAGGTTCAGGCGCGGCAGCGTCCGCAACAGGCGTCCGTTCAAGTAGATCGCCCCCGCATGGACCAGGGAGTCGATCTCCAGCACCACACGCCGGCCTTTCCAGTTGACTGGCGGCGAAAACTCCCGCTGGCACCACTGGGATACTCCGTTGAGCAGCGGCTGGCCGATGCGCGGATCGTCCGCAGGCACGGCCTGGTTTTTGGCATCGCAGACCGGGAAGGCCTCGACCCAGGCCGAAAGGTTGGGCGTTTTGCGGAAGAGCCATTGCTTTTCATCCGGCGGCGCGAACGGCGACTTGCCGCGCTGCCAGCGCCACCAGCCGTGCAGGGTAACCTGGCCGCGCAGGCCGTTATCCCGCTGCGCGGCACCGTCGAGCGACCAGTTGACGAACGGCGGCGGCGGCGTTGCCGGAACTTCCGGCAGGGCGGCCGCCGCCAGCAGGGCCGGGGGAATGGGCCCGGCAGCGAACGCCGCCTTGCCCGCGCGACCGGCCTGGAACATCCGCTGGATTTCCCCCTCTTCCAAGGCCCGCGTCAGTACGCACAATTCATCGGCCGCTGCGATATCCGGGCCGATGCAAAAGTAGCTCACTTTGTTGGGAATCCGTGCGATAGCCGCCTCGCGGACTTTGGCTCCGTCGATGTAGAGGACCCGTTTGCGCGCCGACCAGGACCAGGTGATGGCCACGTGTCGCCACTGATCCGGCCCCCACCCGGTCAGGGGGTATGTACAGCCATAGTCGTGCTTCTCATCGAGGTGGTGGTAATACAGGGCATAGGTCAAGTAGGGCTGATCCTGCCAGCGGTACAACTGGCCGAACTGGCCCAGGTCCAACAGGCAGCGGGTGGCGGCTTGCTTGGTGTCCCAATTGATTTTCAGGAAGACGCAGATGCTGCCCTCGGTGTTGGATACAAAGGGGGCCAGCGGGAAACGGATTCCCGTCTTGGCAGGGCTTGCGGCGGCCCCGTCCACAACTCCGTCGACCCGGACAAAGTCGCAATCGGCCTCGACTCCCGTCCGCTGTGGCAGCAGGATGCCCCGGGCATGTTGATCGAATGGCGCATAAAAGAGCATGTCGTCCTGGGTTGTGGGCGCTGCCGTGCGTGCGGCAGGCGCATCCGCCCATGCGGGCCGCGCGACCCCATACGAAGCAAAGGTGATGAAAATCCCCGTCACCAACGCCGCGGCCCGGCGGTATTTTTTGATGAAGAAATTGTAGACGGATGTGGCCATCATGTCTGATTTGGTCCGCTGAGCGTAGGAAATGATAAGAGGCTAAGGCTGCCTGAACAAGAGATCAACAAGTCTACCAATGGCAGCGGCGGATGGTGCTCGTAATTATACGTCAACGGCGCAAATGAGGATGAGGGGGAAATGAGAGGCGCTCCGCGTGCCTTTTTTGAGTTGTTGTGGCCTGTGCCTTCCTTCCACCTTGCACCTTTCACCTTGGGCCCGATTCTGCTACGTTACCCGCATCACATTCCACGGGAGATACGCATGCCGATTGAAGCTGGAACCTGGACCTGTTCTGTGTGTGGTGGCGTAGTCGGCGAGGGCGATGGGCAATGTCCCTCGTGTCATCTGGATGCCGTCTGGCTGGATATGATCGCCGCCGCGGTATGGGCCGGCCAGTTTCTGGACAATTGCCGCGCCCGCGGGGTGTTGCCTGCCGAAACGGCCACCGGACTCCAGAAGTACTTCCAGGATATCCAAAAGCTTTGGACAGCCGATGCCAAGGCCCGCGATGGCTTCCGGGCGGAGGTGGGACTGGCATCGCCTGGCCAGTGCGTCTGCTGCCACAGTGAACTGGCCGGGGCCTCGCATTGCCTTACCTGCGGAGTGCCCGCAGGCATCGCCGCCCAGGCCCCCATCCGCTACAGCAATTTCGCCCGTCTTCAGGTCGATACCCTCCGACAAAGCGGCCTGGTCACTCTCGCCCAGGCCCATGCCTTTGGCGCCGATGCCGTCGCCCATGCCACGGCTATGCTGGCCGGCCTGCGCCGCCAGCAGTTGTCCGCCGTGGCGCTGGCGGCTTTGCGGATGACCACGCTTAATCAGGCCCACTCTACTGATCAGATGCGCGGAGGACACGGCGCGGAGGGTGGGGAAGGAACTGATGCCAAGGCGCTTGGAGGCGGAGAGGACAGAAACGGCGTGCGGATGCCGCCGCCATTGCCGGTTCAGAAGGCGGGGCCGGCCAGTACACATGGGCCGGGCGCATCGCCGTGGGTGGCGGCCGGCGCTGGCAAGTCAGGCACTCGACCGCCGCGGCGCGGCCTGATGGAGATACTCCTGGACCCAAGGAGCATCCAATGGCTGCTGGCCACGGGCGGGGTGCTGTTGGCGGTGGGTCTGGTGATATTGTTGGCCAGCCTCGGCGTTTTCAAGGATCCGCGGGTTGTGGCGGTTCTGCTGGGGGCGGGCACGCTGGCGGTGATGGCGGCGGGCGTATTAGTCATCCACTTTTCGCGTTATCAGGTTGCCGGCAAGGCCGCCACGCTTCTGGGGTGCCTCATCATGCCGCTAAACCTGTGGTTCTACCACGCTCATCACCTGATGACGCTGTCGGGCCACCTCTGGGTGGCCGCGGCGTTCTGCTGTGCCTTGTACGCCACCACCGCATGGATTCTCGCCGACAGCACCTTCGTCTATGTTCTCATGGCCGGCGTGGCCGGCACGGGCCTGCTCATACTGGCCGATGCCCGGTGTCTGGCCGAGATCGCCAGACCCTCCACGCTTCTGGTGGTCCTGGCCCTGCTGGCCTTGCACGCCGAACGCGTTTTTCCGGACGACGAGAAAACTCCCTTCTCCCGCAAGCGTTTCGGCATGGCGTTCTTCTGGTGCGCCCAGGGTCTCATGGCCGCGGGGCTGGCGATACTGCTGGTGGCGCAACTGGTGGGATGGATGCACGGGCCCCTGGGCGCCCTGATGATGATCCCCGCGCCGGACATCGCCAACGAGGCCAACCATGGTTTGCGCATGTGGGCCCTGATCCTGGTGCTGGCCGGCACCTACGCCTATGTCTACAGCGACGTCGTCGTCCGGCGGGTTGGCCGCTACGTTTATTTGGCCGCTTTTACGCTGCTATGGGCGGAAGTCCTGGCCCTGGATGTGTTGCGTCTGCGGCTTGAGCCGCACACCACCATCGTGCTTCTGTCGCTGACGGCATTGGCGGTGAACCTTCTTTACCGCATCGCCGCCGGCATCTCTGCGCGTGTGGGTCGGCCCCTGCCGGCTTTGGGGCTGCTTTTGAGTCTTGTGCCGGTGGTCTACGGCGTAACCCTGCACTTGCGAGCCACCGAGGCCGCCCTGCACCAGTATTGGCCGTTTAGCGCCACCTGGCACTACGTGCTGTCGATGTTGCTGGCGGCGGTGGTATGCCGGGTGGGGGCGCACCTGTATCGCCGGGGGCAGCCGGGGCTGGTGGCGGGGTATTTCTTCGGCAGCGCCGCTTCCCTGCTGGTCGCCGGGGCGGCCGCGTTGGCGACTCTTGGCCTGGCCGCCTGGGACCAGCAGGCCCCTGTGCTGGCGCTCATACCCATCGCTTACCTGATGGCGTGCCATCTGTATCGGAGAAAAGCGTTTGAAAAACCCTTGGAACAGGTTGCCCATGCCGCCATGGTCGTCATGATCGTGTCGGTCGTCTGCTCCGCTTTCCAGATCACCGAGCGCGTAGTGACGCCTATTTCACAGCAGCGTACCAACCTTTTGTTGGCGGTCTTCTGTGCCGAGGCGGCCGTGTTTTACGCTCTGTGTGCCACGTTGCGGCGGGCGCCATGGGGAGTCTATATGGGTACGCTGGCGGCCTGCGGTAGCCTCTGGCAGTTCCTCAATTACTTCAACGTGCCGGCGGAATATCACATCGCGCTCTTCGCTGTGCTGGGGCTGGGGTTGCTGGTGGCCTATAACCTGGCTCTGGTAGAGCGGTTTGCCAGTCCGCATCTGGCCGGGCCGGCGTTCCGCTGCGGCAATGCCCTGCTATCGATCGCCGCTTTTGCCGCCGTTCTCATGTCGCTGAGTCATCTGGTCATCGGGCGGATACTCAAGCCGGACATGGTTTTGGACGCCGCGTTGGCGTTGGCCGCCATTGCCGCCGCGGCGATGGTGCGCGATGCCCTGTGCCGGCGCTGGCATATCAGTCTGGCCATTATCCTGGGCACCGTCGATTGTCTGGTCGTGCATAGATGGCTGGATCTGGGTTTGGGGCGGAGTGTCGAGACGTTTCTGGTCGCCGTGGGCCTGCTATTGCTGGGGTGGGGCCATGTGGGCTGGTATCGCGAGCAGGACCAGCGCAGCGACACGGTAAGTTTCACCATCGGCCTGGGCAGCCTCCTGGCCGGTACGCCTCTGCTGATCGCCGCCCTGGCGCAGCGGTTTTTCTATGACATCTCGACCATCGATGAGATCAGCCTGCTGACGGTCAGTGTTCTCATGCTGGTCAGCGGGGTGATCCTGCGGATTCGCTCCACCACGTTAACCGGCGGCGTGTTGTTGGCGCTGCATCTGTTGATGCTGATGGTTTCCCTGGGCATGCACGCCCAGTTGGCGATCGGCGTCTATCTGGCCATCGGCGGTGCCGTGTTGTTCGCCATGGGCATAGTCCTGAGCGTCTGCCGCGAGCGTCTCCTGGCCCTGCCCAGGGCAATTCAGGCCCGCCAAGGAATGTTCAAGGTGCTCAATTGGAGGTAGCGGTTGCTTGGGCGCATGGGCGTCTGGCCTGTAGGCATGTCCAGCGGCGCGGAATACACAGGCGGGGCGGAAGGTTCGGGCTACGGCAGTTCCAGCGCTCCCACCAGGTCGTCGAGCCGATCGACGTTCATTTTTACCATGTACTGGGTGATGCCCTGACAGATTTTCACAGGTGTCGCTGGATCGACGAACAGAGCCGTGCCCATGGCCACCGCGCTGGCCCCGGCGAGGATAAACTCCACCGCGTCCTGCCAATACTGGATGCCCCCCATGCCGATGATGGGGATTTTAGCCGCTTTGGCCACGGAGCGATAAACACGGCTGACCAGGTGGAGGGCGATGGGCTTGATCGCCGGGCCGGAGAGGCCCCCGGTGACGTTGGCCAGGCGTGGCCGGCGTTTGTTGATATCGATGGCCATGGCGGTAAAGGTGTTCACCATGGACAGTATGTCGGCGCCGCCCTCGATCGCCGCCCGCGCGGTCTGGGTTATATCCTCCACGTTGGGCGAGAGTTTTACCACCAGCGGCTTGTGGGGCAATACTTTCTTGACGGCGCCGGTAAGTTCTTTGAGTCGGCCAGGGTGCGTGCCAAAGGTCAGCCCGTCCTTGACGTTGGGGCAGGATACGTTCAACTCGACTCCGGCGAGGCAGTCCAGGCCATCCATGGCGGCGCAGGTTTCGATATAGTCGTCGAAACTGTGGCCGGCGACGTTGACGATCACCGGACAGGGCATGGTTTGCAGGAGCGGCACTTTTTCCGCCAGGAAGCGCTGGAGCCCGACGTTGGCCAGTCCAATGGCGTTGAGCATGCCGGCGCGCACCTCGACGATGCGGGTAGGCTGGTTGCCGGGCCGTTCTTCGCGGGTGATGGACTTGGTGACAAAGGCCCCCAGCTTCGCCAGGTCCATGAAATCCGCGTATTCCCGGGCATATCCGCAGGTTCCCGAGCAGGTGAGCGTCGGGTATGAGAGTTTCAAGCCGCCAAGATTTGTGGATAGATCAGGCACAGGCAATGGTTGTATGCGTTGCGGCGGAAAAGGCAAGAGATGGGTCGCGAACGGCTTCCACGGGTTACCAAACCAGCTCCCGTGCCGAAAACACCGGCCCATCCGTGCAGGCCAGTTTATAATTCCAATTCCGTCCGTCTGCTGCCGGTTCGGACGCTGGGCGTTTCACGCGGATGACGCAGCTTTGACAGGTGCCCATACCGCAGCCCATGGCCCTTTCGACGGCGATCTGCGCCTCCCATCCTCCGGCGGCGGCCAGCTCGGCGACCCGCTTCATCATCGGCTCGGGGCCGCAGGTGTAAAAGACGGGCGTCAGCCGCCCCTGCGGGGGGATACCCGGCGGAAAATGCCGCTTCAGGTAACATTCCAAGGCCTGGGTCACGAAGCCGCGGAAGCCGTAGCTGCCATCGTCGGTGCTGATGACCGCGGGCACGCCGCACTTGGCGAACTCGGTCACAACATTTCCCGGCTCGACGTCTTCAGTCCCTCGCCGCGTCCCCGCGTCCCCGTGTCCCTGGCTCATTTCCTTTCCCGACCCCCGACCCACGACTTTCGACTCCCGATCCCCAACATTTTCCCCTATCGTCAGCGGCAACAGGTCGCGGGCGACGGCTCCGATGAAGGCGATGGCCCGGCCGCGCAAACGCGATGCCAGGTAGAGCATGGGTCCGATACCGACGCCGCCGGCGATGAGGATGGCGAATTCATCCTTCGTCGGCAACAAGAAATGGTTTCCCAGTGGGCCCAGCAGATATACTTTGTCTCCAGGCATCAGGCGCGACAACCAGCTTGTTCCCACGCCCACCACACGCTGGATCAGATCCAGTTCGCTGCCGTCGGGGATGTCGGTCCGACCGGCCAGGGAGAAGGCCCGCCGCAGCATAGCCAGGGGGGACATCAGTTCCCGTCCCTTAAGCGATGGCGCTTGGCCCAGTTCCCAATCCAGCTCGGTTTCCGGGCTGTAGTTGGCGTTCAGATCACGGCAGGCGACCTGCACGAATTGGCCTGGTTCGGTCGGCGGAAAATTTTCCACATACAGACTCAGGCGATGGTGTTCCCGGCAGACATTCAGGTTTTGGCGCACGATGGCTACAAACTGGCTTCGTCGTCCGGGGGGCGGGGGGGCAGGCGGTGATGAGCTAGGCAAGTTCATGGGCAGCCCAGGCCGAGCCGGTAAAAAAAAGCTTCCGGAGGTATGGCTCCAATTGGACCTCCGGAAGCGTGCCACGGCTGTAAACAGCCGCTAAATCTCGAGGTTGTAGGAAGCAAATTCCGATCGTAGCCACATCCCCAAGGACGGCGGCAAATATAGCGTTGTCCAGGGGTAGTGTCAATCAGTTATTGGGTATGTGGAGAGTTTTGTTTAGCAATATAAGTTGTGTAATGACAAATACTTACAGTAATATATGGAAGATAGATGACAGGATGCAGGAGCGAATGCTCAATGTTGATAGGGCCGCGTCCGTTATATGAATCCTGAGCAGGCGATAGTGGGATGGTCCCGCAGGAAGGGCGGGCGACCGCTTTCCAATGGCAACGCAAGCAGCGGCGCTTCCCGACTCCTATTGCTTTCACTGTTCCCAAGGCGTAAATTAGACAGCGTCGTTGCGGGCGATTAGTTCAGTTGGCTAGAACGCACGGATCACACCCGTGAGGTCACAGGTTCGAGTCCTGTATCGCCCATTACCCCCTCGCACTGTCCCGCACGATGCCGTTTCTGGCCGAATAACGCGGTTTGGCCAATGGGTTGCGGCCCTTCGCGGGCCAGTTCTGGCGTTTGCTGCGTCGGATTTTGCGTCGCTTTCGGCCGCGATTCGGTCGCTTGCGTCGGATTCTGCGTCGGCTTTGGTGTCTGTTCGGTTGCCGCTTGGGCGAAATGCTCATCCGTCACTTGAAGATAATGCTTCTGCGCCACCGCTCGGCTATTGCCGATCCATGCGCACACCACATGCACCGGCCAGCGCTCGGCCAGTTCCGTTTCGCGGGTACTGCGAAGATTCTGGAACAGCTTGGGCCAGGGCTGTAGGCCGGCCCGTTTGATGATCCGCTCAAGCTGGGTCCGCAGATTGCAGTTATGTTCGCGGTAGCGCGTGATGACGTATTCCGTTCCCGGCTCGGCCGCCTCAAAGACTTCGCGCAGGTGCGGCAGCAGTTCGGGGAATAGCGGCATCATCCGGGATTCACCGCCGGCATGGTGTTCGGTCTTGGGGCTTCGAATAAGGATACGGCCCTTTTCCCAATCCACGTCCCCCCAGCGCAACGCCAGGTGTTCGGATGGGCAGCGCAGCCCGCCGTAGCGGCTCAGGGCGAACAGCAGCCGCCATTGGGCATCCGGGCAGGCTTCCAGCACCTTCGCTGCCTCTTGCTTACTGATGAAGTAGAATCGCTTAGTGTTGGCTTGGATCGCCGCTTTCAGGTCCGCGAAGGGATTTACCATCAGCAGCTTTCGGCGTATCGCCGCCCGGAAGTATTGTTTGGCGATACCGCACCGCCGGCGGACGGTGTTATCCGACAGCTTCAAGCCGATCAGGTACAGCCGCCACTTGTCCGCGTCGCCGGGCGTGATTTCGGCCAGGGCCTTGCCAGCCCCAAAGTAGGCAATCAGGTTGCGCCGCGTATGGCCGTAGACAAGGGCCGTGGCCGGCTTCACGTCGCATCGGCCGCCAATGTAGCTATCCAGGAATGCGCCCAGTTTGGCGCATCCCCGCTCGGCTACCAGCCCCACGCCCGCCAGGCGGTCGTACATCACTTCATCCAGGCGGGTCAACCATTCCCCGGTTTCCGGGTCCACCACGCCGGTAACGCCTGATGCCGCAAGCGCCAGTTGCTCCACCCGCACCTTGACGGATTCGGCTTGGCGCATTGTGGCCTTGCCCAGCCGCAATGTCTTTCGGCTCCCGTCGCCGGCCGCAAACTGAATCCGTCGTCTGCCGTTGGGGTCGCTGATGATGCTCGCCATAAGTCACCTTTCCTTGCTCTTGCGGGCCGGTTGTACTGCCGGCCGGATGGTAATATCCAGTTCCAGCGCTTCGGCCAGGCGCTCCAGATTTTCCACGCTCAAGCCCGCCTCGCCCCGCATCAGGCGCGACAGGTGCGATTGGCCTATCCCCGTTTCCTTCCACAGCCGATAGCGGGTCTTGCCGCTTGCCTCAATTGCCTTGCGAATCTCATCCAGTACGTTTCCCATGCCAAGCATGATACCCGATACTGTCATTAAATGCAAGTAGTAGGCGCTCATAATAACCCCAGCCGTTCAAGCTCACGTTGGCAACGCGGGTTTACCCACCCCGGCCGGCCTTCGGGGGTTCGATACGGGACAAGGGCCGCCAGTTGCTCGGCAATCCGCCGGCTCAGCGTTTCGCGCTTGGCCAGCAGCGCCAGCAGTTCGGCTTTGTGGGTCTTCATCCGGGCCGCCAGGTCTACCGTCACGGCTTCGCGGGGCTGGAAGCGTAGGCGGTCCCCGTTGGCCTCAAGCCGTATGCCAAGGGCGTCCAGTTCGGCCAACAGGTCTAACACGTTGCCGGGGGCCGGTATGGGGCGTGTGGGTCCTTCCGGGGCGTCTTTTCTTCGGATATTCCACGGTGAACAGCCGGAACATGCAAAATACTTTATTTCCGGGGGTGCGTCGGGGGCCGGGGTACTCATACTTCCCCCCAATCCTCGCCCTTGGCTTTGCCCCCGTCTGCGGTGTCTACGTCTACACAACCCGTTTCCAAGCCCACCATCGGGGGTTTCGTAGGCGCAGGGGGGCCAGATTCGGGAGTTGTGTAGACGCTCTCCGGGGCATTCAGGCGGAAGATTCGCGTAGGCCGGCCGCCCCGGGCGCTGGGGCCTTGCTGTTCCCACCGGCCCATGCCGGCTTCGGCCAGGGCATCCAGGGCGGTTTCAGCTTCGCCGGCCGTCCGAAACAGCCGGCTTGTCTGTTGAAGCTCACGAACCGTCACGGCCCCGCCCTTGCGCCCGATCAGTTCCACCAGCCGCCGCC
>Ga0316226_1000364_pt1 | contig 62679 bp, 55 predicted proteins | sample TBH18017metaG_FD_206009 | JGI IMG/M metagenome (GOLD analysis project Ga0316226, IMG submission 206009) | Freshwater microbial communities from Trout Bog Lake, Wisconsin, USA - TBH18017 | ecosystem: Environmental > Aquatic > Freshwater > Lake > Hypolimnion/Profundal zone | place: USA: Wisconsin...
CGTCGGCGTATTTCGGCCCATTGGTCCATATCTGTGAACATCCTCCATCTTTAGATTGAAGGTGCCGCACTTTTCGACCGCCGCGTCACTCAACGCCACCCGCCGCACTTTTCGACCGCCCTTTACAGTTTACTGGGAAGGTTTGGGGAAGGTTTTTCGGCGAAACAAGGGGTGTTATAGGCCATTACAGTCCAAAATAACCACACTCGATTGAATAGATTCTATCTCTGTAAGTTGCTTGTATTCAGGGAGTTAAACATCTGCACCCGGCGGGGGTCGAACCCACAACCTTTGGCTTCGGAGGCCAACGCTCTATCCAGTTGAGCTACGAGTGCGCTTGTTTGATCGCCTGTATGGCAATCGGCGAAGTGTTATTCCTAGGCGGTTGCGCTGGGAATGGCAAGCGGGAAGCGCACAAACATCCGTCGCATCCTGAATCCTACCTCTGCCTCTGACGAGCGAATGCCCTACTGCTTTGAGGGGATTTTTTTCAGCCGTTCGGAGAGGTCTGTCTCCTCGGGCCACACCCAGGCACCACTGGAATTGGCCGTCGTGCCGTCGGGGGTGAACACCACGCCTAGTTTGCCTCCGCCAATCCGCAGCAACTGGACTTCCGTTCCGGCGGGCACCCTGAGTTTGCCATTCGCCTTGCCATTCGTCACCGCAGGAAAAACAACGGGGCTGAGAATCGTCACCGTCTTGGGCAACCGGGAGAGATCGGCAGTGAGCTTATAGACATCCACCGGCTTGCCGGGACCGGAAGGATTGGAAGAAGCGTTATTGGGGAGTTCTTCAATGGGCGGGGGAGTTGCCTGGGGAAAAGAGGAATTCGTTGGAGCAACAGGCGCAGCTATCGGCCCGTCCGCAAAGGCGATGCCATACTTGGCGAGCTGCTCTTTGATCCACGGGCATTTTTCGTCCACAAAATGACGAAATGGGGGCAGCTTCACATAAGAGGCGACGGCGAGCAGGATCACCGAGCCGATCAAGGCCCATCTCCAAAAATGGCTGTGTTGTTCTTCCATTGCTTTAGGGATAGGTGAATCGGCGGGGCGGGAGCAATCTCAAAAATAGGCGCGCGCCTTTATTTCACAAGAATTTCATCAAAAATGGCTTGTATTTTTTTCGTTCCCGTCATTTTCAACACACTGCCTTGCAGCGGAGCCCAACATAGCGCATACAATGGGAACGGGCAAATTGACCCTAGGTGGAATCCCAGCGGCAGCCCACGTATTTCATGATGAGCAAGATCAATCTCGATGGCGGTGAAACCAGCATCATCCGGACGCCCGGGTTCTCCAGCGCGCCGATGCCGGGGCGCGTGGAAGACCCCGATAAAACGGTCTGCGCCGCCAATAAATTTTAAAGCCCGTGAAACACCTGTTGCGCTTCTGGCCCTGGCTGGCCGCCCTCCTCAGCGGACACCTGCTCACCCTCTGCTTCCCCCCCTTCAGCCAAGGCTGGCTCTGCTGGATTGCCCTCATGCCCCTCATCGCCGCCGTCTGGTTCGGAGCCGCAGGAAGCGTCCGCTGCGCGGCACTCCTGGGATACCTCACCGGATTGACCTTCTTCTGGGGCGTATTCTCTTGGCTCACCACCGTCACAGCCGTGGGCTGGTTTGCGCTGGCGTTTTACCTGGCGCTTTTCCCGGCAGCTTGGGCCGCAATTCTCGGCTTGGCAGGCCGCAGCGCGGGCGATTTCACTCGTTCCGGCGCCAACCTCCGCCTTGCCTTTCTGGGAGCCGCCGCATGGACCTCCATTGAATGGCTGCGCGGCTTCGGAGCCATCAGCTTCGGCTGGAACGGCCTCGGCGTCGGCCTGCACAGCAACCTCGCCCTCATCCAGATCGTCGAATGGACCGGCGTCGGCGGCCTCTCCTTCCTCGCCGCCCTCACCAACCTCATCGGCGTCATCACCGTGCGCCGATTCGTGCAGGAAGCCTGGCAGCGGCGCATCCGGCCCCATTGGGATTTCAGCGTCAACATGGCCCTCATCGCCGCCGTCTTCGCCATCGGCGTCCGCGCCATCTTCGCCCCGGCAGTCGGCGACACCATCCCCCTGCGCATCGCAGCAGTCCAGGCAAACATCCCGCAGACGCAAAAATTCGACCGCGCCTACGCCCAGCTCATCCGCGATCGCTACACCGCGCTTACGGAAATCGCCCTCTCCACCCGCCCGCAACTCCTCCTCTGGCCGGAAGCTGCCACCCCAGGCTCCATGTTTGAGAGCGAAGAACTGCGCCAATTCGTCAGCGGCTTCGCCCGGCGCGGCGCATCCAACTTCCTCCTCGGCACCCTCGACTTTGACGAAGCCCAGCACGACTACAACATCGCTGCCCTCTTCACCCAAAACGGCAAAACCCTGCAAACCTACCGCAAAATCCACCTCGTCCCCTTCGGCGAATACATCCCCTTCCGGCACACCTTCCCACCCTTCGAGTGGATCATCGGCGACCTCATCCCCGGCGACTTCACCCCCGGCACCGAATACACCATCCTGAAACTGGAAGACCCCGAAATTCGCGCCGCCGCCCTCATCTGCTTTGAAGACACCCTCGGCGACCTCACCCGGCACTTCGTCGCCCACGGCGCGCAACTCCTCATCAACGTCACCAACGACGGCTGGTTCCTGCGCAGTCAGGGCTCAGAACAACACCTCGCCAACGCCGTCTTCCGGGCCGTCGAAAATCGCCGCCCGCTCATCCGCGCCGCTAACACCGGCGTCACCGCCTTCATTGACGTGCAAGGCCGCGTCGCCAACGCCTTCCGCCCCGACGGCAACTCCTTCACCGAAGGCATCCTCTCCGACACCATCCAGATTCCCCCCGCAACCGCACCCACAACCTACTACACCCGCCACGGCGAGCGTTTTTCCCAAGCCTGCGCCGTATTGAGCCTTGCCGCGATCGGCTTATTGATCTGGCAGCGTTGCAGACCATGAAGAAAAGCCTCGAACCGCAAACCGCGCAAATGGACCTCGAATTACAAGGCCCGCAAAGCGCCCTGCCCACTCCCGCAGTCGCCCCCACCGTCAGCGTCCCTTCGCCCTCCTCCTCCCGCCATCTAGTCGTCTCCATCCACGACGTCTCCCCTCTCACGCGCGAACCCGTGGAAAAAATCCTCGCTGAACTCGAAGTACTCGGCATCCGCCAGGTCTCCCTTTTGGTCGTCCCCGATCACCACTGCAAAGGCCACATCCTCGACCATCCCGAATTCTGCGCCTGGCTGCGCGAGCGCGTCGAAGCGGGCCACGAAGTCGCCCTCCACGGCTACTTCCACCGCCGCGACCAGCGGGCAGGAGAAACCTTCCTGCAAAAGCTGACTACCCGGTATTATACCGCGGGAGAAGGCGAATTCTACGACATCGCCGGAGCCGACGCCCTGCGCCTCATCAGCCAGGCGAGGCAGGAATTCCGCAAAGTTGGGCTCGACCCCCAAGGCTTCGTCGCCCCCGCCTGGCTCCTGAGCGATGGAGCCGACCGCGCCCTCCAGCGCCTCGGCCTCACCTACACTACGCGCCTTGGCGGCCTCTTCGACTACACCACCGGCATCCACTACGCTTCGCAATCGCTCGTCTGGAGCACGCGCAGTTGGTGGCGTCGTATCGCCAGCCGCCTCTGGAATGCCCGTCTCTTCCACCAGTTGAAACACTGCGTCCTCCTGCGCATCGGCATCCACCCCACCGACCTGCAACACCCGGCCATCTGGAAGCAAATCAAAACCCTCACCACGCAGGCCCTCGAAGACCGCACCCCCGTCACCTACGCCGGATATTTGAAAAAGCCCGGCACGCAAAATAAATAGCACATTTGCGCTGGGAGAGATCGCATATCTTCTGCGCTTTCAGCGCGCAGGAAACGAACGAGGCCGTATCAATATTTGCCGTCACGTCGGACATAGGCCAGCACCTTTTGCGCATCCCCGCCGGTGGCCCACACTTCCCGCAAAAAGTCGGCGGGGTGCAGGTCGTGTTCGGTGAAAAACCGGCGGTCTCCGCCGCAGCAAAACATCAGATCATTGGGCATTTCCCCGCGCAACCGGGCCTTGGCTTTTTCAATCACGCGCGGCAGCCAGCGAATGCCATCGAGTTCGGCGTCTTTGGCGGGCAGTTCCGCCATATTCAAACGGTGACTGGAGGGGACGCCGTGTTGCATCACCAGAAAATAATCCCGCCGCACCGCAAGGATGAGCAGCGCGGTTTCCCAATCCAGAGCACTGGCGTCTTCCGCGTAGTCGAACAACTCCATCGGCGAGGCTCCGATGGCCGCCAACGCCTGCTGCTCCTGGGCGTCGAAGAGAGTTTGCGGATCGCGATGCCCCGCTTGGTAGCGTTGCAAGGCTTTATCGTAAAGAAGCTTTACCTGGCTGGTCCAATCGTAGTTTTTCATGGGGCCAATTTACATCCGGTCGAGGCCGTTGTCAGCAGCATTGCTTCACGAGCGGGTCCAAGGCCTCGGCCCAGATAGCATACCCCTTTTCGGTCGGATGACAGCGGTCATCCATGACCTCCAGAGGAATCTCTCCATCGGAGCCGAGGAGTCGTTGCCCAATGTCGAGTTGCAGGATGTGGGGTTTGCCCGTCAGGCTTGCCTTGAGCGCTTCATTGACTTCTTTCACCTGCGTATGGATCGCCTCATGGCTCAGGCCGCGCGGAAATAGGGACATAACCAGAAGGTTGCTGACCGGGGATTGGCAGTGAATCCAATGGCATATCTCCTCAATCCCGGCGACGATCTCCTCGGCGGTGTTCGTGCGTCCCGCATCGTTGCCTGTGAGGTTGTTGGTGCCGATGTTGAGCACTACCAGTTTGGGCTGTTGCCCGGTGAACTCCCCGTTCTCCAGCCGCCAAAGAACATTCTGGATGCAGTCCCAGCCGTAGCCGAGATTGAGCGTGCGGATGTTTCCGAAAGAACGCTGCCAGACAGGCCGCCCCCGCCCTTCCATCTCGAACATGTGCGTGATGGAATCGCCCACAAAAATCAGATCGTGGTTCCCGGCTTGGACTTGCTTCAGCTTTTGCTGACGGCGCTCAGTCCAGTCGTAGAAATCTTTTTGCGTATTGGGAACAGGGACGATGGCGGGGTTGGATGGCATAGGATCAACAGTTATCCCCGCACTCACTCCGAGCATTTCGGTATTGGCCGCGCCAGGCGGAACGATGGGATACACGTTTTCTTCGGGATCAATGGGGAGGTTGATGAAACACGGTCCCGGTTGGGCCATGGCTTCCTTGAGGGCATCCGCGACATTGGTTGCGCCCGTCAGATCGTAGGCACGGATGCCGAACGCGCGGGCCACCGCCGCGAAATCCGGCTGGCGCTCGAAGATGGAAGCCGCGTAGCGTTTTCTGTAAAAGAGTTCCTGCTGCTGGCGCACCATGCCGAGCCGGTTGTTGTTGAGGATGATGACCGTCACGTCGAGGTTCAACTCGGCCAGCGTCGCCAACTCCTGGATGTTCATCAAAATGGAGCCGTCGCCGCTCACGCACACCGTGCGGCGTCCCGGCGCGGCCAGCGCTCCGCCGATGGCGGCGGGTAGGCCGAAGCCCATCGTTCCCAATCCGCCCGAGGTGAGAAAAGTGCGTGGCTGCCGGACCGGGTAGCCCTGGGCCATCCACATTTGATGCTGGCCCACGTCGGTGGAGACAATCGCATCGGGCGGCAGCAAATCGCCCAGGATTTTGCAAAATTCCAGCGGATGCACGCCCTGTTCCCGCTTCGGGATCACGAGCGGATGGCTGGCTTTAAGGCACGCTATGCGGGACAGCCACTCCGGGCGCTCCTGTGGTGTGGCGACGGCGAGCAACTGGCGCAGGATTGTTCCCGCGTCCCCGGCGGCGGAGACGCTGGTCGCCTTGATCTTGTCGATCTCGCACGGGTCGATGTCGATGTGGATGATCCCGGCACGCTCGCAGAAGCGCGGCGCGTGGCCGGTCGCCCGGTCGTCAAAGCGCGCGCCGATGGCGATCAGGAGATCGGCCTCATCCATAATGTAATTGGTGAACGGCGCGCCGTGCATCCCGAGCATTCCGAGCGCCAGCGGGTGATCGCACGGCACGGCTCCCAGCCCCATCAACGTGCTCGCCACAGGAGCGCCGATGCGTTGGGCCAGTTCCAGGACGAGCCCGCCCGCGCTGGCGCCAATCGCGCCGCCGCCGATATACAGCACCGGACGCTGGGCTTTGGCGATGAGTTCCGCCATGCGCGCCACCGTTTCCGCTGGAGTGCCTTGCGGCGGTTGGGCTTTGCCCGGTTCGGGCCAGGTTTCCACGTCGCAGATGCCCAGAAAAATGTCCTTGGGAACATCCACCACCACCGGGCCGGGGCGACCCGATTCGGCGATCTCAAACGCCCTTGGGATCACCTCCAGAAGTTCCTCCGGGTGCATGACCATGAAGCTGTGTTTGGTGATCGGCAGGGTGAGCCCGAAGGTGTCCACTTCCTGAAAGGCGTCCGTGCGCAGGAGCGAACTGGGCACCTGTCCCGTGATGGCCACGAGCGGCGTGGAGTCGAGCTTCGCGTCGGCAATGGCCGTGAGCAGGTTTGTCGCGCCCGGCCCGGAAGTGCCGAGGCAGACGGCTGCCCTGCCCGTCACGCGGGCCATCCCTTGGGCGATGAACCCCGCCCCCTGTTCGTGCCGCGCCAGGACATGCCGGAGGGGGCTGTCATAGAGCGCGTCGTAGAGGGGCAGGATCGCGCCGCCGGGAATGCCGGAGAGGATGCGAATGCCTTGGCGTTCGAGCAATTTGCAGATGATTTGGGCTCCGTTGAACTTCATGGTCTTTATGGGGGCGGTTGGTTGCGGTTTGGGACCGGCGATGCTTTGAGGGGGATACAAAACAACCCCCTCTGGCGTTTGCCGGAGGGGGTTGTTTGAAAAGTGTTTTCAACCCTCACCGAGCGCACGTCAGCGCGACGACTACGACGACCGCCACGAGTTCGAGGCGGACAACGAGGGCTGCGACTAGGCGAGCGGTGAGGATCATGTGCTTGCAGGTGTTAAGCTGGGGAAAGCCGGTTGTCAACCCAGGAAACGGCAACGCGATTACTTTCCAGTCAGCACCTTGGCCGCCGTTTCGGCCATCTTCTGGTAACCAGCGTCGTTGGGGTGAAGCCAGTCGGACTGGTATTCGGTTTTGAGTTTGACGGGATTAGCCGGATCGGTCAGCGCGACGTCGAAGTCGATGACCCCATCGGCTCCGTTCCCCTGGCGGATCAAAGCATTGATCTCCTTGCGCAAGGTTTCCTTGGCAGGGTCGGCATCAAATTTTGCATTGCCGCCCGCCGGGGTGATCGTGCCGATGTAGATTTTCCTTTGCTGGGCTTTGCTGCCGTCAATGACCCGCTTCAATAAATCGCCATAAGCCGTGGCGGAGTTGATTTTGCCGCCACTGATGATGTCATTGATCCCCATCAGGAAGATCACGGTATCCACGCCAAGCAAATCCCGCGTGGTGGCTGGCATGCCGCCGCCATAGAGCGCCAGATCGCCGTTTTGGCCGAGGTTCAAAACGGGGCGGTCGATCAGTTTGCCTAGGATCGACGGATAGCGGTGATCGGTGTTCGGGGTGGAGTTGTAGCCATGGGTGATGGAGTCGCCGTAGCAAAGAATGGACCCGCGCGGGTCGGTGGTGAAGACATCCACTTGGTAAAGAACGCCGGAGCGGAAGGTTAGTGTTTTTTCGAGTGTTTCTTTTGCGAAGGCATCCCCCGCCTCGCCATAGCCTTTGTCCACTTCGTAAGCGTAAGGGAATTTCTGGGAGGCATACTGATCCTCGACATACCAGGTGCCCTTGGTCACGGAGATGGGCATTTCATCGGACACGACGGGTTGCGCGCCTTTCTCCACTTTCAAACTTGCCGAGCCGCTGAAAAGAATGGGGAAGGGCGTCCCGATGATTTTTCCCATGTCATCCGCTCCCTTGACCAAAGCCATTTTGGTCAGGTCGATGTCGGTCAGGCGATCTCCGCGCAAATGCACCCGCACTTTCGTGCCATCGAATTGCAGTGGCGTGCGCATCCGCTGGGTTCCGCCCAGACCTCCACACCAACCGGCATCAGCCATTCCAACAAAGCCGCGTTTGATGAAAGCAGTTTTCCATATTCCCTCTTCAGCGAAGGCAAGACTGGCCGTTGCCAGAAGCGCCAGCGAGAGCGCGGCGAAATGGTTCAATTTTTTGAGGAAGGGTAGGGGGATCATTTTTTGAACTTCTGAGGGTTATTTTTTGGGGAGGAGAACGCTTTCCGCCGGTTCCAAATCCTTCGCGCTGATCTTGGAACGCACTTCAGAAAAGGTGTCGCCTTCGGGATACGCTGGGACTTTCACAGAGCAGCGGTCCAGCGGCTCAAAGGCGAAGAGGCGTGCTGTTGGGTTGCCCCAGGTCTCTTCGGCGACGAACCGCAATCCGCGCGCCTCCGTGGCGAGTGGCACACAGGCCAGCCGCTGGTGGTTTTGGGTTTCGCGGAAGACTGTGCGCCATTGACCCGCGTCGTCGAGGGCTTCAAGCCGGAACGCCTTCACCAGTGAGCCGGGCAGGGAATACGCACCTTTTTTGGATGGATACGAGCTTGGCATTCCTTTGGTAAGGTTCAAATCGCTGTCGAAGACCAGCCGCGCACCGTCAATCTTGACCCGCTGCGACCACTCGAACCCGACGCTTTCACCCAGTGCGCCTTCCCACGCGTGGCCTTCGTCTTTGCGGTCGCGGTCCATGCCGTCGAGCAGTAGCGCCGCGTCTTTGCCACCGCCGATCACTGTGCCTTGGCGGGCGAGGCGGGAGACTTCGCGCGTGAGCGTCGGCAGCCAGCAATCGTCCTCCATGAGCGTCCGTTGCAGTTCGCGCAGAGGCGCGCCGCTGCTGAGGTCGCGCGGGAGTCGGGAGTCGCGCACGCAGAGCGCTGCCGCCGTGCCTGCCGCCTGGCCGAGCAGGGCGCAGGTGCCCATGACGCGCGTGGAAGAAAGCGCCGCGTGGGTGACGGAGATATTGCGCCCGGCAAAGAGCAGGTTCGGAATATTGCGCGAGTAAAGGCTGCGGTAGGGAATGCCGTAGGGGGATGGGGCTGGATGGAAAATGGTCGGTTTGCCGGGAAAATAAATCCCGGCGGGATGATGGTCGTCCATCGACCATCCACCGTAGGCGATAATGTCGTCGAAGCGTCCACCGTCGCGCACATCGTTTTGCGTGAGGATGTGATCGCCCAGGTAACGGCGGTTCTCGCGTTTGCCGGGGAGCGCGCCGATCCACTCGATAGCCCAGTTCTCCGCCTCCTTGCGCTCCGGCGCGCGGTTCTTGATGTAATCGCAAACGCCGTAGGTGATACGCATCAACTCATCCCGGATTGCCTCTGCGTCCTTGATGGTGTCTTGCAGTCCTCCCACTTCCAACCACCAAAAGTTATGTCCGTTGACGCCATTGATCCGGAAAGGGAGATCTGCGGTGCTCTCGAATTTGTAAGCCCAAGCCGGGGCGATGAACTGCTGCGGTTCCTCCGTGTGGCGGAACTGGATGAGCAAAGAGTTGCCCATTGTCTTGGCGTCGGCTTGGTGCGGCTGGATGTCCTCGTTGAACTCAGCCCGCGCTTCGCGTCCGGTCCGGAAATCCGCGCCCGTTACAGCGGCGAGGATACTGTCACCGGAGCAGTCGATGAAGAGCTTTGCGTGGATTTTGTGCCACGTCTGGCTCGTAAGCTCCCAGGCTTTGACTGCGACGATTTTTTGCCCATCCATCTCCGCGTCGGTGCAGCTACAGTTCAGGAATGTCGTGAGATTGGGCTGAAGATGGATTTTTCCCCAGAGAACGCCGTCCCATAGCGAGTAATTGCCGCGCGGGTTGAGATATTGGTTTTCGAGCTGAATCTCCTCCAGGATGCCGGTCTCCTTGTTGTGCTCGCCGTGCGCGCCGCAAATCCACATGCGGACTTCCGAGGAAGCGTTGCCGCCGAAAACCGGGCGATCTTGAACAATGGCCGTCTTGGCACCGTTGCGGGCCGCCGAAAGGGCGGCACAAATGCCGGCCATGCCGCCGCCGATGACACAGACATCAAATGCGTGAGTTTCGTGGTGAGAAAGAGACATAAAGGGGTCGGATAAGGATCAGAATTGCGAAGTCAGTCCCCGATTGTCGAGAAGGAACGCCCCCCAGTTTCGGATTGCATTTTCCCGTGGGTTCCAGATGTTTCTTTCGTGCCTAATCTCTTGTTCAAGAACGCCCGGCTGGTTTTCCCGGATCGCATTGAGCCGCGTGGCGATCTGCGGGTGGCTGAAGGCCGGATCGCCGCTGTTGGCCCAGCGCTGATGCCGGAGCCGGGGGACATGGTGCAGGAACTTGGCGGGCGCTACCTCGCTCCCGGCTTCATCGACATGCACTTGCACGGCGCGTTGGGCCGCGACGCCATGGAGGCGACTCCCGAGGCTTTCGAGACGATCTGCCGTTACCACGCCTCGGGTGGCACGACGGCGCTAGCGTTGACGACCGTGGTCGCGCCGACGGAGGAAATCGTTCGCGTGCTGCGTGCTGCGGACGCTTACCGGCGCAAGACGCACGAAGGGGCGCAACTGCTGGGCATACACGTCGAAGGGCCGTATTTTTCACTGGAAAAACAGGGGGCGCATCGCCCGGACTGGATCCGCAACCCCACGCCCGCCGATTACGAGCCACTCTTGGAATGGGCATCCGTCATGACGCAGATGACCCTTGCGCCGGAACTGCCGGGAGCGCTCGTTCTCATTGAAGCATTGCGCGCGCGTGGCGTGCGCGTGAGCGGCGGCCATAGCGACGCCTGGGACGAAGAGGCGTGCGCGGCGTTTGTTCACGGCATGGAGGGCGTTACCCACACTTTCAATTGCATGTCCTCGGCGCGTCGGCGTGGGCCCTATCGTGTGGCCGGGCTGCTGGAGTTTGCGTTGAGCGAACCGGGAATTTTATGCGAACTGATCGCCGACGGGCGGCACGTCTCGCCGACGCTGATGAGGATGCTCTACCACGCCAAGGGGCCGGACGGCATCGCGCTTGTCACCGACGCCTCTGCCGGAGCTGGGCTGCCAGAGGAAACGGCATTCCAGCTTGGGGAAATCGACGGCGTGGTGCGGGACGGCGTCGGCCTGACCGCAGACGGCGCGGCGCTGGCCGGGAGTACCTCCTCCATGATTCACCTCGTGCGGACGCTCGTGCGCGAAGCCGGAGTGTCGCTCGTGGAAGCCATCCGCATGGCGACGCTCAACCCGGCGCGTGCCCTCAAGCTCCCGCGCAAAGGCGTTCTTGCCCAAGGAGCCGACGCCGATCTGGTATTATTGAGCGACGACCTTGAGGTGATCGCCACCTTTGTTCAGGGCCGCCGGGAGCACCGCGCCTGAAAGTCGGCATCATTCAGAGAGAAGCAGTTTAAGCCAAAGCGCTTAGGGTGAGTTTTTTGCCATGGTGTGGCTTTTCTTGGATTTGTTTCTGTTGGTGCGATTGCAAATCGCGCGGACATCAGCAAAGGAAAGTTCTAAGAGGATGACAAGCCGCTTCAACTCGGATTAGAGGATAATGTATTTTCTTATGTAATTGAAAATAAACTACTTACGTAATCTATTTTTGAAATTCATCCGGGATGCAGCCTTTGCTCGAAGTAGAATATCCCCCACAAGGTGTATTGCCACTGAAGTTTGCGATTGAAATTATCTTTGGGCGACATAGAGTCACCCTCCTTTCGTCAAAAACACGTCCGACATGTCCCATTGCCCAGAAATGAAAATATTTAGCGGTTCCGCCCATCGTGAATTGGCTCGCCGGATTGCCCAGTATGTGGGGGTGCCGCTCGGAGACGCTACTGTGGATTCTTTCCCGGATGGGGAAACCTACGTGAAGATCAACGAGAACGTACGGGGCCGGGATGTGTATATTGTTCAGCCGACGAGCCCGCCGACCAACCAGAACATCATGGAGTTGTTGATCATGGTGGATGCCGCCCGCCGTGCCAGCGCCAACCGCATCACAGCAGTTATCCCGTTCTTTGGCTACGCCCGGCAGGATCGCAAGGATCAGCCGCGCGTACCGATCACAGCCAAGCTTGTCGCCAATCTTCTCACCGCCGCCGGAGTCAACCGCGTGTTGACGATGGACCTCCACGCGCAGCAGGTGGCCGGATTCTTCGACATCCCGGTGGACCATCTCCAGGCGCTGCCGGTCATTCACCGTTATTTTGCTGAGAAGAACCTCGATAATCTTGTGGTCGTCTCGCCCGACGTGGGCGGCGTGAAAAACGCGGGCCACTATGCCCAGGCGCTTGGAGCCGGGTTGGCCATCGTCGCCAAGCGCCGCAAGAGCCCGACCGAGATCGAGCACCTCCATGTTATCGGCGACGTGCAAGGCAAAGACGTTTTCATCGTGGATGACCTCACCGAAACGGCGGGAACCATCACCAGCGCCGCCTCGATTCTCAAGCAGCACGGTGCCAAAACCATTTATGCGGCGGTCTCCCACGCCGTATTATCCGATCTGGCGATCGAACGGCTCAAAAAGTCCGAGATCGTCGAATTGATCACGACCAACAGCGTGCCGGTAAGAACCTGCGACGGCGTGCCCGTCACTGTTCTCTGCATCGCGGAACTCCTCGGCGAAGGGATTAAGCGGATTCACAATGATGAATCCGTCAGTTCGCTATTTGAACTCAAAGGAAACAAGTAAGCTATGGCCAAACAAGTGAAGCTCACCGCCCAGACCCGCTCAGAAACGGGTCGTATAGCGGTCAACAAAATCAAAAGCCAGGGTTTCGTCCCGGCAGTGATCTACGCCCACAACGAAACGCCCGTCTCCCTACAGGTGAGCGCGCGCGATATCGACACGCTCCTCTCCCACGCCGTGGGCGAGCACGTGCTGGTTGATCTCGAAATCGTTGGTGGAGCCAACCGCCTGGCGCTCATCCAGGAAGTCCAGCACCACCCTGTTACCCAAGCAGTGTTGCACGTGGACTTCCACGGCGTCTCGGCGAACGAAGAAATCGAGTCCAGCGTCCCCGTCGAAGCGGTGGGCGAACCGGTGGGCGTCAAGAGCTTTGGTGGCCTCCTCGAGCAGCTCGTCCGCTCCATCACCATCCAGTGCTTGCCACAGGATCTGCCCGATTGCATCAACGTGGACGTCTCCGCGATGGCCATTGGCGACTCGATCCACATCAAGGACATCCAACTCCCGACGGGTGTCACCGCAGTGGACCCCGAAACCACCGTCTTCCTCGTCGCCGAACCCAACGTGGCTGCTGAAGCTGAAACTCCCGCTGCCGCCGAAGCCCCTGCGGCTCCGGAGGTCATCAAGGAGAAGAAGCCCGCCGCCACCGAAGAGAAAAAGTAATCCTTGGAAGCCGCGCGGCAAAGTTTCCGTCTTATTGTCGGGTTGGGAAACCCGGGGAAGGAATACGAACGCACGCGGCACAACGTGGGGTTTATGGTGCTCGACAAACTGGCCGCCCGCTCCGGCGCCATCTGGCGTACGGAGAAGAAATGGAAGGCCATGGTGGCTGACTGCGGAGGCGTGGTCTGCTGCAAACCGACGAGCTTCATGAACCTCAGCGGCAACCCCGTGAACGGCGTGGCGCACTTTTACAAAGTCCCCCCGGCGGAAACGCTGGTCGTCTTTGACGACCTCGCGCTGCCGCTGGGTAAACTCCGGTTCCGGCCCGACGGCTCGGCGGGAGGTCACAACGGGATGCAGTCCGTCATCGAACACCTCGGCACCCAGGAAGTGCCGAGGCTGCGCATCGGTATCGACAGCGCCGCGCCCGGCGGTATGATCGGCCATGTTCTGGGGCGCTTTAGCGCCGAAGAGCAACCCGAACTGGAAGCCGCCCTCGACCGGACCGTGGACGCCATCGCATTTGCCCAAAATCGCGGCTTGCAAGCCGCCATGAATCAATTCAACTAAGAGAGATCACACCATGAACCGTTACGAAGCACTCCTCATTCTCAACATCAAAGGCGGCGACGACGCCGTTAAAGAAACCATCGAACGCCTCGAAGGCGAATTTGCCAAAGAAGGCGCCAAGATCGAATCCGTCCAGAAGATGGATCGCCGCCACTTCTCCTACGTGAAGGGCAAACTCGACTCCGGCTTCTACGTCAACTTCATCTTTGCGGGAACGCCCGCCGTTCTGGAGAAACTCAACGCCAAGTTCAAGCTCGACGCCGAGGTCTATCGCCAGGACTACAAGAAGCTCGTCGCCAAGAAAGTGGCGGCAGCCTAGTCCGGCGCGCCCGCTCCGGCATCCCCTCTAAAAAACCAACCCCCAACCGAGGTTTTACCTATGGCCAGTCTGAATAAAGTCATGCTGATCGGGAACGTCACCCGCGATCCCGAGATTCGTTACACACCCAAAGGCACCGCGCTGGTCGAGATCGGCCTCGCTGTGAACCGCCGCTACACCGCCGAGAACGGCGAGAAGCGCGAAGAAGTGACCTTCGTCGATGTGACCCTCTGGGGCCGCACGGCGGAAATCGCCAACGAATACCTCCGCAAAGGCCGCCCGGTCTATATCGAAGGTCGCCTCCAGCTCGATAGCTGGGACGATAAAACGACCGGCCAGAAGCGCAGCAAACTGCGCGTCGTAGGCGAGGAAATGCAACTCCTGGGCAGCCGCGAAGGCGGTTCCGGTGGTGGCAGTCAAGGGGGCGACGATGAAGAACCCCGCTCCTCCCGCCCGGCCAGTCGTCCGCCGCAGCAATCCCGTCCCCAAGGGCGTCCTGCCTCGGCACCCAAGCCACCCACTGATCCTGATCTGGACGTGGAAGGCGACGATATTCCGTTCTGAGCGACAGCTTAAAAATTGTAAAAGTGAAAGGCCCTCAAACTTGTGTTGACGGGCCTTTCACTTTTTAATGCCTAAGTATTACTTGGGAATAAATGAAAAGCAGGAATCACAGATAAACCCTGACAATGAATGCCCCCGTATCAATCATTAAACGCTGCCTGCGGTTTCTTCTTAAAATTGTACTAGGCCTGGCATTCTTGGTTCTCTCAGGCTACTTCAGCATTGTGGTATGTCCGCTCATTTGGCCATCGCTGAGCAACACAGTTCACAAGCCGAAAAGCGAAGATTTTTGCGGCAGGTATATTCCAATGCCTGGCACGGCCAACTACCTGAAGAAAAAGTATCCTGATGCACAAGCCTGGATGAGTTTCAATCAGGATGGCACTTTTGTGTTTAATGACATTCCCTCCCGCTCGTCCAAGGAGAGTGGGAATGCGACAGAAACGAAAAACGGCAAATGGACGTTCAGAGCAAATGGCAGCCGGGTTATTATTTTGCTGTCTGAAAATGGAGAACCGTTCCTGTATCCTGGCTTGTACATAAAAGGCCGGAAACCTCCGTATATCATCGAGGATTGGCGTGATTTTCCGATGGATTTTTGTATTAACCCGCAACAATCCCATGCAGTTCAAGAATACACGTCCCTTTCCATCACTGACTTTGCAATCCAAGGAGTTTTTGTCCTGAGTGTGTTTGTGCTCCCCTTTTTTCTGCGGCCGGGTTCCGGGCTACGTTCCTTCGGATTCCCGTTTCTGATTATCTTTGCATGGGGGTTTTGGCGGATGGCCTACTTCGATTCAACAACACATAATGACATTCCAGGAATGGGTTACATCGTTTGTGCCTTTGGGTATGCTCTTATCGCCCGCGGCATTTTTGGGATGCGTTGCATTATTTCGCGTGGGCTTTCAAAGCATAGGGACAGACAAATCCCACCGCCACATCCGAACACCACTCCATCGTCAAGTTGATGTGAAAGACTAAGCGGTTTGCTTTATATTTTTCTCGCGCCCAAGCACCAGCCTACCCAGCGGCAGTATCAAGAGAAAATGCGCTGATAAATCGCAGCAGATACCCTAGACCGTCTAGCTGCAAAATGGCTGAATCCGGTAAGAGAATCGGTGTGTCCCCGCAGTGATCCGATGTTTTGGAAGCGTATCTGGTCCACAGCTATTCGTGCCGATCCCCCGCTGCGCGTAATCCAAATTCAGGAAAACCTCCCGAGCAGGATTCAAGTCTGTCGGATGCTTGGCTTGGTAAAGGTCGGCAATCGAGTAATGGCTGGCCGAAGCCTCCATCCATGGCTGCACGGATGCGGCAAAAAGAACGCCCGCCCCCTTGGCTGATTGCAAAGCAATCCACCGCACCTCCGTCTTGTTCCCGTGCTCCTGCGGCACCGCGAAGGGGAAGTATTGCTCCGTCACCGTGCTCTGGAACTGCCCCACCACCGCGCTGCTCTTGCGGTCCCAGTAATTCTCCAGCGGGCCACGTCCGAACCATTCAAGCTTTTCCAAACCGCCCGGCAGAACCAGCGTCACCCCCAAGCGCGGCAGATCGTCCAGCTTGCGGTCCACCACGAACGTATTGTCCACGGCGATCTCCCCCGAGGGCAGCACCAGATAACGGTGCCGATGTTTCACCTTCGCCCCATTGCCGGGGCAGACCCCCTCCTGCACAATCACGATTTCCGCCGAGCCATCCCTGCGCGCGCTCGCCACCACCGACTGCGTTTGCACGGTCACTTCCGGCAGGCCCCACTCGCGCCACTTGTGGAGCATCTTGTTCTTTTCATCCCAACCCTTGAGCCCGTCATTATCCGTCGGCGCCCGCCAGATGTTCAGCAGCGGCCCCGCCTCGATCAGCGTCTCTCCTCCTATGGAATAGTTTTCAATACGTCCGGTCTTACCGTTCACCTCCACCGAAAAGCGATCATTGCTCAAGGCAAACCCCGCTGCGGATTTCCTGACCGCAACCGGCGCACCCTCCACGGGACGTGTCGGCAACACCGCAGTCACAGGTAACTCGCTGGCAGGAATCGCAAACTGATCCCACGCCACCTCATGCCCCGCCGCGCACCAAGCCGTCGCCCGCGCCGTGAAAAACCGCACCGTCAAATGCACTTCTTGCCCCGCGTGGACCGCAGGCGCTTTCAACGCAATCTTGACCTTCTCCTTCGTTTCAGGAGCCGTCTTCAACCTGGGCAGATTTCCCTTGGCCACAGCTACCCCGTCCACGGAAAGCTCCCACGTCCCCTTGAACCCCTCCAGGCTCGTAAAATACTGGCGGTTGGCCACTTGCAGCAACCCCTCCTGAAAATCCTTCAGCGTCACCTTCACCGGACGCGAGAGATACTTCATCTCATTCAAGCCGGGGTGGGGGACACGATCCGTGGAAACCAGCCCGTCGCAGCAGAAATTCAAATCATTGGGCACATCGCCGAAATCCCCGCCGTAAGCCCAGTATTCACGCCCATCCGGCGTCTTTTGTTTGATCCCGTGATCCACCCATTCCCAAATATATCCGCCTTGCAGTCCCGGATATGTGTCAAACGCCTCGAAATAATCCGCCAGCGATCCATTGCTGTTCCCCATCGCGTGCGAAAACTCGCACATGATCAGCGGACGGCGCTTCTCCTCTCCCTTCTTTGCCCACTTCACAATATCTTCAATCGAAGGATACATCGGGCAAATGAAATCCGACGCCATCTGCCCACGCTCCCAGTTAGCAGGCCCATCGCCCACCTCATGCATTGCCCCCTCGTAATGGAGCAGACGCGACGGATCATAATGCCGGATCCACCCCGCCATCGCATCGTGATTTGGCCCATAGCCCGACTCATTCCCCAGCGACCAAATGATAATCGAAGGATGATTCTTATCCCGCTCCACCATCCGCAACCCGCGCTCCAAAAACGCCGAGGCATAACGCGGCTCGCTGTTGATCTGGTTCACATAAGCGTGACTCTCCAAATTCGCCTCATCGATCAAGTAGAGCCCATACTGGTCGCAAAGATCATACCAACGCTCATCGTCCGGGTAATGGCTCGTGCGGACCGCGTTGATATTATTCTGCTTCATCAGCCGGATGTCCTGGATCATCGACTCCAGCGAAAGCGTCTTGCCCGTCACCCCGTCATGCTCGTGGCGGTTCACCCCGCAAATGCGCACCCGCTTGCCATTGATGAGCAGATTGCGGTCGCGCACCTCCACCCGCCGGAACCCCACGCGGCAAGCCGTGTGCTCCACCTCTTCTCCCTCTGGAGAGATCAGCGTCACCACGCACGTATAAAGCTGTGGCGTCTCCGCCGACCACGCCTTGACCTGCGCCACCTTCTCCTTGAACTCAAACAAAAACGGATTCCCCCGGAGCAGAGCCGTCGTCTCCAACGCCTTCGGGAAAACCGCCTTGCGGTCCGCGCCATAAAGCTGCGCGCGCACCTTCCATCCCAACTGCGAACGCCCCGTGAACCCCGCCTTCACCGTCAAATGGAACACCCCCCGCTTCAAATCGTGCTTCAGATCGCCCCGCGCAAACACATCGCGCACATAAGCGTGATCCGTCGCATAAACATAAACACTCCGGTAAAGCCCGCCCATCCACCATTGATCCTGATCCTCAATAAACGTCGCGTCCGACCACTTCACCACCACCGCCACCAGCCGATTGGCTCCGGGCTTCACAAACGCCGTTACATCGAACTCCGAAAGCAGCCGCGTGTCCTTGCTCAACCCCACCGGCTGACCATTCACATAAACATAAAGCACACTCTCCGCCCCGCCAAAATGCAGCACCACGCGCCGTCCCACCCACGTCTCCGATACCGTGAACTCCGTTGCGTAAATAGCCGTTAGATTCTCGTCCGGAACCTGCGGCGGCTCATCCACGAAAGGCATCTGCACATTCGTATAATGCGGCTTGCCATAGCCCTGCAGTGGCAGCGTTCCCGGCACCTCGATGGTATCCCAACCCGAGCGATCCGTCTTTGCCGCCACATCCTGCGCCGTCACCTCTTCCGGGCGCGCCACCGCCTTGAAACGCCACTTCCCGTCGAGCCACTGAACCCACGGCGACTTCTTCGCGTCCAGCGAACGCGCCGCTTGCGCGGAAGGGAACGGGAAAAGCGAAGCCCGCATCGGAAGCCGGTTCACCGACACACACTCGGGAGCCATCCAAGATTTCAACGAGCCGAGATAAAGCAGAGCAGGGGAGTTTGGCATGGGGAAAGGGAAAGGTTGAGGGTAGAGGATTCAAGGTTATCCCAAAGGAGCGAGAGAGGAAAGCAGGAATGGTGATCCCCGATCTTGCCCTGTCATTTTTCCAATCGCGCCTTGTTTTTAAGAGCCACACCTAGCAAAAATTACGAATACGAGCTTCCCCAAAATATGAACACCCCCAAACACGAGCCGAATTTTCAAAACATCCTCGACCTGCTGGTCCGCCGTCCCACGGCGAAACCCGTGCTGTTTGAATTCATCATCAACAAAGGACACATCGAGCGGCTTGCGGGTGAACCGATCAACCGCGAATCCGGTGACTCCGATCACTTTCTGCGCCTCTACGTAAAAGCATTTTGTGCCGCAGGCTATGACTACACCGTGCTTCCGCACCATCATTACCGTGGGATGAATTTCCCCGCCACCGAGCGCGGTAAAGTCGAGAGCATCGGCATGGCGCACGGTGGCACGATCCACGATCGCGCGAGCTTCGAAAAATATCCCTGGCCCGATCCCGAAGCAACGGATTGGGAGGCGCTCGAACGGCTCAAACCCTACGTGCCCGACGGAATGAAACTCATGATCTTCACCAGTGGCGGCGTGCTGGAGAATCTCGTCAGCCTATTGGGCTACGAAGAATTGTGCTTCATGTTCGAAGATGACCCGGAACTGGTGCAGGAAATCACCGACGCCATCGGCTCGCGCCTCTTGCGCTATTACGAACTCGGCCTCCAACACGACAACGTCGGCGCAGCCTTCGTCAACGACGATTGGGGCTTCAAATCCCAGCCCTTCCTCGCTCCCGAGCACATGCGCAAACTCATCCTCCCCTGGCACCGGCGCTTCGTGCAGACAATCCACGCCACGGGCCGTCCCGCGATTCTGCACTCCTGCGGAGAACTCAAACTGCTGTGGGAAGACATCATCAACGATCTGCAATTCGACGGAAAACATTCCTACGAAGACACCATCCTGCCCGTGGAAGACGCCTACGAAAAATACGGCTCGCGCATCGCAATTCTTGGCGGCATCGACGTCGATTTCCTCTGCCGCGCAACCCCCGACGCCATCTACCGCCGTTGCAAAGCCATGATCGAGCGCACCCAAACGCGCGGCGGCTTCGGCCTCGGCAGCGGCAACTCCATCACCGACTACATCCCCGTGGAAAACTACAACGCCCTACGCCGCGCAGCATTGGAGTAACCCAAGTCACCGCAATGCGCACCGGTGTTCAATCACGCCGCGTGGAATTCCATATGAGGGCATGGGAATCTATCAAGAAATGTTGCCAGCCCCCCTATCTCCAAGGAAATGTCATCTTGAAATCCGACGTTTTGCTTGACCCCGGAGCACTCAGAACTGTCTTATTCAAAAATGTCTCCAGAACTCAGCGACAAGGATGATCCGTCAATGGCAACGGACGTAAAGTTCACACGCTGGCCGGGGGTATTTCAAAGCCTCCTAGTTCCAGGGTTCGGTCTATATCGGGCCGGACTCACAAAGCGAGGGATATTGTAGTTCGCGGGGTTGCTGGTATTTCAAGTCGTTACATCCTTCGCGTTAGTGACTTACTCCGTTCCCGTCATCCTAGGAATGGCGCTTCTTCCACTTCTCACAATAATCATGTTGGTCGACAGCTTTCGCCCAGGGGTAATGACACGACGTAAGTGGCTCGTTTTTGCCGCCTGTTTCCTGCTCCTGGCATTACTTCCTGAGCCCGTCCTTCGCATTGTTCACGCCTTCACCATTCCGACTAAATCCATGGTTCCGACATTGTATCCTGGTGACCGCTTGATCGTGAACCGTGTTGCTTACTTATTCAAACCGATAAAACGAGGTGATGTTGTAGCATTCCACACCCAAGGGATCGCAGGCATTCACGGAGATAGCATTTACGTTAAGCGCGTTGTTGCATTCGCTGGCGAGAAGGTCCAAATCCAAAATGGAGCTTTCCTTGTAAATGGGAAGAAAATGACTCCAGCTGATGGTCTCCCCGCTCTCAATTACACCAATATGTCTTTTCCTGGCGCTTTCTTGAATTCAGAAGAGTCCTCGTATGTGGTTCCAGAGGCATCTTTCTTCGTATTAGGCGACAACATTGCGAATAGCGCAGACAGTCGCATATGGGGAGGCATCCCGAACGTAAATATCTACGGGCAAGCCGTGAAAATTTATTACCCATTTTCACGCATTGGGCCTATCCGGTAGCTGATCACGGGAATAGGCGGACACACGGATAGAGGAAGGCAACATTTTTTGACAGGTTCCCATGCCCCGGAGTCGCAACCTCACGCCGCATCATAAACAAACCGTCCGCACCATGCCCACGCTCCACCCTCCGCCGCTCCGCCCTGCGCATAGAGCGCCACATAAAGGCCGGTGAACCCGCCCGCGATTTCCGTCGAAAGAAATCGTGCCTCCCCGCGCAGCACGCTCATGCGCTTCCCATCCCTGTCCAGATAGCCCAGGTCGAACCACTGGCCATCACCTTCCACCGAAAGCTCCACTTCCGCCATTGCCTCTAGTAGCGCGACCACTTTTTCTTCCGTCATCGAGCCCACCCGCTTGCGGGCCACGAGACAGCGCACCCCATCGCGCCGTGCCAGCGCCACCTCGTAATGGAACCCGGCCCGCATATAGAGCGTCAATCCGGCCTCCTCCGTTTCCGTCGCCGGATCAAACGCCAGCCGTGCCGTCGCGCGTGCGGCTAGGTGCTCCAACCGCCGTCCCACCCACGTCGGCGAATCCAAGTCATCCAAAGAAACCGTCGAGCAGCGCAAACTCAACCCCTCCGCTCCCCGGCGGTAATTTGACTCCACCGGATTGCGCAGGAAATTCCATTCGAGCCGCCAGGCAGGCTCGTCAAAGCGATCCTCAAAAAGCGCAGGCGCGGGTGTGGCATCGGGCACCCCCTCCGCCTCCATCTCCAGCGTCACCAACTCGCCGCCATTCACCACCGGCCACCCGTCCTGCCACGTCACCGGCGCAAGAAACGTCTCCCGGCCGATGTGATGCGTCCAAGGATAGCGCACCGGACGCGTCCCCAAAAACACGATCCACCACCGCCCATCGGGAGCCTGCACCAAATCCCCGTGTCCGGTCGATTGGATCGGGCTGGGTCGGCTCCGGTGCGAGAGAATCGGATTCCGCGGGCAAGGCTCAAACGGCCCTTCGATTCGGGGGCTGCGCGCCATCGTAATCATGTGCCCATATTCCGTCCCGCCCTCCGCCAGCATCGTGTAATAAAAATCGCCGATCCGGTAAAGATGCGGCGCCTCCGGGGCATGTCCCCCCGTCCCCTCCCAACGCGGCAAAGGCGTCAGTACCTTGCCCGTTGCAATATCAATCTCCGCCTTCCAGTTCGTGCATGTGAAAATCACCCGCCCGTCCTCATCAAAAAACAAATCAGGATCAATCCCCCGACCCTCCACCCAAACCGGGTCCGACCACGTCCCCTCAATATCATCCGTCCAAACATAAAAATGCCCCCTGCATCCCTCCGCTCCGGACACATTCGTCGTCACCATATAAAAGCGTCCCCGGTGATAACGGATCGTCGGCGCATAAATTCCCCCCGAGGGGTGAGCCCCCTTCAGCGGGAGTTGGCTCTCGCGGGTCAGCACATGGCCGATTTGCCGCCAATGCACCAAATCGGTCGAATGAAACAGCGGCACCCCCGGAAAAAACTCAAAACTGCTTGTTATGAGGTAATAATCCGCTCCCACGCAGCAAATACTCGGATCGGGGTGAAAACCAGGGAGAATAGGGTTGGAAAAGTGGCCCATAATGGCGAAAACGGGGTCATAATAGCCCCCAAAGTCCCCAAATCATGTCAATAATTGCGAAGTCTGGAAGCAAAAAGCCCCCGTTTTTGAGAAATTCAGGCTTCAAACCTCCTTAGCACAAAAAAACCAAAACCTCCGATTGACGAAACCCCAGATACTTCCTAATATCACCCCTCGCATTGGAACAGCCCCGTCTGCTCCAGAGCGAATAACAAAGCTTGTAAAAGCCTTCAATTTTAGACAATTTACCAAAGAAATCGGACCGCAAAAGGAGAACATCATGCCAGAAGTACTCGTTCGCAAAGGGGAACCCATCGACCGCGCGCTCAAGCGTCTCAAGAACAAACTCGAAAACGAGGGAGTGATGGAGGAAGTGCGTCGCCTACGCGCCTTTGAGACCCCGACCCAGAAGACCAAGCGCAAAGCGCGCGCGAACGCCAAGCGCGCCAAGATGAAGTCGTTCCGCTTCAACTCGTAACGGGTTCCGCATCCCTTTAAAACAGCCACCGTTCCGCCAAGCGCGGACGGTGGCTGTTTGTTTGTATAGGCGGAGAGGGGGGATGCTTTTTTGACGGTCGGGAGAGCAGAAGGGAACATCAGGGGAGGGCATTGTTACCCGCTGAGTCGCCTGTGTTAGTCGTAATAATCGCGAATCGCAGCGGCGAGACCCGGGATGTCGTGGCGTTTGGCCTCGATGTCCACGGGCAGACCGAGTTCCCGCATGGTTTGGGAAGTCACCGGGCCGATGCTGGCTGTCCGCAGGCCCGCCAGGAGCGGCAGTTTCAGTGCCATGAAGTTCTCCACGGCAGAAGAACTTGCAAACGTCACGAGATCTGCACCTTCCTCGCGGAAACGAGCGATCCCGACGGCGTCGGTCTCCGGGACCGTTCGGTAGGCTACCGCTTCATCAACAATCGCCCCCATTTTGGCAAGCTCTTTGGACAAAACATCCCGTGCCTTTTCTGGCCGGATGATCAGAATTTTTTCGTTCTCGACGGTGTGGTCTTTTTGGAACGCCTTGATCACGGCCTCAGCCACAAACTGCTCAGGCTCAAGGTCTATGTGTAGGTGAAATTCGCGCAGCCGGGCGGCGGTTGCTGGTCCCACAGCGGCAATGCGCACTCCGCCGATCTCGCGGGTGTCGTCGTAGATTTTGAAGAAGAGAGTGAAGAAGGCGTTGACGCCGTTGACGCTCGTGAAGACGAGCCAGTCGTAGGTGTGGCAGTCCTGCACGAGCTGGCCGAATTCGAGGAGATCGGCAGGAGGCTCGATGCGCACCGTGGGAAGTTCGTAAGTTTCCGCGCCGAGCGCCCGGAGTTCCTCCGAGAGCGCACCAGCTTGGCTGCGGGTACGGGTGACGACGATCCGTTTGCCAAAGAGAGGCTGGGTTTCAAACCAGTTCAATTTGTCGCGCAAGCCGACAACTTCCCCGAACACGGCGACTGCCGGGGCGGTGAGCCCGGCTTCGCGGGCGATCTGGGCGATGTCCGAGAGCGGACCGCGCACGGTTTGCTGGCGGGGAGTGGTTCCCCAGCGTATGAGCGCAACAGGTAAAGCGGGGGATGCACCGTGCTCAATGAGCTTGGAGGCGATCTGTTCGAGCCGCGTGATCCCCATGAGCATGACCTTGGTGCCAGGTTGCGCAGCGATTTGCGCGTAATCAATGGCCTGCTCTGGCCGGGAGGGGTGTTCGTGCCCGGTAAAGATGGTCAACTGGGCGTTGTAGTCACGATGGGTGACGGGAATGCCCGCGTAGGCCGGAACGGCGAGGGCCGAGGAAACGCCGGGGATGATTTCAAACGGCAAGCCCGCTTTCGCAAGCGCCTCGGCTTCCTCGCCGCCGCGCCCGAAGAGAAACGGATCGCCCCCCTTAAGCCGCACCACGCGCTTGCCCGCCTTGGTGAGCTTGATGAGCAGGGCGTTGATCTCCTCCTGTGGGATCGTGTGCACGCCCTCCTTTTTCCCGGCATAGATGATTTCAGCCTCCTTGGGAACCCAAGCAAGCATCTCCAGGTTGCAGAGGTAGTCATACACGACAGCTTCGGCGGTTTCGAGGACGTGGCGCGCTTTGAGCGTCACCAGTCCGAGGTCGCCCGGCCCCGCGCCGGTGAGATAACAAATACCGCTCTGTTTTTTGGCCATAAGGAAAGGAATTGCGAATTGCTAAAGGGAAATAGAGAAGAGAAAAGACGCGCAGGCTACTTTTTACGCTTTTTGCGGAATTTTTACTTATTGAGTTCGGCGAGGACTTCCGGGTCGCGCACATCGGCCCATTCGCCGGTCAGTTTATACGCCTGGACGAGGTGGCCGCTCAACGCCAAAGCACGGATGGCATCGGTGAGTTCGAATTCGCCGCGCGGGGAGCGTTCCAGCTTGGCGGTAAAGTCGAAGATGCTCGGTCGGAAGGTATAAACTCCGGCGTTGTACCACGGGCTGGTCGGTTCGCCCGGTTTCGGTTTTTCACGCAGATCGGTGAGCTCAAACCGCTCGTTGACGAAGACCGCGCCGCCTTTGCTGACATCCTCGTTGCGTTTGACGCTGATGATCGCCTCCTCGCGGCAAGGGCTGGCGAGCCGGATGTAGTTGACCGGGTCCACCAGAATATCGCCATAGCTCAGGATGAACGGGTCGGTCCCGGCAAAAGCGTTGCCAAGCTCCACCACGCGCCCGGTGCCGTCCTGGACAACCTGAGTCTCGTAGCTGATGCGGACGCCAAATTTGCTGCCATCGCCAAAGAAGTCCGTGACGACTTCCTTGCGGTAGCCGACGACGATGAGGATGTCCGTCACACCCGCCTGGGCGAGCCCTTCGACGATGTGTTGGAGGATAGGCTTTCCGCGCACGGCGATCATCGGTTTGGGCAAGTCATCGGTGAGTTCGCGCATCCGGGTACCGCGTCCGGCGGCAAGGAGCATGGCTTTTTTAACGGAAGGAGTCATAAAATTGCTAATTGGGAAGAGGCGTGGGCGAAGGCTGTTCCTTGGCCTTGGCGTCTTGTTCGATTGGCGAATGGATTTGCGTCGTGTTGATTCGGCACTGTTCCAACGCCGAAGTTAAATGCGCGTGCCGAATTCTCGCTGTCTGTGAGTACCAGCGTGGAATGAAAATCGAAAGGGCAATAGTGGCGAGGAGAATCAAGCTCAAAGCAATTTTGCTGAGGCGTTCGCGCCAGCTCAACATCGCAAAAATCAGAGCCAACCCCATTGTGGCTGTTTCTAGTGCGAGAGCTGAGTCTGCGACAAACACGAGCGGCCAGAGCACTCCCGCAGTACATAACCCCAACGAGATCCGGGAGAGTGATTTTTTAACGGCACTCATGCTTTAATTCTCGATTGGATTTTAGCACTTACCTTTCACCTCTTTACAAAATTCTCCCATCCGTTTCATCGCGATCTTGATCTCATCTAGGCTCGTGGCGTAGCTGCACCGCACGAACCCTTCGCCGCTGGGGCCAAAGGCTCCGCCGGGCACGCAGGCGACTTTCTTTTCCATCAGCAGCCCAAGCGAAAACTCCCGGCTGCTCAAGCCAGTGCTGGTGATCTTCGGGAACACATAAAACGCGCCGAGCGGATTGAGGCATTCCAGCCCGATGTCGTTGAGGCTGCGCACGATGAAGTTGCGGCGCGACTCATATTCGCGGCGCATCGTTTCCACGGCGGACGTCCCGTTTTCAAGCGCCTCCAGCGCCGCGTCCTGGGCGGTGGTGTTGGCGCAGAGGATGCCGTATTGGTGGATTTTCATCATCGCGTCGATGAGCACCGCTGGGCCGCAAGCGTAACCGATGCGGAAGCCGGTCATGGCAAACGCCTTGGAAAACCCGTGCAGGAAGATGGTGCGCTCGCGCATTCCCGGCAGGGAAGCGATGGAGACATGCTCCACGCCGTCGTAGGTCAGTTCGCTATAAATCTCGTCGGTGAGGACCACGAGGTCGTGTTTGACGCAAAGCGCGGCGATCTTGGTCAGCTCCTCGCGGGTCTGCGTGCCGCCGGTCGGATTGGTGGGAAAGTTGAGCATCAGCACGCGGGAACGCGGGGTGATCTTCTTGGCGATGGATTTCGCCGTGACGCGGAACGCCTCTTCCGGGCGCGTGGCGACGGCCACGGGGACGCCGTGAGCAAGCACGATGCTCGGGTTATAGCTCACGTAGCACGGCTCGTGGTAGAGGACTTCGTCGCCGGGATTGAGCAGCGCACGCAGGGCGAGGTCGATTGCTTCGGAAACGCCCACGGTGACGATCACCTCGGTGTGAGGATCGTAGGAAATCTGGAAATGCTGCTCGACGTATCGGGCGATGGCGGTGCGCAGGTTCAACTGGCCGAGATTGGAGGTGTAATGGGTGCGGCCTTGCTCCAGAGAGTAGATGGCGGCTTCACGGATGTTCCAAGGCGTATCGAAGTCGGGCTCGCCAATACCAAGCGAGATGACGTCCTTCATGGTCTGTACGACCTCAAAGAAGTCGCGAATCCCAGACTTCGGGATCGGACGGACGTGGTGGGCGATGTGACGGGTGGAGTCCATGGAAAAAGAGGGCTACTATGCGGAACGGCTGCTGTAAATACAAGCGTGATCCAGAGGGGATGAGGCGGAGAGGCAATAGCCGCAAAAATGCGCAAAACGCGCAAAAACAGAAAGCATGGCAGCGATGTCGGCGCTGTTATTTTGACAGCCCAATGTAAGTGAGCCGACTTGAAAAAAGCAGAAACGAGAAGAATACAATCATAGCCCGATAGTCTAAACCGCTGCTCATTTTGAATGCGCCAATGGCGAAAAACACAGCAATGAGGAAAGCCAAGAGCGCCGTGACGAGCACAAAAAGGCGTGAGATTTGGAAAAGACCGATGGCAAAAATGACCATGGGAATTCCAATGAACATGTAGGGATCAAGCCATGCGCGTGGATGGGGCACGAAGGGGATGATCAGCCAGCGGATCCAAACATACGTGTAGAGAGAGCCAAGCAGCCCCAGCGCAATCGCAAAACAACGAATCAGCAGCAGGTCCACCCAACGGGATTGAGCCGCACAGGATTTGAAGAGTAATTGGGCGAGTTGCATCCGGTGCAAGTGATGCGAGGCGTTGGCTACCCCTCCCTCTCCACCCATTTCCCGTGCTCTTTGATGAGATCGACAAGCCGGTCCACGGCTTCGGCTTGCGGAAGGTTGAACTTCACGGGGGTCTTGCCGACGTAAAGGTTGATCTTCCCCGGCGCTCCGCCGACGTAGCCGAAATCGGCGTCCGCCATTTCGCCGGGGCCGTTGACGATGCACCCCATGATGGCGATTTTCACGCCCTTCAAATGGTTCGTCGAGGCTTTGACCCGCGCGGTGGTCTCTTGGAGGTCGAAGAGTGTCCGCCCGCACGAGGGACAGGCGACGTATTCGGTCTTGGTGATCCGGCATCCGGCGGCTTGCAGGATGGCGTAGGCGACGGGGATTTCGTGAACGCTGTCCTCGGTGAGCGAGACGCGGATGGTGTCGCCCAAGCCGTCGCAAAGCAGCGAGCCGATACCGATGGCGCTCTTGATCCGCCCGTCCTCGCCGTCGCCCGCCTCGGTGACGCCGAGGTGGAGCGGGTAGTTCCAGTCCGGCCCCAGCGTGTCGAGCCGCGTGGCCAGGAGCCGGTAGGCTTCGATCATCACCTTCACGTTGCTCGATTTCATGGAGAAAACGAGGTCGTGGTAGTCGCTTTCGCGGGCGATTTGGGCAAACTCCAGCGCGCTCTCCACCATGCCGAGCGGCGAATCGCCGTAGCGGTTCATGATCCGGTCGCTCAGGGAGCCGTGATTGGTGCCGATGCGCAGGGCCACGCCGCGCTCCTTGCAGAAGCAGACAAGCGGGGCGAAGCGTTCGCGGATGCGGTCGAGTTCCTCGGCGTATTGGGCATCGGTGTATTCGACGATCTGGAATTTTTTCGAGTCGGCGTAGTTACCGGGATTGATGCGGACTTTCTCGACCCACTTGGCGGCCTCGAATGCGGCCTCCGGCTTGAAATGGATGTCGGCGACGAGCGGAACATCGCAGCCACGCGCGCGCAGGCCCTTGGCGATGTGCTCCAGATTGGCGGCGTCCTTGACGGTGGGAGCGGTGATGCGGACGATCTCGCATCCGACGGCAGCGAGGTCGAGCGTCTGCCGGATGCAGGCCTCGGTGTCCATCGTGTCGCTGGTGATCATCGACTGGACGCGCACCGGGTTGTCGCCGCCGATGCCGACATTGCCGACCCGGACTTCGCGCGTCACGCGCCGCTGGTAGGAGGACGAGGTGGGAATCATTCTATCCGCAGCTTACGCAGATTGCACAGATTTGGAAGGAAAGGATTTTTACGCGACTTTGATCACGGTGCGGTCGGCTTTGATGCTCTCCGTGTTGTTGAACAAAATAACGTTGATTTCTCCCCATTGCGTCGAATCCGTCTTTTCGACAAAGACGCCATTCGTGTAGCAGCCGATCACCTTTCGCCAAAAGGCAACGGCAGGCGTATTTTTAACCAATTGCGAAACCACCCAATTGCCGGGAAAAAGGGCGAATAACTGGTTTGCGATGGTTTCCCCAACGCCTTTTCTGCGAAACTTCCGCAAAACAAAGAACTCAGCCATCAAGTAGTCCATTTCTTGGTTTTTTTGACTGCCGTCAACAAGGGCGAATCCCGCTATTTCAGTGTCCGACCGAAGCATAAACGCATGCTTGCCCTCTTGAGACCAAAAGGTTAGCCACGGCGCGCAACCCACAAAATGTCCTTCGGGAGTGCAAGGCCATCCCATGTATTCAGACAGGTCGTAAATATAATAGCCCACAAGGTTTTGAACCACTTGCATATCGGACGGTTCAGCCTTGTGAAGTTGGACGTTCATTTGAGGGGGGTGCGGCTCATCTGGCGGTTGCGTCATCTCGAAGGTGATTTGTTGGCAGCGGCTCGCAAGCGCCATAGCTCCGGTAACAACGAGGGAATATATGGAAATACTATGGCGGAACCGGTGGACTGCGGATCTGCATAAACTTCCAGTAACTCATATCGACCTCGCTCGTAACACCACTTGATATAAGGGCTGTGCTGATTCTGCACGACGCAGAACGCGGCGATGATGGTGGGATAAAAGACGTAACAACCAATGAAACAGACAAGCACAGTCCAGAAAGCGCGTGGCTCGGTCCGGTAGCGTTGCTGTAGGCAAAGGATTACCAAACCAATCAGGGTTGCGATGCCCAGTAAATCAACAACCAACGTCAAAAGGCCGACGAAGAGGTAGTCATCGGAGTTCTGATTGATGGAAAAAGGTGCGCAAATCAAGGCTAGAAGAACCGCAATGATCGCGATGAGGCAGACGACGCAGGCGGGTATGATCGGCTCATTGAAACGAAGCCACCGAGCACGGAGGCGATAGATCAAGGCTAAACAAACGATGGCGAAAACCCAAACCGCCAAGTTCAGCAAAACGTCATAACCTACCGCGTCCAAAAGGATATATTCGGGCATATTAGCACTTCAACTCCTAAACTTGGCACTCTCCATGGAAAAGCATTTTCTGCTAAAACCGAGCCAGAAAAAACTTGTTTAGAGCAACCCTGATTTCTGTAGTCGGGTTCAGGCGACATTTCTTGACTGGCTTACCGGTTACTTGACAGCAGGCGTCGGGCTTGCCGTCGGCGTTTCCTTATCCCGCGCCAGCTTTCGCCAAGGCAGGTCCTGCACGTCGAAGAACGTCACATAGAGGATGAAGCCGATGAGGAGCAGGGCGCAGGCGCTCTGGATGGCTTCCAGGACTTTGATGTTCACGGGCTTGCGGCGGATGCTTTCGATGAACGCCAGCACGATGTGGCCGCCGTCCAGGACCGGGAACGGAAGCATATTCAAGAGCGCCAGGTTAACATTGAAGAAGACGCTGAAGGCCAATGCCATGCGCCAGCCTTCCGGGTTGGTCAGCATGAGGAAGTAGATGTTGCCGATGCCGACCGGGCCGCTGAAGTGCTGGGCTTTGAGGCCACTCTTGGGCGAGAAGAGTGCGCCGAGCATGTTGCCGATGCCGTTGACGCTGTCGGCGATCTGCTGGAACGGTGTCGGCTTGGCGAAGGTGATCATCGGGTCCCAGTCGATGCCAGTCTCGAACTCGGGTTTCCCGTCCTTGGAGGGGATGCTCTTGGGCTGGAGCGCCGTGTTCACCCAGTCCGCGCCACGCTGGAGCGTGAGATAGACCGGGGCATCCGGCTGTTTCTCCATCGCGTCAAACAGATACGCCGGAGAGAAAATCCGCTGGCCGTTGACGTGGGTGATGATGTCGCCGGGGAGCAACCCGGCGGCAGCGGCGGGACTGTTCGATTCAGCTCGGGCGACTTTGGCGGTCATGGCCGGCCCGATGAGGACCTTGCGCAAGCCTTCGCGGCCCCAGCCTTTACGGGGCTCTTTGATCCAGGTGGAATTTTTGGTGAGGATTTGGCCGTCGCGCTCGATCTCGAACGGGATGGTCTCCCCTTCGCTACGGACGATGTACCACATGACGCTTTGGGTCATGCCGCTGAAGCCCCGGACCGGGTGGCCATCCACTTTCAGAATGTGATCGCCCGGTTGCAGTCCGGCTTGTTCAGCGGGTGATCCCGGCGCGACGAACCCGATGACGGCGGTCGTCTCCGTCTCATGGAGCGGTTTGCCCACGAAATAGACCGCGCACGCCAGCACGATGGCGAAGAGGAAGCTGAAGAGCGGACCCGCGAAGGCGACAATCGTTTTATCGAAAGCGGAGATGGGGGGGAGGGTTTCGCGTGGCACATCGGCTGTACCTTCGATGATGTCCATCGGGGCGAGCTGCGGCAGTTTCACGAAACCGCCCGCAGGGATGGTCCCGAGCGAGTACACCACGCCGTTGATCTCCTTTTTCCAGAGCGGCTTGCCGAACCAGACGCCGAATTCCTCGATCTTAAGCCCGCGCCAGCGCGCCGCCAGGAAGTGACCCCATTCGTGAACGATGATGATGGCGTTGAAGAGGACGATGACCTCCAGCAGGACGAAGAGGAAATTGAAGAGATGAAGTAAGGTGGACATAAAAAAGGTTACGGCTAGCGCGGCTTGGCGATGTGTTCCGCAGCGCGGGTGCGCGCCCAGTGGTCGGCTTCGACTATAGCATCGAGCGGCGCGTGGGCAATGGTCCGGTGTTCGGCCATCACGGCAGCGACGGTTTGCCAGATGCCGGGGAAGCTCAGGCGGCGGTTGAGGAAGGCGGCGACGGCGATTTCGTTGGCGGCGTTGAGCACGGCGGGGAGGGTGCCTCCGGTTTCGCCCGCCTGTCGGGCCAGGGTGAGCGCCGGGAAGACATCGGGACGCGGAGCCTCGAATTCCAGTCGGGCAAGCTGCGCAAAATCCAGCGGTCGCAGGCTGTTGGGAACGCGGTCGGGCCAGGTGACGGCGTATTGGATCGGGAAACACATGTCCGAGTGGCTTAGTTGAGCGAGCACGGAGCTGTCCACAAATTCCACCATGGAGTGAACAATGCTTTGCGGGTGGACGATCACTTCGATACGCTCCATCTCCACGCCGAAGAGCCAACGAGCCTCGATCATTTCCAGCCCTTTATTGAAGAGCGTGGAGGAGTCGATAGTGATTTTAGAACCCATGCTCCACGTCGGATGCTTGAGCGCTTGGGCCGGGGTAACGCTTTCGAGGGCTCCCGCCGGGATATTGCGGAACGGGCCGCCGCTGGCGGTGAGGATGAGGCGGCGGACGTGGGCGGGATCGCGCCCCTCCAGACATTGGAAGATGGCGTTGTGCTCGCTGTCCACGGGCAGCACGTTGCCCCCTTTGCGCCGGGCCGCTTCCATGACGATCTCGCCCGCCATGACGAGGATTTCCTTACTGGCGATGGCGAGGTCTTTCCCCGCTTCAATGGCAGCGAGAGCGGGGCGTAATCCGCCAGTGCCGACTATGGCGATAAGGACCATGTCCGCCTCGGGCAACGTGGCCAGCTCAATGAGCCCTTCTTCGCCCCGGAGGACTTTGCGACATCGTCCCAGCGTGTCGGGAGTCGGGGTGGTTTCGTCGGTGATGCAGAGGGCGGCGTCGGGGAATTGCCCGGCGAGTTCTTCAAGCTGCGCAAGGTTGCGGTGCGCCGACATGCCGACGATCCGCATGCGCTGGGGAATATCCCGGGCGACTTTGGCAGCGCTTTGACCGATGGACCCTGTGGCTCCTAGAACGACAACGTTTTTCATCCCACTCCAATAATGGCTCTAAGATAGAAAAATAAAAGCGGCGAGGTAAAGAGCAGGCTGTCGATCAAATCGAGCGCGCCGCCGATGCCGGGGAGGAAGCTGCCGGAGTCCTTGGTTTCGGTGCTCCGTTTGAGGATGGATTCCGCCAGATCGCCCACGATGGCGGCGAACCCAAGCAGCAGGCCCAGAAGGGTGGCGTTCGTCCAGTTGAGCAGCGAAAGGTGCTTGGGCATCAAGTAGAACATCCCGTAGCTGCCCAATAGCGAAAACGCGAGGGCTCCAACGAAGCCTTCCCAGGTTTTCTTGGGACTGATGTGAGGAACCATCCGGTGTTTGCCAATCACGGTGCCGGTGAGGTAAGCCCCCATGTCGCTGAATTTCGTGACTACGATCAAATAAAGCACGTAAAACTGGCCGGTGACATGACCGTCCACCGAACGGGGCAGGAGATAGACGATCTTGTTCACGAAGTTGAACATCCAGATGACGTAGAGGAGCCCGAAAAGCGTGAAGGCCATCGTCGGGAGCGGCGAGACCTCGCGCAGGTCCTTGAAAATTTGCCGGGTGAACACGGTTAGCAAAAAACCAACCAGCGAGATCATTTCCCAGTCGTAGGACTGCGATGGCCCCAGCGAGCGGTAATAATGGAAGGAGCCGCCAAGCATGACCACTCCGCAGATCATCCCGACGATCTTGAAATTGGGGAGCCCCTTGTGGTCGAGCATTCGGTAAAACTCCCAGAGCGCTGCCAGTCCCACTGCTGCGAGCATGACAAAGAAGCCGAGTTCGTAGCCGACAAAAATCGTCCACAATACGGCACTCCAAAGGACGAGCGTGCTGAAGAGGCGGGATAGAAAAACGTGGGTCATTCGGAATTGCGGCGACAATCTGAGAACCGCTCGGGAATGGCAAGAGGAAAGGAAGGTTGGTCTGCCCTAAGTATCCAGCCGACAGCAAATCTGGTCAGTTATGCTTCTTTTTGGATGTCTGCGCGGCTACGGGAGCGGAAGTTGCGGTTGCTGAGGGAGAAGAACTCGGCTGGGCGGCGGCGGCGCGCTCCATGGCGATCAGTTCGCTGACGGTCACGAATTTGAAGCCTTTGGCGAGCAATCCATCGAGAACCTCCGGCATGGCGTCGATGGTTTGTGCATGGATGTCATGGGCGAGAATGATGTTTCCTGCGTGGGTTTCGCTTAGAATGCGTTGCGCGACAACGGCGGAACCGGGGAGTTTCCAATCGTTCGGATCGACAGCCCACAGGATGACATTGAAGCCGAATTGTTCATGAGCCCACTTCTTCTGGCGATCGGTGAAAGAACCGTAGGGCGGACGCAGGATTTTGGGTTTGATGCCGGTGACCTCAAAAACGACATCCTGTGTGCGTTGAAGTTGCGCACGCACAGCCTCGTCTGATTTCTTGGCCAGATTGGGGTGATCCCAGGAGTGGTTGCCGATTTCGTGTCCTTCGGCAAGTTCCCGTTTGAGAAGATCCGGGTTCGCCTCCACGCATTCGCCCAAGACGAAGAAGGTGACTTTGATGCCCCGTTTGGCGAGCATATCGAGCAACCGGGGCGTGTTGGCTTTGCTGGGGCCATCGTCGAAGGTCAGGGCGATATAGGGACCATCCACGTGAACGGAACTGTAAGAGAGGCGCGGTCCCGAGGTGGGCGCGGGTTTGGTGGCGGGAGTGGAGTCGCCGTATTGCGCCTTGGCAACGAGGTGAAAAAGCGAGAGAGCGAGCAGAATGGAAAACGGACGAATGATTTTCATGAAAGCGAAAAAGGGAATCTAGCAGAAGCGCTGAAGAATGACGCCCATTTTTTGGACGGTTTCGGCAGGCCAGAGGGATTTGTCGGTGGCAAAGGCATTGTCCAGGGCGGAATGTTCGGGCCAATCCGGCACGGTGGGGATTGTTGGAATCAGCCGGGCGAGGATGGCCTTGGCGGTTGCGGCGTTGTGGAGGAGGTGGCTGATGACGGTCTGCGTCGTAACGGGTTCCTCTTCCACGCGCCAGCAATCGTAATCGGTCACCATAGACACCGTTGCGAAGGCGATTTCCGCTTCCCGCGCCAGTTTGGCTTCGCCGAGATTGGTCATCCCAATCACATCGAATCCGAGCTGCCGGTTGGCCTCACTCTCGGCGCGGGTGGAGAAAGCCGGGCCGTCCATGTTGACATAGGTGCCGCCATTGTGGACGACCGCGCCGATTTCGCGGGCGGCTTGCTCGATCAAGGAACGAAGGGGCGCGCAGGTCGGTTCGGCAAAGGAGATGTGGGCGACGATGCCGCTGCCGAAAAAGGTGTGCTCAGCGCGGCGGCTGGTGCGGTCGAAAAACTGGTCGGGCAGGACGATATGGCGAGGCTCGTATTGTGCCTGGAGGCTACCCACCGCCGAGATGGAGACGATCCAGCGGACCCCCAGGGAACGCAAGGCGTAGATGTTGGCGCGGTGGTTGATTTCCGTGGGCAGAATACGGTGGCCGCGTCCGTGTCGGGGGAGAAAAAAGACGGTGCGCCCGGCGAGTTCGCCCCGGACGATCACGTCGCTGGGAGAGCCCCAAGGCGTTTCGACGTGGAGTTCGGTTGCGTTGGTGAGGCCTTCGATCTGGTAAAGACCGCTACCGCCGATAATCCCAATGCTCGCATTTTGCATGGCAAAAATAAAGCATTGCTCGCCCGGCATGAAAAGCCTAATGCCGGAAAAAACGAAACCAGAGGATTGCACCACCTGCTGTCACGACGAGAATGGTCCGGATCGTTTCAGGGACAGTTTGCGGTAAAATTTTCAGGATTGCGGGTCGGCCTCGCTGGTTCCATGTTTTTAAAATTAGAAAAATGGCGCCAATAAGCCCAAATAGATAGCTTGCTCCATGGGCAAACCAGACCGCCATGAATCGGTGATGCTGTGAGGAGGGGATGACATCAAAATATCCTTCCGGCAACCTCAATATTTCCTGCTTGGATAGTTCAAATCCGCACACACCGGAAATGAGAGCCGCCACCGCCACGATGGCAAGTAAAGTCAAAATATCTTTCCAAATCCGGGTTAGCAGGACTGGCGGAGTTGGTGGCGATTGGGAGGCGAGCGCCATGGGAAATCCCAAAGCCAGACCCACCCAAAAGGTTGCCGCAACACCCCACGCCAACCCAACCAACGTAGGGGAGTTGCTGTGAAGCCACGGCAAGGGAGGGTGTGCGATGGTGAAATACTCAATGCAAAGCCGTGCAGTGATTTGGTCGTGGATGATCCCATATGCAACGGCTCCAGCAACGCAGAGTAGAATGACCTTAATATGGGAGAGGCACAAGTTCATGGAGGGCTTCCAGAAGTTCACAGCGATCCGGGCGGGCTCGTCTTTTTTGCGATTTTTTCGCGGCCCATTTCCAGAATTTGCCGTTCGGCGCGGGTGAGGCTGTGGATGCCTTCGCGGGCGATCTTGTCCAGAATCGGATCAATCTCTCGGCTAATGAATTCGTTCGAGTCCATGTGCTCCTGGCGGTTGCGCAAGCTGCGGCGATCCCTCAGGAACTGTTGGAACCAGAATTCGCCGCCGAAGCCGAGCCACCGGGTGTAGAACCAGCCGGTGATGGCACCGCCGAGGTGGGCGAGGTGGCCTATGTTGCCACCAAACGGGGTGACGGCGAACAGAATGGAACTTATAATAACAGCGCGGCCCAGCCACTTGGCGCGCATCCGGACCGGAATGACAAAGAAAATGAGAGCGGTGATTTCCAACTCCGGCAGCATGGTGGTGAACGCAAGCAGGACAGCGCAGACGCCCGCCGAAGCTCCCATCAAGAGCACCGAAGGACCCAGCAGCAGTTGCACGATGCCGCCGATCAAGCCGCCCAAGAAATAGATCCCGAGCAGGTGTTTTGGGCCGCAGACGATTTCCACCTCGCGTCCCGCAAAGTAAAGACCGAGGCAGTTTACCAGCAGGTGCAGCACGCCGCCGTGCAGGAACATGTAGGTGAGGAATTGCCAATAGAACCCCTCGGCAATCCCTTCCCGACTGAGGGCAAAGTAAGTTTCCGTGAACCGGGGGAAGAACCAGTCCGCCCCCCATTGTAGAAAAGAGCCCACGACATTGGCAACGATCAGCGCCGTCACAAAGGACATGCGGCGCTCGGGTTGCCAGTGGCGGGGAAACGGGTTTGATGGGCGTCCAGACTCCATGATGTTCCTTAATTTGCGCGGCGACTCGTTTCTTAAATAGGATTCGGGACGTGCAACGCGGATGCGCAGGGAGCCATTTACCGGGCTTTCTCCAGAAGCCGGTCGAGGTTGTCCACACAGATTTGCGACCAGCTTTCCAGGTTCTCGCGCCGGGCCTGCAATTCCGCAGGAGTGAGGAATTCCAACTGGGTGATCATCTGTTCGCGCTTGGTGACTTGATCGCTCGCCAACTGGAAGATGTGAACGACGCCCAAGTGGACCTGGCCGACGGGATTGGAATCGTCGTTGAGCAGGGCGACGATGTGATTGGTGAACTTTGTCTCAATGTTCAGTTCCTCGGTGACTTCGCGCTGGACCCCTGCAAGGTAGGCGTCCTTGTCGAGCGCGAAGAGGTGTTCGTCGCCGTCGTTCATGTGGCCGCCGATGCCGACGGAGCCCTTCGCGGCGAGGCGTTGCTCGCCTGCTTTTTTGCCGCGCACGTAATGGAGCACGCGTCCGTTGTGAACCAAGAGAACGTAGGGGATGATCTGTTTGAGTTCGGGATTCGTCTCCGCCGGAGGCCGGGGAGTGAAGAAATTGTTTTCGCGGGCCAGCAGCGCCGGGAGATAGCGCTCCACGTCGAAAGCGAGGCCTTGGAACGCCCCAAGTTGTTCGAAGAGGGAACGCCTCACCACAAGGATCATTTCATCGGTCATAGCAGAGCAGTTTCGCGGGGAACGGCGCGGGTTTCAATGCGGAAAGTGGCGGTCCGCAGATTTCGTTTTCCTTTTCACGCAAAGTCGCAAAGGACGCAAAGCGAAAAGTTGGAGAGGGTGGTGTGCAAACAAGCGTGCCAAAGGCTCTCGTTCCCAAGTTGAACTTGGGAACAAGGGGAAATGCTGAACGCCCAGAAATAGAACGCGGTTGCTAGGGTTTTCTGAACGAGACGAAAACTCGGTGTGCGGCAACTGGCCCCGCTCCAAAAATAAAAGCAAGAAAGGCAAGCCAAGCAATGCACGGCCGAAAAATGAGGCAGATTGGTAGCGCTACGAGCCCACTGATCAAACTCCACCACGCTCGAATACAAAACGGGTCACGCTTGGCAAAATCATGAGTCCGGTAAAACAGAAAAGCTGAAATCAGTCCCGCAACAAATGTTATCAGGAATAAAACAGCGTTAAGGCCCAATACTAAGGGCCAATCTTCGCCAGAGGCTAGAAGCTTCCTGCGGTGCAACTCAGCTTCGGGGGGCAACAGCAGCGCAATCAGCAAAACCAGCGTGCTCCCCACGACATCGCCAATCTTTACGCGTTCTGCTGTTGACCAGGAAAAGTATTTTGCGAGTTTGGACACAAGTGCCAATTACGGATTTTACCACCGATCAGCAAGGCGAATCGCTCGGGCGCGCCGGGTGTTTAGGGCGTCGGGATGTATAAAGACTATTTTGCAGCCGTTATCGGATAATCATCGCCACGGCAGGTAAACGGCTCTAGTGCAACTTGGGAACGAGGAGGAGTGGGAGATTTGCCGCCCTACAACCGCCCCTCATCCGCGTCGAGGTAGTCGAAGAAGGTGGCGATGTCTGTCCGTCCGGCGAATCCGTTGTCGATCAGCCGTTTTTGGAGCATTGCGGAGGCTTCGTCGTTCCAGCCACGCTTGGACATGAAGGCATTCCAGACTTCCATTTCTTCCTCAGTCGGTTTTTCCCCGTTTTCGTAGCACCAAGCGAGCATTTCCTCGTCCGTGCCGCCCGCTTGGACGCGCGCAACGAGGGCGGGGTAATCGACGTGCAGTAAACTTACGCAGCGTCCGTCAAAGCCCTTGCCCAAATTGGGCACATAATCCGCAGGCAGTTTTTCCTGTGCGTGGAGCCGGATTTTATCAAGCATCCTGCCGAAGTAAACAAGTCCGCCCACGGTTTCCCGAGGGCTGCGAAGATTCGGGATATTCATGGCTGCCACTTTTATCCGGCCCGGCTTGTTCCGGCAAGAAAAGAACCGGGCGCAGGATGACTCCCGCGCCCGGTTGAGGCTTTCGCTGGTATTAGGACTTGCTGCCTAACTGCGACCAATCGACGCCGCGCATGTCCCCCGTTTTTGCGTATTGCTGGTGCATGGCGAACGCGGCACATAGCGCCTGCGGCGTGTGGCTGTTCGGGAAGTAATCCAGATAGGCGTTGAGTTGGGGCCGGTATTCCGGGTGTGCACAGTGGTTAATGATCACATGGGCGCGTTCTTGCGGCGATTTGCCGCGCAGGTCGGCGATGCCGTGTTCGGTGATGATGGCCGAGACGGAGTGCTCGCTGTGGTCGAGGTGGGTGGCGAACGGCACGATGGCGCTGATGGCACCGCCCTTGGCGACCGATGGGCAGGTGAAGATGGACATGTAGGCGTTGCGGGTGAAGTCGCCCGAGCCGCCGATGCCGTTCATCATGTTTTTGCCCATGATGTGGGTGCTGTTGATGTTGCCGAAGACATCCACTTCGATGGCCGTGTTGATGGTGATGAGGCCGAGACGACGCACGACTTCCGGGCTGTTGGAGATTTCCTGCGGGCGCAGGAGGATGCGCGAGCGGAAGAATTCAATATCGTCGTAGATGGACTGGAGCATCTCGTTGCTCAAGGTGAGCGAGGAGCCGCTGGCGAATTTGACTTTGCCGTTGCGGATGAGGCCGACGACCGCGTCCTGGATGACCTCTGTATACATTTCAAACGCCGGGATGTCGGGGTGGATGCCCATGGCTCCCAAAACGGCGTTGGCGATGTTGCCGACACCGGATTGGATCGGCAGAAAGCCGGGAGGGATGCGGCCTGCCTTCATCTCGGCGGCGAGGAAGTCGGCGACGTTCTGGCCGATCTGCTTGGTGATGTCCGAAGGTTCGTCGAAGCCACCGGTTTCATCGGGCTGGTTGGTAATCACCACGCCGACGATCTTGGAGGGATCAACTTTGATGACAGGGCTGCCGATGCGGTCGGACGGTTTGTAAACCGGGATTTCGCGGCGGTGCGGCGGGTCGAGCGGTTCGTAGATGTCGTGGAAGCCGCGCAGGGTTGCCGGGTGGTTGGCGTTGAGCTCGATGATGATTTTGTCGGCCAGATTACAGGCGGTGGGGGCGATGCCGACGCCCGAGGTGACGACGATTTCGCCTTCCGGGGTGACGTCGCACGCTTCGATGATGGCCCAGTTCACCTTGCCCAGAAAGCCGTAACGGAGGTTCTGCGCCACCATGGAGAGGTGCATGTCAAAGTAGCGGGTCTTGCCGGCGTTGATGCTCTTGCGCAGGTCCGCATTGGACTGGTAAGGAGTGCGCCAGGAGATGGCGTCGGCAAGGGCGAGCGCGCCGTCGAGCGATTTGCCGGTGGAAGCGCCGGTGACGACGCCGACTTTGAAGGGCTTGCCTTCGGCGTGGATGAGCTTGGCGCGTTCGGCGAGGGCGAGGGAGACGGCTTTGGGCGCTCCAGCGGGGGTGAATCCGCTGAAGGCGATGGTATCGCCGTCATGGATAAGGGAAGCCGCTTCAGCGGCTGTAAGCGTGGGCAGTGGATGAGACATAAAGAAAAACCGGCACGGAGGGGTTCACCTGCCGTGCCGGGTTGGCGGGAGGATCGTCGCGGTTCGGTGGAAGGCGATCAACCCGGTCGTGTGTGTGAATGGTGAGGTGGTTGGTGTGAGTGAAAGGGATTATTCGATGCGGATGAGAGCTTGGCCTTCCTGAACGGCGGTGCCGACGGCAACAAGAATCTCGGCGACTTTGCCGCTGGAGGTGGCGTTAATCTGGGTGTTCATCTTCATGGCTTCGAGGACGGCGACTTGCTCGCCCGTCTTGACTTCCTGGCCCACCTTGACATTGATGGCGACAAGGTTGCCGCCCAGCGGACTGACCACGACATCGGGACCGGTTGCGGAAGCCGCAGGGGAGACTACCGAGGACGAGGAGACGCCTGCGGAAGCGACGGGAGCCGAACTGGCAGTTTCGTTGGGAAGTTCGACGGTGACTTCGTAGGTTTTACCTTCGACGGTGATGCGTAAGCGTTTCATGGGGATTAGCGAAGTTTGTGGGAAGAGAAAATGTGGCGGCGGCCTTCGAGAGCCCACGCCATGCGCGCTGTCTCGGGGGATTGGCCAGGGTTGACTTGGCGGATGGAGAGGATTTTGGCGGGAGCTTCGATTGCCGCGTGGATGGCTGCCGTGATGACGGCGACCAGCACAGCGTTTTCTGCCGAAAGTTTGGTGGGTGTCGCTTGGCTCATAAATTTTTTTGGAACCGACCGGTTCCGCCATAAAAAATAAATATGGCGGAAACCGGCGTAGGATTCCAGCGATTACAGCGGGATGTTGCCGTGTTTTTTCGGCGGACGCATCTCGCGTTTGGTGAGGGTGTTGCGCAGCGCTTGGGCGACGACGGCGCGGGTTTCCGAGGGCTCGATGACGTCGGTGACGCTGCCGATGCCCGCAGCCTGGTAGGGATTGCTGAATTTCTCGCGGTATTCCGCCAGCAGTTCGGTGCGACGGGCAGCCTTGGCTGCCGGATCGGTGATCTTGTCGAGTTCGCCCTTGTAGAGGATGTTGCTCGCTCCTTCCGCGCCCATGACGGCGATTTCCGCCGTGGGCCAGGCGAACACGGCATCAGCACCGAGTTCCTTGCTGCACATGGCGATGTAAGCGCCGCCGTAGGATTTGCGCATGATGACGGTGATTTTCGGTACGGTCGTCGAGGCATAGGCGAAGAGCATCTTCGCGCCGTGGCGGATGATGCCGCCACGTTCCTGAGCTTTGCCGGGGAGGAAACCGCCAGTGTCCACGAGGGTGACGAGCGGGATGTTGAAGATGTTGCAGAAGCGGATGAACCGCGCGCCTTTATCCGAGGCGTCGATATCGAGCGTTCCGGCCTTGAACATCGGCTGGTTGCCGACGATGCCAACGACGATGCCCTGAATGCGGGCGAAGCCGATAACGATGTTTTTGGCCCAGTCCATCTGGACTTCAAAGAAGTCGCCGTCGTCCACGAGACGCTTGATGACGTCGATGACGTTGATGGGCTGCTTGCCGTCGGCGGGAACGAGTTCGTCCATGCCGGGGTCGCGGGCGAGGTCCAACGGAGTTCCCAAGTGATGGGGAGGGTCCATGATGTTGTTGGACGGCAGGAAGCTCAGAAGCTTCTTGGCGAGTGCGACGGCGTGGGCGTCATCGCTGGCGACGAAGTGGACGTTGCCGCTCACGCTGGCGTTGGCCGCCGCGCTACCGACTTCTTCCATCGTGACGACTTCGCCGGTGGCCGCCTTGATGACTTCAGGGCCACAGATGAACATGGTTGCCTGCTTGTTCACCATGATCTGGAAATCGGTGAGGGCAGGGGAATAGGCCGCGCCGCCCGCACAGGGGCCGGCGATGACGGTGATCTGCGGCACGACGCCCGAGGCTTCGACGTTCTTGTAGAACACTTTGCCGTAGCCGGAGAGGGAACCGATGCCTTCCTGGATGCGCGCGCCACCCGAATCGTTAAAGGAGATGACGGGCATGCCGTGCTTGATGGCGTAGTCAATGGACTCGCAAATTTTCTCCGCGTGCATGTTGCCGAGCGATCCGCCCGCAGTGGTGAAGTCCTGGCTGAAAGCGGCGACGGGACGCCCGTCCACCTGCCCAACGCCGGTGACGACGCCGTCGGCGGGAAGGACTTTGCCCATCAGGCCAAACAGGGTAGCGCGGTGGGCGGCGTGCATGGCGAATTCCTGGAAGGTGCCCTTGGTAAAGAGGGCGTCCAGACGGTCACGGGCGGTCATGAGCCCTTTTTCGTGACGCTTTGCAATCTTGTCTTTGCCGCCGAGATCGAGCGCGATTTGGCGCCGTTTTCTCAGTTCGTCGAGGAGGTGTTGTTCGATGGCCATAATTAAATTGAGTGGTTATTCAGTGCAGAACTCGGTGAGCACGCCGAAGGTGGATTTGGGATGGAGGAAGGCGACCTGCTTGCCGTGGGCTCCGGGAATCGGGGTTTCGTGCAGGAGACGGACACCAGCAGCCTTCGCTGTGGCGAGTTGGCCAAGGATGTCGTCGGTGGCGTAGGCAACGTGGTGAATGCCGCCATTGGGATTCTTTTCGAGATACTTGGCGATGGGGCTCTCAGGGCTGGTCGGTTCGAGCAGTTCGATATGGGTGTCGCCGACGGAGAAAAACGCAACGCGCACTTTCTGCGATTCCACCTCTTCGCGGTGTTCGCATTTGAGGCCGAGAGCTTCTTCGTAGTATTTCACCGTCTCGTCGAGAGATTGGACGGCGATGCCGAGGTGGTCGATCTTTTTAATCATGGTGAGTAGTGTAGGCGTTGAAAAGTTGTTTGACTGCGGTGGTTGCGGAAAGTTTGCCTTCGAGGACGTCGCGTTCAATGCGCGGCCAGGTGGTGATGATGCCGGGGTTGTTGTTGAAGTCGTGCCAAAGCTGCTGACTGAGCATGTCTTCCATCCAGTCGAGCGTCTGTTGACGCCGCCGCTTCTCGAATTGACCGCTTTGCAGCATGGCGTCGCGGAACTGTTCGACGACATCCCATGCTTCGCGAATCCCCTTGTTTTCGAAGCTCGAACAGGTGAGCACTTGAGGCTGCCAACCGGGGGTTGCAGGGGTGAGATAATGTAGGACGCGGGCGAACTCCACCCGCGCCATTTCGGTTCGCGGGATGTTGCTGCCGTCCGCTTTGGTGATGAGAATCGTGTCCGCCAATTCGATGATCCCCTTCTTGATTCCCTGCAATTCGTCTCCCGCGCCTGCAATCAAGAGGACGAGGAAGAAATCGACCATGGAACGGACGGTGATTTCGCTCTGCCCCACGCCAACGGTCTCCACGAGGATCACGTCGTACCCCGCCGCTTCGCACAAAAGGATGGTTTCCCGGCTCTTGCGGGTGACACCTCCGAGGGTGCCGCTCGAAGGCGAGGGACGAATGAAGCAGTTTTCCTCCCGGCAGAGCATTTCCATCCGGGTTTTGTCCCCCAGAATGGATCCGCGCGAGAGGCTGCTGCTTGGGTCCACTGCCAGCACCGCCACGCGGGTGCCCTGCGAGCAAAGCATGCAGCCGAGGGCTTCGATGAAGGTGCTCTTGCCCGCTCCTGGCACCCCGGTGATGCCCACGCGGATCGAGTGGCCCGCGTAGGGAAGTATCTGTCGCACAACTTCCTCCGCGAGCGGCGCGTGTTTGGCTGCATTGCTCTCGATTAAGGTGATGGCCTTCCCTAACAGGGTCCGGTCGCCGCCGCGAATCCCCTCGACGAGTTTCCGCGCACGATCCACGATTTTGGGATCGGGCTCGCCGTGCGAAATCGGCTGGTTGAGGGTGGGCGTGGCGACCATTCGGCATGATTTACTAGGCGCTGGCGCGTTTGGCCAGTTCAGAGAGCATTTTCTCGGCGGCGGTCGGGATGACCGTGCCGGGACCGAAGATGGCGGCGGCTCCAGCGGCGTAGAGGAAGTCGTAGTCTTGCTGCGGGATGACCCCGCCGACGATGACCATGATGTCCTCGCGTCCGAGCTTCTTGAGTTCCGCTATCAACTGCGGAACGAGGGTCTTGTGACCTGCCGCGAGCGAGCTGACGCCAACGATGTGGACGTCGTTTTCGACGGCCTGCTTGGCGGTCTCCTCTGGGGTCTGGAACAGCGGGCCGATGTCCACGTCGAAGCCGAGGTCTGCGTAAGCCGTGGCGACGACTTTCGCGCCGCGGTCATGGCCGTCCTGGCCCATCTTGGCGATCATGATACGCGGGCGACGGCCTTCCTTCTCAGCGAAGGCGTCGGTGAGTTGGCGGACACGGGTAACTTCCATAGATTCTCCAAATTCGCTGCCATAGACTCCCGCGATGGTGCGGATGACGGCGCGATGACGGCCATAGATTTTTTCCAGCGCGTCGGAGATTTCGCCGAGGGTGGCGCGCACGCGGGCGGCCTTGACGGCGAGATCGAGCAGGTTGCCGGAGTTGGTGGCGGCTGCGTCGGTGAGGGCATCGAGCGCATGATCCACGTCGGATTGATTGCGTTCGGCTTTGAGTTTGTGAAGCTGGGCGATCTGGGCATCGCGCACGGCGCTGTTATTAACTTCGAGAGTGTCGATGGGCGTCTCTTTGGCGAGGCGGTATTTGTTGACGCCGACGATGGTCTCGCGGCCGGAGTCGATCTGCGCCTGACGGCGCGCAGCGGCTTCCTCGATGCGCATCTTGGGAAGGCCTTCATTGATGGCCTTGGTCATGCCGCCGAGGGACTCGACTTCCTGAATGTGCGCCCAAGCGCGGTCCAAGAGATCCTTGGTGAGCGCTTCCACGTAGTAGGAACCGGCCCACGGATCGACAACGCGGCAGATACCGGTTTCTTCCTGCAAATAGAGCTGCGTATTGCGGGCGATGCGGGCGGAGAAGTCGGTCGGTAGCGCGATGGCTTCATCGAGCGAGTTGGTGTGCAGCGATTGGGTGTGCCCAAACGCGGCAGCCATGGCTTCGACGCAGGTGCGCGCGACGTTGTTGAAGGGGTCCTGCTCGGTGAGGCTCCATCCGCTGGTTTGCGAGTGAGTACGCAGGGCCATCGACTTGGCGCTCTTCGGGTTGAACTGTTTGACGAGTTTCGCCCAGATGATGCGAGCGGCGCGCATCTTGGCGATTTCCATGAACAGGTTCTTGCCCTGAGCCCAGAAGAAGGAGAGGCGCGGGGCGAAGCCGTCGATGTCGATGCCCGCCTTGATGCCGGTGCGGAGGTATTCCAACCCGTCGGCCAGCGTGTAGGCCATTTCGAGGTCGGCGGTCGCGCCCGCTTCCTGCATGTGGTAGCCGGAAATGGAGATGCTGTTGAACTTCGGCATGTTCTTCGAGGTGAACTCGAAGATGTCCGCGATGATCCGCATCGAAGGTTCCGGCGGATAGATGTAGGTGTTGCGCACCATGTATTCCTTCAGAATGTCATTCTGAATGGTGCCGGTGAGAAATTCCTGCTTCACGCCCTGCTCTTCGGCGGCGACAATGTAAAAGGCGAGCACGGGAAGCACCGCGCCGTTCATGGTCATCGAGACGGAGATCTTGTCGAGCGGGATGCGGTCGAAGAGCGCCTTCATGTCCAGCACACTATCGACGGCCACACCGGCCTTGCCGACGTCGCCGACCACGCGGGGGTGATCGCTGTCGTAGCCGCGGTGGGTTGCCAAGTCGAACGCGACGGAGAGACCCTTTTGGCCTGCCGCGAGGTTGCGGCGATAGAAGGCGTTGCTCTCGGCGGCGGTGGAGAAGCCCGCGTATTGGCGGACCGTCCAGGGCCGGGCGACATACATCGTGGCGTAAGGCCCGCGCAGAAACGGGGCGATGCCGGCGGTGTAGTTGAGGAGCGGGTTGCTGGCGATGTCTTCCGGGGTATAAACGGAGTTGACGTCGATCTGTTCCACGGTGCGCCACACGGCATTTTGGAGAGCGGCGTGGTGCGGCTGGGCTGCCGGAATTTCCAGTGCGAGCGTGCTAAAATCAGGTATCGAGCTCATTTAAAAGATTCCCAGTTGGGTTGCGATGCCGCTTAGAACGCCAAGGCAGTTCGCGCGGATGTGGATGAATTCGTCAACACCGGCAGCCTTGAAGGCTTCGATGTGTTCGGTGGGATAACCGGCGAGAACCACGAACAGGCCCGCCGCCTTGAGCTTGGGAGCCAGTGCGGGGACGATTTCTGGGTAGGTGTCGTCGGTAGAACAGATGATCGCCACGGATGCGCCGGAGGCGATTGCGGCAGCGGCAGCTTCATCAACGGTCTGGAAGCCCCGGTTTTCGAGGACTTCGTAGCCGCCGGGCTGGAAGAAGCCGGTGGAGAAGTCGGCGCGCGCCTTGTGCTGGCGCAGCGGTCCCATGTTGGCGAGGAAGACTTTCTTTTTGGCGGCGGCGCTGACTGCGGCGCGAAGTTTTTCAAACGGTTCGGCTCCACGCACAGGGGCAAGGGTTTCCACTTTTGGATTCGCTTGGATGTGCCCGCTGCAAGCGCAGGGAACTTCGGCCAGAGTGCCTTCGAGCGGCTTCTCGGTGGCGTTGGCGTAAACATTGACACCAATGAGCGAGAGGCGGCGATGGGCGACGGCTTCAGCTTTCTTGGCAGCTACGGCCTTGACCTGCTTCTGCGGGATGCCGACTACGATCGCCTTGACCATGCCGCCTGCCTTCTCGATCTGCTGGAAGATGGCCCAGGCAGCATCGGCAAGTTGTGAGGTGAGGGTCTCCACATAGTAGGAGCCGCCGCTGGGATCGACAACGTGGTCGAAATGGCACTCTTCGGCGAGAATGGTTTGCGTGTTGCGGGCGATGCGCTCGGAGAATTCGTCCGGCGTGCGGACGACTTCATCAAACGGGCCGACGTAGAGGCTGTCCACGCCACCGGCCACGGCGGAGAACGCCTCGGTGGTGTTGCGGAGCATGTTGACGTAGGGGTCGAGCTTGCTTTTGTTCCAGACAGACGTGCTACCGTGGATGCGCATTTTCTGCGCTTCGGGGCTGCCGCCGCTGGCCGCAACAATCTTCGACCAGAGCAGCCGCGCGGTGCGCAGCTTGGCAATACCCATGAAGAAGTCTGCGCCGATGGCGAATCCAAAGGTGATTTTCTTGGCGGCGTCTTCGATGCTTACCTCGCGCTTCTCAGCCTGACGGAGGTATTCCACGCCAGTGGCGAGGCCGAAGGCGAGTTCCTGCACAGCGTTGCCCCCCGCGTTGTGATAAAGGCGGGTATTGACGGCGATGGCATCAGCTTTGGCGAGTTCGTCGAAGGCGGCTTCGAGCGAGGTTTCCAGCGTGCCACGCACGAGTTTGGTGAGCGGGTCCACGCCGGGAGCGCAGGGGCAATCCTGCGAGATATTCCAAGCATTGCTGTTTGCATGGGTGCCGCGCACATAAGGCGCTTCGCCTGGCAGAGAACCGAGGTGCTTTAACCCTTCCAAATCTTCCTTGCGGTAGATCGGCTGGATATCGAGGCCTTCAAAGGTGCGGGTGATGAGCTTCTTCTCGAACGGCGCGCCCTTGAGGGTCGCCTCCGCTTCGGCTTTCCAATCCGCGTAGGACGGGATGGGAAACTCGTCTAAGGTGAGAGGGCTGGTTTTACTCATGTCAGTTGGCTTGTTCTACGACGACTTCGTGGCGGGCGCCGTCGATGTTGAGGACGTATTTGCGACCCACAGCGGCGCTCGCGGCTGCGCTGGGAGTGGTGGCGGGTTTGGCAGCAGGAGCGGCGGGTTTTTCGCCCTTGAGGACTTTTTCGAGTTCCGCCGGGAACATCGCGTAAAGCACGGCGTTCTCGTCGCTATCGTCGAATCCCTTGGCTTTCAGTTCGGCCTTGAGTTTTGCCATGCGCGGTTCGAGCAGGTCGGCGGGACGGCCTTCGACCGGCTGCTGACCGGTACGCTTGATGACTTCGGCGAGGACTTCAGGGTTGATGGGGCCGGGAGGACGTCCGTATTTGCCGAGCGCGATGTCCATGGCAGGCTGGGAGATCATCTTCCAGCGGCCAAACTTGACGTTGAGCATCGCCTGGGTGCCGACGATCTGGGAGGTCGGCGTAACGAGCGGAATCCAGCCAAGCGCTTCGCGAACGTAGGGAATTTCGGCCAGTACTTCGTCGTAGCGTTCGCTCATCCCCTGTTCCTTGAGCTGATTGCGGAAGTTGGAGAGCATGCCGCCGGGAACCTGGAATTGCAGGATGTCGGCGTCGGTCTTCTCGTTGTTGGGGCTCGTGAAAGCCTTCAATTCGCCATACACCTTCTCCAGATGCTCGCGGATTTTCGGGAAACTCGAGGTGTCGTAGTTCGGACGGCGGTCACTGCGGTCGAGCATGGCGAGCATCATCATCATGTCTGGCTGGCCCGTGCCATTGGCGAAGGGGACCATGGAACAATCGACGGCGTCCACACCGTTTTCAATGGCGGCGTAATAGGCCGCGCCGCCCAACCCGGCGGTGTTGTGGGTGTGGATGACGACCGGGATTTTCACCTTGGCCTTGAGTTCCTTAACGAGCGCGCCCGCCGTGGAGGGGGAGATCAAACCCGCCATGTCCTTGATGCAGATCGAGTCGCAGCCGAGTTTTTCGAGTTCGATGCCGAGCTTGACGAACGCTTCCAGCGTGTGAACCGGGCTGGTGGTGTAGCAGATGGTTCCCTGGGCGTGCTGCTTGGCCTTTTTGACGGCCTTGATGCAGGTAATCAGGTTACGCGTGTCGTTTAGGGCGTCAAAGATTCGGAAAATGTTCATGCCGTGCTTCGCAGCGCAGGCTACGAAGGCTTCCACTACGTCGTCCGGGAAGCTGGTGTATTGAACGATGTTCTGGCCGCGCAAAAGCATCATGTGCGGCGTCTTGGGAGCCAGCTTCTTGAGCGTATCGAGGCGGTCGAACGGATTTTCTCCCAAGTAACGCAGACAGGAGTCAATGGTCGCCCCCCCCCAGGTTTCGAGCGCTCCGAACCCAACTGCGTCCAACGCGGGGGTGATTGGAATCATCTGCTCGGTGCTCATTCTCGTCGCGGCCAGCGACTGGTGGCCGTCTCGGAGGACAGTATTGTTAAATATAACCGGTTTCATGAAAAGTAATGTAGAGCTGCTATTAGAAGTAAAAATAGTAGAGAATTTCAGGTGTGGCTGTGCAGCATTTGTCCATGACAAGCCAAATCTTGTTTGCAGGAAAGGAGAAAGATCGGGCACCTGCAAAGTTTCCGACGGCATGTTTTCCCCACGGAAAATGGATTTTCTCTGCTGATCATGATAACGCATGTGAAAAAAATCACAAGCGACATCTTGCGTGGTTTTTAGAAGTGCGGCGACTGACCTTAATCGACATGAACAACGGCGGTGTCACCTCAAAACCTACCAGTGACTTCCAGCTCAAGATGGCAGGATACCCGAAGACGCATTACCGCCCAAACATGCGTGGCATTGGAGTTTGGAGCCAAAGCCTGAATGTTTTACTTCAATCAAGCTTTTGCCAGCTTTGCAAAACGATTGGCAATGGCCAGTGCGGGATCAACCGGCACCTCCGCCCGTTGTACGTCTTTCGGAACACTGATCGCTGAGACGGAGCGGAGCTTCTTGCTCGCGAACTGCGGCAGATACTTTTTCTCGGCCTCCAGCATCTCAGCGGTCATGTCGCGGATTTCCTGGAGGGTCAGCACCGCCGAAGTGAGCGGGTCAAGCGCCACGGCGTTCATGACGAGTTCGGGATCGCCGGTGAAACTCGCTTCTACGGTCAACCCTTGCACCAGCACGTTGGTCATGTTGAGCGCGGCGCATGGCATGGGCAGGTCACCGATAACCGTGGGGTGCAACCCGAGCCTGTCCACGTAGATCGGCACTTCAACGCAGCAACCTTGCGGCAGGTTGGTAATGAAGCCGTCATTGCGGATGTTCCCATTGAGGCGGAAGACGTTCCCGGTTTCCTTGGCCTCGATAATGTGGGAGCAATACTCGGCGCTGCGCGGCCCGAGTTTGGTGGATTCGATCGAGAGGGGATCGGTCTTGGCAAACTTTTCGGCGAGCATTGCGCAGTATTTATAATACGCCCCCGTTTCGCCGCCGAACGCGGGCTCATCGCAGTAAAGATCGAGCGCCTTCTGATTTTTGCGGAAGTAGGGAAGATACTCCGAAAGATGCCCGGTGCTCTCGGTCATAAAATAACCGAAATGTCGCATGACTTCGGCACGGACCTTCTCGTTCACGTAATAGCCGGGCTTCTCAAAGTTCTCCTTGAGAATCGGATATACATCCCGCCCCTTGTGCTCGAGCTTGAGGAACCAAGCCATGTGGTTGATGCCCGCCGCGACAAAGTCGATCTCCTCTTTCGGCACGCCGACATAGCTTCCAATGAGATCCATCGTCGTCTGCACCCCATGGCAAAGGCCGACAAACTGAAGGCCCGGCACGCGGCCCAACGCCCAACAGCACATCGCCATGGGATTGGCGTAGTTAAAGAGGATGGCGTTGGGGCAAAGCTCCTGCATGTCCCGCGCGATCTCCAGCAGCGCCGGGATGTGGCGCAACGCGCGAAAAATTCCGCCCGGCCCCATCGTGTCGCCGATGCACTGGTCAACGCCGTATTTCAGCGGAATTTCATAATCCTGCCTGAACTCCGCCACGCCCCCCGCCTGGATCATCACGACCACGTAGTCCGCGCCCCGCAATGCTTCCCGGCGGTCGGTGGTGGACACCACCGTGGCGTTGACTCCGTTGTCCTTAATCATCCGCTCGACGAACGAGTGCATCTTGTCGAGCCGCGTATGGGTCAACGCCATCAGCCGATACTCGCTTCCAGCGAGCGCCGGAGTTGCGAGGAAATCAGCCATCAAAGTCTTGCAAAATACAAGACTGCCCGCGCCAAGCATTGCTATTTTTGCCATAGGGGTTCGTTCCTGTTTAGGATTGGGGTTTGGAGTGGTGCCACATTCGAAGAGGTGTTCTATTCGCTTCCTTCGTTGAAGAACACGTAAAGACCTTCTTTACCTGGGGCGATGATCTCGGGGCGACCGTCGCCGTTGAGATCTGCAACCGCAAAATAAATACCACAGCCTTTGCCGGAGCCGATGGGGCCGTAATCGACAACCTGTTTTGCAAACCCTTCGCCGGTCCACTTAAAGTAGTAAATACCGAGGTCGTCCCATTCTCCCGCCTCGTTGCCGCAATGGGCGCGATGCCGTTTGCCGGTGACGAGTTCGCACTTGCCGTCGCCGTCGATGTCCACCCACTGCAAGTCATGATACTGCGCGCAGAACGGATCGATGGGGTGATGCACCCAAGTACGCTGGCCGTTCTCGATCTTTTGTTCGCTCCACCACAGGCCGTAGCCATGTCCGCATCCGGTGACGATCTCATTTTTCCCGTCGCCATTGATGTCGATTACCAGCATCGGGATGCTCGCGCACCATCCCCACGGCGGATTCGCAAAATCCTCGTGCAAAATCCACTGGCCCTTTTCCGGGTCGGCGGGAGCCTCCAGCCAGCCTTTGCCAAGCACGATGTCCATGCGCCCGTTTCCGGCGATGTCGCCGCAGCCGAGCCCGTGCCCTTGACCGCCCTCCGGGAACTTGTAAACCGACACCTTGCGGAATTGGCCGGTGCCTTTGCCGTTTTTATCGGTGATCAGCTTGTAATAAGCCACTTCCGGGTTCGGCGGCGTGTTGGGCAGAATCTCTATTTGACCGTCGCCGTCGATGTCCCAGGCGCGCGTTGTCTCGACGTTGCCAACCTCCGCGATGATGTGCTCCACCCACTGCTGCGCCGGATCGCCTTTGGGGTTCTCCCGCCACCGGAGCGTGTTGCCCCACCAACCGCCCGTAACGAAGTCGGTGAAACCGTCCCCATTCACATCCAGCGGAATGGTGGAGAAATCGTCGAAATACTCACCGCTCGGTTTGACCTCTCCGATAAAGTGTTTCTTTCGAAAATCCGGCCCCTGATACCAGAACGCTCCCGAAACAATATCGGGAACGCCGTCGTTGTTTACGTCAATGACTTCGGCAGACTCGAAAGTCTCATCCGAAATCCACACTTTGCGCCATTTCAAAGGCATCGTTTTTTCCTATTGAGTGTTGAGGTTGATGGTGGCTTCGAGGCTATTTGCCCGTCCACAGGCGAATGTAATCACGGGCGATTTTCAGGTCTTCCAAAGCCTCTGCGGCTTCGCATGGCGGCTTGACCTCACCTTTGATGGCGCGAACGAAAGTGATCGCTTGCTGGCGCATCGCGTGAACCCAGGGCATTTGGGGGATGATCGTCTGCGGCGTGACGCCGTTGCCTGGGTCCCGGAAAAATTCCACGCGACCGGGACGATTCAGCGCCAGGGGAGCGGGAAGCTCCAGCTTGACATAACCGCGCTCGAACGCGACCAAAGCCGACTCCTGCCAGTCGAGCGTGGTCTGGTAGGGCGTCATCTCGATCACGCCTGTCACGCCGCTCTCGCTTTCCGCAGTCAGCAGCACGCCGGATTTGTCCGCGAACGTCACGCGGTAAGACTCCCCAAGAAGATGGCGCAGCAGATTGACCTGGTGAATGTAGTAATTCACAAATTTGAAGTGAGGGTCATCCCAGCCTGCCTCGACATCGCGGACACTCGGCGGCACCGATTCGTCACTGGTGATAAGATCGGTGAACCCATTCGCGGTCCAATCGCCCGAGGGCATAAGGAGGCGGACATATTGAAGTTTCCCCAGCTCGCCTGTCTGCTTCAGGCGATCAATTTCCGCCTTGGCGTGGATGGTAGCTGGGTCGCAGCGTTTGTGGTAGCCGACCATGTGCCAGACACCGCTCGCTGCCAGGGCCGAAAGGATTTTCTCTCCCACCTCAACGGAGGCTGCAATCGGCTTCTCCGTGAAAAGGGGAATGCCCGCGCTATAAAGCGGCGGGAGGATGGAGCCATGCCGATCAAACGGCTGCGAAGCCACGATGCCGTCCAGCTTTTCATGGCGCAGCAATTCCACAGCGTTCTCGTAGGTGCGCGGGATGCCGTATTTGCGGGCCACCTGTTCGCGCAGTTGCGGACGCAGTTCCGCAATGGCGACCACTTCACATTCCGGCACAGTGACGTAGTTTCTCAAGTGGGCGCACTGGCCCATTCCGCCCACGCCAACAAAACCGATTCGCACTTTTTGACTCATAGTTCTGGGGTTTATTAATTGTTCCTAATTGCTGTTTTAATTGTGGTATGCCACATTCGATTTGTGATCAAAACCGCATTTAACTCAGAGGAAAATAAACAATGTTCCATTCTGAGAAAATGGCTGTGCTTGCTTTGTTTTGTCTGAAATTGCTTTATGAAACTCACCTCCCTTCGCTTTATTTCCGTGGGCCATCTTCTTCCTGCTGCCGGATGGAAAATGGCTGCGCACTTCCATCCCTTTCATGAACTGATTGTCGTCGTTGCAGGCCGTATGGGGGTAGAGATCAACGGGCAAACCCTGGAGGCTGGTCCCGGAGAGATTCTATGGTATCCGCAAGGCGTCAGCCACCGGGAGTGGACGGACCCCAAAGACCCTGTGGAGTCCTTCTTCATCGGATTTGAATGTCCCGGTCTGCCCGTTCCCGCAGTTCTTTATGAGCCCGACGATCAAGGGCGGATTCAGGCTCTGGCCCGGTGGCTCTATGCAGAGCGGGAGACGCGCGCCTCCGGTGCTCCTTTGTCCGTCGAGAGCGCGTTTTTACAAGCCATTCTGGCCGAATACCATCGCCTGACGATGCGCCAGGAGAACCCGCTGGTTGCGCGGCTCCGGACTTACATGCGCCAACACTTGGCGCGCCGCATCTCGCTGGATGATCTCGCGGTTTACGCCGGGGTGAGCAAGTTCCACTTCGTCCGGCGATACAAGGAACTCACCGGACGCACGCCTATGCAGGACCTCCAACATCTGCGCATCCAAGCCGCCCGCGATCTGCTGCTTACGACGAACCTGCCGCTGAAGGAAATCAGTCCGCGCACCGGCCTTGGGGACGAATACCATCTCTCGCGCCTGTTCCGAACCCATTTCCATACCTCGCCCGGCACGCTTCGCAGGGGGCTTGCGCCCCGCTGAATTCATGGGTTGATGTTTCGTCATTTTCGGTTAAACGGTTTCCTCCCGATGAATTTGCCGATTGATACCGAACGCTTTGGCGGCCTGGGCCGTCTCTATGGACGCGCCGCGCTGGAACGCCTGGCTCGCGCGCATGTCGCCGTGATTGGCGTGGGTGGGGTCGGTTCCTGGACGGTGGAAGCGCTGGCGCGCTCCGGCGTGGGGCGGCTGACGCTGATCGACATGGACGACGTCTGCATCACGAACACCAACCGCCAACTGCCCGCCGTGGAAGGGGAGATCGGGCGGCCCAAGGTGGAGGTGCTGGCGGAACGGGTCCGGCTCATATACCCCGGCTGCGTGGTGGAAGCGGTGAGCGAGTTTTTCCTGGAGAGTTCGGCGGATCGGCTCCTGACGCCCGAGGGGCAGCCCTACGATTGGGCGGTGGATGCCGTGGACCGGATGTCGATCAAAGCCCTCCTCATTCACAAAGCCTGCGAGCGGAATATTTCCGTGCTGACGGTGGGTGGCGCGGGGGGACGGCGGGATCCGACGCAAGTGCGTTGCGGCGATCTCGGGAGCGCTGGCGGCGATGTGCTTCTAAAGCAGGTGCGGCGGGATTTGCGGCGCAGGTACGGTTGGGCGCGCGGAGCCGGAAAAGATTTTGGGGTGCCCGCAGTTTATTCCGCCGAGCCACAGGTATTTCCGCAGAGCGACGGGACGGTGTGCGCGACGAAGCCGGAAGCGGGGGAAAACCTGCGGATGGATTGCGCCAGCGGTTACGGCGCGGCGTGTTTCGTCACCGGCGCATTCGGGTTCGCAGCAGCGGGGGAAGTGGTGCGGCGTTTGGTGGGGTAGGCTACGAAGTTTATCTCTTATCTCGTTTCCTGAATCAGCCATTTACAAACACGGAGAACCAAAGGGCTTCATCACCGTAAGGATTTCAATAACCCGAAGGGTTTACAGATAATAGCCGGTGGTTGAGCGCAGCGACACCACCGGGCTTAATCACAACACGGGATTCACCCCAAAGGGGTGGCAGAAATTCCGCGAATTTGATAACCCTATCGAACATGGCTTCCACCTTCCTCAGCCTTCATTACCATTTAGTGTTCGGGACAAAGAATCGGGAACCGTCGATTGACACCCATTGGCGTTCCAGACTTCACCAGTATCTCGCGGGAACGCTATGCGGCCTTGGGGGAGTTCCGATGCAAATTGGCGGCACGGCAGATCATGTTCATCTTTTGACAAGCTTGAGGGCCACGCACAATTTTGCCGATGTCGTGCGGGAATTGAAAAAAGCCTCGTCGATTTGGATTCATGATGAAATCGGCTTGCGATCCTTTGCATGGCAGGAAGGGTATGCCGCGTTTACCGTCGGGGCAACGTCCTGTGAGGCTGTTCGTCTTTATATTCAGCGGCAGGAGGAACACCATCGCAAGAAATCGTTCCGCGAAGAGGTATTGGAGATGCTCGTGAAGGCCGGGATTGAATTTGATCCACGGTATTTGGATTGATGCTCTTTCTGCCACCCCGCCGGGGTGAACGCTACGGGAGCGACACCCCCCGGTTCCGTTTCACCCCGGAGGGGGGCAGACCACTGGCGTCCGGCTCATTACGAACTGGAATTGGTATCAATTGAACGCCAAAGCAAAACGGTTGCGACCAAGGTTATCAATCCGAGCCATGCAACCAACTGCCACTGATCTTTGAAGATGCCGATGTAGTGATTGAAAACACCAGCATGCTCTGGAGATAAACCCAAGTCTCTAAAGAAGGACAATTCATAACCGTAAATCCGCACTCGACCAATCAACATGCCAACGGTGATTTCAATAATCCCAGTCAAAATGAGGGTGATGAGGGCAAAGATTTTCATTTTACTGGCTGTTTGCCAACTCCAGCCTTGGCGCGTCGCTCCAGAGGTCTTCCAGACTGTAGAGGTCGCGTTTGACCTGGTGGAAGATGTGGATCACCACGCTGCCGTAATCAACGACGACCCACTGGCTCAGCGGGTAGCCGTCCACGGCGTTGGGCTTGAGGTTGTGCTCCGCTTGCATTTGGTCGGTGATCCCGCTCGCGATGGCTTTGAGCTGCGGTTCGGAGGTGCCCGAGCAAATCACGAAAAAGTCAGTGAAGGTGGAGATGCCCCGCAGGTCGAGCACGACAATATCTTCGGCTTTTTTATCGGAGGCGTAGGTGGAGCAGAGGCGGGCGAGTTCTTCGGAGGTCATCGGTAGAGGGAGTTCTGAATAATGATGTCGTGCACTTTGTCCGGCACCAGATAACGGATGGATTGGCCGTTGGCAATGCGCTTGCGGATTTCCGTGGCAGAAATATCCACGCGGCGCTGGAGGGTGACGTAGGGCAGAGGGGTGGGATGTTCGCTGCGGCAGAGAACGACGAAGGTGGCCATGTGGCGCAGTTCGTCGATGCGCCGCCAGGAAGCCAGCGAGGGGACGTTGTCCTCGCCGATCAAGTAAAAGAACTTCGCTTTCGGTCCGAACCGCTCCCGCAGGGTGAGCAGGGTGTCGATGGTGTAGGAGATGCCGGAGCGGGTCAGTTCCAGGTCGTCCATGTCAAAGCGGGGCTCGTTCTCAATGGCCGCGCGGATCATCTCCGCCCGTAACTGGGCGGGCGCGGGCAGGAGGGTGGTTTTGTGGGGAGAGACGGCGTTGGGGATGAAGAAAAGCCGATCCAGCCCGAGTGATTCCACGGTCTCGCGGGCCAGGATCAAGTGACCGTGGTGAATGGGGTCGAAGGTGCCGCCGTAAAATCCGAGCTTCATGATTCGACGTAGGAATCTACGCCCTTCCCGGCGGGAGCACCAGCAATTACGGATAGAGCAGGAAGGGCTTGCGCTCGCTGACGAATCGCTGGTTGTTGGCGGACCAGCTGGAGACGATTTTCTGGGGCGGCACGCCCTTTTCAATGGCCCGGCGGATGGAGTCGCTGCCATAGCATTTGTAGAAAATGTCGTATTTTTTCGGCGAACCCGCGAATAGGCTGCGCGGAGCGGCCTTCTGCACGGCAGCAAGAATATAGACGCCCAGTGCGCAGAGGTCGGCCTCGGCGGAGGGGTCGATGCGCAGGCGAGTTCCTTGGAAGCCGTTGCCCGCGTATTCGGTGAACGTGACGCCGGGCAGGGTCTGCGCGCGAAGGTAGGCGGTGAAGCTCCGGGCGTCGGTCCACTTGCTTGCGGCGATCTGGAACGGTTCGGGACCGCCGCAACCGGTTTCAATTCCTTCCACTTCCCCCACCAGTCCCGTGGCGACGTAGTAGAAGGGGGAGTTGGAGTAGGGGATGTTCGGCGAAGTGGCGATCCAGTGGAGCCCCGTCTGGTTCCACGTCATGCCGCGCTGCCAGTTGTGCATCTTGACCACCGTGAGGTCGCACTTGGGTTGCACCCAGCCCTTGGCGTTGGCCATCTGGGCTAGTTCCCCGGCGGTCATGCCGTGGACGTAGGGGACAGGCAACTGGCCGACGAAGGAAATCCACTGCGGATCCATGGGCGGGCCTTCCACGCGGAGCCCGCCGAGCGGGTTGGGACGGTCAAGCACGACAAAGGGAATCCCCGCCTCGCCTGCTGCTTCCATGCATTTGACCATGGTGGAAATGTAAGTGTAGGAGCGGCTGCCGATGTCCTGCATGTCATAGACAAGCACGTCGATCCCCTTGAGCATGGCGGGCGTCGGTTTGCGCGTGGGACCAAAGAGGGAGTAGCACGGCAGGCCGGTGAGCTTGTCTTTACGGGCAGCGACGTATTTGCCCGCACCCACCACGCCGTCCAGTCCGTGCTCCGGCGCAAAGAGGGCCACGAGCCGAACCCCCTTGGCATTGGCGAGGATTTTGCGCGTTTTCACGCCGTTGGAGTCAATTCCGGTGTGATTCGTCACGAGGCCGACGCGCTTGCCTTGAAGGACGGAAAAATCGTGCTGCTTGAGGACATCGATGCCCACTTCCACCTGTGCGCTGGACACTCCCAGCAGCGCGCAGAGAAAGAGGGCGGCAGCAACGGGGAAAATCGGACGGGATTTGCGTTGATTCAAAATCATAAAAAACTAGCTTTCAATGCTATGGAACATTCCAAAATCGGTCAACTCTTGCTCTCGGGCGTGCCCGGCCCGGAGCTTGATTCAGCAAGCGCGGCCACCTTCCGGCGGGTGCAGCCGGGCGGATTCATCTTGTTTGGGAGAAACATTAAGTCGCCTTTGCAATTGCGCAAGTTGATTGACGATCTGCGCGATCTCTCGGGGGTCGAGCCGATCATCACCATCGACCAGGAAGGCGGGCGCGTTTCCCGCCTGCGCGAGATCGGAAGCGAGCCGCCCAACGCCCAACAGCTCCGCGACAAGGGGGACGCCGAGCTGATCCTGCGCCACGGCCACATCACCGGGCGACTCCTGCGGCTGTTCGGTTTCAACCTCGATCTCTGCCCCGTGCTCGACATTTCCTTCGACGACGAAGCGGACAACTCCCTGCGGGGCCGCTGCTACGGCCGGGATGTTGCCGAGGTGATCCGCAATGCCTCCTCGTTCAATGATGGTCTGCGGGCCGAAGGGATCGCCAGTTGCGGCAAGCACTTCCCCGGCTATTCGCGCGCTCCGCTCGACGCCCACCACGAGCTTCCCGAAATCAATCTGAGCCGCGAAGACCTGGAGGCGCACGAACTCGCCGTCTTCCGCCATTTTGCCGATCAGATCGACTCCATGATGATTGGTCACGCGTTTTTCCCCGCGTTGGAAAGCACCAGCACGCCCGCCTCGCTTTCCCGCGCGGTCATCACGGGGTTGCTGCGCCAGGAATGCGGTTTCAACGGGTTGGTAATGACCGACGACCTCGACATGGGGGCGATTCTCAATCACTACGGGCTGGAGGAAACCATCCGACTTGCCATCACGGCAGGGAACGATCTGGCGATGATCTGCCATCGGATTCCTACCGTGGATGACGCCTGGAAAACGCTCGACCGCCTGCCCGCAGTAGAACTCGACCGGGCGCTGGAGAACCTGCACCGTTTCAAGGTGAAGATGGCCCCGCCGGATGCGTTTAGCGAAGTGGAATTCCAACGCCGCGACGCGGAAGTCTGGCAACTGCGAGTCGATACGCTGGGCGAGGAAAAAGCCCGCGAACGCAGCCCGGAAAACGGCAAACGCTCACCGGTGGAGACTTACTAGCCCGGATGGATCGTCGCGACCTCCCCATCTTTGAACTCGAGAAAGCCCTTGTTGCCGCGTTGGCGCAGGATTCCCGGCTCGTTCTGCAAGCGCCCACAGGCTCGGGCAAATCAACGCAGGTGCCGCAGATGCTCCTCGACAACGGCCTGCTGGGCGACGGCGAGGTAGTGGTCTTGCAACCACGTCGCCTGCCCACGCGGATGCTCGCGGCCCGTGTGGCCCAGGAACGGGGCTGCCGCCCAGGCGAGGAGGTCGGTTACCAAATCCGCTTCGATAAAGTGGCCTCGGCCAAAACGCGCATCCGGTTCGTCACCGAAGGCGTGCTCCTGCGGCAGATGCTCAACGATCCGAACTTGCGCGGCGTTTCCGCGATCCTCTTCGACGAATTCCACGAGCGCCATCTCTACGGCGACCTCACGCTCGCCCGCGCGCTCGATTTGCAGGCTGCGCAGCGTCCCGATTTGAAACTCGTGGTGATGTCCGCCACACTCGACACCGCCGGGCTCGAACGCTACCTCGCTCCGTGCTCCATGCTGCAAAGCGAGGGCCGGACGTTTCCCGTGGACATCCAGTATTTACCGCGCCCCGTGCGGACGGATCAAACGATGGTATGGGACCTCGCGGCGGACGAACTGGAGCGGCTCGCGTCCAGCACCGAAGGCGACGTGCTCATCTTCATGCCCGGTGCGTATGAGATTTCGCGCACCATCGGCGCGATCCGGGGTTCCCGCGTGAGTAGCCAATTCATCGTGCTGCCGCTGCATGGCGAGTTGCCCGTGTCCGACCAGGACGCGGCCGTGGCCCGCTATTCCAAGCGCAAAGTGATCGTCTCGACCAACGTGGCCGAGACCTCGCTGACCATCGACGGCGTGCGCGTGGTAATCGACGCGGGCCTGGCGCGCATCGCCCGGTTCGACCCCTATCGCGGCATCAACACGCTGCTGGTGGAGAAAATTTCGCGCGCGTCCGCCGACCAGCGCGCGGGCCGCGCGGGCCGCACTGCGCCGGGCGTCGCCTTGCGGCTCTGGACCGAGCGCGAGCACCTGGAGCGCGCCGCGCAGGAACTCCCGGAGGTGAAGCGACTCGATCTCGCCGAAGTCATCCTGACGCTCAAAGCGGGTGGCGTGGACGATGTGGCGGCGTTCCGCTGGCTGGAAGCGCCCGACCCGCGTTCGTTGGAGCGCGCGGAGACGCTGCTGCGCGACCTCGGGGCGCTGGATAACGCTGCCGGGCGCATTACCGAGATGGGCCGCCGCATGCTCGCCTTCCCTCTCCACCCGCGCTATGCCCGCATGTTGCTGGCAGCGGAAGACTATGGCTGTGTGCGGGATGCGGCGCTCGTGGCGGCGCTCACGCAAGGGCGCAATCTGCTGCGACGCAGCGACAACGCCACCGACGAGGCCCGCGAACGGGCATTGGGCGAGGGGCACGTCTCGGATTTGTTCCTGATGATGCGCGCCTGGCAGATGGCGGGCGGCAACGATGGCATCGCGCGTTCTCTCGGCGTCAACGCCATCGCCGCGCGCGAGGCGGGCCAGCTTTTCGAGCAGTTTTTGAAGATTGCCAAGGCGGAAGGATTGAGTATTACCGACAGGAGCGACCCGGAGGTCTCCACCGACGAAGCCGTGGCGAAATGCATCCTCGCGGGATTCCCCGACCAAGTCGCCGTGCGGCTCGACGCGGGCACGCTCCGCTGCGCGATGGTCCACGGGCGGCGCGGCGTGCTGGCGCGGGAAAGCGTCGTGCGCGACGCCCCGCTCTTCATCGCGGGCGAAGTGCGCGAGATCAGCGGCAAGGACGGCGTGCAGACGCTCCTCTCCCTCGCCACCGCCATCCGCGAGGAGTGGCTCCACGAGCTTTTCCCGGAAGCGTTCTCCGAGCACGTCGAGGTCTTCTACGAAAAAACGCTGCGCCGCGTCATGGCCCGGCGCGAGAAGCGCTTCCACGATCTCGTCCTGGAGAGTGGGCAGACCGATAAAACGCCCCCCAGCGAAGCGGCGGCGTTGCTCGCCCGCGAAGTGTTGAGCGGGAATTGCCCGCTGGAAAACTGGGATCACGCCGTGGATCAATGGATCGTTCGGCTCAACCGCCTGCGCGAATGGATGCCGGAGCTGGAACTCCCCGCGCTGGGGGAGGAAGACCGCGCGGCGCTCATTGAGCAGCTTTGTTACGGCGCGGCGACCTACAAGGAAATCAAAACCCGCGCGGTCTGGCCAATCGTCAAATCCTGGCTCAGTTCGCAACAGGAGGCGATGCTGGAAAAGTTCGCCCCGGAGCGGCTGGAAATGCCCAACGGACGCAAATTTAAGATCGCCTACGATCCCTCCGGTCCGCCCACCATCGCCGTCCGCATCCAGGATTTATACGGCGTCGAGCAAAGCCTCTCCATCGCCGCCGGGCGCGTCCCGGTGACGATCCAGGTGCTCGCCCCCAACCACCGGCCCATCCAAGTGACGCAGAATCTGGCCACGTTCTGGCGGGAATCGTATCCCAAAATCAAAGCGGAATTGCAGCGGCGCTACCCCAAGCATGTCTGGAAATGAGACGAGATAGTGTTTATTATTAGAAATACTTATTATATCTCAAACTTTTTTGCAGGGTGAATTACCGTAAAAACTGACACGGATTTTGCTTTTCATGCACCAAAATAAGTTTACTGTGCGCCTTCGTCAGCAGTGTTGGGGCAGGGGAGTTTGCGATTGAGTTAATCAGTGGCGACTTGAAACCGATGACCGGGGACCGTCACCGCAGTGCTTGGCAGTAATCAGTATGAACAACAAACTTTACGTGGGGAACCTTCCCTTTAACGTAACGGAACCCGATCTGCAGGACCTCTTTGGTCAAGCTGGCACCGTCAGTGAC
>Ga0316226_1000370_pt1 | contig 62158 bp, 45 predicted proteins | sample TBH18017metaG_FD_206009 | JGI IMG/M metagenome (GOLD analysis project Ga0316226, IMG submission 206009) | Freshwater microbial communities from Trout Bog Lake, Wisconsin, USA - TBH18017 | ecosystem: Environmental > Aquatic > Freshwater > Lake > Hypolimnion/Profundal zone | place: USA: Wisconsin...
TTTAGCGACTGGTTGTAGCAGAAGGAGCACCCGAAAGGGCAGCCGCGCCCGGCCAGCACGGTTACCGACGCATAGGCCAGGCTCTTGTAGGCCTCGCGATACAGCGACCAGTCGGGGAAAGGCAGCTTGTCCAAGTCGTCGATCAGCCTGCCCATTTCATTGCGGACGATGGTCCCGTCGCTCTTGCGGAAGTGACAACTGGGCACGCTGGTATCAGACGGATCATCGATGAGGCGGCCAATGATGTGTTCGGCTTCGCCGCGGACCACTATGTCCACACCCTCGTAATCGATGATCTCGGGAAAGAACGTGGCGTGCGGTCCTCCCCAGATGCACGGGACCTTGTGTTCTTTTTTGAGCCTGGCGGCCACCCCCAGCAGTGCTTCATGGTCGGCGGTGCAGGCGGAAAAGCAGAGAAAATCCGGCTTATATTCGCCAAGTTTGGCGATCAGGCGTTTGAAGGAGTCGATGTAGGTGATGAATACCCGCACCTCGTGGCCGCGTTGCTTGAGTACCGAACTGAGAAGTTGAACTCCCACCAGTTCCAGCGGTATGGTCTGAACGAAGGCGATGCGTTTGTTCATGGCGGAGGGCTCCAAGCTCATACGAAACGCGGCGGTTTATGGTTCACCTGAGTCGCCTCGGGCCCGAAGCCCGCGGAGCGGTCGACAATGAACTTGGGCCTCGCCTTGACTTCGTCATAGATGCGGCCGATGTATTCGCCAAGAATGCCCGTGGTGATCAGTTGCACCCCGCCGAGGAACATGATCAGTATGACCAGCGTCGGGTTGCCCCAGGGAAGCGTTAGGCCGCACAGTTTTGTCACAATATACGCCGCTGCGATGAGGAACGCGAATGCGGCGATGACGAAACCCAGCAGCGTGCTCAGGGCTAGAAGGTTGTTGGAGAAGCCGACCAGGCCATTGAAGCCGATCCGCAGCGAACCCAGCAGGCGATTGTAATGGCCGGTTCCGGCGAAGCGAGGCGGACGATCGAATTGGATAAGCGTCTGCTTGAACCCCACCGCTCCCACCAGCCCGCGCAGGAAGCCATGGCTTTCCTTCAACTGGTTGATCTGATCCACCACCCGCCGGCTCAGCAGCCGGAAGTCGCCGGTATTGGGAGGTATCTGTACGTCCGACAGCCGGGCGATCGCCTTGTACCCCAGATACGATACGATCCGCTTGACCAGAGTTTCACCCTTACGGCTGCGCCGCTGGGCCATCACCACGTCAAACCCTTCCCGCCACCTGGCCACCATATCCACGATAAGTTCCGGCGGATCCTGGAGGTCCACGTCGAGGATCACCGCTGCCAGCCCCGTCGAGTATTTCAAACCGGCGAGAGTCGCCATGGGCTGGCCGAAGCGGCGGGAGAATACCAGCAGTTTGATGCGACTATCGCGCTCATGGTGTTCGAGGATTACCTCCTCGCTGCGGTCGGGGGAGGGGTCCAGGCAGAAGAGTATCTCAAAATCGCCGGTGATGCCTTCGAGAATGGGAATGATCCGCCGGAGGAACTCGGGGATGTTCCTTTCCTCCTTATAAACCGGCACGATGACCGAAAGCTCCATGCTGTCTGGATACCATCGGGGCGGGCGTTGTGCAAGTGCCGTGGACGAGTGGCTTGTGGGCATGGTGGTGGTTCGACACGACGATCAATGGCGTGCGGCTAATGGGGGCTGGCACTGGCTGGTTGGCTTGACATACGGGGGCAGGGACGGCCACGACACTTGGGTTTGTGGCGGGCACGGCCACGGGATCCGTGCCGGCGCTGGCGGCTGGCGGAACCGTAGCGACTAGGTAGTCGGTGGTGGAGGTCGGGTTGAGGCTGTCAGTCGTCTGGTCGGACGAGGTAGTGTCTGCCGGAGGTGGAGGACTGGCAATGGCGGTCGTAGTGACGCTGTCCCCGGTTGCTTGGGTAGTGGTTGGATCGTCGTCGGCAGTTGGAATCGTGGTAGCCACGTCAGTCATCTGGGCACCGGTTGCGGCGCTGGGCGGGGTGCTGGTGAGAGTCGTGTTGGTGCTGTCGGTGGATGGCGCGGTCGCGACGGTATTAGCGATGCTTGGTGCCGTTACTGTCGCGGTGCTCAGATGGCTGGCGGGTACGATGGCATTGATGAAGTTGCCATCGGGCGTGGTCCAGTCGAGTTGCACTGAAGCCACCGCCTCTTTTTGGTAGTAGTCCACCTCGATGCTGTGCCAGCCGGCTGCCAGAGTGATCGTTCCGCTGGTGGCTTGTGGCGCGACCGTGACGCCGTAGTTCTGCAGCACGTACAGCAGGTCGTTGGAGTTGACGGTTGTGCCGCCGTCCATGGCCCCTTGTTGCCAGCTTACGCCGGTTACGCCGTAATTCTGTAGCACGCTCAGCAGATCGTTGGAATTCACAGTGCCGTCGAGGTTGCAGTCGCCCAAAAGTCGCGGCGTGTCGGTCCAGTTGCTGATTACGGTGGTGCCGTCGATGATTACTTTGATGCCATCGTCGGCCAGGGTGGAAAACGTATAAGTTCCGGTCTGATCGGCGAGTATAGAGCCAGACCAGATCACGCTGAACGGGCTGGAGCCGGTAGTGGCGTTCCAGGCCGGCAGATTCAAAGCGGTCGGTCCAGCCGTGCCCCAGTTGAAGTCCACGGTGTTATCCGTCTCAGGGGTCGGCGTGCCGCTCAGGTCGATGGTTGGATAATACGCGCCGGTAAGTCCAGAACGCGCCTGGCCGGCCAACTGCGTGGCAAATGTCGGTCCCTGGGGCGATCCCCAGCCGGTGGCCAGATCGAATCCGGCATACGCCGGGTTGCCGTTGCCGCCGCTGGTTATGTCGTTAAACGCTGTGGCATAAGAACTGCCGGCGATGGAATAGATCGCCTGGTTCAGCGACGAGCCTATCGGTCCGGCGCCCGCTTGGGAACGCAACTGGTTGGCCAGGGCCACCATACCAGCGAAGAGCGGGGTTGAGACGCTGGTTCCCCCGACGTCCAGCATGTAGCCTTTGTAATAATACATGGCGAAACCAGTGGCGGGATTGGCCATCATGGCTACGTCGGGACTGGCGCGATAAGCGCCCAGCGGCGTCCCATTGATGGTTACCCCGGCCTGATAAGTCGGCACCGCCAGAACATGGCTGATTCCCCCGCCTCCGCTGGACCACGCCGTCTCACTGGTGCGGTTGCCGTCGCTACCCAGATACAACGATGTTCCGCCCACAGCCGTCACCTCTGGCGACAGCGCCGGATAGCTCAGCTCTGCCGCCGCGTCGCCAGTGGCGGCTACAAAAGAGACAGCGTTGCCCACGTTGTCGAAATGGGCCTCATCGGCCAGTTCGTCGGAGTTGGCAAAGCCGCTGCTGTTCTCCGGCTCTCCCCAGCTCATGCTTATGACTCCGCCTCCATCAGCGTTGAGCAACGCCACTGCCGTATCCACGGCGGCGTAGGCATCAGCGTCGTTAGCAGTGGCGGCTTCCACCAGGATTATCTTGGCATCAGGGGCTATAGCATGAGCCGCCTCGACGTCCAGGTCTTCTTCCACCGACCACCCCTGATCGGCCAGGGGCTGCGTGCCCGAGGCGTAAACAACCTGGAAGGTGTTGGACGTCGGCAAGGGTAGGCCCATGTCGATGGAATATTGGGTCAGGTCCTGCATGATCGTTGGTGTGTCATAACAATCGACGATGGCGATCGTCTGTCCCTGGCCGCGATTCGTGTAAGAGGAATCACTCAACGATCCCAGGCCATAGCCGGTGCGGATTTGGGCGGCGGTATAATTGCCGTAATCCGGCGTAACGATGGCCGGCATAGCATCCGCGCCGGAGGTGGAAGGGGCTGCGACGTAATATGGCGCGACCTGAGCGGCGGCGGCGGCCGGCGCCATCAGGGCGTAGCTGGTTCCGGAAAGCATGCGGCGCGTTTCCAGGCATTCCATGGCTGCCTTCCCCTGGCGTGCGGGCTTCCTGTTGGTCCTGGAACAACCGAAGATGCGTAATGTCTGTTTGGTCGGCATGGTTGATTCCACAATTTTGGGACGTCTAGCTTGGATTTTACTCAGGGGCCCAGATTGTCACCGGGCCGTGCACCCTCGTCCGGCGGCAATCGATATTCGTTTCAGAGTTCCAATATACCATGTCGCGCTATGATCTGCATTATTCACAATCACCCGTGAACCACCCGAAGGCTACGTTTGTTAGAGATCAACGCTCGCGCCACCAGATCGTACTCGCGTGCATCGGTCACCTCCACCGCCGCCAATTGTCCGGCGTGCCACGCTCCATCTTGTAGAATCACCAAACCGTCGATCTCCGGCGCCTGTCCACGGCTGCGCGCTATCCAATGCCCAACCTGCTCCCCCTGGCCAGGTCGTTCAACCAGTACCTCGATAGCCTTGCCCACCATCTCCCTCCCTCTGGCAAATGCCACCGCCTGTTGCGCCAGCATCAACTCTTCCACACGTTCTTTCTTCACCGCTGCGGAAACCTGACCTTTCATGCGGGCCATCGCCGTGCCTGGTTCGGCGCTGTAGGCGAAGACCCCAAGGTTGTCGAAACCGAAATCTCTCACGAACCGCGCCAGCTCCCGATGCTGCGCCTTGGTTTCCCCCGGCGTGCCGGCGATGAAGGTCGTGCGGATCGCGATGCCGGGGACACAGCGGCGCAGTTTCTCCAGCAGCGTTTCGATCTGCCGCCGGGTCACCCGGCGGCGCATCTTCCTCAATACCTCGTCATTGATGTGCTGGAGCGGAATATCCAGGTACTTCACCACCCGTTCGCACCCGGCCAGCGCCTGAATCATCTCATCGCTGAAGCAACTAGGATACGCGTACATCAGCCGCAGCCAGGCCACTTCGCCCAGCCGTCGATCCAGCGTCCGTAGCAGTCCGGCCAATCCTTCCTTGTAGCCGATATCCACCCCATAGCTGGTGGTGTCCTGCCCGATCAGGTTGATCTCCACGGCGCCGTCGTCGGCAAGTTCCCTGGCTTCGGCCATGATGCGGTCGATCGGTTTGGAACGCATTGGTCCGCGAATGGCCGGGATCGTACAAAACGAACATCCCCGGCTGCATCCTTCCGACACGCGCAGGTAGGCGTAATGCCGCGGCGTCAGGCGCAGCCGTCCCACATCATTCTGAAGCGTGGCGTAGCGGCTTCCCAGTTCGTGATACTTGCCAAGCCAATGGTCTTTCCCGGTCCTGCCGGCGTCTTTGCCCCGCACTGCTCGCACAATGTGTTCCCGATCGAAAACGCCCACCAATCGGTCAATTCCCGGCTCCTCGGTCAGCAACGCCGTCTTGTAACGCTGCGCCAGGCACCCGGCGACTATCACCCGCTTACACCTTCCGGTCGTCTTGAGCTGCACCGCTTTGCGGATTTCCTCCATCGATTCAACCTTGGAGGCTTCGAGAAACCCACAGGTGTTGATGACGATGGCATCCGCGTCTTGAACCAGAGGCGTGACAATAAGTCCGTCCGAGGTCAGCAGACCCAGCATTCTCTCGCTGTCAACGAGGTTCTTAGGGCAGCCCAGGCTTACAAAGGCGATCGATTGTATGGACGAATCTTTCATGACATCAGAAGCCTACGGCGGCAGAGGGCTTTTGTCTCTAATCTCGGCCGGCAATTCCAGGCTTTCTGCTGTCAAAGTTTCCCTCCTTCGGTTTCCTGCCTCACCCATGACAAATTCCCTACACAAAACTCTTGTGAGTCTGTGCTGGTGCAGATACACTGAATTTTCTGAGAAACGTAGTAGTGGTCTTGTTGTTTCGGGCCGGATGGGAATTACGTGTTCAGCCCCGGCGACGAACTGTGCCGCGCGCAAAGCTAAGGATCGAAAGAGAAGGGTAGTTGCAGCGGTCGCGGTGGTTGGGTTTCCAAAACTCCATCCCGTTGGATTTAACGGGCACGGTACCCGGTGTCTGTCTCATTCGCTAACGCTTACCTGAAGACCGGATAAGGACTTGCACCATGGCCAGACAGCAGAAGAAGCTTGGGGAAATCCTGGTGGAGTGGCGGGTCATCACCGCCAATGAGGTCGCCAAGGCTCTGGAACATGCCAAGCTCAAGAACATGCGCATCGGCGAGGCCTTGGTGGACATGAAGATATGCAATGAGGGCCAGGTAGCCAAGGCTCTGGCCGCTCAGCACGGCATGGAGTATTTCGACCTCGACAAATCCTCCGTTCCCCCCAATGCCGTCAATCTGATTCCCGATGATCTCATGCGCAAACACCTGGTTCTTCCCCTGGGCATGGAAGGGCGCGACCGTCTCAAAATCGCCATTCACGATCCCCTGGACCTGGAACTTCTGGACATTCTGCGGTTCCGTCTTCAGAAGGAAGTGCGGCCGGTGTTGGCCGCCAAGGGTCGCATCAAGGCTTACCTGGACGATGTCTTTACCTCCACTGCCCAGACCACCATCGACAAAACGATGGACAAGACCTGGGCCACGCTGGACAAGACCGTCGACAAGTCCGTCGACAAGACCGAGCGATCCATCGACAAGTCCATCGACGTCGCCGGCATGACCGAAGACCAGATGGCCGATCCCACGCAGGCGCCCATCATCAAACTGGTCCAGGCCATGATCGCCGAGGCCGTTCGCAACCGCGCCTCGGATATTCACATTGAGCCCATGAAGGACCGCGTCCGCGTTCGCTATCGCATCGACGGCGAATGTATCGAGCGCGATCGTATTCCCCTGCGCATGAAGGGTCCGCTCATCAGCCGCATCAAGATCATGGCCGGCATCGACATCGCCGAAAAACGACTTCCGCAGGACGGCCGCATCAAGCTGACCGTCGATAAGTCGAGCATCGACTTCCGCGTCAGCACCTTGCCCGGCTATCACGGCGAATCGGTGGTGCTGCGTATTTTGCGCCCCGACTCGGTCCGCATCGGCATTCAGAGCCTGGGCTTCGAGGAAGAAGACTACAAGGTTTTCCAGAAGATCATCAAGCGTCCCAACGGCATCTTTCTGGTCACCGGTCCCACGGGCTCGGGGAAGACCACCACCCTCTACGCCGCCCTCAATGAACTGAATCGTTCCGACCGCAAAATCATCACCGCCGAAGACCCCGTCGAATACAACTTCGTTGGCATCAACCAGTGCCAGGTCAAGGACCAGATCGGCCTGACTTTTGCCCGCATCCTCAGGTCCATGCTGCGGCAGGCCCCCAATATCATTCTCGTCGGTGAAATCCGCGACCTGGAAGTGGCCGAAGTGGCCATTCAGGCCGCCCTTACCGGTCATTTGGTCTTCAGCACCCTGCATACCAACGACGCCCCTAGCGCCATAACCCGCCTGATTGACATGGGCGTAAAGCCCTTCCTGGTCGCCAGTTCCGTCCAGGCGGTCATGGCCCAACGCCTCATCCGCGTGTTATGTCCCAAGTGCAAGACACCCGACACCGAGCCCGATCGCATGTGGCTCAGGCTCGCCGGCATCGCCGACAAAGACATCAAAGATAGCAAGCTTTACAAGCCGCGAGGCTGCGACCATTGCACAGGAACCGGTTTCCGCGGGCGGTTGGGCATATTCGAGATGATGATCATGAACAACCAGATTCGCGAGTTGGCTTTCAACCGCGCCCCGACCAACAAAGTGCGCAAGGCCGCCCTGGCCACGGGCATGAAGAGCCTCCTGGCCGACGGCCGGCTCAAGATACTCAATGGAACCACCACTGCCGAGGAAATCGTCAAGGTCGCCCAGGCCGAAGGCATTGTGACCGACGGATGACGCGATAACCATCCTCAACCGGCCCATGGGGCCCACCTAAGCTATGGCAACCCTTCAGATCGACCGACTTCTCGATACCACCGTCCGGCTCAAGGCCAGCGATCTGCACCTGGCCGTGGGCAAGCCGCCCACTCTCCGCCTCAATGGTTCCCTGCGCGAACTCCAGACCAAGATACTCGAACCCGATGACACGATGTCCCTTCTCAAGGCCATCGCTCCCGAGCGCATACAGCAGGAGTTCGAGGAATCTGGTTCCGGCGACTTTTCTTTCGCCTTCGGCGACATAGCCCGCTTTCGCGTGGCCATCTTCAAGCAGAAGGGGTGCGCCAGCATCGTCTTACGCCGGATTCCCAATAAACTGATGACTTTTCAGCAGATTGGCCTGCCCAAGATGGCCGAGCAGATCTGCCGCCGCCCCCGCGGCATATTCCTGGTCACCGGTCCCACCGGCTGTGGCAAGACCACCACCCTGGCCTGCATGGTGAATTACATCAACGAGAACTTTGACAAGCACATCATCTGCCTGGAAGACCCGATCGAGTATTATCACAACCACAAGAAGAGCATCGTTGTCCAGCGTGAAATCGGTGTGGACGTGCCGAGTTTCCCCGAGGGCATCCGCCGCGCTCTTCGCGCCGACCCAGATGTCATGCTGGTCGGAGAAATGCGCGACCTGGCCACCATTCAATCCGCCGTCAGCGCCGCTGAAACCGGCCACCTGGTTTTCGGGACCCTGCATACTTCCGGCGCCGCCAGTACCGTAAACCGCATTATCGACGCTTTTCCCACTGATCAACAGGAACAGGTCCGCGTGCAGTTGTCCGGCAACCTCGTCGCGGTCGTTTCCCAGGTTCTTTGCCCGCGCATCGACATCGAGGGCATGATCGCCGCCTACGAATTCATGTATGTCACCCCGGGCATCCAGAACCTGATGCGCGACAACAAGAGTTTCCGCATCGACTCAGAAATTCAGACCGGCAAGCGTTACGGGATGCAATTGCTGGATGACAATCTGCTCATGCACTACCAGTTGGGCCACATCGCCGCGGAAGAGGCGATAGACAAGTCCAAAAACCCCGACTACATGGTGGAGCGGCTCCGCAAACTGGGTGTGGATGTGAAGACCCGCGAGGAGTTGCTGCTGGAAGATGTCGCCGGTACTGAAGCGCCGGCGGAGCTAGCGCCGCCGGCTCCTCCACCACCGTCCGGGCCGCCGTCGGCCAGCGGCGCCGAAGCCGAACGGCAGGCCCAATTGGCCCGCAACCGCGCCCGCATGCAGTCCGTACACAAGTGATGACGATGTTTCCAGACCGAGCCTAAAGTCAGGATCCGCCATGGCATCTAGCAATCAACCGAATTCCCCGGCTTCCTCGAATCCCGACACCAAGCGGACGGGCCAGACGCCTTCGCCGTCTGTCGGGTCGTCGGTGGGTCAGACGCATGGTACGCGCCAGACCATCGCTTCCTCCGGCCATGCCCCAGCGGCCAAGCCAGCCGCCGTCGCCGGCAACGGAGCGCGATCATCCGGCCGGACGGATGGGCCGGCCTCCACGCCGGGTCCCGAGCAACCGGTGCCAGGCCGCCCCACCAGCGGTATCCCGCCCATCAGTGAACTTCAGGGACGTCCGTTGGGCCGCGTGTTGCAAAAGATGGGCCGGGTCACCCGCGAGCAGTATACCGAGGCCCTAAGTTTCCAGAAGAGCAAGGGCGGGGCGCTGGGCCGCATCCTCATCGACCTGGGCTACATCAAGGATGCTGACCTCAATATCGCCCTGGCCGCCCAGAAGGGCTACGAGCACATCAATCTCGAAGGCATAAAAATCGCTCCAGAGGCCATTGCCGCCGTACCCACTCAGATTGCCACCACCAACAAGGTTCTTCCCATCTCCTTCGATAAAGTCGGCAAACGGCTGATAGTGGTCATGGCTAGCCATGAGAACTTCCGGGCTTTGGACGACCTGCGTTCCCTGATGGGCTACAGCGTGCTGGCCAAAGTTGGCGATCCCGAACAGATCGACAAGCTGATCGCCAAATATTACAACGCGGCCGCCGAAGGCATCGCCGACATCATCACCGATCTGGCCAAGGACGAAAGTCTGCGCGATCTCAAGGGCCGCGGCGAATCCATCGACCTGGACGCCATCAAGGAAGCCGCCGACTCCAACCCTGTTCGCAAACTGGTTAACCTGGTTCTCCTCCAGGCCATTAAGGACAAGGCCTCCGACATCCACTTCGAGCCTTTCGAGACCGAATTCAAGATGCGCTACCGCATCGACGGCATCCTCTACGAGATGATGCCGCCGCCAGCGCATATCGCCCCGGCCATAAGTTCCCGCGTAAAGGTCATGGCCAACCTGGATATAGCCGAACGGCGCATGCCTCAGGACGGCCGCATCGAGCTGAACGTCAACAACCAGCCCATCGACCTCCGCGTCAGCGTTCTGCCCACCATGTTTGGCGAGGCGGTCGTCATGCGCATTCTGGACCGCGGCAACGTCAGCCTGGACCTGGACAAGCTGGGCATGCGTGAAGAGGATTTGACCATCTTCCGCCGTCTGATTCACCGACCTAACGGCATCGTCATCGTCACCGGTCCCACCGGTTCCGGCAAGACCACCACCCTTTACTCGGCCCTCCGCGAGCTCAACGATATTTCCAGCAAACTGATTACCGCGGAGGACCCGGTCGAATACGACATCGATGGCATCATTCAGTGCCAGATCAAGCCGGAAATTGACCTGACCTTCGGGCGCATCCTTCGCTCCATGTTGCGTCAGGATCCCGACATCATTCTCGTCGGCGAAATCCGCGATAAGGAAACCGCCGAAATCGCCGTGCAGGCCTCCCTGACCGGCCATCTGGTCTTCAGCACCCTGCATACCAACGATGCTCCCTCGGCGATCGCCCGCCTGCTGGATCTGGGGTTGGAGCCCTTCCTGGTGACCGCTACCCTGGAGGGCATTGCCGCCCAGCGCCTGGTGCGCAAGTTGTGTCTCCACTGCAAGACCGAGTACAAGCCCGCCGAGGAGCAGCTCATGGAGCTCGATCTGCATCCCGAGGACGTAACCGGCAAGACCTTCTACTACGGCAAGGGATGCGAGGCCTGCAACAACACCGGCTACCGCGGCCGCCAGGGCATCTATGAATTCATGTGTCTGGACGATGACATGCGTGACATGATCATCAATCACGCCAGCACCCAGGTTCTGCGCCAGGAAGCCAAAAAACGCGGCATGCGCACGTTGCGTCAGAGCGGCCTGCTGAACATCTACGATGGCATAACTTCCATAGAAGAAGTCGTCCGCGAAACTCTGACCGAAGATGGTTGATGACGGGAGTAGCGGCGGCCAACGATAGGCCGCACCGGGCAAGGGAGAACCACGGCTATCGTTTATGAATGTCTTGGCTGTTGGCTACAGATTTCCAACAGCGGTCGGATCCGTTTCTGGTTGCCTGCAAGCGGGGCGGCAACGGAGCCGACTCGGTGTGCTCCACAGGCAAGGTAAAAACACTCTGCATTGGGGTCGGAATCGATTGCCAGGACAGGAACTCCGGCAGCCATGGCTTGTTGAGTCGCGTGGGCAAGCAGCGCCCGCCCAATACCTTGCCGCATGTATTCTGGCCGGACCCACAAGTGGTCGAGTTCCCACGGCGTCGCCGTGGTTTTGAGCTGATAGAATCCGGCTATCCTTCCATGAACTTCGGCGACAAATGACGGCAGGTGATGGATCGACTCTGCGGACACGATCAGGTTGGATCTCCATATTTCCATAAGAGCGTTGCTGTACCCCCAGTAGGCCTTGGCGCTAAAGGCGATTTGTGTCAGCTCGCCGGCTTCCGTCGCAAGTGCAGCCCGAATCTGCATACGCAATCTCCACCAGCAGCATCGTCGAACCATCTAGCGCGGTCAAGGCATGCGCCTGGCATCTGCGCGTCCATTGTTGCAGCTCCGGCTTTCCCATTTTCTTTGAGGGTGGTATGCTGCTGTGGCAACAATGAACCAATGTGTCGGCGATTTTTCCTTTTCCACTATGTCCCTGTTGGAGCGGCGCTGCTGGGAATGGGCTGCGTGGATCGTGCCGGCGTTCCTCTACGTCGCATTGATCGTCATGGGCGTCTATGTCTGCCGTGACGCCATCAACCCCGATGCGGTCTGTTATATCCGCCGGGCCCTGTATCTGTCGCATGGCGACATCGCCCATTCGATCTCCGGCTACTGGAGCCCACTGTTCTCGTGGTGTCTCTGCCCCCTGATGTATTTCCATGTTCCTGGACTCCTGGCAGCGCGAATCGTGCTGGCGACCTGGGGTCTGGCTTACGTTCTGATCTTTCACCTGTTCCTTAAGCGGTTCCTGGGCATCCATCCGGTTTGGCGTCTCCCGGCGGTGTTGATCGTGGCCATTCTGGCCGTGCGTCTGGCCCTGGTGGTCATCAGCCCCGATCTGGCCATGGCGGGATTGTTGCTGCTGTATTTGACGATTGTTTCCGATGAGCGGCTTCTGCATCGCCGCCGTCTGCCTATGGCGGCGGGTCTGATAGGCGGCGTGGCCTATCTGGCCAAGGCCTTCGTCTTTCCGTATTTCCTGGTTCATTTTCCTGCCACCGTGATTTATCGGTGCATTGTCAAACGGCAATCCGGCGCTGCTTCCATTCCGCGTCCGACTATGCGCCGGGCCATTGCGACGGCGCTCATCGGTTGCGCGTCTTTCGCCATGCCTGCGGTTCCCTGGATATGCGGTTTGCACGGGCAATACCAGCGTTGGATGTTTTCGACCGCCGGTCCCATGAATCACGCCAATATGGCGCCCAGGGGATTCAAGCGTGGAGGTCCGCCGCTTTTTGGAGCGGTGCCCGATCCTTTCATCATTCGCAACGAAATCACCGACTGGGGAGAGCATCCGGACTGGAGCCCTTTTCACAGTGGTGCGTACTTTAAACATCAACTTAAGATCATCGGCGGCAACGCCAATTTGATCCTAGCAGCGATCGGCGCTTCCGCCGGCATCTTCGTCGGCGACCTGGTGCTTGGCGTGGCGGCCCTGCTGGGCCTTCTGTATGGGTGGTCGCGCCTAGGCGATGCTGTTTGTCGCCGTGGCGGTGCTGCCGGGCCGCCGTCGCGATTGGCAGCGGTGTTTGCCCCCGCGGTTACCGACATACACAAGATCATTTGGCTCTGGCTGACAGCGATGTTGTATACTGCGCCTTTTCTGTTGGTGTTCTACGAGTCGCGGTATACCGACTGCATCTTGATTCCGCTTTCCATCATGCTGGCCATGGGGCTTTGCGCGACTGTCGGCCGACTTTGTGGTGCGAAGGCGCGTGACGTTTCTGGTGAGCCCCGGCGCCAGGCATGGCCGGGGTCGACGTCCATCGTGGGATGCCTTATTGTGCCGCTGGTGATTCTGGCGGCTTTTGCCTACGCGCAGCGGAAGCAGACCATCCACCACATTGTACATGCGCGGCCATCGGTCTATCCGGAAATCGCCCGGAAACTTGCCGACATCGGCCTGTGCGGCCGCCTGGCCAGCACGGATCGCGTATGCGGCCTGTTCGTCGCTTTTCTGGTAGATGGCAAGTTTGTTTATTTCCCCAAAGTGCAGCTATCGGGCGAGCTGAAGTTATCCAGCGCCGAGGTGGAACGGCAACTTGCCGAAGTCGATGCCCGGACGCTGCTGATATGGGACGATCCTCTGGCTCTCAGCGCCAAGGACGGCGCCAATTATGACAATGTCCAGGTCGCCAACGCCATCGTCCAGCATGGCTGGGATCAGCGCGGATGCGTTGCCCTGCCTTCGGGCGATGTGCGGATCTACACGCGACGGATGCCGTAAGTGTTGCAAGTATCCGCAGACGCGCAGCTTTACCCGCATTTTTTGCCGCCTCTGCGCACGTTGACTTCTACTGTCCGGGCAGTGAACGGCTACATTGTCTCCTATGTTTTTTGGTTTCCGAAGTTGTTTCCGGCCAAGATCTGGCTGGCACTGACCGTCAGCGTGTAGATGCCGCTCGACGGGGTGGTTGGCTGATAGCCTTTAGGAAGGACTTCACTTACCAGGTAGATACCGGTGGGCAGTCCGGCAAACTTATACTGACCAGAGGCATTGGTGGTGATGGTCTTGGCCAGGCCGACGAGCTTGTGCCCGCGTTTGGCTTGAATGGTTACTTTCACGCCGGCCATGCCGCCTTCGCGCAGGTTGATAACTCCGTTGCCATTGGCATCATTCCAGACTTCTCCGCCGATCGTCGCCCCCGCGTACACGCTGAAATTGTCCGAGGTGCTGGGCGTGAGAGAGTGATCGCCTGCACTGAGGCTGTAAGTTCCTGTGGAATCGATAACAAGGTCGCTGAAAGTGGCCACGCCCTGAACACTCAGGGCGGTGGCGGTCGTGCCACCATCGGCGAATACGCCGCCGTTAAGAGTCAGGGTGACAGTGGAGACGTATGTTTTGGTAGTCGCGCCCGAAGAATCCCGGATAGTGATGCTGACTGCGGGGCTGATGGCGATTCCGACGGCGGTGCTGGCGGGCTGGCCGGTGAAGGCGAGTTTAACCGGCGGGAGCGGGGGCACTATGGTGAATGAATTGGAAACGGCGGAACTCAGGGCGCCATCGGTGGCGATGAGCCGGTAACCACCGGTGGCGGCCATGGCCAGATTGCTGAAAGTGGCTATCCCGTCGATTACGGCGGATTGGGCCGTGGTTCCGCCGTTGACGAAAGAGCCGCTGCCGATACTGAGCGTGATGGTGGAGGCATCCGCGGTCACGGGGTTGCCAAAAACATCCTCGACTGTGACGGTGACAGCGGGACTGATGGCGGCTCCGATGGCGGCGCCGTTGGGTTGTTGGGTGAAGGCCAGGTGCGAGGCCGACGCGGACACAATGGTGAAACCGCCGGAGTTGCCGTCGGCCAAGGCGCCATCCGAGGCGGTGAAAGAGTAGTTGCCGGCAATGTCGATAATAAGGTTGCTAAAGGTGGCGACTCCGCCGACCGCAACGGCACTGGCGGTGATGCCGCCGTCCGGAAAAACGCCTCCATTGAGCGTGATGGTGACGGGGGAGGCGTTCGTGGCGACGATGTTGCCGTAATTATCCTGCACCATGACAGTTACGGGAGCCATGGCATTCCCGGCGTGGGTAGCAGTATGCACACGGTTGAATACCAGCTTTGAGGCGGGGGCGGTGCTGATCGTGAAGGCGTTGGATGTTGCGTCCGTCAACGTCCCGTCGCTGGCGGTTAGGGTATAAGTTCCCGCGGAGTCGATGATAAGGTCGTTGAATGTGGCCACGCCATTGTAGGTCGTGGCCGTCGCGGTGGCGATGCCGTCCTGGAACGCGCCTCCATTGAGGGTCAGGGTTACGACCGAGTTTCCGCTCAGCGCGGGAGTGCCCTGGGAATTCAGGACGGTCACGGCCACTGCGGGGCTGATATGCGATCCTGCCGTTGCGTTGATCGGCTGCGCGGTAAAGGCCAGTTTTGAGGCGGTCGCCGCTGCGGGCGGAGGAATTATATCATAGACCACGGATTCAATGGTCTCCGGGATGCTGCTGTCGGGGAAATCGCCGGCACCAGGCAGTGCGTACCAACCATCGTCGAGTCCGCCCCAGCCCAATTCCAAATGGAACTGGCCCGTGTTGGAGTTGTAGCCGTCAAGCACCAATTCGTGGTTGGGAACGGTGGCCAGCACTGGTTTGCCAGCTTCAATGTTGGTGATTACCAACGGCTCCATGTAAGCCCAACTGCTGCTGCTGTCATCGGCGGACTGAAATCCCAAGGCAAGCATGTTACCAGAGTAAACGCCGGCAGCGGTTCCAGAACTGGTATACCATGCCTGCAATTTGACCCCGATGCCGAAGACCAGTTGCGCTTCCGAGACCGGGTTGCCATAAGAAATTGAAGACAGATCAGCGTTAAGCGCGGTCAGCGTCGGGAATTGGCGCAGGCTCGCATCGGCATCTATGTTGACGGCGGATGACGTGCCAGGCGAGGAGACATAGGCGTCGGCCGAACTGAAGGAGATACTGGAGGGGTATTGCCAGTAATCGCAGATTTCGGCGACGGCGGTAGGAACGCAGCCTGTCACGCTGCGGGCGTCGGTGGCCGGATCAATCGGGCAATAGGCATTGTAGTTCACGCCACTGCCGCCGATGGAACCGCTCTGGTTCCAGGTGGGAAACGGAAAAAGCGGGCCCCATGTCGTCAGCAGCAGGCGGTTTTCCAGACTCTCCAGAAACTGTTGTCGCGCCTGAAGAGCGATATTTTGGCGACGTTGCAATTCCCATGGTTTAACGACTGTCCCATGACTTGAAGATAGTTGCCGTTTGGAGTTCTTCAATTGGAACATGACTTTTTTCCTCTATGGGTTTGTCTGATGCTGTAAAATGGTCTCCATGCAGGCAGTCATCTGTGCAGTCAATCACGTTCCGTTGACTTTCACACTGAGCAAATACGCACGATCTACTGAGTCGATCAAGTGCACTATCTGTCTGAGCCTAATTATCGCATTGTCGCAATTTAGAATGCAAGCAAAATATAAAATATTTTCGCGCGACTGCCCTTCGAGGCGGTGAAAAGGCCTATAGGCAAGCGTCATCTATACGCATCGGAAGCGAAGGATATCCGCTTCTGCCAAGACTATACCTTCCGGTTTCCAAAATTATTGCCACTAAGCATCTGGCCAGGAGTGACTGTCAAGGTATAGGTGCCTCCGCCGGGACCGGTTTGCACGTTGTATGTCGGCACCGTTTCACTGACTCGATAGGTTCCGGCCGGCAGTGCGACAAAATAATAGTTCCCAAAAGCATCGGTGGTGGTGGCGTAGGTTACAAATTTGCGACGATGCACCATCTGGATTTTCACGGTTACGTTGGTCATGCCGGTATCGCGATGATTGCGGATGCCATTGCCATTTACATCGTTGAAAACTTCGCCGCTGATTGTTCCTCCGTTGGCGACAGTGAAACTGTTGGAGGTGGCAGCAGTCAAAGCGGCATCGCCGGCGTCAAGAGTGTAATTACCGGCAGTATCGATCACGATATTATTGAAAGTGGCGACGCCGCGCACGGCCACTGCGGTAACGGTGGTTAAGCCGCCATCGAAAGTGCCGCTGCTGAGGGTTAGCGTCACGGTCGAGGTATTGGCGGTGACGGTGTTGCCCAGGGCATCCTGAACAGCAACGGTGACGGCGGGGACGGTGGCGACGCCGGCTGCGGTGAGGCCGGGCTGCACGCCGAAGGCGAGCTGCGTCGCAGGGCCGGCGGTGATGGCGAATGGCGTGGAAGCGGTGGTCAGGCCGTCGTCAGATGCGGTGATGATGTAGTTTCCGGTGACGTCGATGAGCAGGCCATTGAAGGTGGCCACACCGCCGACGGCGACGGCCGTAATCGTACTGGAGCCACCGTCGAAGGTGCCGGCGCTAAGAGAGAGCGTAACCGTTGAGGTATCGGAGGTTATGGTGTTTCCCTGGGAATCCTGGACAGTAAGAATGACGGCGGAACCCATGGGGGTTCCGGCGGTCTGGGAGGTAGGCTTCTGGGTGAAGATGATGTCCGACACAGCACCTGGGGAAATAGTGAAGCTGGCGGAGGTGGCGGTGGTAAGCGCGCCGTCCGATGCCGTAATAGTGTAGGTGCCGGCAGCGTCGATCTGGAGGGTGGTGAAAACGGCTACGCCGCCGGTGACCACCATGGTTGCGTTGGAGGCGCCGCCGTCGAAAGTGCCGCTGCTGAGGGAGAGTGTGACGGTGGAGGTATTGTCGGTGGCGATGGTCGTGCCCGCGGCATTCTGGACCGTAATGGTGACGGTGGGGCTTATTACCATCCCCGCAGTGGTGGAGGTCGGTGGTTGGGTGAAGATGACCTGGGCCGCCACGAGGGTAACGACATTGAAACTGGTGGAAACGCCCGGGGAGAGAGTACCATCCGTGGCCGCGAGGGTGTAGGAGCCTGTGGCATCGATAGTAAGATTGTTGAAGGTGGCGATACCGGCAACGGCAGTGGCGGTTTCGGTGGTGCTGCCGTCATGGAAGGTGCCGCTGCTGAGCGACAGGGTGACGGTGGAGGTGTCATCGCCGCAGGTGACGCCATAGTAGTTCTGAATAGTAACCGTCACGGGCGCCATGGCGACGCCGGCGGTGGCATTGGCGGGGACGGTGCCGACGGAAAGTTGCGTCGGCACAAAGGGCGAATTGTTTAGAAGTACCGTGGCGGCACTTAAGCCGTCGGCTACAACCAGATCCGGCTTGCTGTCGCCATTGAAATCCGCGGTTGCCAGAGATGAGGGGTTGCCGGCTATGGCTAAACTGGAACGGGCCTGGAAGGTGCCGTCGCCATTGCCCAGCAGCACGCTGATGTCGCTGATCCCGGCATCGGCGGTGGCGATGTCAGGAATGCCGTCCCCGTTGAAGTCGGCGATCACCGCTTGGGCCGGGGTCCAGCCGGTGGAATAGGCCACTTCCGTTTGAAATGTCCCGTTGCCGTTGCCAAGTAGAACGCTGACAGTGTCGTCACCGATATTGGTAGTGACCAGATCCATCTTGCCGTCGTTATTCAAATCAGCGGCGGCAACAGAAACCGGCATGTCTCCGGAGCTGGAGTTAATCGCCGCTTTGAAAGTTCCATTGCCGTTGCCAAGCAGCACGCTGACGGTGTTGTCGAGTCTGTTGACGACGGCGATGTCCAATTTGGCGTCGCCGTTGATCTTGGCGCAGACCAGGCCATCAGGGGAATTGCCGACGGCGTAGGTCACCGGGGTCTTGAAAGTGCCGTTGCCATTGCCCAGCATAATGAACAGTTCGTTGGCGCTATCGTCCGTGAAGGCCAGATCCTGCTTGCCGTCATGGTTGAAATCGCCCGTGGCCACAGCTGACGGACTGCCCCCGCCGGCATAGGTAGTCTGTGGCTGGAAGGTCCCATTGCCATTGCTCAGCAGCACGCTGATGCTGTCCGAGGTTTGGTTGGCGACGACAAGGTCGGAATAGCCGTCGTGGTTAAAGTCCGCGGCGGCGCTGGAACATGGTCCGGCGCCGACTGCGAACGTTGCCTGTGTCGCGAAGGTTCCATCGGACTTGCCAAGAAGCACGCTGACTGTACCGTCGGCGTAATTGGCCAGAGCGATGTCGGTTTGGCCATCACCGTTGAAATCGGCTGTGGCAACCGCTACCGGGTCGTTGCCGGCGGCATAGGAGACGGCGGGTTGGAAGGAGGCGCTGAGCATGACCCGCCGTTCGAGTGGTTCGGCCAGGCAGCGCACTTCCGATACCGTCCGTTTGACGGCGTCGGCCAGGGCTTGGCTGGCTGGAATAGCGCGCGTGGTAGAACGGTTCCGATGCCGATAAGGACGTAGCCAACTCATCGCGTTAACTCCCTTTTAGCTGTTGCGTTTGTTGCCGAAGTTCTTGCCGGCCACCACCTGCTGGGAACTGATGGTCAGGTTATACACCAGGCCAGTCGGCAGGGTCACATTGTGAACACCCGATGGCACGATTTCGCTGATCTGATAGGTGCCGGCAGGCAAGCCCACAAAGGAATAGTTTCCAGAAGCGTCGGTGGTGGTAGTGGCGTAGGTCACAAGTTTGCGGCGACCCTTCGTCTTTAACACCACGGTTACGCCGGCTATGCCGCTGTCGCGGTGCCGGAAGATGCCGTCGCCGTTAATATCGCTGAAAACCATGCCGGTGATCGTCGAGCCGGTGTTGATCGTGGCGCTGGTCGAGGTGGCCGTGGGGAGAGGAGTGTCGCCGGCGGTCAAGGTGTAGGTTCCGGCCTTGTCGATGATCAGGTTGTTGAAGGTGGCCACGCCTTTGACAGTGACCGCGGTGGCAGTCTTAAACCCGCCACTGAAGGTGCCGCCATTGATGGTCAGGGTTACGGTGGAAGTGTAGGTGGTGGCCGGGTTGCCTGAGGCGTCCACTACGGTGACGCTGACCGGGCCCAGGACAGCTCCAGTGGTGCCTAATTCAGGCATGGTGGTGAAAGCAAGTGTGGCTGGCAGCGGGGCGACGGCTACCGTAAATTGATTGGAGGGCACATTGCCAAGGGAACGGGCGTTGGCATAGATCTGGAAAGTTCCGGCGGAGTCGATGGCCACGTTGTTGAAGGTGGCGACGCCATCAACAGCGACGGCTGTCATGGTTGGCGAGCCGCTGTCAAACGAGCCACTGCTGAGGTTGAGCGTGACCGGGTAGTTATTAGAGGCGTCGATGTTGCCGTAGGGATCCAAGGCCGCGACGATGACGCTGGGGCTCATGTCTATGCCGGCAACGGTGTTGACGGGAGGTTGGACGAAGCCAACGTGAGTTGCCGGCGCGGCCACGATAGTGAATGACTGGGTGTTTCCAGGAAGTCCGCCAGTAAGCGAATTCATGCGGTAATTGCCGGCCCTGTCAAGGACGAGATTGTTGAAGGTGGCGACACCGGCGACGGCGTTGACGGTCTCGGAGGTGCTTCCGTCGGCGAAGGTGCCGTTGCGGAGTTGGAGGGTGACAGGAGAATTGTAGGTGGCGACAATCGCCCCCGTGGCGGTCACGACATCCGCAGTGACCGGGACCATGGTGGTGCCGGCGACGGTGATGGAGCGGGGGCGGTTGAGGACACTCGAAGCCGGAGTCAGAGGCGTGGTGTCCAAAAGTACGCTGATGGTGTTGCCGCCGGAATCGGCGACGGCCAGATCCGGCTCCGCGTCGCCGTTGAAATCGCCCACGGTCACGGCAAACGGAGCGGACCCGGCGGCGAACGCCTGCTGCGCCTGGAAAGTTCCGTCGCCATTGCCGAGCAGCACGCTTACTGTGTTGTCGCCGTAATTGGCGACGGCTATGTCGGGCTTGCCGTCTCCATCGAAATCGGCGGTGGCAACAAAATAAGGAGAACTGCCGACGGACTCAGTCACCTGCGGTTGGAAGGTCCCGTTGCCGTTGCCCATCAGCACGCCGATGGTGTTGTCCGCAGAGTTAGCGACGATTATGTCCACCTTGCCATTTCCAGTCAGATCGCAGGTTGTCACGCCACGCGGTGCGTTGCCGACGCTGTAGTTCACGGGTGGCGCGAAGGTTCCGTCGCCGTTGCCCATCAGCACCCCGATGCTGTTGCCGTTCATATTGGAGACGACAATATCCTCCCTGTGGTCGCCGTTGAAGTCGCCCGCGGCCAGATATGCCGGATAATTGCCAACGGCGTAGGTCGTGGCGGGCTTGAATGTCCCGTTGCCGTTGCCCAGAACCACAAACAGGCAGTTCACGTTGGTGTCGGTGAATGCCAGATCCAGTTTGCCATCGCCATTAAAGTCGCCGACTATGGAGGACCAGGCTATGCCGCCACTGGCGAAGGTCATCTGCGGATTGAAAGTTCCGTCGCCGTTGGCCAGCAGTACGCTATCGAAAGGATCACAGGAGGCGACCAGGTCCATGTGCCCGTCGCCGTTGAAATCACCAGAGACCACGGAACTGGTCTCGACGCCAATGTTGTAGGTTGCCTGGGGTTTGAAGGTTCCATCGCCATTGCCCAGTATCACGCTAACGCTGTTGTCACCATAGTTGCCGCTGGCAAGATCAATCTTGCCGTCGTTGTTGAAGTCGCCCGTGCAAACAGCCCATGGCTGGTTGCCGACGGTGTAGGGAACCGCGGGTGCGAAAGATAGAGCGAGCATGACGCGTCCCTCAAGGGGTTCGGTCACGCAGGCGGCTACGGCGGCGGCCAACGCTCTATGGGTTTGGGCTTTGCGAGTAATGGAGTTTCCCCGACGCCGGCTAAGGTGCATCCATTTCATATTTGTGTAACCTCAAATGTAACGGGGAGCGAGGGTACGTTCCCGAAGCCGAGAGACTCATCGATGCAATGCTAATTTCTACTTTTGGTCGGGTGCATTGTCAATTGTTTTCGGGCAAATCGGTTAAGACAATTGATGGCCTGTAATCCTGATAAATTATTGGACACAGGGCATCCGCTGAGGTTAGTGGCCAAAGGCGGTTCGAAACGCGGTAGGATGACGCATCTACATTCATTGACGCTGCGTGCTGCGGCGCGTAACATCGGGCTCTAAGATAAGTTGCGAAACATAAGGAATGTGGCATGCACGATAATGAAGTGAAATCAGCGGCATCGAAGCTGGACCCGCGGGCGATTATCAGGGCGGCGCCGTATCTGACGGCGGCACATGCCGGTGGGGTTGGAACAGGTTTCGCCTCTCCTATGGGTATGCCGATGTCGGCGCCGGGGCCATCCGGCGGGTACAACCGCTACCGGGAAATGACCCTGGAGGAAATGCTCCTGGAAAACCGGGTGGTATTCCTGGTTGGGGAGATCAACCACATTAGTGCTAGCCGGGTCATCATGCAGATGCTCTATCTCCAGAGCGTCAAGAGAGACCAGGACATAAACCTCTACGTCAATAGCCCCGGCGGTGTGGTGGATGACACTCTGGCCATATATGACATCATGAACTTTCTGACCTGCGATATCGCCACCTACTGCATCGGAAGGGCTGAGAGCGGCGGGGCGGTGGTGCTCATGGCCGGCAAAAAGGGCAAACGCTATATCCTGCCCAATGCGAAAGTTATGATTCATCAGCCCTTCGGCGGCGTATACGGACAGGCTGCGGATATTGAGATCCAGGCCGAGGAAATTCTCAAGACCAAGGAAACCCTTATAAAGGTCATGGCCAAATGTACTGGACAGCAGGTGGACCGTATCCGCGAGGATAGTGAACGTGATAGATTCTTCGATGCCAAAGAGTCCGTCGCGTACGGTATCTGCGATGAGGCGTTGGGCGAAGGCGATACCAAAGGTGCCGAAACGGCAGCGGATGGAGGAAAGCCGAAATAGAGGGCAAGAGTAAGGAGGGCGCGTTCACCGTTTAGAGTGTTTTTATATGCTTTTTACTGATATAGACCATGCGGCGATTGCTTGCAATGACGTGCAGACGCAGATCGACTGGTACTGTGCGCATCTGGGCATGAAGCTCATTGTCAGCAACGGACAGACGCCGCCGAGTGTGCTGGTGGGGTACGGTATGGGTGTGCATGGCGGGGCCATGATCGAGCTTATGCCGGCCCGGGAAAAAGGACCCAAGCCTGTGGAGGTGGCGCGGTTTGCCCAGGGGATACGCCATCTGGCGTTGCGGGTGGGTAATTTCGACCAGGCGTATGCCGAGCTTAAACAGGCCGGTGTGACGTTTCTGATGGAGCCTGCGACCGCCGTTGGCGGCGGCAGGGTGGTAAGCTTCCGCGATCCGGAAGGCAATGAGTTGCAGATAGTCGAGAGATGATTTTTATTGGCAGGTTGGCGAGATATAAACCATGACCAGCAATCAACTGATTCCTATCGTTATCGAAAAATCCGGACGTGGGGAGCGCGCCTACGACATTTATTCCCGGCTGCTGAAGGACCGCATCGTGCTGCTGGGCGGAGTATTAGATGATGATAGCGCCAATGCCATCATTGCCCAGTTCCTGTTCCTGTCCAACGATGATCCCAAGACTGACATCCAGTTCTACATCAATTCCCCTGGCGGCAGCGTGTCAGCGGGGCTGGGGGTGATCGATACCATGAAGCATCTGCGCTGCGACGTGGCTACGACCTGCATTGGCTTGGCCGCCAGCATGGGGGCCTGCTTGCTTGCCGCCGGCACCAAGGGCAAACGCTCGGTGCTGCCTAATGCGCAAATCATGCTCCACCAGCCACTTATTGGCGGCGTGCTCCAGGGGCCGGCCACTGACTTGGGCATCGAGGCGGCCCACATGCTGCGTTTGCGCGACCGCCTGTACAAAATGATGGGCGGGTATACCGGCAAGACTGCCGAGCAGATACACCGCGATTTCGATCGCAACAAGTGGCTGTTCGCAGAAGAGGCCGTGGAATACGGGTGCGCCGATCGCATCTTGGAACGCATGCCAGAGACGCAGGGGCACAAACGCGATGTTATCGAAGAGGATGAGAAGGAAGTAGAGGAGAAAAAATAAGAGATGAAATCGGCGGGAGGAAAAGGCATTGAATGGTGAGCGATTGATGGCGAGCGGATGAGGTAAGATCATGTCACGCAACTACGCAATGAAACAACGACATGACTGGCGAACACCGCATCCTATGCGTGGTGCTGTTTTTTTCACTTTTCACTTTTCACTTTTCACTTTTGTTTTTCTGGTCTTTCTCGCCGGCTGCAACGGCCGTCCCAGTAAAATCAACAACGAATTGCGCGCCAAGAACCTGGCGCTAGCCGAGCAGATGGACACCCTCAAACGCCAGCATGAGCAGGACCAGGCGCAGGTGGCTACGTTGCGGAGCGAACGCGGCACATTGGCGACGCTGCCGGCGGATCGGCTGTCCAAGTTGGTAACCGCGGCGAGTCTAAGTTTCGGACGGTTGACCGGCGGTGATTCATTGGGGCCGGACAACGGCTATGACCGGGGGCTGAAGGTATACGTCGTGCCCAACGATGTGAAAGGCGACGATATCAAGTCCGCCGGGTCCTGCACAGTCGAGGCATTCGACATGGCCGATAGCGCCGTTCCGCTGGTGGGGACGTGGAAGTTCGATCTCCAACAAACCAGCGATTCCTGGTATTCCGGCGGCTTGCTGTATACCTATGTGCTGAGTTGTCCATGGCAGAAGATTCCTGGGCATGCGCAACTCACCATACAGGTGAAGTTCTTCGACGAACTGACCCAGACCGAGTTGCCGCCTGTGAAGAAGGATGTGGCGGTCAGGCTGCCGACGGCGACGCAGGCGACGACACGGCCGTAGTGTTTTGTGCAAAGGTTTCCATGGGCGACGACAAATCATTTGGTCGCAGGGCGTTTTTTCGACAGGGCTTGCGCCAGTTGCTGCGCCCGGTGGATACGGCGATAGCGCCGATGCAGCGTGCTGCGGCCGAGATTGCCAAACTGGAGCCGCCGGCGGGAACGAGGTGCGCGACAACCAATGGGGCAAGCGTCGATCATCCCATAGGGCACGCGTCAGGAAGAGAAGATTTAGCCACAGAGGCACACGGATGAGCACAGATGCCGGTGTTCAGCTCCACAAAAACTTCGCAGCGGGATAAGGAAATCGTATGATAAGGGGATGGCCAGAGACCAGGGTGGATTACCGTGAGCGCCGACCGGCTATTTGGGCGAATTGTTCACGCTACGACGCAACGAAGACGACAGCTACGCTGCGCTGGTTGCCAGGCGCTGTTCGATCACGCGGCGCATTACATCCTTCGGGGCGGGTTGGCCGGTCCAGGCTTGGAACTGGCCGGCGGCTTGGCGGACGAACATCTCGATGCCTCCGATGGTCTGGGCACCAGCGGCGTCGGCCTGCTGTAACAGTCTGGTACGCATGGGGTTGTAGACGGTATCGAAAACCAAGGTTCCAGGACCCCATTGTGGCGGGGCATCGCCCAGCGGGCTGGCATCGACGTTGGGAAACATGCCGATGCTGGTGGTGTTGATGTAGATGTCGCAGGAACTTTCGCGAACCTCATCCAAGGGGGCGGCGGCACAGGCGAATTCGCTGGCCAGAGCCTGGGCACGTTCGATAGTGCGGTTATAGATGACGACGTTGGCCCGGCAATGGGTCAAGGCGGCGACGGCGGTGCGGCCGGTGCCGCCGGAGCCTATCACCGCGACATGGCGACCGGCCAGGTCGCTGTCGGAGATGCCCAGGGCGCTGGTGATACTGTCGAGGATGGCGCGGTAATCGGTGTTGAAGCCGCGCAGGGAAGGCTTGCCCGAGGCGCTGGGCGCGATGACGATGGTGTTTACGGCGCCGATCCGTGTGGCAAGGTCTTCGATATCGGCGCCGGCCTCACGTAGATACCGCAGCGCGTTTTCTTTGTGCGGGAGCGTCACGGACAGGCCCGACAGGTCCAGAGCGGGGAAGGCCAGGAAGGATTCCATGAATGCCTTGAAGCTTTCGTAGCCGGGGTTGACCAGCATGGGAAGGTAGACACCGTCGTAGCCTAGGTGGTCGAAGGCTGCGTTATGGATCGCCGGGGACAGGGAGTGCATCACCGGGCTGGCGACGACGCCGTAGAGTTTGGTGGCCGGGCCGATGGCGTCCCAGCGATAGAGGTTCTTCATGTCGGCGATGGCGACTTGGCCGTCGGCGGTGCCGCGGCCAGTCTCCAGGGCGGCGAAAGTGAGGAAGGCCCCGAATTTACCGGCCAGCACGCGGCTGAGGAGGCCATGCTCGCCCATGCACAGGGCGATGGTGGGACGGCTGCGATGCTGGAGGATCTCGAAGGCTTCGAGGTTGTCGCGTATGCTGCGGGCGGTCCAGACAATCTTGGCGATGTCGCCGTCACAGGAGAAGAGTTCCTCAACGATGGAGAGGAGTTTGGCGGGTCGACCGGAGAAATCATGGGAACTGACGATGCGGCGGAGTTTGGGGAGCGGTCCGGCGAAGGATTGCAAGGTTTGCAGTTCAATATCGACATAGGCCGCGTTGCCAACGGCGGCCGAGTGGAGCAAATCGAGCCTCGCCTGCTCATCAAGGGTGCAGGCTCCGCCTTCGGAGGCGGGGCGGCAGGTGAAAATGACGGGAAGAGGAGATGACAAGGCCAGGGCTTGGGCTGTCTTGGCCTCAGTGAGGCCATCAAGCCGCAACTCGACCATGTCCGCCCCGGCCTCAGCGGCGCGGGCCATGTCGCGCCGGGCTGCGGATAAATCGCAAACGAAGATGGCAATGCAAAGTTTGGTCATGAGCACGCGAGCGAAAGCGGCGAGGTCACTTAGAGTGAACTTCGCCACTTAGGCGCAAAAGTATTGCTTGTTTCCGTTATCCTCCTTGCGCCCTGGCGTGGAACAGGATTATTTCACTTGGCGAAGAAGCTGTTCAATTTGTCTCTTCGTGGATTCCGATGCTTCCCAGAGTGGCAGGCGCAGTTCGCCACTGTCGAGGCCGGCCACCTTCATCGCGTGCTTGATTCCGACGGGGTTACCATCGAGGAACATCGCTCGCATGAGGGGGAAGAGCCGTAGGTGCAAGGAAGCGGCTTCCGTGAAATTGCCGGCCAGGGCCGCAGCGGCGAGGGCTTTGATCTGGCTGGGGATCACGTTGGCCAGCACGCTTATAACGCCCTTGGCCCCGATGGATATCAATGGCAGTGTCAGCGAATCATCACCACTGACGATAGTGATGCCGCACAGCGACGCGATCTCACTGGCCAGGTTCATGTCGCCGGTGGATTCCTTGATGGCGATGATATTCGCGTGTGCCGCCAATCGGGCTACCGTGGCCGGGGACATGGTGATTCCCGTGCGGCTGGGGATGTTGTACAGCACGATGGGCAGGTCCACGCGGTCGGCCAGGGTCATGAAATGGCGATACAACCCCTCCTGCGTCGGCTTGTTGTAGTAGGGATTGACCGAAAGGCAGGCATTCGCTCCCGCCTTTTTCGCGAAAGAGTGCAATTCAATGGCCTCGGCGGTGGCATTGGCGCCGGTGCCGGCGATCACCGGAACTCGCCCATGCGCCATTCGCACCGTGACCTCGATTACCCGTTCGTGTTCCTTGAGGTCTAGGGTCGGCGATTCGCCGGTGGTGCCAACCGGCACCAGGCCATCGATGCCGCTCTTGATCTGAAACTCGATTTGTTCCTGGAGGCGCGATTCATCCAACTTCCCGTCCCGGAAAGGGGAGATCATTGCCGTCAGGGCGCCGCTGATGCGTAGAGGAGCGTTGGACATAGGTCGATTCCTTATCAAACAGCTAGGTTTCCAGCAGCCGTTTCATTTCCCGGACGGCTTCCTGGATTCCGGTGAAGATGGCGCGGCTGATGATGGCGTGGCCGATGTTCAGTTCGGCCATATCAGGTATGCGCGCCACGGGGGTCACGTTGCGATAATTAAGTCCGTGGCCGGCGTGCAGGCGCATGCCGCGCTGGGTCACCATGGCCCCGGCATGCTGGAGACGCTGGAGTTGTTGGGCGGCCGCGTTGCCAGTGGCGTTGGCATATTCGCCGGTATGCATTTCCACGGCGTCAAAGCCTTGTTGTCTGGCCAATTCGATCTGTTTTTCCTCTGGGTCGATGAAGGCCGAGACAAAAATGCCGGCGCTGCGCAGCTTTTGTACGGCGGCGGCGACGCGGTCGGGTTCGCCGGAAAGATCCAGGCCGCCTTCGGTGGTGACCTCCTGCCGACGTTCGGGAACCAGGGTCGCTTGATTGGGCCGGCAGGCGCAGGCTATAGCGACGATTTCATCAGCCAGGCTCATCTCGAGGTTCAGCTTGCATTGCACTGTCTGACGCAGAGTTCTTACATCGCGGTCGTTAATATGGCGACGATCCTCGCGCAGGTGGACGGTGATGCCGTCGGCGCCGGCCAGTTCCGCCTGCACCGCCGCCCAGACTGGGTCTGGCTCGTAAGTCCTGCGAGCCTGGCGCAAAGTGGCTACGTGATCGATGTTTACGCCGAGTTCCATAGGGTGACTCCGTTTTCCAATGGGGGCGGATTGTAAGGGGAAGAGGGGCCAGGGGCCAGAGGGCAGGCCAATTCCCTAGAAGAGACGCCGACGACCTTGCGAATACCCGACAACCCGGTCAGCTCCGCTGTGGACCGTTCACACTTCCTTGGGAAATTGCCAACCATCGCGAGGGATGGCCCGGTGAACGTGTCCTACGGCCGGATCAGCGTCTTAAGAGCGGTATCCAGGTAATCTTCGACAATGTAGTTGGTTCCCAGTTCGCGGTGCAGTTCGCGGGGCCGGCGGGCTTCGCGGGGCAGGCGGCTCATCACTACACAACCCATGTCGGCGCCGGCCTTGACCTCCGAACGACCGTCGCCGATTACCAGAGCACTGGCCGCCGGAACGTCAAGCTTGGCCAGTAGCTCGCGCATTACCTGTTCCTTGGGCATTTTGCGGTGCCAGCTTGAGCCGCCGATGGCCTCGACAAGCTTGCCTGGACCCACCTCGAAACCCACGGCCCGCACCTCTTCGTACATTCCGCCTTCAGGATAAATCACGGCTCCGGTTACGAAGTAGTTCACGACTCCCAGGCGGTGCAGGTACTTCATGAATTCCAGTGCCCCGGGCACGCGCCAGTGGTCCGGATGTTTCCAGGCATCGGCGGTATTGCGGTCGCGGCAGGCGCCGTTGAGGACCGTTTCATATAATTTAAAAAGCCGTGGCGTCATGGCCTTGAGAAATTGCCGCAGAGTATCCGGCTCGGGGATGGCATCGAAGCATTCTTCCCCCTTCCAAATGCGTTGAATGATCTGGGAATTGACCATCCGCTCCTTATCGCCAAGCTTGATGCCAGAGGTTGGAGGTATGTTGCCAAGTTCAATGGCACGGCGTATGCCGAACTCCATCTGGGTCAAGGCCGACAAACCCGCGGATTCAACACAGAAACGATCGGTTTCCGGCAGGGGTTTCCTGCCGGTTTGCTCCACCAGCATCGCGGCATTGGTCGGGCTGTCAAAATCCTCCGGCAAGCCACTGGTCATGGCGTAGTGAATCGTAAGACTCATAACCGGGGGCCAATCGCGTATCAGGCTGTGTGTGCCGTCCACATCGTGCATGGCAATGGAAATGGCGCGTTGCCCAACCCGGCGCACGATTTCCAGCTTGGGAGTTGGTTGTAAGGAGGTGTCGTCGATAAATGTCATGCTTAAAACTCGTAGGTAATATGGATATCAGCCTTGTCTATACCGGCAAGGTCGCGGATTTCCGCCTTTTCCTGCTCTTGGCCGTTCACGAACACACGGCAGCGGAGTGGCTTAGGGCCCTTGCCCCGGCGATCGATCTTGATTTCCAGAGGAATCTGTCGGTACTGGCCGGGGCCGGTGGCGACATGCACCACGCGACGGAAGGTCATCTGATGATCCAAGGCCGCGGGCAGGCGCGGGGTTACGCGGAGCGCCGGCAACCGGTCATCGTGCAGAGAAAGTTCCAGGCCGGCGATTTTTTGGAATACTTCCACGATCCAATCGACCGATCCCGACAGGCCGAAGTACATCCCCTTGCCAAAATGGGGGTCGTCCTTGTCGGAAATGTACGAAGTGCTGGGCGTCTCGAAAGGGCCGCACAACGAGGCATCCCGCATGGCGGACATCATCGGTTTGAACTGTTGCCAGACAGTATCGGCCTGGTCGGCCAGCGATAGACGAAAGCGGTGCATCATGATCTGGCAGTGATGATACTCGCCGTTCTCGGCGGTCCCCGATGGCAAGACGCCCATGCGGCCCACCAGTTCGATGGATTTGGCATTGTTGGCGATGGGGGGGGTGAACATCACCAGGCCCAGCTTGTCATTGAAGCAAAGCTTGTCCACCGTGTTGAGGACTTTGGCCAGCATTTCTTCGGTATGGGGTATGGTGGCCAGATAGGGGCGTTTGGTGGCCAGCATTTCGACCGCATAGGCCTGAGCGGCCAACTCGCGGCGATTGACGCCATCAAAATCAAGGCCCTTCATTGATCCAAGAGTGTAACCGATCTCACCTCCGGCCCAATTGGGTTTGCGGCCATCGCTCTTGAGTTCGTGGATGCAATTGAGAAAGGCGCTCATAAAGCCTTTGGGGCCGTCTTCCCAGGCCACTTTCACTACGTTTTGGCGCAGGCGGCTGGCGAAATCCTGCAATCGCCGCACATCGGGTGTGATATTGGCCTCGGCCAGTTTGGCGGCGACTTTAGAACTTTCCAGAAGGTCGATAGTGTCGACAAGGGTCAAGAACAGATGAGCCGAGAGGCGAATCTGTACGCCACGTCCGTGGCCTCGGGTCTTGTTATCGCCGACGCGGGAGGTGCCGAACATGTCCACCGGGTCACACCAGTCGCCGTAAAGAATCTGGGCGATTCCGTACGGTGAATCGTCGGCCAGGCGCTGGAAGCATGCCAACACCTCATCCATGACGGAGGCTACCGGCAAAATGACGTTGCAACCGACGATGGCCGAGGTTTCGGGGCGGTCGGGGTCGCTGAGGCGGACGGTTTTGACTTTTTCCAGAAGAATGCCGGCGTCGCCGGTTTCGCGAACGTACATGTTCAGAGAGTCGAGCAGCCACAGGGGACTGTCGGCATAAGGGCGATTATCGTTGCGGACTTCGAGATCGCGGTTGTTCCAATGGCTGGGGAACTGGCGGGGGAACATTCCATGGAGTTTTTGGCGCAGGGTCAGCGGCTGGTCCTTGGGGAAGGGCTCGTCCTGAGTGACATACATGAAACTCATGGCATGGACCAGGTCGGCGCGGATGCGGGCGGGGTCCTCCTTCATCTTGGGCCACATGTCCTGGCCGCGGTCGCGGGTGCCCAGTTCGATGCCATCGGCCAGGCGCGCTCCGTGGGCCCGGCAGTTTTCATATAGTTCTTTGACGCCGGTCCAGGCGGAATTGGCGTATTCGGAAACGGCTTTCTGGGCCGGAAGGCGCACCTCGAAGCTGGGCCATGGTGTTGCCGATACGGTGGCGCCGATGTCACTTTTGACCGCCCCCTTGGTAGTGGCCACAAGGCCTTTGGCGGCTCTGGCGAAAGCGCTGGCCATGGCCTTGAAGGAGGGTTGGACGTAGTCCGAGGCCTTCTTGAAGGCTTCACAGGCGTCCGGGTCGGTGACGAACAGCAGCGACTGGCGCAGCATGGCCTTGCCGCTGGGGCGGAGCATGAGGCGGAACTGGCTGGCGCCGACGGCGGCGGTGGCGAAGCGGTTGATCGTCGGGCCTGCGCCGCCTGCGAGCATATGACCTTCGCGTACAGCACGAGGCATGAGGGCGAAATCGGCAGTGTCGCCGATGAAAGTCGAGTAATCACAGGTGGAAGCGATGGGCCGGGCGTTGCGGCATTCGCTGGCCAGGTGTTTGATCTGGATGGTTGGGCTATAGGGAACGCGCGCCGTCATCACGATGTCGGTGGGGGTGGCGGGGTATCCGGCGTCATACCAAAGTTCTTTATTGTAGACGAAACGTTGGGTGCCGTGGAGGTTGTAATATGTCCACAGGTCCGCCGGAACGTTTTTCTTGCCGCGGTTTTCGACGTAGATTTCGCGGAGCAGGGCCGGTCCGAGGCGTGTGGTCTGGAGTGAGAGGCGGATGGCGGCTACCAGATGCAGTCCGGGGGCTGGATGGAAGACGCCGCAATACCACATGGCTCGTTTCGGGTCGCCGATCTTGACGATGCGAAGTTGTTGGGCCGGGCAATTGAGATTATTGCGAGGGTTCATCAGGGAGACGATGCGGTCCTTGCCCAAGCTTAGGAAGATGTTATTGGAGGGCACGCTGATCTCGCGTTTTTCCACGCCGTCGAAGTGACCATCGAGGACGCGGACTTCCATACCGTCGGGGAGTTTGGCCACGAAGGAAACGGAGCCGTTGGAAACGAAAGTTGCGGTGGCGCCGTCGCGGCTATCTACCAGCACCGATGGGCATCCGCTGGGATGCGCGCCATAGATCACTTCGCTGTCAGGTCCGTATCCACCGAGTTCATTGACTTCGACTGCCGTCTGGAGAGCCAGGATACGTTGGGCTTCGACGGCAAATTGTCCGAGGACGGAGTGTTTATCTACCATGGGGTTCCTTCTTTTTGGGTGGGGGGGATTATGCGGTCGATGAAGGCGGTTGTCGAGTGGGGAGGGAGATCAACACCCATTACAAACATCTAACACTTGAGCCCCTGAAGATCAGCCGCCGGCCCCATTGGGTTCCAACCATTGATCGCGAAACAGTTTCATCTGTGCATAGTCCTCGGCATTGAACCACTCCGGGCAGCGTTCGGTGGGAATGAAGCGGTAGAAGAAACTGGCGGCATCGGCGCGGATGCGAAGAAAGGTCTGACCGGTTGCCTTGCGCTTGGCGTAAAGGTCGTCCTCCACCACGATAACTTTGAGGGCTTCTTCGCCGGCGTGGCGGCGGACCAGGTTGGCCAGGCGCTGGTAGAATATCCATACTTCCTGCGAGGCCATGGAAGGGGGTGCGCAGTGACGGCGCAGGGCGTGGTGGAAATATTTTAGCCGTTCTTCCCAGATTAGGCGGGGCTGAATTGCCAAGGTGATGTACTGCCCGACCTTGGCGGCGGCCCGGGCGTGAATGTCGTGAGACGATTCCGCCACTATCGCCAGTTGGGCGTAGTACCGCTCCGGATGGCCAATCTCCGGCATGGATGCCGCCAGTTCACGCTCGCTCATTGTGTACGCTCGCTCGAAGTGTCGAACGTATTTTACGGCGTAGGGCGTGAAGAAGCCAGAAAAAAGATGGAAAGAAGAGGCCTACACTTGCCCCCAACCATCCCCGGCGCACCCGGGGATGGGGTTGAGGGGCGGCGTGCCGTCTTAGCGAGGGGCCCAACAGGCCAACAACCTGCCCGCCTCTATTTCACAGATCAATCGCGGCCTTGACCAGGGGTTCCTGGAGTTCGCGTTTGATCGTGAAGCCGAGTTTCTGACAAATGTGCTGCATTTCCAGGTTTTCCGGGAGCATGTTGGCCGAGACCCGGTCAATTTTTTCGTCGCGGGCGATCTGCAACAGGCGCTGCAGCAACTGGGTTCCCATGCCGCGGCTTTGCCACTTGTCATTTATCAGCAAAGCGAATTCGGCTTCATTATGGCCGGGGATCTTGCTGAGCCGCCCGACGCCGAGGATGGCGTAGCCATTGGCCTCCTTGTGTTCGACTACCAGGGCCCATTCGCGGTCATAGTCGTTGAAGCAAACCCGGGTCAGACGATCGTGGGCGGTTCGCTGGCCAAGTTTGATAGGGTGGAAGTAACGCAGCATAACGCTGCGATCGGAAAGATCCTGATGAAAACGGACCATGATCGGCTCGTCCTCGGGACGGATGGGACGGATTACGACCTTGGTTCCATCCTTCATGGTGCCTGGTTGGACGTACTGGGCCGGATAGGGGCGGATCGCCGGTTTGGGAAGCTTGTCCTCGGTCATGCTGGGGTCGTGCAGCACCACGCGTGCATCGAGGGCGACCAGGCGGTCGGGCGAGGCCAGCAGGGGGTTGATGTCGATTTCCTTGATCCATTTTTGCTCGACCACCAACTGGCTGAAACGAACCATGAGGTGTTCCAGAGCCTTGACATCCACCGGCTTGCGGCCGCGGACGCCGCGCAGGGCCGTGAAAATGCGCGTTTGCTCCATCATTCTCCTGGCCAGGGTGGCATTCAACGGAGGCAGTCCCAAGGCGCGGTCCTTGAAGACCTCGACGAGTTGGCCACCGGTGCCGAACAGCAGCACCGGGCCGAACTGCGAGTCCATGGAACTGCCGATGATCAGTTCGTAGCCGTCCAGCTTGATCATCTGCTGCACGGTGACGCCCTGGAAGTGTTGGGCGCCTACCTTTTCGGTAACCGAGGCACGGATGCCGTTAAAGGCCGTCGTTACGGCGGCGGTGTCCTGAAGATTGAGTTTCACCCCGCCGACGTCCGTTTTGTGAGTGATAGTCTCGGAAAAGAGCTTGAGTACGACCGGGAAGCCCATCTTGGTCGCGGCGGCGACGGCTTCGGCCTCGGTGGCGGCGATGACAGTTTCCACGGTGGGAATGCCGTAGGCGGCCAGCAGTTTCTTCGATTCAAACTCGGTAAGGATGGTGCGGCCAGTCTTGCGGACGGCGTCGACGATTTGCTCTGCGGCGGCGCGGCCCTTCTGCTCATCGCTTTCGGCCATGGAGAGGACCGGGGTTTCGTAGATGCTGCGCAGGTTGTAGCTGTAACGCCACATGTAATTGAACGCCCTGGCGGCGGCGTCGGGGTAGGCGAAGGTTGGGATGCCGGCCCGGTTGAGGATGTCCTCGCCAGCCTGAATTTCCGGTCCACCCATCCAGCTTGCCAGCACTGGTTTGCCGGGGATTTTGGCGTATGGTTTGAGCTTCTCGGCGGTCTGGGTGGGATCGGACATGTCCTGGGGAGTGAGGATTACCAGCAAGCCGTCACTGTTGGGATCCTCTGCGCAGAGTTCCAGGGTTTTGGCATAGCGTTCTGGCGGGGCATCGCCCAGGACGTCCACCGGATTGCTGTGGCTCCAACTTCCCGGGAGGAAGGCGTTAAGTTTCTTGATGGTCTCATCGGATATGGCCGTCAGTTCGCCGCCGTCGCTGATGAGAGCGTCGGTGGCCAGCACGCCGGGGCCGCCGGCATTGGTCACGATGGTCAGCCGCGGACCCTTGGGCCGCGGCTGTTTGGCCAGGACGCCGGCCATGTCGAACACGTCGGCGATGGAGGAAACGCGAAGCACGCCCACCCGACGGAAGGCGGCATCAAGGACTTCGTCGGAGCCGGTAAGCGAGCCGGTATGGGAGGCGGCGGCCTTGGCGGCGGCTTCGGTGCGACCAGCCTTGATGACGATGATCGGCTTGGTGAGGGCCACCTCGCGTGCCGCTGAAAGGAAGGAACGGGCATTGCCGATCGATTCCATGTAGATGACGATGCTGCTGGTGCGGGGATCGTTGCCGAGGTAGTCTATGAGGTCGCCCCAGTCCACATCGAGCATGGAGCCGGTGGAGACGAAGGCGCTGAAGCCGACCTGTTCGCGGAAACTCCAGTCCAGAATGGCGGTCAGGAGGGCGCCGCTCTGGCTGATGAAGCCGACGTTGCCTTGGCGGGCGATGCCTTTGGCGAAGGTGGCATTGAGGCCGGTGATGGGGTTCATAACGCCCAGGCAATTGGGGCCGATGATGCGCATCTTGCCGCGCGCCGCCAGCATGACCTGGCGTTCCAACTCGATGCCTGGGGCGCCCAGTTCTTTGAAGCCGGCGGAGATGATGATCGCCGCCGTAATGCCGGCGTCGACGCACTGGCCAATGATGGCAGGCACGGCTGGGGCGGGAGTGACGATTACCGCCAGGTCGACTTTTTCGGGCACAGCGGCCACGGAGGGGTAGGCGCGGATACCCAGCACGCTGGGACGCTTGGGATTGACGGGGAAGACGGTTCCGCCGAATGGACTGCTGACCAGGTTCCACAATACGGTGCGGCCAACGCTGCCGGGGTTTTCAGTGGCGCCAATCAAGGCCACGGTTTTTGGGGAAAAGAACGGGTCCAGCGGTTGACGCTCCTGCCTGAGTACGTCATGGGAAAGATCGCCGATCGGTTTCAGTAATGCCATATAAAAGGTCTCCTTTGTCCTTTTATCCTATGGTACTTTTGTTAGTCATACAAGGATGGCTTGTTTACGAGGCCGAAAAGTGGCCGCGTTTTTGTGCCGACTCTTGCGATTTAGCCTTGATATTCTCGCTATGCTAGCGGCTGTTGGTGTATAATTAAGTGTTTGGAGCTGCGAATTATATGATTGTTCTGGACTTGGGGAACATGGGATATGCTGAAGCTTGGGCCAGACAGGAACAGGCTCATGCGGAGGTTCTGGCCGGAGGGCCGGAGCAACTGCTGCTGGTTGAGCATACGCCGGTGATTACTTTCGGCAGGCGCGGGGGGCAGGAGAAAAACCTGAAAGCTGGCCCTGAAGAGCTTGCTGGTATGGGGGTTGAGGTCATTCACAGCGACCGGGGAGGAGATGTCACGTTCCACGGGCCGGGGCAGGTTGTTGCCTATCCGATTGTACGGTTGGCGGAACATCGACTGTCAGTGGGAGGGTATGTGCAGAGGCTGGAGGATATTGTGATCCGCATTCTGGGTCGGTTCGGGATAGAGGGGCGCAAGGATCGTTCGGCGATCGGTATCTGGGTAGATGTGGAGGGAACGACGGCGAAGATTTGCGCCTTGGGGGTGCGTATCTGCCGTGGAGTTACTTTGCATGGCATAGCGCTGAATGTGGAGACGGACCTTCGTTTTTTTGAGTTGATTGTGCCGTGCGGGCTGGCGAATCGGCCGGTTACGTCGCTGCGCAGGATACTGGGCCAGAAGACTCCGGCGATGGAGGCGGTGAAAGAGGCGGTTGGGGAGGAAATGAGCTTGGGGTTTGCAGAAGCATTGGGAATTTAGAATTCAGCATTTTCTGCGTCCTTGCGCTTTACAGAACGGGTTCGGTCGGTTGCTATTTCAGCCGGCTTGGGCCAACGATACCGATGTCCTCCGATGTTCCATCCTCGCCTGTGGCACGCCATCCGTTGATTTCCACGGAGATGACGTACCTGCTGCCGATGGGTGTTTTCCTGGCCTTCACCTGGGCGGGAGGACACTGGCCGGATTTGTTTGCGGCCAGCTACGTGCTTAAGACGATGGTTGTCGCATTGCTGGTGGTGGCTTTCTACCGCCGCTATACGCGGATATGTTGGAATGGAGCGTGGTTGGGCGTCATGGTTGGTGTGCTGGTGGTGGTGCAGTGGGTGGGGATGGAGAAACTGCTGGGCAATTATCCGAAGATGTCTCAGCCGGAGGTATTTGATCCATTCCAACACTTTGCGTCGCCGTGGACGTGTTGGACGTTCATCATCATACGTTGGGCGGGGGCATCGTTGCTGGTGCCGGTGATGGAGGAGACTTTCTGGCGCGACTACCTGTGGCGCACCATCGCCGCCCCCAATGATTTCCAGCTTGCCAAAGTTGGTGAGTGGGATCTGAAGGCCTTTATTATTGTGGCGATTGCCTTCGGCGCCGGAGTACACTTTGAATGGATCACCGCCATTGTCTGCGGCCTGATCTACGGCGGTCTGCTGCTTTACACCCGCAGCCTGGGCGCCTGCATCATTGCCCACGGCGTGACCAATTTTCTTCTGGGAGCTTACGTGCTCATCTGGCGCGACTGGAAGTTCTGGTAAGGGATCGCAGCACTTGCGTCGCGACGGAGAATTATTTTGTCGACTTCTTCTTGCCTCTGGCCTGTACTATACGAAAATCCTCCAGCTATGGGAAAAGAACGCTTCATTATCGTCGGCACTGGCAACCGGGGTATTTTTTTTGCCAAGAGCCTTATGGCCTGGCCGGACAAGGGCCTGCCGGAGTTCGCCGAGCGAGCCCAACTTGTAGCGATGGTAGACCGCAACCTTTCCCGTGCCCAGGCCTGTAAAAATGAACTTCTCCGTCGTCCCGTTGGCGGCGACTTGTTGCTGTTTCGCGACCCGGAGGAAGCGATTCTGGCGACGAAGCCCCACTGGGCCATCGTCACCGTTCCAGATCATGCTCATGCCGAGGTGTGCATGCGCATCCTGAGGCTGGGCGTGAATGTTCTGGTGGAAAAACCGCTGGCGACGAGCGTCTGGGAATGCCGTCAGATATTGGACGAAGCCAGGGGCGCGGGGCGCGAAGTGCGCGTGGCCCATAATTATCGTCACATGCGCTGGGTTCTCCGCACCGAGCGACTTATTCGCGCCGGTCGCATCGGTCGCATATTGTCGGTGGAGGCCGGTGAGATTCTCGGCAACAAGCACGGGTCCGACTACTTCCACCGCTGGCACGGGGACTTCCATAACTCCGGTGGCATGCTCATGCAAAAGGCCTGCCATCATTTCGATTTGATCAACTGGATACTCCGCGATCGCCCCGTTTGTGTGGCGGCTATGGGTTCGCGGGCGCTGTACAACGCCAGACCTGATCTGGATCACGCTGAACGCTGCGATGATTGCAAGTTGAAGGCGTCATGCGCGTATGCCATGGATTTGAACAAGTGGGATGGGATTTATCGTCGTATGTATCGGGGTGCCGAGCATGAGGATGGTTATATCCGCGACAAGTGCGTATTTAGCGATGCCCATACTATTTACGATAATTATCACTTGAACGTGCAGTTTGCCAAAGGCGTCCTGGGTTCATACACGCTCAGCAATTTCGGTCCGCGCGAGTATGTTTTCGCGAATTTTACGGGTACGGACGGTTGCATTGAAGCGGGGCACGATACGTTCAGCGAAAAAGAGCAGGTGCGTTTGGTCGCCAACGATGGCAAGGTCGAGTCGTTTCTCGAGGCCGATGAAGGCGGCATGGACGGCCATGGCGGCGCCGACACGCGCATGGTCGGGGCCTTTCTGGGTATTCGCGGCAAGGACATGGAGCCGGGCGATCTTTCCACAGCGGAGGAAGCCACGCAGGCCGTAATGGGCGCGGATTTGGGGAATCGAAGTCTGGCTAAAGGCGGGGTGCCGGTGTGGTCCGAGGAAGCTGGGCAGGACAGGCCAGCGGCGCCGCCGGAGAAAAGTTGGGCGGGAAACAAAAGCTGACGTGGAGATGCGGCGCTAACCAACATGCCTTCTACGGTGGAATATTTAGCTCGGCATGGCGGAAATAGATGATGACGAGGTGATCGTCGACCATGCCAATGGCCTGCGTAAATGCGTAGCGGTTGGCAATGATTGAGAGTATAATACAGGGCTCTACTTTGCAGATATCTGGTATTTATGAGCGGCAACAGTTTTGATCGTACGCAATCGCAATCTTCCGTCGGCGCCTCGCGGCGTCGGTACATGGATAATTCCGCCACCAGCTTTCCCAAACCGATTGCGGTCCATGAGGCCATGGCACGGTACGCCACCGAACTTGGGGCCAGCGCCGGGCGGGGGGGATACCAGGAGGCGATGGCTACGGGTCAACTTCTGGGGGAGTGCCGCCATCGGCTCAATACGCTGCTGCACGGGCAGAATCCCGATCATTTTATCTTTACACTCAATTGCACGGATGCCCTGAACCTGGCGATCAAGGGCTTGGTCGAGCCAGGCCGGCGGGGACATGCAGTGTGTACGCATATTGACCACAATTCCGTTCTCCGCCCGCTGTATGCGCTTGGCGAACTCGGCTTGATGGAGCATACGAGCGTGCCGGTAGATGGCAAGACGGGCCTGGTTGATCCGGATGATATTCGCCGGGCCATTCGCTCCGATACGCGTCTGATCGCCGTCACGCATGTGAGTAATGTGACCGGCACGATACAGCCGCTGAGGGAGATTTCCCGGATTGCCAGGGAGCATGGCGTGAGTTTAGTCGTCGATGCCGCCCAGGCGGCGGGGCATGTGCCGATCGACCTTCAGGCCGACGGCATTGATCTGCTGGCGGCGCCGGGACACAAGGGTCTTCTAGGTCCGCTGGGGACGGGATTTCTGTACATCCGCCCCGGGCTGGAGAAGATACTGCGTCCGCAGAGGGAAGGCGGCACGGGTTCGGTCAGCGATCAACCGCGCCAGCCAGATTTCATGCCTGATAAGTTCGAGTGCGGCAGCCACAACGCCATCGGTCTGATCGGCCTGCTGGAAGGCGTCAATTGGGTTGCCAGGCAAACAGTTGATAAGATACACAAGCAACAACAGGAACTCATAGCCACTATGATAGCAGGCCTGAGCGGCATTGAAGGTTTGACGCTTTATGGGCCCCCGGGTGTGAAGGACCGTTCGGGCGTATTTTCAGTGCGCATCGAGGGCTTCGAGCCGGCGGAATTGTCGGCAGTTTTGGAAAGCCACTACGGGATACTGACACGTTCGGGAATCCACTGTGCTCCCCTGGCTCACGCCGCATTGGGCACGGCGGCGGTAGGGGGGACCACGCGGTTCAGTTTTGGGCCGTTCCTCGGCATTGAAGACGTGACTTACGCAACCGATGCGCTGGCTCAGATAGCCTCGAGCAGGATCGTGCCAGTCAAAGCTTGAGACCCGGCTAACCGTAGACCGGCATTTTTTGCTTGATTTTCCAGACGATCAAAGGATATAGTTGTCCTATTCAATAATGAGGTTTAATGATCTTCTCCCATGCCACAGAGTATGCGATCCGAGGGCTCAGTGAGTTGGCAGGACGCGCGCGTGGGGGAATGTTTATGCTGGATGACCTGATCGCGGGCACGATGCTCCCGCGTGATTTTCTTGCCAAAATATTTCAGCGTCTGGTAAGGGCCGGCATCCTGAACAGCTGCAAGGGTCGCGGCGGGGGGTTCTCGCTGGCCCGAGCGCCTCACGAAATCACCATCATGAACGTCATGGAGGCCATCGAAGGGCCACAGCCGGTTGACGGCTGCGCCGTTGGCATGGGTCGCTGCAGCGATGGCATGCCCTGTCCCCAGCACCATCTATACAAACCGCTTCGTCTGCGTCTTAAAGAATACCTGACCACGACCACCCTGGCGGACCTGTCAGCCTCGCTGAAGTCGAAGGCGCAGTTGCGCAGCATTCAGCTCGAACAGTACGAAATCGACAATCCGCCACCGGATTACTCGCTGGACTTTGCTCGTGATGAGGCATCCGTTCCCGCCACGGATACTACGGAAACGCCGCCTCCGGCTAATGAACAAGTGTAGGTTTCGACTAAAGCCGGCAATATTAGCGATTGTTGTTGTATCGCATTTCATCAAGAGGGAGGATCCTAAAAGCATCCGCGTGGCAGCGACTGGCGGCAGAGAATTCGCAGGTTGGAAGTGGACATGGCGTATCTGACGGAATAGCCTGTGAAGTTATACGTCGCGTGTGCCAACAATGGTGTTGACGGCGAGCGAAACTTGCGAAAAATCACATTTTATGGGATGGTAATATTCCTCTGAAAGGAGTTTGTTTATGACCTCACCGGCCTCCGACGGCGACGCACGTTGTCTGCGCGCCACCGCCCCAGAGCTGGGCCTCGGCGCGTTTACCGATATCCCCGTTCCCGCACGTGTTAAAGTAATGGGCGCTATGCGCGTTGCCCCTAACGCGACAGTTGCGGCTTGGATCAACCAATGCGTTGAACTGTGCCAGCCTGATGGTTTGTACTACTGCGATGGCAGCGAAGCCGAACGCCAGGAATTGTTCGCCCAAGGCGTGAAGGACGGCATCTTCATCAAGCTCAATCAGGAAAAACTTCCAGGCTGTTTCCTGCATCGCTCCAATACCAACGACGTTGCCCGCACCGAGCAGTGTACCTTCATCTGCACGCCCAATCAGGATAATGCAGGCCCGACCAACAACTGGATGGAGTCCAAGGCCGCCTACGATAAACTGCGCGCGTTGTACCACGGCTGCATGAAGGGACGCACCATGTACGTCGTCCCCTTCGTCATGGGCCCCATCGGTTCGCCGCTGGCCAAAGTCGGCATCGAGCTTACCGATTCGCTCTATGTCGCCGTCAACATGAGCATCATGACCCGTATGGGCCAGGTGGCCTGGCAACAGCTTGGCGACGATGATCAATTCACGCGCTGTCTGCACAGCGTAGGCGATTGCAATCCCGACCGGCGTTTCATCTGTCATTTCCCGTTCGACAACACCATCTGGAGTTTCGGCAGCGGCTACGGCGGCAATGCCCTGCTGGGCAAGAAGTGCCTGGCCTTGCGCATCGCCAGTTTCCTGGGTCAGCAGCAGGGCTGGCTGGCCGAGCACATGCTGCTTATGGGCGCTACCAATCCTCAGGGGCAGACGACCTATGTTGCTGCCGCCTTTCCCAGCGCTTGCGGCAAGACTAATTTCGCCATGATGATTCCTCCGGAGCAATACCGCAAGGCCGGATGGAAGATCACCACCCTGGGTGACGACATTGCCTGGATGTGGGTCGATGACCAGGGCAAGCTCCGCGCCATCAATCCCGAGGCCGGTTATTTCGGCGTGGTTCCCGGCACCAATTTTGAGACCAATCCCAATGCCATGCACTGCATCGCCAGGAACACCATCTATACCAATGTTGCACTGTTGCCCGATGGCGATGTCTGGTGGGAAGGCAAGACCGCCAAACCTCCGGCCGAATGTATCGACTGGACCGGTCAGAAGTGGATCGTCGACTGCGGGCGCAAGGCCGCCCATCCCAATAGCCGCTTTACGGCTCCGATGATTAACAATCCGGTGCTGGACCAGGCTGCCAACGATCCCAAGGGCGTGGTGATTTCCGCGATCCTTTTCGGCGGTCGTCGCAGCAGCGGCATCCCCCTGGTTTTCCAGGCTTTCAACTGGGTGCATGGCGTGTACGTTGGCGCCGTGGCAGGTTCGGAGACCACCGCCGCCGCCTCTGGCGCCATCGGAGTGGTACGCCGTGATCCCATGGCCATGCTCCCGTTCATCGGCTACAACATCCGCGACTATCTCACCCATTGGCTGCGCATGGGTAAGAGAATGAGCGATGCCCCGCGCGTCTTCCATGTCAACTGGTTCCGCAAGGGCGCCGACGGCAAGTTCCTCTGGCCGGGTTTCGGCGAGAATATGCGGGTTCTGGAATGGATCATCGCCCGTACCCACGGGCATGGCAGCGCCCACGAAACCCCCCTGGGCTGGATGCCCGGCCCCGGCGATATCAACCTGGACGGTCTGGATTTTTCGACCGAACAGTTTCAGCGTGCGCAGGCCCTGAACACCGCCGAATTGAAGGAGGAGGTTCAAGGGCAGGGAGAACTGTTTCTTAAACTCGGCGGCGATATGCCCAAAGAACTGGTCTTCAAGCGGGAAATGTTCATCGGCCGCATTTAGAATGTATCTCAGAATCCAATAGCCCCGCAACGATGCATGTTTTGCCGTACACTCACGGAGCAACGACGAGGCGTATCAACTGCCCCGCTTGCAATTACACGCCCTTTACCGGTTCTGGCCTTTGGGTGATTCCGGCGCAGTTGTAGTCGCGGTTCAGGCGGGCGATGAAGTCGATGCTGATTCCTTTGGGACAGACGGCCTCGCATTCGCCGTGGTTGGAGCAACTGCCGAATCCCAACGCCTCCATGGTCTGCACCATGCGCAGGGCTCGTTGTTTGCGTTCGGGTTGGCCTTGCGGCAGGAGGGCCAGGTGGCTGATCTTGGCGGCGGTGAACAGCATCGCCGAGCCGTTGGGACAGGCCGCCACGCAGGCCCCGCAGCCGATGCAGGCGGCGGCGTCCATGGCCCGGTCGGCATTGGGTTTGGACACCAGGATCGCGTTGGACTCGGGGGCGCTGCCGGTGCGGGCGGAAATGAAGCCGCCGGCCTGCACGAGCGTGTCCAGGGCACTGCGGTTCACCACCAGATCCTTGATGATCGGAAAAGCCCGCGAACGGAATGGCTCGGCCACGATGGTATCCCCGTCCTTGAAGTTGCGCATGAACAGTTGGCAGGTGGTGGTCAGTTTCATAGGGCCGTGGGCCACACCGCTTATCATGAACCCGCAGCTTCCGCAGATGCCTTCGCGGCAATCGTGATCGAAAGCCACGGGGCGATCGCCGTGAAGGATCAGCTTCTCGTTGAGCACGTCCAGGACTTCCAGGAAGGACATGTCCCCCTCGATGTCTTCCATGGGGTAGGCCACCAGCGTTCCCCGGCTGCCTGGGCCTTCCTGTCGCCATATCTTAAGTGTCAGGTTCATTTGTAGCTCCGCTGGGCTGGATGCACATATTCGAATGTCAGAGGCTCCTTGTGCAGCACTGGAGCCTGTCCCACGCCCTTGAACTCCCAGGCGGCGACGTAGGAAAACCGCTCATCGTCCCGGGCCGCCTCGCCGTCGGGGGTCTGGTGTTCCTCGCGGAAGTGCGCCCCGCACGATTCATCGCGCATCAGAGCGTCCTGCACCAGCAATTCGGCGAATTCCATGAAGTCGGCGACGCGTCCGGCTTTTTCCAGCGACTGGTTGAAGTCCGCAGCCGTCCCGGCGACTTTTACATTGTGCCAGAATTCCTCACGCAACACGGGAATTCGCGTCAGGGCCTCTTTGAGCCCTTGGGCGTTGCGGGCCATGCCGCACTTGTCCCATAACAACTTGCCAAGTTCGCGGTGGAAGGAGTCCACCGTGCGTTTGCCGTTGACCGCCAGCAGGGATGTCAGACGCTGCCGGGCTTCCTGCTCGGCCTGACGGAAGACCGCGTGGTCGCTGCCCAGACGGTCCTTGGGCGAGACCTGCGCCAGGTAGTCTCCGATGGTGTAGGGCAGGATGAAATAGCCGTCGCCCAGGCCCTGCATCAGGGCGCTGGCTCCCAGGCGATTGGCCCCGTGATCCGAGAAGTTGGCCTCGCCGATCACGTGCAGGCCCGGCACATTGCTCATCAGGTTGTAATCCACCCATAGGCCGCCCATCGCATAGTGGATGGCGGGATAGATGCGCATGGGCTGTTGGTAAGGATCTTCGCCGGTGATGCGCTGATACATCTCAAAAAGGTTCCCATACCGCTCGCGAATGACGTTTTCGCCCAGCCTGGAAATGGCGGCGGCGAAATCTAGAAAAACGCCCTGTCCGCCCGGCCCTACGCCCCGTCCTTCATCGCATACTTCCTTGGCATTGCGGCTGGCCACGTCGCGCGGCACCAGATTGCCGAAACTGGGATACTTGCGTTCCAGGTAGTAGTCGCGCTGATCCTCGGGAATCTGCGCCGGCGGCCTGGTGTCGCCTTTTTTCAGCGGCACCCAGATTCGGCCATCGTTCCGCAGCGACTCGCTCATGAGGGTCAACTTGGATTGGTGGTCGCCGGAGACCGGAATGCAGGTGGGGTGGATCTGCGTGAAGCAGGGGTTGGCCATCAGGGCCCCGCGGCGGTGGGCGCGCCAGGCTGCGGTAACGTTGCAGCCCTTGGCGTTGGTAGAAAGATAAAAGACGTTGCCATAGCCCCCGGTTCCCAGAACGACCGCATCCGCCGCGTGCGAGGAAATCTCTCCGCTCACTAGGTCGCGGACGACGATGCCTCGGGCCTTGCCGTCTTCCACGACCAGGTCGAGCATCTCATGGCGGGGATACATTTTTACCTGTCCCAGGGCCACCTGGAGCGACAGAGCCGAGTAGGCCCCCAGCAGCAATTGCTGGCCGGTCTGCCCCCTGGCATAGAAGGTTCGGGAGACCTGGGTGCCGCCGAACGATCGGTTGGCCAGGTATCCGCTGTACTCCCGGGCGAAGGGGACGCCCAAGGCCACGGATTGGTCGATGATGGCAGCGCTAAGTTCGGCCAAGCGGTAGACGTTGGCTTCGCGGGAACGGAAATCGCCGCCTTTGACGGTGTCGTAGAACAGGCGGAAGACGCTGTCGCCATCGTTCTGGTAATTCTTGGCGGCGTTGATGCCACCCTGGGCGGCGATCGAATGGGCCCGGCGGGCGCTGTCCTGGTAGCAGAAGCAGCTTACCTCGTAGCCGAGTTGTCCGAGGGAAGCCGCTGCCGCCGCCCCAGCCAGTCCGCTACCCACCACGATGATCTTGTATTTCCGTTTGTTGGTGGGATTCACCAGCTTCATCTCAAAGCGGTGTTTCTCCCACTTCTTTTCGATTGGGCCGGAAGGGATGTTTGCGTTTAGTTCCATGGCATCGCTCTTGAGAGTTAGTATTTCAGGACGCCGATCAGCGCCGCCAGCGGGATGGATATGTATCCCGCGGCGATGATCGCCGCGATCGCCGGAGCGACGATGCGCCGCAGCTTGTGATAGCGCGGGTTGCTGATGCCCAGGGTGTGGAGCATGCTCCAGATGCCGTGCGACAGGTGCAGGCCCAGCATGAGCATGGCCAGGATGTATACCCCGGCGATAGCTGGCGTTTGGAAGGCCTTGATCACGTTGCCATAGACGTCCGTCTGGCTGTAGCCCGGCCCGGTCACCAGGAAGTTGAACATCATCAGGTGGTATATGACGTATAGCAGGATCAGCGGCCCGCTGAGAATCATGGTTTTGGCCGCGTAGGTGGTCTCGATGTCCCGCTTGAAGGCATATCCCACCGGCCGGGCCCGCCAGTTGGCAAGAGTGATCTGGGCCGAGGCGATGATATGCAGAGTCAGAGCCAGAAGAAGCGTGCCCCGGGCCACCCATAGCAACTCGCCGGTGTTCTTAAGAAATGCGGCGTAGGCGTTGATCCGTTCCCGCCCGGCGAACATCTGCATGTTTCCGGCGAGATGTCCGATGATGAACAGAAAAAGTACCGCGCCAGTGACGGCCATCACCGCCTTCTGGCCGACGTTGCTGCGACAATACGAATGTGAAATCGTCAAGCTGGTCATCAATCGCTCCGTTCCTTGGACGTCCTGCCAAGCCTACACATTCCAGAAGGACTATAAAGGATAACCTACTCCGGTACAACCGTTTCGTACTGTTTTAGTGCGATAGAAGAGCGGACAAAGTAATATTGACCCAGGTTATACAAAACGCGCCATGAAATACCGACCAAAGAACATCTACGCAGAACGCGCGTGGATATTTGTCCGCGGAAGTCTCTTTAGTAACCAGTGCGGCATTCCGAAAGAGGGATAAGCAATCAGGAGGGAACAGAGGTCATTTAGCGAGAAAGACCTGCTTGGCGCCGGATTCGAAGCGGCGGATGGTGTCGGGTATGGACCACCACTGGTGGCCGGCCAGGTAGGAGCGCTGACGGTTGTGGAAGGGGCGATACCACTTGGGATCGATGGCGCTGATTCCGTAGGCGGCGCCAAAAATGGAACCGGCGGTGGCGGCGGTGCAGTCGTTGTCCATGCCCATGGCCACGGTCTGTCCAATGACTTTGGTGAAGTCGGTCTTGCCGATGAGGAGGCCGAAAATGGTGAGACAGAGGTTGTTGTCGGTGTGGACGGCACTCATGCCGGCGAATTTTCGGTCCACAGCTTCACGGGCTGCTTTCCATGTACGGACCTTTGATTTCTGGGAAAGAGCCCATTTGACGGCATTGGCGGTACGACAGGAACGGGGAATTTCCGTAAGGCCAATATGGAGGGCCGCTTCGGCGTCGCCCAGAGCGAAGGCGGCGCTAATGGTGGCGGCGACATACATGCCGCCGTAGAGACCGCTGAAACGATGGCTGATGTAGTTTTCGCGCCAGGCGAACTCGGCGGCCTTCTGTGGCCAGCCGGAGGCGAGGTAGCCCCAGGCGTCAACGCGAATGTCGCCGCCGATCCACTCCATCCAGGGGTTGTCCACCAGGGCGGCGCGGGAGGCGGGAACGCGGTTCTTGAGATTCTTGAGGGCGGCCTTCTCGGCGGTGTAGGCGCAGGAGAGTTTGAGGTACTTGAGCCAGGCCTGGCCGACCTGTTCTACGGAGAAATGCGGGCCGTACTCTTCGAAAATGAGTAGGTCGAGGAGCGTGTAGCTGAGGTCATCGTCGACGGGGACGTAGGCGAGGCGCTCGCGGGTGTACTGGCGGGTCATATCCGTTTCGTAGCGGAGACGGAAAGGCTGCCAGGCCTGGGGCCAGTAATCGGTGGGTGGAAAATCGCCGCCGGTGGCCTTGGCCAGTTCCTGCATTTGTGAAACTGGATAAAACTCGACGCAGGCACCGAGGGTGCAGGCGGCGCAGCGACCCAGCCAGGCGCCGCGGAGACGGTCGCGGAAGTGGGCTATGGGGAGTTTGGTCCAGTAGCGCCGTGGGCCGCAGGGACGAAGAGCCTGGATGGCGGCCAGACGATTGGGTTCGCGATCGAGAAGGGCGGAGGAGGGAGACAGGCGCTCAATGCGTTTGGAGGTTTGCTCGATGAGCTTGATAACGCGGGTTACGTCACGCGAAACGTCCAGACCTTGATCAGTACGCAGATCGGCCCAGTTGGCAAGCGTTTGGAACTTGAATTCGAGGTCGTGGTAGCGGGACATAATTGTGTAAAGTTAAACACGGGATGAAAAATATGAAGAAAGGGTCGCCTTATTTTCGGATACCTTCCAAAGAATGCCAATGAAAAAATCAGACAATAAAGTCAGAGGTACTCACAGTCTGTGAAACAATCCGTTATTGTTCGTGAAAAACCACGTTCTTGACACCGAAAATCGGGTTGAAACCGGTGGAACGTCGATTGATTCACAAACTCTCAGGTCAGACCAGAGAAGACGGCAATAGTGCGCGTTACTGGCCTTTGGAGCGGTCTTGGGAGAGTTTGACGGCGAGATCCAGCAGTATCTTGTGTATATGCACCAGTTTGAGTGCGATCAAAGATGAAACGCACGTCAGCACAATGCCCAAAACTAAGACCAGAACCAGCAATGCGGGTTGAGTGAGTTGTGCAAGCATCGAAGACTCCTTCCAGATTGTATATACCGAACCGCCGACGAAACGTAAATTACACAATAATTGTAGTTCGTCTGCCGCAAAATTGCAAATAAATAATAAATGTGCTTGAATGTTTGAACGAACATTGTTTGGGATGGGTGGGGTGCCGGAACAGGGAGACGGAGCGGAACTACAGCATGGTGCGTTCGATGAATCCGGTGTCCACCTTGCCGTTGATGAAGGATGGATTGTCGAGAATTTGAAGCTGAAGAGGAATGGTGGTCTTGATTGGAGAGATGTGGAATTCGGCCAGGGCGCGGCGCATGGCGGCGATGGCCTCGGTGCGCGTGGGGCGATGGACGATAAGCTTGGCAAGGAGGCTGTCGTAGTTGGGAGGAATACGATAGCCAGCGTAAATGTGGGAGTCGATGCGGACGCCGGGGCCGCCGGGGAGGCGCAGCTCGGCGATCAGGCCGGGCGAAGGGGTGAAGTTGCGGGCGGGGTCCTCGGCGTTGATGCGGCATTCGATGGCGTGGCCGCGATGGGGCACATCCTTCTGTTTGAAGGCTAGAGGCTCGCCGGCGGCGATGCGGATCTGCTGCTGGATGAGGTCGAGGCCGGTGATGGCTTCGGTGACGGGATGCTCGACCTGGATGCGGGCGTTGACTTCCAGAAGGTAGAAGTTCTGGTTGGCATCGACAAGGAATTCGACAGTGCCGGCATTGGTGTACTTGGCAGCCCTGACCAGGCGCACGGCGGCGGCGCATAAGGCCTGGCGGGTTTCGGGACTAATGGCGGGGCTGGGGCTCTCCTCAAGAAGCTTCTGGTGGCGGCGCTGAAGGGAGCAGTCGCGTTCCCAGAGATGGACGGCATTGCTGTGATGATCGGCGAGGATCTGCACCTCCACGTGGCGGCCCAACTCAATGTATTTTTCGATGTAAATGGTGGAATTCTTAAAGGCGTTTTCGGCTTCGGCCTGGGCCTGCTTGATGCCGGCGCGGAGGGAAACGTCGTTGTGGGCGACGCGCATGCCACGGCCACCGCCACCAGCGGCGGCCTTGATGATGACGGGATAGCCGATCTCCCCGGCGATTCGCAGGGCGGTCTTTTCATCATCGACGGCGCCTTCACTGCCGGGCACGACCGGGACCTTGGCCTTGCGGGCGAGGCGTTTGGCTTCGACCTTGTCGCCCAGCGCAGCCATGGCGGCTACGTTGGGACCGATGAAGGCGATCTTGCAACTTTGGCATACCTCGGCGAAATGGGAATTTTCGGCCAGGAAGCCGTAACCGGGATGAATGGCCTGGACATCGGCGATCTCGGCGGCGGAAATAATGCGGTCGATTTTGAGGTAGCTTTCGCCGGGAGGGGCTTCGCCGATGCAGATGGACTGATCGGCGAGCTTGAGATAGGCGGCGTCGCGGTCGGCGACGGAATAGACGATGGCGGTCTGGATACCCATTTCCCGGCAGGCACGTATCACCCGCAAGGCAATCTCGCCGCGATTAGCAATGAGGATTTTGGAAAACATGAGAATTCGGTGGTCGGGATCGGGGATTAGAGGGTCGGGACCAGCTACAGGTTAAGAAGGTTTTACGAGGAAAAGGACGGTGCCGAATTCGACGGTCTGGCTGTCGGTGACAAGAATTTTGGCGATAGTGCCGCTGGTTTCAGCCTTTATGGCGTTGAAGACCTTCATGGCTTCGATGATGCAGACGTCGGTTTCTTCATCGACGGCGGCGCCGACGGTGACGAAGGGCTTGGAATCGGGACTGGGCTTGGAATAGAAGGTGCCGGGCATGGGGCTTTTGATGGCAATGAGGCTGGCGTCATCGGCGGTTGCGACGGCGGAGGCCGGCGTCGCAATCGGGGCGGCGTGAGCGGTGGGAGCATGCATATAGGTTACTGGCCCGGAGGCTTCGGGAGCGCCGCGTCTGAGGATGACGCGCTTATCGCCATCGCGCAGGTCGATGGTATTAAGGTCATTGGCGCTCATCAGCCTGACGAACTGCTGGAGGAGGCCAACGTCCATGGGACTAGCGGAGGCAAGCTTGGCGCCGGTGTTGCCGGCGACGGAAGCCTTGGCAGCCGATTTTATCTTTTTGTTCTTCATCGATTTAATCAAGATGGCAACCCTCAAAGGATTTATCAAGCGTGGAAAGAACTTCGCATCCTGAATGAGTGATCAAAACGTCATCTTCGATGCGGACGCCGCCTTCGCCGGGGAGGTAGATGCCGGGCTCGACGGTAACGACCATGCCGGGGCGAAGTTCCTCTTCGCCGCCGGTCTGGCGGAGGACGGGTAGTTCGTGAATCTCGCGGCCGATGCCGTGGCCGAGGCCATGGCCGAAATATTCACGGAAGCCGGCGTCGCCGATCACATCGCGGGCGACTCGATCGGCCTGCATGGTGGTGACGCCGGGGCGGAGGAATTTGATCGCCGCAAGTTGCGCTTGCAGGACGGTAAGGTAGACGCGTTTCATTTTGTCGCTGACGCGGCCGATCATGAGAGTGCGCGTGAGATCGCTGCAATAGCCTTTATGGACGGCGCCCCAATCGATCAGCAAAGGCTGATCGCGCCGCAGGAGCGATTCGGAGGGATGGTAATGAGGCAGTGAGCTGTGGGCACCGGTGGCGACGATGACGGGGAAGCTGGAGTCGGAGGCGCCGCGGGCGCGCAATTCAAAGATGAGTTGACCGGCGACATAGTTTTCAGTCTGGCCGACTTCTATGCCAGCGCGAACAGCCTCGTAGGCTTCTTCGGCGATGGCGACGGACTTGCGGATAAGGTCGATTTCGGTGTCGTCCTTGACCCGGCGAATATTGACCATGACGTTTTCGAGGGGGACGAGATCGACAGAGGACGGAAGCGTGCCTTTTTCCTGGGCCTGGCGCATGGAGCGATGGAGTGCGTCAATCTGGCCGACGGTGGTGAAATTGGCTTCGAAGCCGATGCGTTTGACGCCGGAGGCGGCGAAAGGGGCAATGAGAGCGTCGGACATCTTGGCGTCGCGCATGCTGATTTTTAACCAGCCGGCTTCAACCTGTGCCTGTTCCTTGTAGCGGAAATCTGTGACGAGGAAAAAGTCTTTGGCGGTGATGAGGCCAATGGAATCATCGCCGGTGAAATTGGTAAGATAGGCAAGATCCGGGGGATGGGTCAGGAGGATGCCGTCAAGATTCAATTCCTTGAGAGCATTGCGGACGCTGACCTGGCGAACTTTCAAATACGCTTTGGCGTGGGTGACGGCAGGGCTCATGCTGGATACCATAGACCAATTACTACTCCGGTTACCTGGATTAAGGTAGAACCGGTGGAAGACACGAAAAGCCACGACAGGATATTGCCGGAGGAGCGGTGTGTCAACGGCACACGAGTGGCTGGTGGTTTGTGACGATGGGCGTGGATATGGACTCAGGTGCGAACATGAATGAAGCTGCGACGAGAGAGTTGGCGGACAAGTACCGGCGTTTGCGGGAGGACCTGCAATCAATGGGGAGGGTGATTGTGGCATTTTCAGCGGGAGTGGATTCGACGCTGCTATTGAAGGTGTCGATCGATACGTTGGGACGGGACAACGTGCTGGCGGTGACGGGGGTGAGTCCGTCGCTAGCGCAGCGGGAACTGGCGGCGGTGAAAGAGCTGGCTGGGCAAATAGGGGCACATTTGGAGTTGATCGAGACGACGGAAATGGATGATCCCAAGTACACGGCGAACTCGACTCAGCGTTGCTACTTCTGCAAACTGGACCTTTTCGGGAAATTGAGGGCGCTGGGCAGGGAACGAGGGTATGGAGTGGTGCTCAATGGGTTGAACGTGGACGATACAGGCGATTTCCGACCGGGAACGAAGGCGGGGAAGGAATTGGCGGTGCGTTCGCCGCTGCTGGAGGCTGGATTGACCAAGGCACAGGTTCGGGAACTGTCACGCGAGTTGGGGCTGCCGACATGGCAGAAACCGGCGCTGGCGTGTTTGGCAAGCCGGATACCGTATGGGTCGCCGGTGACGATACAGTCGTTGAAGCAGGTGGAACTGGGCGAGGAATTTCTTTACGGAAAGGGATTCAGCGGATTGAGGGTGCGTCATCATGGGAAGGTGGCGCGGATAGAGGTGCAGGTGGAAGACATGGGGAGGCTGCTGGCGGATCCGCTGCGCGGGGAAGTGATCGCGCGGATGAAGGAATTGGGATTCACCTATGTGACAGTGGATCTCCAGGGGTTCAGGAGTGGCAGTGGGAACGAGGTAATAGTGGCCAGAGAATAATGAACAGAAACCAGGAATAAATTAATAAAAACAGGAAGCCACGAAGAGGGAAAGTCCGCCACGGATAGACACCGATGTCGATGTCGAGTTTCACAAATCTTCGCAGCAGCAACGCAATTTACAGGGCACGCTCCGCGTGTCGCTTCCGTGGGAATGGATGATGGATATAGATGACACACCAGTGTTCAGTGGCGGCAAGGAAGACTTGCGGAGCCGGGATGGCGGATGGCGCCGGTGGTTGAGTACTGTTGGCTGGGGATGGGTGATTTTGGTGATGATCGTCGGCGGGGTGCTGGGTTATGGGATATCAGGGGATGACTGCCGGGAACTGGAGCGGTTTAATGCCGCCGTGGAACGATGGCAGAGGGATCCGGATTTTCGCCAGGTGGGAGAGGAATATGTGACGGTGAGCAACGCGGTTCTGAATACTAGGCCGTTCGGGGTGCGTCCGACGCGGGCGTTGATGGGGTTGCGCGTATTGCCGTTCCTTCCGGAATCGCTCAAAGCCAATGCGGATTCGCAAGCCCATTACGATGATTTTACCGCCGGTCGCCTGCGGGCATATTTGCGGTTGGCGAGCGAACAGGGGGTGGATATGGCGGTGGGGATGTTGGAGGGTTTGGGGAAGAAGGATAACCTGAGCGATGAGGATGTGGTTGGGTTTTTGGGGACGTTTCATATGGAGAAGGCGATTGTGACGGATGGCGGGGCGGTGGCGGGAGTGCGCAAACTTATTGGCGATGCCAGTGCGGGTAGAACGTTCAAGTATCGTGGGCCGATGGTTATCGTGCCGTGCGCGGCCAATGGGGTAAACAGTGCCCAGGGGCTGTTGGTGCCGTATGTGGCGGGGATGGCACGAAAAAGGGGATGGCCGGAGGATGTCGATAAACTAAGCAGAGAACAACAAAACGACATCGTGGATCATCTGGATGTGGAGGTTAAAGGCAGTGATCGGGAGTTGTGGCGAACGAAGCAGTTCAGCGATTTTCTGGCAGGGATGTGGGCGCAAAGCTACGGGGCGACTTACGGAAAGGTAATAAGCGTGGTGTTGTGGTTGCGGGTGGTGTGCCGGGTGGGCGCGCCGCTGGCGCTGGTGGGGATACTTGGCACGCGTTCTATATTTACGACCGTGCGCCGGAGCCACATCAACAAAAGGAACCGCAACGCGGTAGATGAAGTTTAGAACTCGCGATGTGCGAGGCAGGCAAAAGCAAGAGGAGATTTCAGATGCGTAATTCGGGCAAATTCGCCGCGGCGCTATTGGTGATATTGACGTCAGCAGTGGTATGGGGGGCGGAGGACGATGCGTACTTGAACTACGTCAAGAACGCGTCGGAATTCAAGCCAGTGAAACAGGATCCGGCGGGCTGGACGGCGCGATGGAACACATGGATATATATGCCATGGCGATCCCAGTGGACGATTGGGACGGGAGATGCGGGCGGCCAGTTTTGCAAGGATTACGGGTTCAACGGCGGCTTCGTGGATCATGGCTCGACCAGCGATGTGCCATGGTTGGAAAAATGGAACCTGAAGTTCTACTGCGATCATCTGTGCGATAAGGGGTTCGTCAAAGTCCGGGAGGGCAAGAGTGATGGATTCAAGGGTATAATGCGGAAACCGCTGTCCATCCGGCAGGGAAGCGGCGGCGACCTGGAGCCGATTGACGATGCCATGGTCGCCAAGTTGGAGAAGTTGATAGATCAGCGCGTTCCCAAACTTATGAAGAGTCCGATGCGGGCCGCCTATGCCCTGGATGATGAGATCTCCTGGGGGTTCTTTATCCAGCCGATCGCCTGGCGCCTCAATGATGATGACAAGGCTTATGAAGCGTGGCTGAACACCTATTACGGCGGCAAGGCCCCGGCGGCGCAATACGTGTCGCCGGAGTTCACCAAGGCCCAGTTGAACAATCCCATCAAGGATCTGGATTTCTCGCCATTGCTGGACAGGATAACCTATAACGACGGGGTGTGGGCGAATTTCCTGGGTACGCTGGTGGAGCATTCCAACTCCATCGATCCCACGACGCCATGCGGCTTTGTGGGCGGGCAGTCTCCCAACATGTGGGGCGGTTTCGATTACGTCAAATTGTGCAAGAAGATTCAATTTATCGAGGCATACTTGGGGACGGCCCAATCGATTATCCGTTCGTTCGATCCGCTGATGCCGCAGGTGACTACGCATTTTCATCAGGATAAACTGGGCGCGGCCAACGATATCTGGCAGACGTGGTGGTGTCTGGCTCACGGCCAGCGGGGCATGATTGGCTGGGTGGACGGCTGGTTCGATGAGAATAAGAAACCGCGGCCGTGGCTGGACGAATACAAAGCCACCAACACCGAGGTTTCCAGCGTACAGGGGCCCAAGATCGTGGGAGCCAAGTGGGTGCACGATGGGGTGGGGATATACTATTCGCAGGCGTCCCTCCAGGTGGGGTGGTGCCTGGACATGGAAGCGCACGGCGGGACCTGGACGGGTCGGAAGAGTTTCGACTCGGCGGTGGGAACATGGCACGTGGGGCGAGAGGCGTGGGAGAAGATCTTGGCCGACTCGGGGATTCAGTATAGCTGGGTGCCTTATGACCAGGTGATCGTGAACGGCGTGCCCAAGGAATATAAAGTCCTGATTCTGCCGTCGAATTTCGCGATGTCGGATATCGAGGCCCAGCGGATGCGCGAGTTCTGTGAGGCGGGCGGGACGGTCATCGCCGATTTTGCCTGCGGGTTGTTCGATCAGCACGGCAAAGGTCGCACTAAAGGCGCGTTGGATGATATGTTCGGGGTAAACCATGATGGGACGGAATCGAAGAAGGATTTCTTCGCCGGCGGGAAACTCTGGACCGAAGTGGACCAGGATGCCTCCTTCGGCTTCAAGACATACGCGGCCATGTTCAAGACGCTGCCCAGCCCGTTGGAGAATGGATTCGCCAAAGCGGAAAGGAAACTGGGCATAAAGAATGTAAAACAGGTCGGCAAGGGGACGGCGGTATATGTGAATTTGTCTCCGCAGCGGTATCACCAGTATCGGCAGGAGGGGACGACGACGGACGAGCAGCGCAAGCTGTTCACCGAGAACATTTTCAAGGCGGGCGTGAAACCCTGGGTGACGCTCACCAGCGGCGGAAAACGTCCGGCGAATATCGAGGCGACATATTTCACCAAGAATGGGCGAACGTACGTGTTCGTCGTCCAGAATGTGACGGTTACATCGAGCAATCTTGGCGATACCAAAACGGCGGGATTGGCGGAAGGCAAGATCGCGGTGGACGTAGAGTTCCCGGAGGTGGTGAAGGAGGTGGTGGATGAACGAGCGGGGAAAAAACTGGGAGAGGGGAAGAAGTTCAGCTTTGAGTTTAATGCGCCGGAGGCGGCGTTTTTAAGCTTTGCCGGAGATCCACCGAAAAAGAAGTAAATGCTGAACGGCGGTCCGGCGGGGGAGGCTGCAGATGCCTTCCCCGCCGATACCTCCAGAGCCATGCTTGGTAGGGCATGATTCCAAGGGTACGTCAAGATAACTGGCAACGTTGCAGGGGAGTGGAAGAGGCGGTGTTACTGTTTGTGCTTGTTTTCGCGCTGGCTGCGTTTTATAGCCAGGTCGATAGCCAGGTCGATAGCGGCACGCATGGAAGAGGGGTTGGCGCGGTTGCGGCCGACGATGTCGAAGGCGGTGCCATGATCGGGGCTGGTGCGGATGATGGGCAGGCCGAGGGTGACGTTGACGGCCTGATCGAAGGCCAGCAGTTTCACGGGAATAAGGCCCTGGTCGTGATACATGGCGACGACGGCATCGAAATGGCCGGCCTTGGCGCGGAGAAAAACGGTGTCGGCGGGATAGGGGCCGGTAACGTCGATGCCCTGCTGGCGGGCCATGAAGATGGCGGGGGAAATGACGCGTTCCTCCTCATCGCCGAACTGGCCGTTTTCGCTGGCGTGGGGATTTACGCCGCAGACGGCGATGCGCGGATGAGGGACGTCGAACCATTCGACCATGGCTTGGTGCAAGAGTTCGATGGGCTGAAAGACGGTGCCTATGTTCAGGCGGCCCCAAAGACTCATCAGTTGCACGTGAATGGTGGCCAGAACGACTTTCAGAGGGCCGCCGGTGAACATCATGGCCCAGCGGCGAGAACCGGTGCGTTCGGCAAGCAATTCGGTGTGGCCTGGGTAGTGAAAACCGGCCAGCTTCCAGCTTTCCTTGGCGATTGGAGCGGTGACGATGGCGTCGACCAGTTTAGATTTTGCGGCATCGATGGCATCCAGGCAAAAACGCATGGAAGCTTCGCCGCCCATCTTGCTGGGACTGCGAATGGCGGTGCCGAGCATCGAATACTGGTCGTAGTCAACCACAACCACATCATGAGGATAGGAACGGAGACGACCGTTGGACTGGTCACGCCACCAGAAGACTTCGCACTCGGCCAGATCCGCCGCATAGTGCAGCAGTTCGTTCATACCATAAATAATGTAGCGGGCGCGACGGCGCAGGAGCGGGTCGGCCAAGGCTTTGACGACAACCTCCGCCCCGATCCCGGCGGGATCGCCCATGGTAATCGCGATGGTGGGGCGGTAGTCCATTAATTAGTGGTTAGTGGTCATGGGGTCGTCTTGCGCGGATTCACGCAGTTCCAGCCAATTTACAATGGTCTTACTGAGGACGTCGGCTTCGATATTGAAGGGCCAGGCGTCGGGACGCCTGCCTAACAGGGTGATCTGGAGAGTGGTGGGGATGAGGGCGATTTCGACCACGCGGCCGTGTACGGAAGCGATGGTCATGCTGACGCCATCCACGGCGACTGAGCCCTTGGGGACCATGTACTTGGCGAGGTGGGCGGGAACCTCCAGGGCGACGCGCACCTCGTGCTCGGTTTCAGTGCGGCGAAGTTGTGAAGCCGTGCCGTCAACATGTCCTTGGACGAAATGGCCGTCGATGCGGTCGCCGACGGCCATGGCCCGCTCGACGTGGACGGCGTCGCCGGGTTTGAGGAGGCCGAGATTGGTTTTGGAGAGGGTTTCGGTGATGACGTCGAAGCCGACTTCGCCTTTGGCCAGTTGGGCCACGGTGAGACAGACGCCATTGATGGCGATGCTCTCGCCGTTCTTGAGGTCAGGCCAATGACAGGCCAGGGTGAGACGGCGGAACATGGGGCCATCGGCCACGCCGAGAACGCGAACGCTCTTTTCAATTATTCCAGTGAACATAACCTTCCTTCGCCACGCGGGTTGTGCCGACAGAGGCAAGCCTCGGCGGCGGCGATGGCGAAGATAAGAGCATAACGCGAAAGGACGAAGAATTGTAGGCGGGAGTCAGGAACGAGTGATTGGGAGTTGCCGATGCTCTTGGCATGGAAGCCGCGGCGGCTATGATGGCGGCGCGTTGAGTATTAAACAGAAGATTTCAGGCCACTGTGTCTGAAAAGGACGGCGGCCACGGCTGGTTTTACTGGAACACGGGTTGCCAAAGACGAGGACCTAATAATTATGCGTATTGGAATACCGAAAGAGATCAAGTCGGATGAATATCGCGTGGGAATGATGCCTGTCGGGGCGGAAGTGCTGGTGAAAGCGGGGCATGAAGTGTTTGTGGAAGTGCAGGCGGGCGTGGCCAGCGGTTTCCCCGACGCGGACTATGTCGCCGCCGGCGCCAAAATCCTTCCTGATGCTGCCAGCATATACAAGACTGCCGAAATGATTGTTAAGGTCAAGGAACCACTCGATCGTGAGATTGGCTTGTTTCGCAAGGGATTGGTCGTTTTCACGTATTTTCATTTCGCGGCATCCGTTGAACTTACCAAGGCCTGCCTGGATAGCGGCATAGTTGCCATTGCTTATGAAACCATCAAGGACCGCGCCGGGCGGTTGCCATTGCTGACTCCGATGAGCGAGATTGCCGGTAAAATGAGCATTCAAGAAGGGGCCAAATACCTGGAGAAACCGATGATGGGGCGCGGCATCCTTCTGGGCGGCGTACCGGGCGTGGCTCCGGCGCACGTGGTGGTGCTCGGTGGCGGCGTGGTGGGCACGAACGCGGCGAAGGTTGCCGCCGGGCTGGGGGCCAATGTCGTTATTATGGACGTGAATCTGGAACGTCTACGTTACCTGGACGACGTAATGCCGGCCAACGTGCATACCATCTACAGCGACATCCATACGGTGCGTGAGCAACTTCGATTGGCGGACCTGGTAGTGGGCGCAGTGCTCATTCCTGGCGCCAAGGCGCCGCGCTTGGTGGCCAAGAAGGATCTGGCGACGATGAAGCCCGGTAGCGTGATCGTCGACGTGGCCATCGACCAGGGCGGGTGCATCGAGACCAGCCGACCGACCACCCACCAGCAACCGACTTATGTGGTGGATGGCGTGGTTCACTATTGCGTGACCAATATGCCTGGCGCGGTGGGGCGCACGAGCACGATAGGGCTGTGCAATGCGACGCTGCCTTACGCGGTGAAAATAGCCAATCGCGGGTTCGAAAAGGCCGCTGCCGAGGATGTGGGAATTGCCGATGGGATCAATCTTGTCAATGGCAAAGTGACCAATCTGGCGGTGGCCGAATCACTGAATCTGTCGTGCCATCCAAGATAAGCCAGAGGTGGAAACCAGAGGCGGAGCGGCAATACACTGGGACGGAAGCGTGTATTTAACATGGTTCAGAGCATCAGGCAGTATCTAAAGCAGCCGCGCTGGCGGCAGCAACATGTATGGCGCAAGGCGATCTGGAACACGCTGTCGCGCGTGGGATTGACGGGACTGCATCTGCTGCCTTTAAATAGGCGATGGGTGGAGATCCATCGACGTACGATGTCGCTGGAGGGGCTGGATGCGAAATTCACGGGATTTAAGATAGTGCAGATCTCCGACCTGCACTACAGCCCGGTGGTGTGGGCGAGATATTTGGGGCAGCACGTCCGCTGGGTGAACGAATTGGAGCCGGATCTGGTAGTTGTGACCGGGGACTTGATAACGGGCGGGTATCGGTTTGCCCACAGGGTGGCGACATTGTTGTCGCACCTTAAGACCAGGCATGGCGTGGTGTGTACGCTGGGCAACCACGACTACGGAATGTACGGTCGGCGCCACACCAGCGAAACGGAACACCGCGGCGATTACCTGGAGAAGTGTCTGAAGGCCAGGGGATTGATCGTTCTGCGCAATGCGGCGATGGAGGTCAAGATGGCCGGAGCACGGCCGCTGGTTGTTGTGGGGCTGGATGATGAATGGTCGGGGAACCTCAAGCCGCAAAAGGCATTCGCGGGCCTGGATGGCAGGTTGCCCATCATTTGTCTGAACCACAACCCGGCCAACGTGCTGTCGTTGATGGAATACCCCTGGCAGTGGATGCTTTCCGGGCATACCCACGGGCGGCAAGTGGCGGCGAGCCGGTTCGCCAAGACGTTCTATCCACACCGTTATCGCCATTACACACACGGGTACTATGCGGTGGAGGGACGGCATCTGTACGTCAATCGAGGGATATCGTATGGGCAGCGTATGCTGCATTGGTGCCGTCCGGAGATTACGGCGTTCAAGCTGTGTCCGGCGAAACACGGGGAAGTCGAAAAATTGACGCCGCGCCTGGCTTTGGGGTAAAGACCAAACAGGCACGACGCCACTTTGACGGCACTGAAGAGTAGAACGAACATGCTCATCCTTGAGGTACGTCTGCATACGGAGCCATGATCCATGCCCACTTTGCCTACGGTGCTCATGTGCCTTGCAGGCGCCGGTCGAGCTGCCGGCGCTATGGAGCTGGTAGAGCGCTGCCGCCAGGCGGGCCTGCGCGTGGTATTGACCGGCGACCTTTATCACCTGCCGGAGAAGAGCGGGGTATGGACAGCGTTAAAGAATTATGGCGGCGAGTTTCTGGTGGTTTGTCGCCTGCATGAACGGCCCATAAAATCACTGCTGGTCAGGCACGCCATGGATTTGGCGGGAGTGTTTACTCTTCGCCTGGATGAACCTGGGAGTGTCGATGCGGCATGGGATAAGATATGGAGTTCGGTAGGCAAGGCGCCTGCTGGCGTGCGTGCGGAACTTGTAGATCTAACCGAGCCGGTGGGCCAGAGATGGTATCCGGTGGTTGATGGCCAACGTTGCGTCAACTGCGGACATTGCCTGCAATTTTGCCTGTTTGGCGTGTATGCCTTGGATGCGCATGGCAAAGTACGCGTGACCAACCCTGACAACTGCAAGCCAGGATGTCCGGCCTGCGCGCGGATTTGTCCGCACAGCGCGATCATGTTTCCGTTGTATGAGAAGGATCTGGCGATTGCCGGCGTAGCGGGGTGCTTTGTGGTGCTCGACATGGCCGCTCGCAAAATGTATTACGACCGCACCGGCGCCACCTGCCCGGTCTGTGGGGAAAGTGGCGTTCGGACATCAAGGAGGCGGATTGACGGGGCGAAGTTGTGTGCGGAGTGCGGGCGAACCGGCACGACAGAGAAAGGTAAGGCGGAAACGAACGCCGCCGGGACGGTGGCCGTCCCGGAAGGCGATGACCTGGACCAACTGGTCGCCGATCTTGATCGGCGGCAACGCCGGAGGCGGTGAAGCATGGGCCAGGGCTTTGCAATAGTGCTTACGGCGGACCGAACGCTGACCGCCGGACATCGCATACTCTTCGACGGTATGCTGGCGGCCAACCAGACCACAACCAGCCCGGTTGATCTTCTATCGCCACTGCTCATGCCGCGGGCGCGATGCGACGGAGTGCGGGCGTCAGTCGCGCCGCTGGGGCTGCGGCGGATCGAGGCAGCGCTGCTTAAGGGAGGCTTCAGCGAAGAGGAGGTGGTTGTTGTCGACGATGCGCATCTGCATCATGCCATCGGCCAGGCCACGCGGATCGTGGGCATATGCTCTGGCGAGCCGGCGGGGCTGGGGATGAACACATCGACGATGACCGCGGTGGCGGGGGGAATGATTTGGCCGCAGGCCATGTTCAATAGATTGCTGCGGCAGATTGGGCGCTGCTGCGCCAAGGCCGGGGTGAAGCCGAGGATGGTGTTGGGCGGGCCTGGGGCCTGGCAGTTGGCCAAAGATGAGGAGCGGCGGCTGAAGTTGGGGATTGACCATGTGGTGCTGGGGTATGCGGAGGATAACGCTGCGGCCATATTCCGAAGCATTCTCGCCGGCGGCGGCCAAGCGGTCAGCGTCGGGGCCTGGCAGCCAGGATCGCTGGTTGTGCCGATACGCGGGGCCAGCGGCATGGGGGCGGTGGAGATCAGCCGTGGGTGTGGCTGGGGCTGCGAGTTCTGCACGATAGCGCGGACGGGTATGGCGCACGTGCCGGCGCGAACGATCCTGGCGGATATCCGCACCAACGTGGCGGCGGGGGTGAGGAACATCGCGGTCATAAGCGAGGATTTTTTCAGATACGGCGCCACCGGGGCCAGGCCCGATCCGGCGGCGCTGCTAGCCCTGCTGGAAGAGATAAGCCTGGTTCCGGAACTGGGGTTGCTACAGATAGATCATGCGAACATCGCCACGGTGGCGCAATTCTCCGACGAGCAACTGCAGCGCGTACATCAATTGCTGGTTCGCGACCTGCCGCATCGCTACCTGTGGGTGA